>CZKS01000216.1_pt1 | contig 25590 bp, 24 predicted proteins | sample 1122221 | NCBI WGS metagenome assembly CZKS01 (sample SAMEA3539301, study PRJEB10725) | soil metagenome | biome: tundra; feature: field; material: soil | place: USA | collected 2010-05 | depth 0.15 m
CGTGAACGTGCCGCGTACGCTCCGCGGCGCGGGCTGGATGCGGGAGCAGGGCCTCAGCACCGGCGTACTCGCTGGCACCATTCCCGACAATTTCACGCTTGCGCGCGATACCGCGGACGCTAATGCGGTACTCATCTACTCGGTCCGGGGGCTGACCGCGACTGCCGGCATACGAGTGGATAAGACCACCGATTTTCGCGCGGTGTATTCCCCGAGCGCCGGGATCAGCTACCGTTTTGCTCCCGACGGTCCCAGATTGAAGGCGAATTGGGGGCGAGGATTCAAGACTCCGTCTTTTTACGCGCTGGCGGACAAGGTGGTCGGCAATCCTCTCCTGAAGCCCGAGTTCAGCCGAAGCTACGACCTCGGTGTCGAGAATAACTTCCTGAACCGGCGGCTGCGCGCGGAGCTTACCGTGTTTCGCAATTCCTACACGGACCTAGTGGATTTCAGCGCGATCGTATTCCGTTTGGTCAATCGGAGCCAAGCGCGGACACAGGGGGCCGAGTTCGCGCTCACGACGCCAGTTAACTCGAGCCTGGAGTTGCGCGCTTACGCCTCATACCTGGAGTGGCGATTGATGGACACCACTGAGCCGTTACGCGACGTCCCGCATTGGCAGAGCGGAGGCGGCATCACCTGGAAAATCAAGCCGCGCTGGCATTCCCAGGCGGATATTCTGGCGGTGGGACGCCGCTACGATTTTCAGGTACCGGTGCCACTCGAGCAAACGGTCGGCGGATACTCAACTGCGAGCCTGTCGACGAGCTACGAGTTTTCAGATGCGTTCACCGCTTCTGTGCGAGTGGACAATTTATTCAACCAGCAATATCACGAGTACATCGGTTTCCCGAACCCCGGTGTGTATGTGCGGGTCGGCGTCCGGTATCGTTTTCATTGAGGCTTGTCTCATTTGAGGAGGGAATGCACCGCGATCAGGACAAGCCAAGCCCCGGCCAGTGCGCCGGCGCGGCGCGGCAGCAGGCGGCGAACTCGTTCACCTAGGAATAGACCAGCCAGGCTCATCGCAGTACAAATCAATCCAATGACTGCGGCGCACAATATCACGGGATAGCCGTTGGCGCCGAGGCCAGCGCCGGCGGCCAGGTTATCGAGGCTCAGCGAAAGAGGCAGACCGAATATCACCCATTTGTTGTTGGCCAGTTCCTCCATGTCCCGATCGTTCAAGGCGAGATAGATGATCAAAAATCCACTTGCGAGTAGGGTGATCGTCCCGGCCAGCGACGCAGCGCCAAAAACATGGATGCGCAAATATGACCCCGCCAGAAGGCCGGCCAGCGACATGAATGCCTCGCAAATCCCGAAACGATGCGCCGAGCGCCCACCTCCTTGCGCGGCCGATGGGCAACATGCCGAGCCCGCAGGCAACCTGGAAGTTGTCGGCTCCTGCCATAACGGCAAAAAGAAGCACGGTAGCGATCTGCCCCATACTGTTAGACTACGAGAAAATAATCTTTTTAATTAATGGCTCCCATTTCCGCCGCACGGCATCTCAATTTCCCGACCAGTGTCACGGCTGACCCGGACGGCCGGATTTACATCGCGGAATCCGGTCTTCCCATCGGAGGCGCGCCTGCGGAGTACGTCGGCCACCTGATCGTCGCCTTGTTCGGAGACGAATGTTCGCTGACTGGGCCGGTCCGGTCACGTGTAGGGCGGAAGCTGGTTCGGGTCGCGCTGGCCGACCGCTCGGTTCATCCAGTGAAGCCGCTGCCGTTCCAGCGCCCGATCGACGTTTATGTCCGAGCCCAAATCGCAGGCAGCCTACGTGGTGGACTTCGGAGAATTCGAGATCGCTCCCGACAAGAGCATCGTCTCCCGCGCAGGTACAGGAGTGTTGTGGAAACTGCCAGCCGATTTCATGGATGTTGCGTGATCGTTATGCTGACCTCATAAGCAATGGGCGGCATGAGCCCGGATTTCCTGCCGCCCTCCCGCTTGCTGCTATTTCTTGTCCACTGGCGGCGCAACTTCCACGATCACGCCTGGTCTCGAATTCCCCTTTCTCTTCGTCGCAGGCGCAATCTCCTTGATTGTCCCCGCCGATCTCCTCTTCAATGCCGGCGCCATCTCTTTGATCACTCCGCGCGACTTCCTCGCGATATCGGGTGCGATTTCCGGAGCCACTTCCACGATCACCCCGCTGGCCGGCCGCCTTCGCCTCGTCATTGGAGCCACTTCAGTGACTCGCGATCCCGCCTTCTTCTTGCCCTTCCTCGGCGGTGCGACCTCGACGATCGGCCGGCCCTTCGGCCTCTTACCGGGCGCGACCTCTACAACCGGCCCGTACGGCTTCTTCTTTCTAGGTGGCGCAACTTCTACTATCACGCCTGGTTTCTTTCGTTTTTTCGTTGGTCGTTTCTTAGCTGCCATTCTGATTCTCCTAATCTGTCTGATTGTTTACGAAAACATCTGGATGCCGCTCCATGATCGCGGCGAGGGAATGCTGAACAAAGTCGATACGGACGTGGCCGCTGTAGAGATTTTCCCGGAGCCCACCCACCGCGTACTCGGCGTTCGGCAGAATCGATGAATCGCGATCCTGAATGATTAGCCGGCCGAGGAAAGTGAAACCAAGCCGCCACGCATCATCGTACCGGTGTTCCCTAGCTGTGTCTGAGAGCGCGGACGCGACGTCGAGTGCGGATGCGACCGCCTCCAGATAAACCGCCGTGGTGAATCCCGGCGTGTCGGGCTGTTGATCGGTCAGGAACGCACCGGGTGTCGCCTGCTCGGGATGAGTCTGCTGGAACGTCAGAATCCAGTCGGTGATCTCGAAAAGGAAATCGGCCAGTTCGCGCCGTTGGGTCAGGCGCCACCATGCCGCCGCTGCGAGCGACATCCACGAGACCTGGCCGAAATCGCGCTTGTAGCGGAACCGGTGGCGGTAATAACGGAACGCGCGCTCGATCTTCCGTTCGTCCAAATCCGTCGCACCCGTCCGCACCGCCGCTGCCAAGGCGAGCAAAACCTGACCCGGCACATAATTCTGAAGATCTTCAGGCGACACCTCTTGGGAACCATTCTCATCTTCGGTTTCGTCATCTTCTCTTGGAGCTGCGGGAACCCACGTTGTGACCCGCCCATGCCGGTCGATCGATGCCCATAGTGTTTCCGCAAGTTTCGACCGGCCGGCCATCTCCTGCATGTGCGGCTCACAGAGCGTCAGAAGCAAAAAAGCATCGCGGGCGAGGCCCGTCACCGGGTCGTCAGCGTGACCAAGGATGTGCTTCAGAGCGGATGCGGCGGCATCCAGTTTTCCAGCACGCGCCAGAGTCCAGGCGCCGTGCGCCAGCCGCGTCATGTCGATCCCTTGATACAACATGTTTTCGAAAACGTAATAGCCGAAGTATAGCGCCCCGTCCTCACGCTGGTTGCGAAGCAGATAGTCGACGTGCAGCCGCGCAATCTCGTCCGCCTGCAACGCGGGAGGAAGACGCTTGAAACCACCCTCCAGTTTTCCAATACCGTCCTCATCAGCCAGCCACGTATCGCAATCGAAGCGGATCCAGTTATAGGGAGCTCGGGTGACGCCGGCTTTGTCGAGCACTTCGTCAACAAAGCCCTCCGCGTCCAGGCTGAGCCACGACGTCATAAACGGCAGAAGCATGCCGGACCGCGGGTTCTGTTCCACCATCAGAGCCTGCTGGCCGTGGCGATACTTGCTCCGCACCTCTTCGGGCGAGAAGTCACCCATCTCTAGTTCATTGGAGAGCAGCGAAACACTCACCGCCACGCTCGCGTCGTCGTCGATCTCCGGGTGCTCGAAGCGCTCATCGGAAAGCGCGGCCTTCGTCAGCGTTCGCAGGTCGTTCTCCAAGTCACCGATTTCCGAGCCCATGCAGCCGCAGGGCTCGCCATCCACATAAATAGTGACGAATAGTTGCTTCGCCGTTTCCTGCAGCGTAATTGGCGGGAGCGGTTCGGCCCGCTCGCGTCCTAGGACGAGATCTCGCGCGTAGATCGCGAGCGCTTCCAGGTCCGGCGACTCGTCATAGCCAGGAACGCCGCTCGACTGCCAGAGTGCGCCAGGCTCGACGAACTTCGACACCCCATGCCCATAGATGACGTAAGGCTCGTACTCGTAGAGTTGAGCGTTGTTGATTCGGGCATGTTGGAACTGCTGCCATTCGTCGCGAATCCCCGGCATCCGAGGTAATGCGCCGCCCATGATCTCGGGCCGTTCGCCACTCACCACCACAATTCCGTAACGATTGTTGTCCAGCTCTCCGATCGTCGCCGCCTCGAGCGCGGAAAAGAAAGTCACCGCGACGTAGCTTGACTCGATTAACTTCAGTGCGTCCGGACCCTTGGGCAGTTCGTGGGCCGTCCGTACAGCAGCGCGCACAACATCTTCGGCAACGCCCCATGACCTCTCATTCGGAAAATGCCAAAAGCCGTCGCGCGCGTGCCGATCATGGATGTCCTCGCGCGAACGGATGCTCACCCATGCGCCACCGAGGGAATCGTAGTCATCCCGATCGAGAGTGTGAGGCGGCACTAGCCATTCACCACTCGTGAAGTATTCGCGCAGGACCTCGCGCGCCAGGTGTGCCGGATGCAGTCCCTCGGGCGCGCGGCGTGCACTCCAGCTAAACTCGGGAAACCATTTGGTAGGGTTGTAATCCGGCCCCTTTTCACCTTCCATGCGAGACATCAAGTCTTCAAAGATGTCGTAGATCGCGTCCACATGGTAACCGCGCTCCGCGAAATCTGAACAGCCGCCTTCCCAACCGAAGCGGACCAACGCGACGCATCCCTCCACGCGCAGGCCTGCTTCCTCCAGCTTCTGAACGCCCTCCCGCGCGCTCATCCCCGACGCTATCGAATCCTCGATCAGGATCACGGGCTCATCCGCATCGAATTGGCCTTCGATCAACTTTTGCGATCCGTGCGGCTTGCGTTCGCTGCGGACCAGCAAGCCCTTATAGCGCCCGCCGGACTGCAGCACAGCGGATTGCAGGATGGGAACGGCGGTCAGCCCGTACGCAGCCAATTGCCTCCCATCGAATCGCCGTAATCGTTCCAGGACCAGCCGCCCGGCGAGTTCAGCGCCACGCGGAGTCAGCGTCACCGCGAGCGAATCCAGCATCCAGCGCGCCGATGAGCCGTCGCGTGAAAGTACGGGCTGCGTTTCCGAGCGCTGCAGAATTCCGCGCTCGAGCAATAGCCCGAGCAGTTCTTCGCGTTCGGTTTGCTGTTTGGCGGAGACAGCCGTCGAGGCCCTCATCTCACCGTGACCAGTTCGATCGCGGGCACAAGACCGTCGCTGGGGCGTTGTTGCGGTAGGGCCGCGGCTTGAGGACCAACGGACATCTCGAAGTTCGGATTGGCCGGCAGCGCGAGGCTTAAATAACGGCCATCCAGGAACAGGATGAGATCTTTTGCGATAAAGTCGTCGAGAGCCTGCTGCACCCATGGCTCCGTTCCCATAGCCGCGGCGATATCGCGAGGCGTTCGGGCATCCGCGCAATATTCGTACAACAGCGCCGGGCCGTCGGCGTACTGATATTTTCGCTGCTTGCGGCGCCGCCCATCTTCAATAGTGATACTGGTCAACGCCTTTCGATAGCGGAGGTAGGGGTGCCCCCGCTCCGTCCAACTCGCCTGCCACTTCGCAACGGCTTCCAGCAAGTCGTCGTAATTTTCCTCGTCCACCACGTTGTCCATCTCGTGATCGAAGTAGTACGACACTCGTTCGAGATTGAACTTCTTCGGAAAAAGGTAGTTGTAACAAACGGCCGGTTTGAGCCGCCGGATGGACTGTGATGCAGGATCCGTATACATCGGCGAGCCGCGGTCTGCTCGAGCCTTCACTATGCCCCAGGGCGGCTGCAAATGCACGATCTTCGGCGCCAGTTCGGCCTGCATCCGGTAATCTTCCACCGTCTCGCCCGGGAATCGCATCAGGATGTTGTACATGCAACTGATGTCGTGATAGGTGCACCACTTAATGAGTTCGACATTCCGCATGCCCGTCGTCATCTTGCGCATACTCTTCAGAATGTTCGTTGACAGGCTTTCGACGCCAGGCTGCACCGAAGTGAGGCCGCCCTTGCGCATTCGCCCTAGCTGCGTGCGCGAGAAGTTCGGGCGGATCTCGTAGTGCAACTCCACATCGGTGTTCGACTCCGCGAGCCGCCGGAAAAGCTTTTCGGTGTACTCCGGCGCCATGATGTTGTCGATGGCATTGAAACTGTAAATGCCATGCTTGCGCGACAGGTGCTCGATCTGTTCAATGACACGCTCGGGGTCCTTGGCGCGAAACTCCATGCCGGAGCGGTTCAAGCCACAAAAGGTACAGTGATGTTTCTCGCCCCACCAGCAGCCGCGCGCCGACTCGATAGGGAGCATAGGCTCGCAGGCCTCATCCCAGTCCTCATAACCCCCTTCTTCGCGCGCGTAAAAATACTCGTCGAACTGCGGGATCGGTGTCTCGTTCATCGCCTGGAAGTTCGGCGCGCGCCCGGCGTATTCGATCTTGCCGCCATTGCGCCACATGACGCCGCGCAGGCCCTGCATCGATTCACCACGGTCCAGACGATGGACCATCTCGGGAAACGAGATCTCGCCGTCGCCGCAGTGCAGATAGTCGACCTCGGGGCATCCGCGCATGATCTCGTCGGCGATGTCGTCTTCCAGACTCGCGCCTCCGAACACGATGGGGATCTCCGGGTAACGCTTTTTCAAAGCTTTTGCGAGAGCGATGCTGGCCAGGCTCTGCTGAAACACAACTGAGAAACCGATCAGCCCGAACCGCTTCCAGTCCACGGCATCGACGCAAAAATCGATGAACTCCGGCGCATCTTTGTCGCGAATTTTCTGAAATCGCCTGGTGGTGCATCCGGCACGGCGACAGATCGCGCGGAAAATGTAGTCGTAGGCGCCAAAATACTCCTCATCGCGCGCTTCTATTTCCTCGCCGAACGCGGCTTTCGTCCAGATCCATTCGCCAACCATGCTGGGCCACACGTCCGCAATCGCCTCGTTGATCTTCCAGCCGATGCGTGTCCCAAAATACATAAAGAGCGAAAAGGTCTGCGCCGGAATCCCGGCCCGTTCCAGGGTTGGTTTCAGCAGGGCTAACTGGAAAGAGGGAAACCGCGCGGAAAGCGTCGGCATGCTGATCAGTGCCACGGGTTTCATAGCCAGGTTCCGCTTAGTATACTTCGGCAGCGCCTTTATGTACCAGCTTTTTCTTCACAAATGTCACTTAAGGTGCTTTTTTCGTTGACAACAGCCATTATCGCGACTATATTCACCGAGAAGGAGTCTCTCGATGGCTGAGCAACCCCATACGATCAGTCTCAACGAGTTGGAAAAAGCGGTTACGGCCGCCGTTCACCAACTCCAGCAGCAAAAAACCCATGGCGCGCAGGAGATCGCCAAAAGCCGGCTCATCATCGGCCGCTGGATTCAACCCCAGATTCCTCACGCTGACGCAGAGGCCGCCGCTCAAGAAATTACCAAACAAGTGACCGCGAAGGTGCCCGGGATTAAAGCAGATCCTGTCGCTGCCAACTTCCCTGGCGGCTCAACCATGGGCTTTGTGCTCCGCGAGGAGTAGGAGGCCCCCATAACGGCCACTGATCGCAGTTTGATGTGTCCCAGCGCACAGCCAGAGATGGCTGAACCGGTGATCCTCGGTGTTCGCGGAGGATCGACGGAAACACCCCGAATTTCGTATCTCGAAAATCCAGTACCGGTTTCATCAGAATGGCTGAATCTCACGGGCGTAATCCAGCCCACGGAGATTTTACGTTTCGCCGCGCGCTGCGAAGAAGGCGCGTGCCGTCACTTCGACGGCGCGAATTGCCGCCTGGCATCCCGCATCGTCCAGATTCTTCCGGCGGTAGTGGAATCATTACCGCCGTGCAAGATTCGCTACGAATGCCGTTGGTTCCGCCAGGAAGGCCGGCCCGCGTGCCTGCGTTGCCCGCAGGTTGTCACTGAAGTTCAGGAGCCCGGCGACGAATTCCGGCGCGCGGCAACCCCTGACTAAACTGGCTGGTTGTTAATGCCCTAACATTGTCGCCGTGTTATCAAGAATTGATTTGACATGTTGCGAGAAACCGGTTATAAATTAAAACCTATGGCTGTTGTACTCTACGGCCCTCCCATCCAGGAGGCGATTGCAAAAGGGGATTTGCCGCGCATGAAGCAGCTTGCTGCGGAAGCCGAGGAACACCTCAAGCAAGCGGGTGACGTGCGGGCGGCCCTTGAGTATTTAAAGATCGAAATCGCGAAAGCTTCGCGAACCACCAAACCTCATTGAGTTGATAAGTCCGGGTGGAAACCCGGGTAGCAAGGAAGGACTTATGGCGGAAAAAGAACCAGCGTCCATTGTTCCTTACGGACCGCCTATCCAGGAAGCTATCGCGAAGGGCGACGTGGCGAGGATGAAGCAGCTCGCAGCCGCAGTCGAGAAGCACCTCGCGCAGGTTGGCGATGTGCGGGCCGCGCTCGAGTACTTGAAAATCGAAATCGCAAAGCTTTCGCGCGAACAGTAAAAGGAGGAGACTTTATGGCGCAATCAGACCGGGGCCCCGTGCCTCCGTACGGGCCGCCAATCCAGGAAGCCATCGCAAAGGGCGACCTGGCTAAGATGAAACAACTCGCCGCCGAGGCCGAACAGCATTTAGAGCAGGCCGGCGACGTGCGATCCGCTCTCGAATACCTGAAAATCGAGATCGCCAAGCATGAACACAAGAGCAAGAAATAGAAGGAGATTGTAAATATGGCTGAAAAAGAAAAACACCATCCAATCCCGCTCTACGGAGTGACTATTCATGACGCGATCTGCTCCGGCGATATCAATCGCATGAAACAAGTCGCCCAGGAAGCGGAACAGTACTTGCAACAGGCTGGCGACCTTCCCGCCGCTTTGCAAGCCCTTAAAATTGAGATAGCCAAAGCCGAGCATAAGAAGTAGGAACGGGCGTGCCGAAACCCGCGCGTATCCGCGTTGATAACGACTATCGGAATTTCGTTCCGGTGCACGTCGTGTGGGAAATTACGCTCGCCTGTGACCTGAAATGCCTGCATTGTGGGTCGCGTGCGGGGCGCCGCCGGCCGAACGAGCTCTCCACCGCCGAATGCCTCGATGTTGTGGAGCATCTTGCACGCCTAGGCACCCGCGAGGTCTCGTTGATCGGCGGCGAAGCCTACCTGCGTTCAGACTGGACCCAGATCGTTCGTGCCATACGGTCCCACGGGATGTATTGCGCTATCCAGACCGGCGGCCGGAACCTCACTCCCAAGCGTCTCGCGGCTGCGGTGGACGCGGGACTGCAAGGAATCGGAGTCTCGCTGGATGGCATGCGAGCGCTACATGACCGCGTTCGCGGTGTGCCCGGCTCCTTCGCCCGTGCGCTGGATACTCTGCGGCGCGCCAAGGCTGCCGGGTTGAGGATCAGCGTCAACACGCAGATCGGATCCGAGACAATGCCGCATCTACCCGAGTTGATGAACACCATCATCGATGTCGGCGCCACCCACTGGCAGATCCAGCTTACGGTCGCCATGGGAAACGCCGCGGACAATGACCATCTGCTGTTGCAGCCCTATCAGCTCGCCGAGTTTATGCCGTTGCTCGCGCGCCTTTACTCCGAGGGTGTCGAACGGGGGCTGTTGATGGTGGTGGGCAACAACATTGGGTACTTCGGACCCTACGAACATTTGTGGCGCGGCCTAGGCGACGAGCGCGTGCATTGGACCGGTTGCAGCGCCGGACACACTGTGCTGGCACTCGAGGCGGACGGCACTGTGAAGGGATGCCCATCGCTTGCGACCAACGGCTTCTCGGGAGGCAACGTGCGGGACATGAGCCTGGACCAAATCTGGGCGACGAGTCCCGAAATCCATTTTGGACGGCTCCGCAACGTTGACGACCTATGGGGGTTCTGCCGTGATTGCTATTACGCCGATGTCTGCCGCGGCGGCTGCACCTGGACGTCGCATTCACTGCTGGGCCGCCCCGGCAACAACCCGTATTGCCACTACCGCGTACTCGAGCTCCGGAAGCAGGGGCTGCGCGAACGGATTGTGCGCGAAGCCTCGCCCGCGTCGTTCGGCGTCGGCGAATTTGAGCTCATCGCGGAGCAGATTCCCGGCGATGGAGCGGGACCTGCTGAAGTGGTCCGCCGCACTCCGGCTCGAAACGACTTGGTGCAGTTGACCCGCCGGTCTCGCGGCGCGCCGTTGACTCGCGATGGACGCATCCCACCCGCCCTGGACATCTGCCGCGCGTGTAACCAATACATCTGGCCCCATGAGACGACGTGCCCGCATTGCCGCTCGAATGTGCGGGAAGCGGCCGAGACATACGAGAAGGAGCACAGGCGGCGCGAGGAACTGATAGCCGAAGTGACCCGGCTGGTGGAAGCAGCTAAGGCACAGTTGGTGACGGACAGCGTGGCAAGCGCGGCTGCGCGCCCTTGAATTTCCCCGGACATCGCTCTTACGTGCGAGCCTTACCGCTCTTGCCGGGAAGATCGAGGCATCCACCGCGCCAGGCCCTGAAAGGCCGGGTATATACTGAAGGGCGGTAAAACTGCCAAAGTAGCAAATCCCAGACACCGGACCCCGCCAACACGCGCGCCGAGAACGAAAAAAGCGTTCTAACTCCTCGATCTGATGAAACGCTCACGAGCCAGACGACACGACAAATAATGAGCGAACCATGGTCGAGCTCTAGGCCGTAGCGTATTGGCGCAAACACCCTCCGGTAAGTGGTGTTAGTGAGCAGGAATGCACTAAGGGATAAAAACTTGAGATGTAGGCGCTCAAGTGATCTGAAAGGGTTTATGATTTCCAGTGAAGTTGAGGATCTGCGATTGAGCAGGCAACGCTCTTTTAGTACCCTAACTGTTACTGGAGCTCCATTGGTAAGCGCCCAATTCGATGCGGGATACCTTAGGCGTCTGAGGAGTGGTGATTTCGAAACCGAGAGTCACTTCACCGCGTACTTTAGCAACGTCATCTGGCTTAAACTGCGGAACCGCGTTCGTGCGCGGCATCTGATCGACGAAATCCGGCAGGAGACGTTCGCGCGTGTTCTGAAGTATTTGCAATCCGGTAAGACGATCGAATATCCCGAGCGGTTCGGTGGCTTCGTTTTGTCGGTCTGCAACAACGTGATGCTTGAGGTGCTGCGCCATGAGTCGCGCCAATCGCCAACCGGCCTGGCCGTGGAGCCGCGCGACGAACGCGTTAGATTCGCCGACGATATTGTGACCGAAGAACGCAAGCGCATGGTTCGGCAGGTGCTAGCGGATCTTCCCGAGAAGGATCGGGCGTTGCTGAGGATGGTGTTCCTGGAGGAAGGGGACCGGTCAGCGATATCGCGTCACTTTCAGGTGGACAACGATTATCTGCGAGTGTTGCTGCACCGCGCCAAGGAACGATTTCGCGAGATTGTCAGGGAAAAGGGAGCCAGTGCGGGTTTGCCTTAAAGAAAGCGAGTGTAGGTAGGGAAGTTGGGCCGAAAGGGCTGTGACATGGACCATGAACAAGCGGTAAACACGGGGGTGGTTGAGCGGTACATCCTCGGCGAGCTATCGACTCCAGAGTCCGAAGAGTTTGAGATTCACTTTTTCGGATGCACGCAGTGCGCGCAGGAGCTACGGGCGGGCGCCATCTTTGAAGAGAACGCAAAAGCTGTATTCCTGGATGAAAGTGCGGGCGCATCTGGCGCCTACGTGCCCGAATCGAAAAATGAGCGGGCTCGCCTCGCCTGGTGGACCTTGCTGTGGCAGCAGCCATGGAGCGCTGCGCCGGCGCTGGCGGCTGTGGGATTGCTTTGCCTGGCAGGCTATCAGGCTCTGGTGGTGGCGCCGGGCCTGCGCGAACAACTGCGGCAGGCGCAGGCGCCGCAAGCCACCGCCAGCTACGTGCTCCAGCCGTTAGCCCGCGGAGACGAGCGAACAACAGAAGTTCCCAAAAGCTACCGGGCTTATGAACTCGTTATCGATAAAGCCTGGGAGAAATCCTATGCGGAGTATATTTGGGTTTTCGTGGACGAAGCCGGCGCCAAACGCCTCTCCGTGCGCGTGCCCGCGCCCGCGCCTAACAAGCCGCTGCAGATCCTGATATCGAGAAATCAGCTACCATCCGGACAATATAAAGTAATTGTCCGCGGTGCCGCGCCTGGTGCCGAACCTGAAGCCGAACTCGATCGGTTTTTACTTTTTCTGAAACTTGACTAACCCAGGAGCCCAATGGAAGACAAAACAATCCGAAGCACGTATCTGCACGACGCCAGCGCCGTCGCGGCATCCGGCCAAATTGTTTCGCCGTTTGAAGATCTCATTCCCACCCAAGCAGCCTTGGCGCTGCCGGTGAGTGGCGGCTACGGCTCAACCCGCGTGGAGGGCTTTCGCTATAAAGAGATCCTCTCCTTTGGCTCCGCGTACACTGAGGTGGCCGGCGCCGGGGGCAAGGATGGGCCGTTCGAAACAATGGCAACAGCGGCCATCGAGAAACTCAACATCCTGGATGTCATAACGTGCGAACGGATAGTGTGCCGGATCGCGTCAGCATTCTCCGCAGGTGGCAAAGAACCGACCTTTACGACGTTGGGTAGCCGGTTCGAGCGGCTGCGGGTCGGCAACTACTTCTGGGACGAGCTAGACCTGGGGGCGGGAATTCTTGCCGATTGCCCTACGTGGAGCAAACTGCAAAACGCGCTCGGAAACGGCGGCACGCGCGACCAGCTGAAACGTGTCGCGATGCCGGCCCCTAACGGAGATCCGGTTCCGCTGCCGGAAGGGGAGCGCATGCCCAACCTAGTTGGCTTCTCTCTGGGCTCAGCGGCGGGAAAATCCGCAAATGCAATGGAAGTGCCTACGCGGATCAATCTCGCCCAGCTTGGAACCGTGCATTTGGGACAGTTTTTCGTAAACCAATACACGCGCCAATTGGTCATGATTAAGGTCGACCTTGGATGCTCGTTGAATGGAAGCGGTGGCGCGGGAGGTGGGAAAAGCGGCGGCAGTCCGTTCCCTCCATAAAGTGTGGGCTCTTCATCCTCATCCCCGCCGGGGCTATTCTGCTCGCGAACACTCTGGGGAGGGTGTTGCGAATGATCATTGTCACCTATTTGATCCATCTGGCTATCAGCCTTTTGGCCGCACTCGGGCCCATCAATCCTGGGAGTGGCGGCAATCCGTACCCACCATCAAGTGTTGGCCTTTGATCCTGGTTGCCCTCGTCAGTGGGTGCCATCGCGGGCCTATTGAGACTAACGACGTTCTTTATCGGAGGGCAGAGGATTCTTTCAAAAGAGGGAACACAAAACAAGCGCTCACACAGGCCGAGGCCGGACTCAATAAATGTGGATTATCCCAGGATTGGTGCTGGGAATTTCGGTTGTTGAAGGCTGAGATTCTCGTATCGGGACAACCCGAGGCAGCGCTTAAATTACTGGACGAGTCTGACACGCCTCCGCGGATGGATCTCCAGGCGCGGCGCCGCATTCAACAGGGCTGGGCTTGGTACCGTCTTGCTGACTATACCAAGGCTAACAAAGCGCTCCGCGAGGCGCAGACTCTTGCGGAAGGCCGCGCCTCGCCTCTTCTGAAGGCGGAAGCCGAGCTACGTCAAAGTGCAGTGTTTGAGAAGTTGGGGAGGTTCCCAGACGCGGACGCCGTATCACGGCGAGGTATAAAAGACGCTATCCAGTCGGGTGACGCTTATGTGCAGGCCAGCGCCATGGGAAACCTCGGCTTTTTGTTCCAGGGCCAATCCCGATTCGAGGAAGCGATTTATTGGCTACAGAGAACCCACGCGCTGTCCGAGCAGATCGGTGCCACCGCGCTCGCTGCGCATGCCGTAGGTAACCTGGGATGGTGCCATTACCGTCTGGGCGATTTTGACCAAGCGCTCCATGAATTCGTCGAGGCGGAATCCAGTTTTGCCCAAATCGGAAATCGCGACGCGCAAGAAGAATGGCTGGGCGACATCGGGACAATGCAGCTCGAAGCAGGCGATTTCCCGGGTGCCATCGACCGCTACAAGCAGGCGTTAGCGATCGCGAGAGACCTTCATCTCCGTGCGCGGGCAGCGGAATGGCTAACCAAGCTCGCAGTAGCGGCCATCGCAACGGAGCAGCTTGACCTCGCCGAACAATACAACCAAGAGTCTCTCGCCATAAACCAAGGACTCGGCTTGACCGGTGAAGAAATCAATAACCATTTGAACTCGGCGCGCATTGCCGCCGCACGCAAGCAGTACGCCGAATCCGAGAAATTGTTTCAGTCCGTGGTGAATTCGCCGTCAGAGGATCCCACACCTGCCCTTGATGCGCGAGGCGGCCTGGCCGACTTGTACGCTCAGACCGGCGACGTGCGCAAGGCCGAGGCGCAATTCCGCTCGGCCATCACAGCTCTTGAAGCCAGCCAGGGCGGCATCGCCAAAGAGGACTACAAGCTCTCCTATCTTTCCAGCATGATTCGCTTCTACCGGAACTATGTGGATTTTCTGGTTCAGGAGGGCCATACGGACAGGGCGCTCGAAGTTGTGGAATCTAGCCGCGCCAGGATTCTCACGGAGCGCATTGGGTCGCCCATGAAGCGGAACGCTAGCGTGTCCGAGCTCCAGCAAAGATCGCGATCATCGAAGCACATTCTGCTCTCTTACTGGCTGGGCCCCAAACAATCGCGCCTCTGGGTGATTACGCCAACGAAGTTTGAAACATTCACGCTACCGGCAGAGGGCAGGATTCGCGAGCTGGTGGAAAGCTATCGAACGGCCATCGAGGACCTCCGCGACCCCATTGACTCGCACCATCCCGCCGGTGAGAACCTCTCGAAAATTCTGCTGGGCCCGGTCCGTGAGCTAGTGCCAGCCGGATCGCGAGTAGTTGTCGTACCGGACGGCGCACTGCATTCTCTAAATTTCGATACCTTGCCGGCCCCCGGTGATCCGTCAAAGTACTGGATTGAAGATGTCACGTTGTCGGTTGCACCGTCCCTCGGTCTGTTGCTGAATTCGCGTCCCTCGAGAAGGCCGCCGCCTTCGCTGCTCGCGATTGGAGATCCAGAATCGCCGGGTCCGGAGTATCCGCAACTTCCCAACAGCCGGAAAGAAGTAGAGACCATTGCAGCGCTCTTCGCGCCTCCGAGCAAAGTTGTGTTCGAAGGCCGGGCGTCGCGACCGTCCGCCTACCGGAAGGCGGATGCGGCGCGCTTCTCGCTGATTCATTTCGCGGCTCATGCTACGGCGAATCGGGCAAGTCCATTGGATTCGGCACTGATTCTCTCGCGGGAAGGCACTTCCTATGCTCTGACAGCTCGCGACATCACGCAGATACCCTTGAATGCCGACTTGGTGACGCTTTCTTCGTGCCGCAGCGCCGGCGCGCGCGCGTATTCTGGCGAAGGCCTGGTCGGTCTAACGTGGGCTTTCCTGCACGCGGGCGCGCGTCAGGTCATCGCGGGATTATGGGACGTGAGTGACGCGTCCACTTCCACTTTGATGTCGGTTTTGTACGGAGAATTGGCGCATGGCGTGCCGGCCGAAGACGCGCTCCGCACCGCCAAGCTTAGCCTGCTGCATGCCGGGCAAACCTACCGCAAGCCCTATTACTGGGGACCGTTTCAGCTTTATGTCGGGAATTAAAAGCGTCGTGAGTGAAACGCTTGTCACTTTGCTGTCACGTAGCCAACGTACGTCCAGGAGGCTAGCGCGTGGGGTTTGTCTTGGTCCCCCGCGCCTGGCGCCTCCTGGATGGGCCAAAAGCTCTAACACTCGCGGCGGCTGTCGTACGATGGAGTCGATGGCTGCACGCGGAAGATGATCAAACTGGTTTATTGCATCACCAAGAAGCCCGGTCTTAGCGATGAGGAATTCTTTCATTACTGGAAGAACGTCCACGGCCCCATCGGGGCTCGCATTCCCCATCTCCGCAAATTAGTTCAGAGCCATCGCCGCTCGGTGGAAGGGGACAAATACCAGCCGGACTACGACGGCATGGCGGAACTATGGTTCGATAACGAGGAGGCGTTGCTGGCGGCTCGTCAATCGCCGGAATGGAACGCCTCCCGCGAGGACGAAGCGAACTTCATCGATCACGGCAGGGTTGCGTACTTCGTTTCAGCCGAGCACATCCTGGTGGACAAATCGTGAAACACTCAGCATATTTCATGCGGTGCGGAAGCGCCGGTTGATCAGAATCCACGCAGTGATTAACGCGAAAATCATCGCGACGAAAAGCAGCGACCAACCCCAATATTGCATCGGGTGCCGGAGCATCCGGATGAAGTGCCGCCCGTAAAGATCCGCCACAACGGCGATGGCTGAGTAGCGGGCAGCCCGAGCGATGGTGACAACCGCGAGAAACCTGTCGGTGCGGTATTTGGAAGCGCCCGCTGCCGCGAAGAACATGCTGGTTGGAAAAGGGAAAGGAATGGCGGCGGAGGCTGCCAGAGTTCCGGAGCCCCACTTCTCAAATATTTTCAGAAGCGCGGACACCCTACTGTCTCCGAACTTGCTGTTCAAATAGGCTGAGCCGGCTTTGCGTGCGATCCGGAATGTTAAATACGCGCCGATCACTGAACCCGCTGTCGCAACCGCCGCATATTCGTACCACGGGTTCCGGTGGGTGGCAGCAAGTATCGCGATCAGGATATCCGGCCCTCCAAATGTTGGGATTGGTGAGCTATCCAGGATCGCCAGAAAGAAAAGCCCCAAGGCTCCCAAGTGGCTGAATACCGAGGTAAAGCTGCGCCCGCGAGCCGTTTGGATGAAAGCGATCAACAATGGCAATATAGCAGCTTCGCCGCCTTGACGCCTTCCCAGAATTCATGTTATATAGATAGCATGTCTACCGTAGACAATCTATCTGAACGCTTGGAGCTGCTGCAAGGCACACTCGAAGTCCTGATTCTGCGCAGCCTGCAAATGGGGCCTAATCACGCCTACGGCATCGGGCAGTTCATCGAACATCATTCCGACAGCGAGTTCCTGGTGGACAACGGCTCACTCTATCCCGCCTTGCAGCGGCTGCTGCAGCGGTCCTGGATCTCGGCGCAATGGAAAACGTCGCCCAATTCCCGCCGCGCGAAGTATTACCGTCTCACCGCGCTCGGCCGCAAGCAACTGCTGGTTGCCACTTCCAAGTGGGAGCGATTCGTGGAAGCCATGGGACGCGTGCTGGCTCCCAAAGGAGTGGGCCGTGCGTGAATGGTGGGCGAAGCTCCGCTACGCGTTAACCGGGAGGCGCGCTATTCCTGACGATCTGGCCGCCGAGATCCAATCCAACCTGGAACTCGAAACTGACGACCAGCTCGCGCGAGGCATTGAGCCTGATCAAGCGCGAACCGAAGCGCGGCGGCACTTCGGCAATCCCACTTTGATCAAAGAACGCGCCCAAGAAGCCTGGACCTTCCCGAGCCTTGAAACGTTCCTGCAAGACCTGCGCTATGGTCTGCGCGGCATTCTGAAGTCGCCAGGCTATTCGCTGGTAGTGATTCTCACCTTGACTTTGGGCATCGGCGCCAACTCGGCCATCTTCAGTGTGGTGGATGCGGTTCTGCTGAAACCTCTGCCGTATCCCGACGCCGAGCGGCTGGTCTGGCTGGGTGAGTCGCACGGCAAAGTGGAAGGGATTAGCGTCACCTGGGGAAACTATCGGGCTTGGAAAAAGAACAATCACACCTTCGGGGACATGGCCGGCTACCAATGGAATCAATTTACGCTGACTGGCCGTGGTGAGCCGCTGTTCACCAGGGCGATCCAAGTAGACAACGCCTTTTTCCGTCTGGTGGGAGCGAAGCCGGTGCTGGGGCGCGTATTCACCGCTGAGGAAGATCGCGCGGGCGCGCAGCGTACCGCCGTTCTGGACTACAAATTCTGGATCAACAAGCTGGGTGGCGATAGGGGCGTGCTAAGCGGCATGCTCGACCTGAACGGATTGTCCTATCGCATTATCGGAGTACTTCCACCTGGGCCGGATTTTCACAACATGGCCGTCGATTTCTATCTGCCCATGGGCCTGTTTCGTAGCGATTCGGAACCTCGTACGCAACATGGCTCCATGCGCGTGCTCGGGCGATTGCGGCCGGACGTAACGCTAGCCACCGCACTCGGCGACCTGGACCAGATCATGCAACGGCTGGCCCAGGAAGATCCTGGAACCGAGAACGATCACCGATCTGTAGGAAAGTTCTTGGTAGACGAGATCGCGGGAGAGGTTCGTCCTATCTTGTGGCTGCTGATGGGTGCTGTCGGACTGGTCCTGCTGATCGCCTGCTCGAACGTCGCTAATCTTGTGCTGGCGCGCAGCGCGATACGCTCCCGCGAGATCGCCATTCGAACCGCTATTGGCGCCGGACGGATGCGTCTGCTCCGGCAGGTTCTCACCGAAAACCTGTTGGTGGCGTCGATCGGCGGCGCGCTCGGATTGTTGCTCGGTTACTGGGCGCTGCGCGCGCTGATTCTGATCGCTCCGAAAGGGATCCCACGCCTGGAAGAGGTCGGTCTGGATCTGCGCGTGCTGCTCTTCACCGCGGGCCTCACCATCGTCACCGGCGTAGTGGTGGGATTGGCGCCCGTATTAACGGCTGGAAGAGTCGACCTCACCTCCGCGCTGAACGCGGGCGGACGCTCAGGCACCGACACCAAACGCGAACGCTCGTTCCGGAATGCGCTGGTGATTGCTGAAATCACGATCACGCTGGTGCTGGCATTCAGCTCCGGGCTGTTGCTTCGCAGCTTGATCACAGCGCAGAGCTCGGGCCCGGGATTCGTCCCCGAGCGATTGCTTGCGCTCGAGCTTGTGCTTCCGGAATCGAGTTATCGGAATCCGCAGGCGATCCAGAATTTCTACGGCCGGCTGTTCGAAAGTCTACGCACTCTGCCGGGCGCGACGGCCGTCGGAGCAGGGAATTGCCCTCCTCCGGCAGGAGACTGTGGCGATTGGTGGTATTCAGTCTCCGGTGCTCCCGTCCCAGCCAAGGGCGACGTTCCGCTGTCGCTATTCAACGTCGCAGATCCGGGATATTTCCAAACCATGGGCATCCCTGTGCGCGAGGGCCGGACGTTTACGGCCGCCGATCGCGTGGGCGTAGCCATCGTGAACGAAGTACTCGCGCGGCAGTGGTTTCCTAAAGAATCCGCCGTTGGACACCAGATCAAGTATGGAGGCCCTTACATGCCGGGACCCACATTCGAAATCGTCGGAGTGGTTGGCAGCGTCAGCCAGGAGGGCTTGGGTAGGGTGCCGTATCCAGAAATTTACCGGCCCTTCGCCCAGGACCCCAGGCCAGCCATGGTGGCCATGATTCGCACGACCGGCGATCCGAGCGCGCTCATCTCCGCGGTGCGGCACGTGGTGGCATCCCTGGATCGAAACCTGCCGATCCAGAGCCTCGGCACCCAGGAGACAAAAATTGCCGGAACCCTGAACAGTCGCCGCTTCGCCACTCTTCTGCTCGTTATCTTCGCCGGACTCGCTTTAACCTTGTCCGCAGTGGGAGTGTACGGTCTTCTCAACTATTGGGTCACGGCCAGGGAAGAAGAGATCGCCATTCGCCTGGCGCTCGGAGCTGGACGGTCCGGAATCTTGACTTGGGCAGGCGCGGCGGCCTCGAAGCTCATTGCGGCGGGACTGGTGCTTGGAGTTGGCGCTGCGTGGGCAGCCTCGAACTTGCTGGACTCGCTGGTCTTCGGCATCTCGCCGCGGGACATAAGCATGCTGAGCGCCGCAGCCTTGGTAGTGATCGCAATCGCGACACTCGGCGCCGCGCTTCCATTGGCACGTGCCACGCGCGTGGACGCCGTTCGCAAACTCCAGCGCGCGTAGTCCATGGGCGATGTGGAGTTTTTCGAGCGCCTTTCCGAGCCGCGACCGGAAGGGAGCGCTACCACGAGCGTTCTGGCCCGCACTCTCAACACGCTCCGTTCCCGTCGCGGCTCGGTTTGTGCGGACACATTTGTGTCGCGCTGCCAATCAGTGCGTGCGCGATCATTCTGTGCGAAAATTGAGAAACGGTCACAAGCCGCTCCTCGTCAGAAGGAGGGCCAAAGGGTCGCTGCCTCAATTTACATAAAGATGCTGCTGAGCAGAGAATTTATCGCGTACCTCTCCCGACAACTCGTAAAACGGATGACGCCTCAGATCATCGAAACCACCGATCCGAATTCGGCCACGGAAATGATCAGCCACGTCATTGAGGACGAGTTGCAGGTGGAGGATCGCCTGAACGACGAGGTCCGCGAATTATTGAGCCAGTATAGCGACTACATGCGGCGCGAAGGCGTCAGCTATCAGGAGATGTTCCGGCGCATCAAGAACACGCTGATTTCGCAGCGCAAGGTGATCCGCGCAGCCGGCCGCGACACGGGCGACAACATGAAGCTCTCTCGCGACAAGATCAACGATATTTCCCACAAGCTGGTCGCGTCTTTCCGCAAGGCGCGCGAGTTTCGTTTGAAGAAAGACCCCAACGACGTGCGGTTGGAAATTGTCCGCTCCATGACAGAGCTTTTGGCGGTGGAAGAAAAAGTGGACCGCGCGGCGCGCACCAAGATCCGCTCGCAGAAAAAAGAAATACCCGAAGGCAGCGAAGAGTGGGATCTGCTCCACCGGCGTTATTATGCCGAAGAGCTGAAAAAGTTCGGCATCGATTTTGCCCGATGACCACGCTGGTCGTGGTTGGCAGTCTCAACATGGATTTCGTGGTGACGGTGGATCAACTGCCGGCGCCAGGGCAGACCGTTCTGGGCCGCAATTTCCAAATGATTCCAGGCGGCAAGGGCGCCAACCAGGCTTGCGCCGCCGCTCGACTCGGTGCGAACTCAGTAACGGTGCGAATGGTGGGACGCGTGGGCTACGATGTGTTCGCCGATCACTTAAAGGCCAGTCTCTCCGCGGCGGGCGTCGATGTCAGCGCAGTTCATGCTACGCGCGCTCAGGCAACCGGCGTGGCGCTGATTTCGGTAGACGCTTCCGGGCAGAATTCCATTGTGGTGGCGTCCGGCGCCAACCATGCGCTAGTGGCGTCTGAAACCGAGGCGATGCGTTCTGTCTTTCGCGGGGCGCGCTTCGTACTGTTCCAATTGGAATCGCCATTAGACACTGTCGCGGCTGCTCTGAAGCTGGCGCGGGCGGAAGGCGCGCGAACCATTCTGGATCCAGCACCCGCCGCGCCGCTAGCGCCGGAATTGCTCGCGAGCGTTGATATTCTTACGCCGAATGAAACCGAAGCGTCGCTGTTGTTGGGCCTGCCGCCTGCACGCGTGTCGATGTCCGATGCCGCAGCGCTGGCTCACTCGCTGCGTGAGCGTGGTCCGAAAGCTGTGCTGCTGAAGCTGGGCGATCAGGGTTGTTTTTACTGCGACGGCAAGACAGAGCTTTCTAGCCCCGCTTTTCCGGTGGTTGCTAAGGACACCACGGCCGCGGGTGACACATTCAACGCGGCTTTGGCTGTGGCGTTAGCGGAAGATCGGGGAATTGAGAAAGCATTACGGTTTGCGAACGCAGCCGCGGCAATATCGGTGACGCGCATGGGAGCCCAGGCGTCCGTACCCACTCGCGCGGAAGTGGACGCGCTGCTTACGGACGGGACATAGTTGTAGAGCACGTGGTGCGGGGCCATGCCCCGCGAAAGATCTTTTCAGCATCGTCGCTTCGGCGCCGTCGAAAATCTTTTGTCTCCGAACGCAAAGTGGGGCGGACCCCATGGTCCGCGGCCGACGCCCACGTCGGCCTGCTGGTGAAGTAGATGAAGCCCCAAGAGCGGGTCCAGGGGGACCCGCGCGGACGAGGGCGTCCGCCCCACGCGCGCTTGGCTTCCAATAAGCTCCTAGCGTTTGTATAAGACGAATTGGCTATTCTCATAATCTGGCTTCCGCTCCACCAAACGATGACTTGGCGAGAGCACCAGGTAGTCAATTCCCAAGCCCGTCAATCTGCTGACTTCCCCTGTGTCGAAACGCAGCGCGTTCGTCGCTTGCCAGCGCTGCCACCACTCTCGCGCCAGCGGCTCACTGAAATTCATCTGGCCGCCGGACTTCCAGTCGACATATACAGCGCGTTGGCTCTCGGCGCGGAAAATGCTCGGATCGGGACTGCTTCCCGCGTCGCCGAAGAGGAACACCGCATCCTTGGGAGTTTGCGCGCGGGCGAATTGGACCAGGTCTTCGAGGCCCGCGAGATTAGGGCGCGGATAGTTCCGGACGTGCGCCCAGTACGGCAAAACGAAACTCGGTGCGATTGCCGCCGCGGCCAATAGCGCCGGCGCGAAACGAAATCGCTGCAGCGCCAGCGTGGCGCACAGTGCAATGGATAACGCCAGCAACAAAAGAAGATTGCGCGTGGAGATTGAAAATAGGGGCACGGCTGTGGGAACCGCCAGCACCATCACAAACCAAACCACGGATTCAATCCATCGCTTTTGCTCAGCCGCGCGGATGCCGGCCGCCGCGCCCAGGATCACAGCAAAAGCCGTTACGAAAACAAGTGCGCGCGCCGGTTGAAACTGTGGAATCAAACCCCATTTCAATTGATCGAGCAATATATACGAAGCGGGCACACTCAGGATGCCGAGCGCCGGCATACCGATTAGAAAAAGGCGCGCCGTCCTGGGCCGCACTCTCCAGAACGCTAACATCGAGACCAGCCAGAGCAGGATGTACTGCCAGATCAACTGGGCCGGCCAGGTGGAGATCCAGTTGTAGGAAGCTCGCATGCGTTGCAGTTTCTCGAGCTCCGGACTCACGCGCGTGAAGAAAACTTGCGGCTCGGCTGCACCCGGCTGCAACCGCGACGATACGAACAGCAGTACGATACCGGCCGCGAGCGGCCACAGATCGCGGTAGTCCCGGTGCCGCAACGTGAGCCACAAATACAGCGCCCAAAATACCCACACCGTCGGCGGATGATAGAGGAACGCGAGAGCTGCGGCGATGTCGGCCCACATTAGATGTTCTTGTGCCACAAGTCCGATGGCGAGAAAGACCAATCCCACCGCGAACGCCCGCGGCACTGGCTCATATTCGAACGTCAGTACCGCTGGTCCCGCTATTGTTGCGCCCAACGCAAACAGAGCCGCCACCACGAGCGCCTTTCCGCGCGCCAATGGAAACGATAGCGCGAGCAAATACACGCCCAGAATCTGAAGCGCACGAAACAACAGCTGCTGGGCGATCAATACCGCTCGAAAAGAACTGTGGGTGAGCCAACGGAGAGCAATTGCGATTTCGTCGTACAGCGTGTATGCAAGGTGCGGCTTGGTGGCTACCAGATCGCGCGTAAGCGCGGAAGGGTCCCAGATATGTTCGAGCATCGGCACGTAGATTTGCGTGTCCGATCCTAAATAGGTGTGGCCGGGAAACTGGAAATAACTGAGAAAAGTGAGCGCGATGATCGCGGCGCCGATCGCGAGCCGATCGCGCATCAATTGGTCGGGGTCTTATCGAGCTGCTGTTTGGCCCACAGCCGGCTTGGATTCAGCTCCAGTGACTTCGCGATGGCCTTGCGAGCTTCGTCAGGCTGGTTCACTTTGCGCAGCGCGATTCCGAGCCATAAATAAGCGTCCGCATTCTTGCCATCCAGTTCGATGGCTTTCCGGAAATCTTTGATCGCCAGGTCGTATCCGCCGCCCAGGGCAGCGGGCAGATAATAATTGCCGACGCCATGGCTCAAATAATTGATGGCCGACTTAGGATCCAGTTCAATGGCCTTGTTGACCGCGGTGAGGGCGCATTTGCCGTACTTCAGGCCGGCTAAACCCATGCCGGAAATCATTTGACCGCACAGTGTGCCCAGGATGCGATGATTCTCGGGGGAATCGGGCTTCAGCGCGACAGCTTTCTCGGCGGCGTCGATACCCGCTTGCGCCGCGTTCTTAGCGGATGGTTTGTCGTGCGTCTCAATGGCCACTTCGGCCGAGTATGATTCAGCCAGAGCCAGCCGGTATTGGGCAACTGCATCCTTCGGATCTTTGTCAGCAGCGGGTTTGAGATCGCCGACCATCTTTTCAAGCGCAGCCTTATCCTGGCGATCGCGCGCTTTGATCAGGTCGGAATCGTTGAATCCGTTAATAGCGAAGAGGGCCGAGACGACCAATAATGACTTCATCATCTACAATTCTACAGCGCCGGTCCCCTTGCTTACGCGCGGGGCTACGTCGAACAGCATCCCGCCGCGGATTGTAGCCCCGCGCGTCAGCAAGGGGACAACATTACAGTGTGGCGACCTTTCTCTGAACCAGCAGGAAGTACAACCCCAAGATCGCCAAGAGCACGCCGTTCCATGCCAGAACCACTGGCGCAGTGAACTGCTTCACCAACGCACCGACAATCAAGCTTCCGAAAGGCATCCCGCCGCGAAACGCGACGTTATACACGCTCATCACGCGCCCACGCATCTGATCGGATGTGATCATCTGTACCAACGAGCTGATGGTGACGAAAGCCCCCAACAGGACTCCGCCGGCCAGGAAAATGAGGACGCAGCTCAGCACCAGATTGCGCGAGAGTGCGTAACCGGTGATCAATGCGCCCAGCACCACGAGCATCAGCAATGCTGAACGCCCTTGGTAGCGGTGCTTGCCGAGCCCGGCTACCACCAGCGCGCCGGTGATGGAACCGCAGCCCGAGCACACCAGGAAGGTTGTGTAAAGATTTGGCCCTCCGTGAAACACGTCACGCGCGAATACCGGCAAGAATACGACCACTGGAAACGCCAGCAGCGTCATGGCGAAGGCTAGCACGATGAGCGCCTCCATAGCAGCCTGTTTGCGGATGAAACTGAAACCCTGCCGCATGCTGGTGAGCACGGATTCAGCCGTCTTCGCGGGTTTGAATTGCGGCCGGATGATCAGCAGCGAAGCAATCGCGGCTATGAACGAAAAGCCATTCAGCGTGAAGCACCAGGACGCTCCGAGCTGTGTCAGAGCCAGGCCGCCCAGCATGGGTCCGATAACGCGCGCTACGTTGAACTGAATCGAATTCAGACCGATTGCGTTCGGCAAATCCTCGGATTTCACCAGCGAAGGGATCAGCGCCTGATACGCCGGACCACCGAAAGATTGTGCGGTGCCCACGATGAACGACAGCGTCAGAATATGCCACACGTGCACTACGCCGGTTGCGAACAGCGCAGCGAGCCCAAATGCACATGTCAACTGGACAACCTGCGAGCCGACCAAAAGGTACTGCCGCGACATCCGGTCGGCCAATACGCCGCCCACCAGCGAGAAAAGGACAATCGGAATGCTGCCGAGAAAAGAATCCATGCCCAGCCAGAACGGCGAGCCGGAAAGCTGCAAGACCAGCCAGCTTTGCGCCAGGATCTGCATCCAGGTCCCGATGCTGGAAATACACGCACCCGTCCACATGACGCGGAAATCGCGGTATTGGAAGGCCTTGAAAACCTTGGTGAGCAATCGTGATTCCGATCAGGGGAGCGGGCGCTCGCGCTGGATCAAATGCAAAATGTTTCCGTCGCCGTCGCTGAAGAACACCAGCCGGTTGCCTTGATTTGCGAATGGCTCGGTCAGAAATTGGACCCCCCGATTGCGTAGTTCGCCTAGCGCCGCATCGAAATTATCCACGCTCACGGCCAAG
>CZKS01000029.1_pt1 | contig 25583 bp, 23 predicted proteins | sample 1122221 | NCBI WGS metagenome assembly CZKS01 (sample SAMEA3539301, study PRJEB10725) | soil metagenome | biome: tundra; feature: field; material: soil | place: USA | collected 2010-05 | depth 0.15 m
GCTGACACCTGGCGATGGCGACGAGGGAGGAGACACCGAACCACCTCCGGAAGAGGAGCCCGCTCCTACTGATCCGACGCTCGCAACCGCAGTTCTTGTGCCGGAGCCCGCTCCTCCCGCGCCCGCTGCTGAACCAGTGCCTGCCATCGCACCGCCTCCCCCAGCCAATGCGCTCACTCCGGCCGCGGCCGCTCCACCCACTGCCAGGGCTGCACCACCGACAACAGCAGCAGTCGCGACAAGGTCACCGCCGGTCAAAGCCGGTGCGCCGCCGATCACTGCTGCGAACAGTTTCGGAATCTGCCAGCAGCACATCATGAAGATCAGCGCGCCGCCCATCACATCGAAAGCTGTCATGGCAGGGCGCGGGGATGTCGAGATTCCTTGGGCCTCATTGAGCCACCCGAGGCTAAGATCGAATCCGGCAGAGATCAGGCAATACAACAGGACGATCTTGATGCCGATTGAAACGGCCAGGCCGATATAGCGTTCGGTGTAGGGAGCCGTCCATCGACTCCCTCCGAAACCAAGAAAGATAAATCCGACCGATACGACGATGTAGCTTTCAACCAGCGTGACAATGAAGTTGATCGTAATAATCGTGTAGGAAATCACGATCAGGAGTGCCGCAAATGCGAGCGCCAACGACGTGCCCGGATTGGTGAAGAAGGCGGATGTGGACGCGCCGTCCATCAATGCTCCTGCTAGCGAGAGTCCCTGCATGAAAACGCCGCTCGGAGACAGTGCGCCGAGTCCGGCTGCGTTCTGGCCGAGCTGCGTGAAGCTATCGATGATCGCGGGAATCCAAAAGCGGCCATTCAGTAGCAGCGCGTAGAATGCGCCGATCCACATTAACTTCCGGATCAGTGCCGATGTCCAACTCTGAAGGTCAGTCTTTTCGAGCAGCATCACAGCCGCGCTCCACGCGAACTCGATCACGGCCAGCAACCCGAACAGAGAGTTGGCGTAAACGAAAACGTTGTTCGTCCACTGAAGGCGGTTGTTGCGGAACTGGTCCATGATTTGGCTCGGAACGGTGGTGTTGAAGCCAGGCCCCGCCTGCGCGAAGACCGCTTGCGCAAACAGCAGGGTGATTGCCGCTAGAGGCAGGCACCGTATCAACGACATTTGGATTCGTTCACGCACAAAGTACCTCACTGAAGGCCCGGCAGGTAGGTCTTTCCGTCGCTCGTCACTGGTCCGCCGGTGAAAAACCACTGCGTAGCGGATTCGCTCGCTGCCTGGCGCTGAATGACGTAGCCCTGATAAGCTGCCTTGCTGGTCATGTCTTCGAGTTGCAGTTCCCTCAGTTTTTGCAGCTGTCCGACTTGCTCCGCGGCAAGCTGGCCGCTCATGTTGATTGCATCGTTCCGGTTCAATATGTTGGCCGCGCTAAGTGCGCGAAGAATCCCGAGCACACCTTGTTCGGTCGCCAGCAGCTTTCCTTGAATACCGGTGCCTCGCAAAATGCCTTGTGTCGTTGCCAGGCTGGTCTCCGCCCAGATCGCGTATTGACTGGCATAAGATCCGGCTGGCGTCACACCGGGCGTCCAAGGTTGATAGCCGGGATAAGTTTGGCGAAAAAGCACATCCTGATTGCCGAGGGAATACGCGAGCGCGCGGCCACCTTGCACCACATTCGCCAGTTCATTGAGATCCCCGGCAATGTTCGTTAAACTCGCAGCGCCGCCATGCGCCGTGTTCTTGAGCGCATCGGCGAGATGCTGTACCTGGATCGCGTATTGCAGAAGTTGCTTGGCGTACTCCAGGTCATGCATGAGCTTGATGCTTATTTGCGTTGGCTCAGTAGCGCAGTTAGTACACACAAAAACGCCACCGCCGATTTGGGCCCGGCCTGTTGCCGGACCTAAGACTGAGGCGAGTGCCACAGTTGCAATCGTCAATTTCACACTCATAAGAATGTCTCCTTTTCCCCTGTCCTAAACTTCTTCCATGCGACTCAAATACTCCGCCCAGTTGGTAAGGCCTTTGAGTCGCAACCACTCCGCCCGCCACGTCTCCGGGGACTGTTCCATCACGCTTTCGACAATCTTCCGTTCTTCGCGCCCGTTCACGCCGACCCATGCGAGGCCCACTTTTCCGACGCCGAGATCAACCAGACGCCGGCCCAGTTTGCTGACAACGTAGTAATGCTGCTTCGGCACGCTGACTTGCAGGATGTCCAGCTCGCGCTCGTTGAGACCGACCCGTTCATAAAAACTGCGGGAGCCCGGATTCTTCGATTCCGCATTCGGTAACAAAATCTTCGTCGGGCAGTTTTCGAGAACCACGTCAGCGATGTCCGAGTTCGCAATGTCGCTGATCTGCTGTGTGGCCATGACCACCACGGCGTTCCTTCGACGCATCGTCTTCAACCAATCCCTCAGGCGATTGCGAAAGAGAGCGTGCTGCAAGTAGGACCAGGCTTCGTCGAGCAGCACCAAGGTAGGAGAACCATCAAGACGCTGTTCGATTCGGCGGAACAGATACAACAGGACCGGGATCACGGCCTTGTCGTCGAGCTGCATCAAGTTCTCTGTTTCAAAACTGAGGAACCGCCCATTGCCGAGCATGTCGTGATCGGCATCAAGGAGCGACCCCATCGGACCCATGACGGTGAAGTGTTGCAGAGCGTCGCGGATATCAGTGTCTTGGACATTTGCCGACAGCTCTGTTAGCGTTCGCGTGGGCGAGAGCTGCAATCGCGTCACGGCTTCCGCAACGGCATTGCGGTGCTTGGGGCCAAACTTCAGGCCGTTCAGCTCGCACAGAGCTTCGACCCACCCGACCGCCCACTGAACGTCGGACTCGCCGTCGATGTCTTTCAGCGGGCAGAACGCGAGATCGGTCTTCGGGCCAGCTAGATCGTAGAACGCGCCGCCTGCAGCTTCCGTAAGCATCCAGATTGAGTAACCGCGATCAAAAGCGAACACCTGGGCCCTCGGATAGCGGAACCATTGGGCTGCGATCAGACCCAGCGCCGTGGACTTTCCTGCGCCGGAAGGTCCGACGATCAGCGTGTGACCCAGATCGGAGACATGCAGGTTGACCCGGAACGGCGTCGCGCCGCTTGTCGCGGCAAACAACAACGGCGGGCTGTGTTTCGGCATCATGGCCGAGGGATTCTCGCGAAGACCCGCCCACACCGAGGTAATCGGAAGCATGTCAGCAAGATTGAGCGTGTGTAGCATGATCCGGCGGACGTTCGAATACCCGTCCCCAGGCAGCGATCCACGCCAAGCATCTACTGCGTTGATGGTTTCGATTCTGCACGAGAAGCCGAGATTCTGGATCGTCTTCATGACGGCACGTGTGTTTTCATAGAGCCGACTCGGATCGTCATCGAGGCAGATCACGTTGGCCGAGTACTGCGCGAACTGAACGTCGCCGGAAACCGCAACTCCCATTGCCTCTTCGGCATCCGTCGCCATTTGCTGTGCATGGATGTCGATCGCACCCGACTGCGTTTTGAGGATCTGATCCTTCCATCCCCGAATCTTCGAGCGCCATTTCTTGCGGTGCATGTCGAGCATGCCGCGAGCCTCTTCGGGATCAATCAGGATTGCGCGCGTGTTCCAGCGGTATTCGATCGGCAGGTTGTCTAACTCCCGGAGGATGCCGGGCGAGCTCATTTTCGGAAACCCGTCAATGGCGACGACGCGCATATGCTTTCGTCCGATGCGAGGTTCGATTCCTCCATGGAAGTCCTCGCAGGCAAGGATCTCGTTCAAGTAACAGGGAATGTCCGGCAGCGCGAAGGGGTGGTCTTCGCCGTTCACGCAGCGCCGTAGATAACGCAAAAGGCGGTCGTGCACCTGGGAGTAGCCGTAATCGTCGGTGAACGAGAGGCGCTTCAGACGCTCTGTTTGAAATAGCTGACCGAATACGTTTTCGAATATGTCAACACGACTCGAAAATCGGTCGATGACTCGTGCCGCCGTTCGATTTACGCTGTGCGGTCCGCTGCCATCAAACATCCATCCCTTCATCCGTTCTTCAGCTTCGAGCGGCGGAAGATAGGTCAGAGTCAGGAAGTATTCCGACTCAAAGTGCGCGCCCTCTTGCATGAACTGCTGCCGCCGTTCATCGTCGATGACGCGAGTCACCGGATCGGGGAATGCGCCCTGTTCGGGATACCCTGGCGCGCGCGACCGAATGGCATCGCACTGGACCATCCAGCCGCTGCCCAGCCGTAGCACCGAATTCAACCTTGCGCTGAGTGCGTCCATTTCCGCCGGAGCCGCCGACATCATGTCGGGCCCGCGATAGGTCCAACCTGTCAAGAGAGACCCATCCTGCTGGAGCAGAATTCCGTCCTCGATGAGGGCGTGCGGCAGCAGAAGATCCGCGAGGCCGCGAGGACTGGCGCGATGTTCATTGCGATGCATTCATCACCTCCAGTTCCTCGGTACCGGCACGCACAGTGAAAGGAGACCGCTCTTGGCGGGATAGAACGCCCTGTACCGTATGTGCCGGACATAAATATGCCGGAGCAGTGGATCGGCCTTCCCCATACGTTGAAGGACCGCCACCGCTCCGACCCAGAACGCAATGCTCAGGCCGATTCCCCACCACGTCCCCAAACTGAACGCCAGACTGATAGCGGTGAGCATCGCAATCAGCACCAGCTCCCGATCGCCGCCTAGGATTTGGTTTGGCCGGTTGGCCGACTGGTGGATCACGATCTCTCTTGGCCTGTCGTGAGCCTGCATTGTTAGACCACCGCCGCGTTGACGCCGAATGCACTCGCGAGCAAAGGAGCCGCGAAGACCAACACCGATACCACCAGCCCGATCATGCAGGCTCGGCGCCCGAACTCTGTCAGCTCGCCTCCCCACAACATCGCGCCGCCGGCAATCGCGATGCCGATCAGGCCGATAGCGTAGGCCACGGGACCAGTCAATGAAGTGGCGATGGCAGTCATCGGCTTTTCCCACGGCAGGTTACCGGCGGCTGCAGCTTGCATGCGCAGGCTAAACGCTCCGGCTAAAACGATCAGGGCCGCGAGCCTGCGGCCAAGATCCGATCCACGAAAGATTTTCATGTTTTCAAAGCTCCTTTTGAAAATGGCTACATCCTAGACGTGCTCGACCTGATAATTCCCGTTGGAGTATCCGGTTACGAGCAGAATTTCCCTGACTTTGCGCCCGGCTTTAATGCTGGACTCTTCGTCAACGAAGACCACCAGATCCACGGCCTCGGCGATCAAGATTTGCTGAGGCGCGCTGGTTGCCTCAGCGACGAGGCTTTCGAGCCGGATCAATCCACTGAGGGCGTCGTTGGCGTGGATTGTTGCCGCACCGCCGGGATGCCCTGTGTTCCATGCTTTCAGCAGCGTGTGTGCTTCCGCACCGCGCACTTCACCCACCACGATGCGCGTGGGTTTCAGCCGCATGCAGGCACGCAGGCAGGCCAACATCGTTACGTTACCGACTGCCCGGAGATCGAGATAGTTCTTCACCGGGCATTGCAACTCGGTCGTATCTTCGATAGAAATCACCCGATCATGTGGGTTGAGCTCGGCTAGCGAATCGAGAATCCCGTTGACCAAAGTCGTCTTGCCACTCCCGGTCGAGCCGACAACGAGGATGTTCTTTCTCGCGCGCACGGCGGCGCGGATCACGTCCGCATGGTTTAAACCGCGCAGGGCATCGAGAAAATCGTCCTGGCGGCGAAGTTTATTGAGCGGGTCGTCGCTGTGGGTCAGGATTCCATCGGCTTCGTAGTCATTGAGACTGAAGATCTTCCGGGGCCGCAGGCGGATGGCGAACACAGGCCGGCGGACAACCGGCGACACGATCCCTTCGAAGCGGCTGCCGTCAATGGGCAGTTCCGTTTCGAGGATGGGATGTTCGTGATTCAGTACCGTGCCCCGCCAAGCCGCGATGGTTCCGAGCGCGCTCGCTGCTTGAGCCGCAGGCATTTCACCGATCCGAGAGAAACCTTGCCCCATTTGTTTCACCCATAAGGAACCGTCTGGGTTGAGTAGTATGTCCTCGGTCAGACTGTCATCGAGCAGTCGCAAAATCTGCTCGCCGAGTTCGCGCCGGAGCTTCACTTCGAGGCGTTGATGTTGTTCGTCTTGAATTAAAGGCATTGTGGACATAGGAAACTTGTGAATCGGTCTGCGCGCCCTAGTTGCACCATTTGAACTACCGCCTCTCTTCACCTCCTAAGGAAATGGCATGGAAGCTTTGGGACACGAGAATCGACACTTTTCTGCTCTGCATATGCCGCACCCAACAGTCGGCCTTTCTGGTTTAAGGCCGGTGATAGAATCATTTGATAGGCGCGACGCATGTTTCGACCCGAATATCGAGTGAGTTCAAGAGCTTATCGGTCGGCCTTTTGGGCAACAGTCCTCCTAGGTGCCGAGATAATCTGTTATCCCGCGCTGGGCCAAGCGCAACAATTTCCAGCGACTCCGCCAAGCGAGACGGTTCCCTCGAAACAGGAAGAATCCGCTCAGGAGATGCGTGCCAATCCCGGTGCATACATTTCGTCGAGCGCAAGGTTGCGCGCTCTCGAAGAGTTCGCTCGAATGGAAGCCCAGCGTAAATTAATCAAGAACTCATCCGACGTTCCGGTACTCACATCGTTATCCAACTGGTCCTTGATTGGGCCCGAGCGAATCAACTTTCCCGTGAACAATTGGGGATACATATCCGGATGGATCACGGCGCTTGCAGTCGACCCCAGGAATGCGGACGTAATCTACGCGGGCGCTGCGGGTGGTGGCGTTTGGAAGAGTACCAACGGCGGTCAAAACTGGACTCCGCTGACCGACAACCAACCTTCGCTCGCGGTGGGATCGCTCGCGCTGGACCCCTCAAATCCCGATATCGTTTACGTCGGGACCGGCTCTTGGCAGAACCACGCGCCCGAGAATTATTTCGGCGTTGGCATTCTCAAGTCCACGGATGGAGGAGCCACATGGACACACTTACCTGGTCCGTTCGTAGGCCCAATAACCTCTTCCCAAGCTGGCGCGAATATTCTTTCGCTGGCTGTAAGTCCCACAAACGGCCAAGCGTTATTGGCGGCTGTATACGGCGGTGGATCAGTGGCCTTTGGCATTTGGCGCTCCAACGATGGCGGAACAAGCTGGACAAGTGTACTATCACAGGCTCTCGGTACCACCGTCTTATTTGACCCACAAGATGGAAATATCGCATACGCCGCACTTTCTTTCGGTCTATCGGCCACTAATGGCATTTACAAATCTTCAGACGCAGGCTTAACGTGGACACGCCTCAACGGAGCCATCGGCAAAGGTCTACCGACGATCAACCTGGGCTTCGTCGCGTTGGCGATCTCGCCTTCCAGTCCCTCGACGCTTTATGCAGGAATTGCGGACGACTCTACCTCCTCATATACACTCCTGGGGTTTTTCAAGACTGTGGACGGTGGCCTAACCTGGGTTCAGATGGAGAACACCCCGGATTATTGCGCCCCTAACCGGTGTGGGAGCCGCCACTTCATCCGGGTCCATCCGACCAACCCGAACGTGGTGTTTGCCGGAGGTAATGGCGGCTTTCAGCCAATTGGCCCCCCATACACGCCTATATGGCGCACGTTGGATGGGGGGACGACATGGAAAGAAATCTCCGTAGGGGCGAATCAGGTTACCGTGTTTCCCGATCCGACTAGTGTTGCGTTTTCGCAGGATGGCACCAAGCTTTATTTCGGTAGTGACGGTGGCGTCTTTAGCACCACTGATGTACTGGCGGATTCTATCAACTGGTTGAATCTCAACTCCAATCTGGCCATCACCTCCTTTTCTCCCGGTCTTTCAATCCATCCGACCGATGTGAATATCGGATTTGCTGGAGCCACTGAAGGAGGTACTGTGAGATACGCCGGAGTGCTGGATTGGAGCGGTACAACTTGCGGCGATGGTGCTCAGACTACAATCGATCCTACAAACCCCAACACCGTTTACGCGAGCTGCCTTGGTGGCCGCAGCCCCCGCAAGACGATTACCTCCGGAAAATCCGATAGTTCTTGGGCCGTTGTTCAGAACGGCATTAATGCCTCTGACCGGGTCGTAACCTTCCCACCGCTGGTAATGGATCCCACCCGTTCACAAACGTTGTATTTTGGTACTGACCGCGTTTATCAATCGACCTCCGGAGCCTCCGTTTGGGCGGCAATCTCACCCGATCTTGCAGGGGGAACCGATGCGGTGTCCGCGATTGCAGTGGCACCGAGTGATTCTAATACGGTCTACGCGGGAACCAGCAACGGCAACCTGTATGTCACAACTAATGCAGGAAATGGGACGAGTGCCATTTGGGCGAATCGGTCTGCCGGCCTGCCTGCCCGTTGGGTTACACAAGTTGCAGTGGATGCTGGCACACCATTAACTGCCTATGTCACAGTCACAGGATTTTCCGGCTTTTCAGGGGACACCAAAGGCCACGTTTTCAAGACCAACGATGGCGGCCTCAGCTGGGCTGACATGAGCGGGAATTTACCTAATATTCCCGTTAATGATTTTGTTATTGATCCCGACGTTCCCAACGCCTTTTATGTGGCGACAGACATCGGGGTTCTCGTTACCGTTGATGGCGGAGTTACGTGGTCTCCGGTGGGCAGTGGTTTGCCAAGAGTACCCGTAACAGGACTAAAGCTGAATCGCCCCACCCGAACTCTTCGCGCGGGCACCTGGGGTCGAAGCATGTGGGATATCTGGGCACCAGCTCCTCGTCAGGTTCGCGTCACCATTGCTGCTAGTACTCCTGGCGCGCTGTTCTCGCTCGAAGACGGTACTACGTTTCAGGCACCAGCGACACTCTCCTGGTATCCCGGTGCAAGCCACATAGTAACTTGGCTCTCTTCGTCGCCGACACAGCCCGGAGCGCGTTATATCTTTAAGAGTTGGATGGACTCCGGCTCTAATCCGAGGACGATCGTCGTGCCGTCATCAGGTGGTACCTACATGGCGACCGTCACCGCCCAATACGAGATAATTTTTACTAGTTCTCCCACCGGTGCGGGCACGCTCACGATAAGCCCTGCATCCGCGGACGGATTCTATGATGCCGGTACGAAGGTCCAGGTAACGCCCATAGCCGCGTTCGGATACGATTTCGGGTCGTTCGGCGGCGATCTGTCCGGCAACACAATCCCGCAAACCGTTACCATGGCGTCTCCCTATCTGGTCACCGCGAATTTCTTTTGTCACTACAGAGCCCCGTACCCCCCGACGGTTGGGCCGGGGCCGACCTCGGCAATGATTCCGATAGTAGTCGGCCCGGCGTGCGTATGGTCAGTCGGCGGAAGCACGGCGTGGTTTTCGGTCGGCTCTCCGAACCGCGGAACTGGAACAGGATACGTTCCTTTTGCGATTCAGCCGAACACGGGCACGAGCAGAACCATATCACTGCCCGTTTCAGACAGTCAATCGCCGGGGTTCACTGTAGTGATCGCGCAGGAAGATTCCTCCAGTCCCCGGCCATCGCTTGTCTCGCTTGCTCCAAGTTCCGGGGCCGGCAGCGCTCAAGTCTTCACTATGCGGTTTTCCAGCAACAGCGGATACCAGGCAGTGGATTCCGCCACCCTGCTATTCGACACCATTCCGTCTGGAAACAAGTGTCAAGTGACGTTCGCCGAATCTAACTTGCATTACGAATTGAATTTGCTTGGGGATGATGGCAGCTCGTCACTCGGTCCGATCGAAGTACCCGGTACCGGTAAATTGCAGAATTCCCGATGTGAGGTGGATGCCGCGCATTCGGCGATATCAGGGTCGGGCAATATCTTGACTGTGAGATTGTCACTTACATTCTTTGCCGCGTACGAGGGCGAGAAAGTTATCTTCGCGTATGCATATAGCTCGGTGAGCCAGATAGGTTCGTTCCAGACGGCTGGAGGAACTTGGACGATCCCCGGCAACTCACCGGTGATTTCCGAAAGTGGTGTAGTCAGCGCCGCCGCAAATGTGCCAGGAGTCTCTCCGGGAGCATGGATTTCAATCTATGGTCAGAACCTTGCGCTGACATCGGCCGATTGGACCGGCCACATTAATGGAAATACGTTGCCGACTTCGCTCGATGGCGTGACCGTCTCGATCGACAACAAACTGGCGGCAATTTCTTTCGTCAGTCCGACACAAATCAACGCACAGGTTCCGGACGATGGCAGAACGGGCCCCATTCAGGTAGTTGTTAAAAATGTATATGGTACGAGCGCCGGGCAAACAGCAAACATAAGCACGTTCGCACCCTCTTTCTTTACATTTGACGGGACACATATTGCAGCGCAACACACCGACTACTCTCCGCTCGGCTCGGACACCGTCGCGCCAGGTGCAACGCCGGGCAAGCCAGGCGAAACCGTTCTGCTGTACAGCACTGGTTTTGGCCCAACGAATCCTCCTACTCCCACTGGGCAAGTAGTGAGTAGCGTCAACCCACTGCAGGCCCCGACCTCTCTTGAAGTTGTGATTGGCGGAGTGACCACGGTGGTCTCGTTCGCAGGCATTTCGGCGGCTGGGCTTTATCAATTCAACGTCGTAATTCCAGATTCGTTGCCTGACGGCGATGCTACGGTCGTGGCGATGATCGGTGGTCGGACGACGCAACCTGGGACGTCTATTACGATTAAGCAGTAATGTCGAGGCTGCCTAATCCCCCGACAAGGTCCCCAGCCTTCCTGTGAGAGAGCAGGCCAAGGTGAGAGGGCGCCCAAAAGACACGTGCGATCAGTTGCCTAGGATGCCAGAAGGTTTTTTCTAGAAGCGTAGCGTGTCCGGCATTTCACGACGACCGTGTGGCGATCACAGTCCGTTGGCAACGTCAACGGCTGCCATCAATTGGTTATCATGTCCCGCGGCCAAAGCATCCGGTGATATTTCGACCAAGACATCCGGATCAACCCCATTTCCTTCAAGACTGCGCCCTTTTGAGGTAAACCAGCCGGAGACGGGCAAGCGCAGCCAATAGCCGCCGCCAACGTTGAAATTCATTGCGCCGAGAACGTTGCCGTGCGTCTTCTCGCCGACAACCGTAGCCAGCCGGTTCTCGACTGCGAAATTCGCGACCATCTCGGCAGCGCTGTTTGTCCATTCGTTGACCAGCACGACAATCCTCTTGTGAAACGGCTGTTCACCCAGGCCCTGCGTGAGTAGCATAACGGATTTGTCGCGGAACGCGTAGCGACCGAGTGTGGTCAGAAGTTCCCCTTTGCTGGCGGGCATGGGGACGCACGGCAGCGTCTCTGGGTCGTAACCTTCTCGTAGACGCTTCGGCGTCAGGCTGTGGCCGATGGCGATTTGGCCCGGGCACATATAGCTGGCCAGATGAGCGAATCCCAGGCTGCCGCCGATATTCCCCCGCAGGTCCACGATCAAGCGCTGGCACTTTTGCTGTTTGATGTCGCGTACTGCTTCATCCAATGCTTTCGCAAATCTCATCCCTGCTGCGCCGGGAAAATGGGCGACCTTGAGAAGTCCAATGTCTTGCCCAATCTTGGAGTGAATCAGGCTCTTTGGTTCCACGATCGGAGGGCGCTGTTTCGTCCCTTTCCGCTTAGGAACTTCAATCGCGATCTCTTTCGCGCTTCCCGTACCAGGTTTCGAGACACGCAACGTGTGAGTGTGGCCGATCGCAAAGTGTGGTGTGGTTGGTGGCACACAAAGTGTGCCGTCCACCGCGTCCAGGAAATCGCCAGGCTTGATTCCGGCGCGGTGAGCGGGTCCGTCTTCGAACACATCCAGAAACATCCACGTATGGTGGCCGTCTCGCGACACATCCCGTAGGCTTGCGTTAATCGTATGCTGCGGCAATGATTCTGTGGGAAGAGAATGATAAAAAACGGTATGGCTAGTCTTGAGTTCTGAGAGAAGCCGACGGACGCCCTCCTCAAAGCTTGCTACATCCGAAGTGAGTAATTCCGCCGTTCGTTCATCGACATGCTGGGTCCAAGTGCCGTAATCAATTCCGGCGACGTTGATGTGGTGAGCGAGAACTAACTTCTTGATTGCTCTCAGAATCTGGGTACGCTTTTTCGAATCTAGGGTCATTTTATTTGTGGCTCTCGTTCAACGATGTTTGCCGGGCTGCCCCACCTTCGATTGTGAAGCCCGCCCACTGGTATGGAAGCGCCTTCGGTCCGAACGTTCGCAGCATGTCTCGTTTGGCGGCAGTCAGAGAGGTTGCTGCCGACTGATTCGCGGACAGGTGTGCGTAAAACCGTTTCATGAGAAACAAGGCCGAATTATCATCAATCTCCCATAGGGTCGATATGACGCTCCGGGCGCCAGCCTCAAGGAATGCTCGTGACAGGTTCGCAACGCCATCCTGTCCTTGGAGAGGACCCACGGAGGTGTCGCATGCCGAAAGAACCACCAGGTCGGACGGAAAGCGCATCTGGGCGATTTCCGACGCCTGCAGAAATCCATCCTCTCCTGCTGCTGGATCGCTCAACAGTACTAGAGCCGCCCGATCTGGAAACGTGGAGTCCGCGAAGGCATGAACAGCCAAATGAATAACACGGTATTCGTTCAAGCTTGCGGCTTTGAACGCGGCTTCGGTTGCAGATGCTCCCACTAGCAAGTCGACTTTCTGCCCAGGAAACGCGGCCGCCGCTATCCGAACCTCATCGGCTGACGACGGGAGATCTGCAAACCCACTTCGATTGAACCCGCGCGTGAGTCCAGTCCTATTCATCGGACTTCGAGAGTATGGAACTCCTCCAATCGCGAGGAGGGCTTTGCGAGCCTTTTGCGGGCGGTTCTGTTCAGCCAAAAGGTAAAAGCTGTTTGCCGACGGTGAGTACACGACCGTCCGAGTCTCGACAACACAGCGGCCTGTTGCGTCTTTGAGCCCATCGAACGGAACGAGATGCAGTTGGCCATCAGGAACAATAATGAACGTGCCTTTCTGTGAAGTCTCGCGGATCGGGCGCAGCAGATCGTTGTACAGGCTTCGTGCTTCTTGGACAGCGGGGAGCTTGGCTTTTACAGCCTTCAGATAGGACGCGACCAGCTTCTCGATCTGCTCCCTGCTACCCAGGCTCACGATGCGAGATCCACTGCGAGAGATCGTGAGGCAATAGGAGTTCGGATTGGCCATTACGTATTCCAGGAGAACTGCAGAAGGCGGCAAGGCCTGGCGAATTTGTTCCAAGCTGACCGTCTCACGTGGTTTGGTCTTGAGCACGGTTGAACCCGGCGTTATCCAGCGCTCCTGTTCCTTCAAAAAGATTTGATCGCGGAGGCTGAGCACTTCCGCTGTTGATCGGGCTGCCGTTAGCTTGAGTCGCAACCGAGAGATCGCCCGCTCGGCAGTGTTCGCTCGTGAAGGAGTAGCCAATCCCGACACTAGAAGCTGGGCAGCCGCGCGTCCCCGAACCTGCTCGATAATGTCGTACCCTTTGCGTGGGTCATTAAAGTGGGTAGCGATCAGCGCGAAATGTTGAGAATAGATCTGGCTCGATGCTGTGATCACGGAGGTCTGCTCGAGTAGGGTTGCGCCGCTGCCGATCATGGAATCGAGGAAAGCCTCTGCTCGGTCGTAGGTGCGATTCGCTTCTTCATATCTGCCACGGGCAATCTGGAGTTCAGCAACTATTTGCAAATGACGTGGAACAGCCCATAGATCCCCACTTGCTTGCGCAGATGCGGCCGACAATTCGGCGAAGTGTTCTGCGTTGTCAAAGTCGCCATTCGCTTTGTAAACATCAGCTGCTCGGGCATAGATTCCGTCGAGCAACCGCGTTAGGCCGACGGATTCGCCAAGACGCATGGCCTGATGAAGTGCTGCCAACGCAGCCTCGCGGTCGTTTCGCGCTTCAGCGATGGTGGCAGCGAGGCCGTATAGAGCAGCTTCATGTATGGGCTTATGCGCCTCTCGCGCACGCGTCAGAGCTTCCTGATCTAACCGCTGAGCGGCATCGAGCTGTTTCAAGGCAATCAATACGTTTATGCGAAGTTCTTGGGCGGGAAACTGATAACCGGCGTCTGGAGTACCGCTCGCGAGTTTGATGGAATTGTCAACGAACGCGAGCGCCTGCTCATACATCTTGGCCTCGGTCAGGCCGGTCGCGATGATCATCAAAATCCGGATCTGGCCCCCGACATCGCCCGCTTTCGTAGATGCGGCGAGCGCGGCGCCGACATTTTTGCGAGCCGTTTCGAGATCGCCATCGTAGAATGCGGCGATACCTAGCTGCGCCAGTGCCCGATGCGGCCATCTCGTGTTGTCCAGGTCCTGTGCGAGTGTCTGAACTTGCGCCCAATCCTGCTTCATTGACCCGGTATTGATCTCGCCGTCTATGTCGCCTTTGACGATAAGGCAGAACATGCGAAGCTCCTTGTCGTTCTGAAGTAGCGGGTCGTCCTCCAACTCTTCTGCAAGCTCTGCGGCGACCGCCGGTAGCGTCTGCTGATCACGGTCAATGTGTGATCGGATACGACCCAGTTTTGCATACAGGGCATTCCGTTGATCGCCTGCCTCAACAAAAAGGTGTTCTGCTTCCGCGAATTCTAGGCCAGCATCCTCCCAGTTGTAGAGGTCAGCAAGGTGAAGCGCATGGGCAAGCAGGTCTCTCGCTTGTGGCTGCTGCGCGTCCACAAATGAACTGCAAACGATCAGAGACACTATTCGACTGAGAATGCTAAACCGCATCGATTGTTCCTTTTCTCACTCAATGACCGCCGGGAATCTTCGCCAGTCCATGCCAGGCGACCGAATCATCAAGGTAAGGCTGCCTCGCGTGGCACTAGCGAGATCGATATCCGTCGTCACCGAAGTGACACCGTCGTTCAAATGCCCTAACGCGCGCTTGTCGATGAACACGGTTCCCTTGGAATCCTGCAATCGAATTTCGTAGTCGCCAGGTTCCATCCCAAGAGGCAGAATGAAGTCAACTCTGAGCAGCTTCTGTGGGAGATGTACTTTTTTCTCAGAGCCGTCCCCAGCGTCGCCCCGAGTTGGCGAGAAGGAAACCAAATCTACCTTAAGCGGAAATGGCGCGATTGAAGGCGTTCGGTGTTTTTCCGCCAGAGACGGTTCGCCGCTGCGGTGGGCGTGGTTCCATGCAAATCGTGCCGTTAGGAATATCATCGCGGCCACCGCAAGAGAAGCCGCAGTGATCTGAATCCGGCGGACAATGAGCGCCATGCGGCGGAACTCCTCGTACTCTTGGAAGCAGCGCGAACATCTAACGATGTGGGCTGCGGGGATGTCTTGCAGCCTAAGGCGCCGATCTCGATACGCCATTGCGCGCAAGGTCGAGCTCTTCGGACAACCCACGCGGTTGGGATTCGGAAAGCCAGCCCCGGCATATTTCTTGCCCAGAGCAATAACGTCTCTCACGAACGTGGAGGACGCGGAGCGATTAGATTCGGTCATCGGATTCATTCGATGCAGTTTGCATTCATTCGCTCGACTGTGGCTTCAAACGTGAACCGTGGAGAGCCCGGAACCGTTCCAAGGCTCGATCGCACTTCTTGGAGAACTGGGCCTGGGCGCTGCGAACGCCGGCGTATCCGGTAAGCTTAGCTATCCACCGCCAATCGAAATCCAGAACACGCATATCGTACATTGCCCGTCCACGCGCGTCCAAACACGCGCGAAAGAGCTCGATCAGCTTTGCGTCATCGAGTTGCCGTTCAACGTCCGTGGACACCGCGCCCGCGAGTCGCTCAAGATCCTTCCTTTCGACATACTCGACGCGTTGATTTCTCCGGCGGCGGCGAATGGCCTCCCGCGTCACTGACGTTAAGAGATAATGTTCGAAGAATTCGATGGACTTGGGGGTGTCCATAGCGCGAGAGGCAGAGTCAACGGCGCCTTCAAGAATCTCTGGTGCCTCAGTGTCCTCCGCGAGATAGCGAATCACCCGCAGTCGGGCCTCCTCCCATATCCGGTGTGCTGCTTCGATCAGCCGATGATCGACCGCCCTGCCGAGACTGTCCCGGTCTCGAATCCAAAATTTTTTCTGAGCCTCTTCCCGCTGGTCCATTGAGGGTGCCGGAATCTGGTTAAAACGCTTCCCCAAATACTAAGGAGGATTTGGAGGGGTAAATGTCACCCTAAATTGGTACTTGACAAAGGAAAAAGTTCAAACATCGCGAAAAGAGGCTCCTGGGGCGAACTTGCGGGTGGGTTTTGGGGTTTCCAAAGCCTCCTTATATTATAGGGGGGCTCTTGGCCCGCATGGGCGAGGGATCACGACTCTGGGCTTTGTTATCATCCCGTTCGATTACGACCAGCTGTCAGACGACCAGAAGAAGTCGATTGTCCCCATCTGCATCGCTTCCGTGGACCGATACGGACACTCAATCGCTCGGATCTGGTTCGAAGAAGGTGTGGCTCCCATCCAGAACCAGCTTCGCGGTCTCGCCCGGTATAAGCTTGGGGACGTCTGCCGCGTCTCGGAGCTGGCGGAGATCACCGTGCACAAGCTGTGGGAGCGCCATGGCGAGGATGCCGGGATCCTGCCGTGGCGGCGTGTGTTGGCGCGTGCCGTGTGGGAAGCGCGCGATCTAACCGTGGGCGGGTCCCTGTGGCGCATGAGGCACACCGTTCCCTTGGAAATGTGGGCCTTGGATTTGGGCATCTACGGTTCCGACATGACTGAGCCGGAGGAGATCTATGCGCGGGGCTTACTAATAGAGCTGATCGAGCGCCGCATAGAAGAGGACCAACGCGCGGACATCAGGGAAATCTTTGCGATGTTGCGTCAAGGGTACACGTGGGACGAAGTTGGCGAGCGGCTCGGTAATGAGAAGTCCGTGACTTTGAAGAAGCGATTCTGGCGATGGATCAAACGGAATTTTCGACAAGAAGATTGTGACCCTTCCTTGCCTCCCCGGAAGCATATGCCACCACCGTACCGTCCAGGGAGGCGGCGCATGCCATAATAACGGGCGAGCATGAAGGGTGCGACGCCGAACGAGCAGTGGGAACGGTTACAGGCTGAATACCAGAAGGCCGTACAGACCTCTTACCCCAATCCAGATCGGCATGGTTGCCCAGTAGCGGACGCGTTACAGGATCTCGCGGCTCGATCGGCCCAACACGAGGATATCGAGGGGGATGAGCATTGGAAGCATGTGGTCCACTGTGGTCCGTGCTATCAGGCGTATCTTGACCTGCGCGCGGCCTGTCGCATTGGCGATGACGCCAGTCCGCGTCGCAAATCGCGGTAAATGTGGATCAAATCCGTGCAAGTTAAATGGAACCACAAGTTTCAGTGGTTGGAGAGCCAGCCCTAAAAAATGCCGACAAACCAGCCAGGAGGCTACCGTGAGCGGCGTTTCACAGGAGAGAACCGCACCTATACGGAGAAGGCCGCCTTCTCCAACTGCTTCAACCTGTTCGCCAGCAATTCCTGTTGCCGCAGGTTCTTCGTCATTGCGACGGCGCGTTGAATTTCTTCACGTGCCGCAGAGAGCCTGCCATCTTCATCAGCAGGTCTCCGCGAACGCTGGAGAAGAGATGGTAGCCGACTTCGCAGAGTCACCGGCGAGGGTGGCGGCTGCGTCGAGTCTTGGACCATGCCGACAGTGACTGCGCGATTGAGTACCACGATTGGAGATGGATTCTTGAACGTCACCGCTAGTATCCGCCCGGGCTGAACCTGATCACGGAGGGTGCCGCGAGCGTCTGCATCAATTCATAAGTCTTGCCGGTTCCGGGTCCCGCCATGAGGCGGACAAACCGCGAATTCCAATCCATCGCTCTTCTTGCGAGAATAGCAGAAATTGCCTCGGAAACATTCTTATGCCCGGAGGTTATATCTCTTGATCAGGTTTCGAATCTCAATAAGGTGAGGGCGGTTAAGACGCAACGCATCTATGGCATACCGTGCCGAGAGTGTTCGGCCGATCCATTGGCCATCGTCGAGTTCCTGGAAATGATCCTCAAAATCGTCTGCGGACAGATCAACGAATCCGATGCCTCTCTTTTGGAGATCCGAGGATGGCCACCTTCCCCGTTTAATATGGTTGCATGGATGGCAAGCATAAAACAGATTATAGAAATTACCGGCCTCGTCAGGAAACATGTGTTTAGGTCGAAAATGGTCAAGTTCAAAGTTTTCTTGACCGCCCGCAAAACGCTCCTCTAATAGACAGTAAGCGCAGGTTTCTCGGAAATCTTGACGCACGAAAGTTCTAAGAGTCTGATAATTGCCGGAGATTTGAGGATCTTTCTCGCGGCGCGGGAAGTGTGCCAACTTTTCCTGGGCTACCTCTTCTTCAGTTCAGTACCAAGGGCGGGAGGTTCCTTCGACTGAAGACGCTGGAGAATCGGCTCGTAGAAGCCAGCGTCCAACGCTGATAAAGCGACCGCAAGCTCTTGCATCTCAATCTCCTCTGGCTCTGTAAGTCGATCGAGGTATTTCTTGTCGACGAGCTTAGAGTAGCGATCCTCTAGGATGTCGCATTCAGTTGCGCTACGAGATGTTACAGTGTCCGTTCCAACAGATTCCAGCTTCCCAATTTTGGGCTCGACCCGAGCAATGTCGATGCCACCCTTGAAGTAAGCGCCGTCTTCAATGACGATTCCGGCGGTCTTGATGTCGCCGACAATCGAAGCGCCGGCCCGCAACGAGATGCGGCTCTCGGACTCGATATTGCCTCTAATCGTGCCGAACACCACGATATCTTGAGCCTTGATATTGGCGTTGATTTTGCCGTTCGGCCCAACCGTTAGGCGATTCCGCAGGTTGAGCTTGCCTTCCAAATCGCCGTCCAGGTAAAGCTCTTCATCGCTGGTGACTTCGCCTACGATCTTCATCGACCGCCCGAAGACGGTCGTGCCCGAAGCTCCGCTCGTTGCAGCGGGGGCAGGCGGAGGTTGCTTGGGAGCAGCGGCTGGCGTGATCGCTGATGGCGGGGGAGCCGCCTCGTCTTTCTTACCGGTATTCAACATCGCTACTTGACTGGTTGCGCCGAGGGGCCTACATCCTCACAACTAAGTCTATCGCAAATCCTCCATTCGCGGGAGATTACAGTTTGTCGTCCAGCCCGAATCCAATTCTTCTACCCAATCCATTTTCCGCTGCGCGATTGCCAAGCGGACCGCGGAAGGCAGTGAGGGTCCAATGAACCGGGTAGGCTCTTAAGTGGCCAAAATTCGAATCAGCCTCCTAAGAAGTAAGTATCAATAGTCCAGCTTGATCCTGGGCAGAGCCCCTGATTAGGAATGATAAGCGTCCTTATGTCCGCCTTCTGTACGAATCGTCAGGCACTCGGGGAATGACAAGAGCGGCAGAAGGATCGGGTCCCGTGATGTCGCCGTCACGTCACTTTGCGCACACAATGCCCCCCCTCGCTGACTTAGACAACGGGTAAATCTCGCCTGCCACTGCAGCGTTTACGGACCACCATTTATTGTCCAAGAGCATTTCCGACCTGACGCGGCCGGTAGAATCATAACAGTGGACTACCGGTATCGCGCGGCTGATCTCGTTATAGAACGTGGAGAGCACGGTGATATAATTTGGTCTAATTAGATCAATTTACACTTTGCAACGCCGTGCCCCAACTTGGACAATGCCGTCTTTGCCTTGAGGTCAAAACGCTTCTCAAGAGCCACTTCATGCCGGCGGCACTCTATCCGAGACGCGCTGACATGGAGTTTAGAACGAGAACCCACTCCGGCCGGAACAGAACTCACATGAAGCAATACCTGCTGTGCGCGGTTTGCGAGCAACGCTTTGACCAAAACGGCGAATCGGAGGTACTTCAAAGGATAGCCGCGAAGAAACGCTCTTCGTTCCCGCTTCAGGAAAGGATGCGCCTTGCTCTCCCAATTGAAGAGCACCCTACGATATCCATTTTCGCCGGGGATCGGCTAGGTTTTGACATGGACAAGTTCGCTTATTTCGCGTTAAGTCTCGTGTGGCGAGGCGCGGTCGCCCGATGGAACATGCCGGGCGGAGAGACCACGAGCTTGCTCCAGATCGGCGAGTTCGAGCAACCGATCCGCATGTTCCTGCTGGGCGAGGCTCCGTTCCCGGCTGAGACTACTGTGATTGTCATAGTGCAATGCAACGCTACGGCGCGTGACGGGATATCAATTCCTCCAGGAGTGAGCAAGAGCGGCTTTCTCGACTTCGGCTTTCTTGCAAGAGGTGTTTACTTCCGAACCGTGATGGGTCCGAACGTACCGTCAGAATTGCGAAACGCTTGTTGTACGTCGGCGCGGAAAAGCATATTTTACGGCGATGGTGAGCGAGAGCTGTTGGAATCGCTGGCACCCCTTGCGCCAATGGCATAAAGGCGCGGCGAAGAGAAGATCGGTAACGCTCATTGCAGGGCCAGGACCCTAAGCTGGCGATTGGGCGATAAATTGGTGCACTCGATCCGAGATGGAAAACGACCAAAAGGAGATGCTGAAGATCGGGGCGGAAGCGGCCATGCGGCCATTCGCCGACCTGATCGATAAGCTCTTCGGTGGGCCGGTCGAGCAGATCGGAGGGATGTGGACTGACCGTTTAGCCGTCCGACGGCACATCCGCCGCATCTCCCTTTTCGGGAAACTTCAGGCGGCAATTGACAAAGCGAGGTTCGATCCGCGGCAGATACCCGACAACGTTTGGATTCCCGCCATTCAAGAAGCTTCGCTCCAGGATGATGAGACGCTCCAAGAGAAATGGGCGAACCTTCTCGCAAACGCCTCCGATCCGCGTGCTGAAGGACTGCCGCCATCATTCCCTAAGATTCTATCGGAGCTGTCATCGAGAGAGGCGAGGTTTCTGGACCGACTCTATGACTACCTGGCGAGTTCCGACTATAAACCTTTGGACATCGCAATGTCGCGACCAATGAGGCGCGGGGAGCTGTTCGATGTTTACATGCAAGCTGATTTATACGACGCTTCCGCATTTTCGATCGATATGGACGGCCTGCTTCGGAATCGTTTGATAGAGTCAGAGACGGCGCCTCTCGATCGAGAAGCCCTCTTCAGCGGCGAGCCCATTGCAGAGGACAACGAGTTCTACCGCATGAGTTCCTTAGGTAAGTGTTTTGTGGCGGCATGCCTCGCGCCGTCGCCAGAGCCGCGTCCATGATCGGCGTCTGAAAATTGTGTGCCACCCCGACACAAGGTCCTGCGCGGACCGCCGCATGTCCGCAAGAACAGAAACCGCCGGTCTCTTAGGGTCCCCACCGTTGACCTCAAGTTCTAGTTGCCGTTAGTCTCCAGGCCGGACCCGTATCAACTAAGATCATTCGCGTCCCGGACACCACCCGTCATTCCCCTATGAAGGGAGCGGCTGCGTAGCATGAATACACCAACTAGGAATCATCTCTCCGATGTACGAATCAACAGGACCTCCGTCGCAGTCCAACGTCAGGCAGCCGCAATGGCGGCGGACCTGTTTGAAATTGGGCTCTACAAACCCGATGTTACGCCAACCGAATCCGTCATGATCCCACGTGTATGGGACGCTGAGGCGATCCTGAATTCGCTGCCGTGGTTGCGCCACCAGAATCGTAATGGATGGAATATTTACGTCCGGCCGAAGGGGGAACATCACCTAAGCTTGGTCGATGATCTGACGAAGGATGCAGTTTCATTGATGAAGGCGGCGGGCTTCGATCCCGCGCTGATCGTCGAAACATCTCGGGGCAATTTCCAAGCTTGGCTGAAGCACACCGAGCGGCTTAGCAAGGAGGTGAGTACGGCGGTAGCGCGAGCCCTGGCGGAGAAATTCGGCGGTGATCGAGGTGCAGCGGACTGGCGTCACTTTGGAAGGCTGGCAGGATTCACCAACCGGAAGGCGAAATATCTGGATGCCGGCACTGGGCTGTATCCGTTTGTGCGGTTGATCGAGGCAGAAGGCCGCATTTATCCCGAAGCGGAGCGGTTTGTGGCCGGCGTGCAGAACGAGGTCGAGCGGCAGAAGGCAGAAAGAGAACGAGTAAGAGAACAAATCGCCAAGATAGCGCCCGTCCTGCCCAAGGACCTGAAAACCGTTGATGCGTTCCGCATAGATACTCGCTACGGCGGCGACGGAACTCGAATCGACCTGGCCTATGCGCTTTACGCGTTTTCGCATGGGGCTAGCGCCGCGCAGGTTCAAGCAGCGATTCGGTCACGCGATCTATCGCACAAGGGGAACGAGCGGCGGCAGAACGAGTACGTAGAACGTACGATCAAGAAGGCACTGGCAACAATCGAACGCGGACGTTAGCGCTCGGGGGCGGACACCGACATAGGCTTTACAGGCCGCCGTTGCATCTGCGGGGCAACCAAGCCTTGCCTGGGCTGGTCGAAGGCATCATGAACGAAGCAATAAAGGAAGAACATCATGATCAGCATCCAGGCACCGAAGAATCGCATAAAGTTCTTCCGGCCTAGCAAGTTCAACAGCAAGACGAAAACCCACATCTTAAAAAGCTCCAGTGATACCTTCGACGTTTCTTCGCTCTCTGCATAGACGTACGAACCCCGCAATTGTTCCACGGATTTCATCGTAACCACGAACGAGCTTCACGGACGGCCATACAAGCGAAAACCTGCTTTGTCTTTGGTGACCGCGGAGGCGATTTCATGTCTTGAGGAGATCCGAAGGCGAGCGCGCCGGCCCAAAATGCTAACGCGATCAGAATAACAGCGCCAATGATCCCGACCGTAACCCACTTCTCCATTGCCTCCTCACGGTGGGCGCTGTTCAATTCCTCCACGGTCTCCCTCGCTTTGAGCCGCGCGGCGTCAATGTCTTTCTGCAGCTCTGCTCGAATTGTACTGACGCACTGTTTGACCTCCTGGGCGATGTACGCCACAGCCCGTGTCTCCGCCTTCTTGGCCGTGCTGTCAATGTTCCCAATCGCTGTGCCGACGCGATCGCACAGTTCCTGCGTAGATTTCTCAAGGACCAGTTGGTTGAGACTAACAATCGCGATCGCTGGATCGTCACTGTCCAGCCGGAATCCGTGCCGCTTGGCGATTTCGCTTAGCAACTCTTTGGTTTCAATCTGACTCATATTCGCCTCAAAGCATCTCCAACTGATCGAGTTGGTCGTAGACTTTTTTCCGAACTATGTGAACACGCGACTTTTCCGCAAGTCCGAAGCCTTCGGATTGAATTGCCTCGTCGAAAGTCAGTTTCTTCTCCCGCATCCGCTGAATCGCCACGCCAAAAGTGTCGGGACTTCGTTGGGGAATGCCGACCGACCCCAGTACCTTGTCACTGTTTTCTCTAAAGATTGTCATTTGATCGAAGGTCTTACCGTCGCGGGCAATTCCTCCGAAGTACTCGTTGAGCCACAATACAATGTTTCGGTCGGGCGTACCCTTCGCCAGGGTTTCGAATCCCACCAGCGTATCGTTCAGCATTTCGCCGCCGCACACCACGCAATGAACATACAGTCGTTTGCCCAGTTCGCGCAGTACTCGGATCATCTCGGTCTCGACGATGTAGCTCCAGAGCGGCAAGAAGACCGTTGCACCGCTGTCTAGCAAGAATGTGGCCTCTTCGCTCGCGAATCTTTCGAGCAGGACATCGTAGCGAGTGCGATCCACGATTCCGTCGGAATTCACCAGGTCAAGCTTGTCCGCATTCAAAGCGGCATATTGGACCAGAGATCTGTTTACTGGGTCGCCATCGATGCACCGAACTTCCTTTCTGCGTGTAAGCAAGTACTCAGCCAGCCAGGTCGAGACCAGGCTTTTGCCAACGCCTCCTTTTCCTTGCATCACGAGGTGGATGGCCCCTCGCGTTGCGGGAGCGTGGATCTCAGGGGGATTTGATTTCGACATTGTCGTCGTCTCCTTTGTCAAACTAAGTTTCTGCCGGTAGGATCGCCATCGCCGTGGATGGTCCGGATATCGAAGGTCTTTTCAAGTGCGCGTCGCGCCTGGGCGAACGGATCTCGTTTGTCGGCGGATTGGGGCTTTGGCTGATCTTCTTGCACCGGCCTCGGGGTCGGCGACACGTCGCCACTTGGTCGCACAAAAGCCTCTAATGCCTCTCTTTGTCGATTGGCCTTTTCTTTACGGCGCAAGCGGGTCTTATAGGAACTCAGTGTTCGCATGGATAGCACTACTCCCTCGTCTTCAAGCCAATCCCGAATGCTGGTCAAGCTCTGGCCAGTGCCCAACGCTGCTTCGATCTCCGGCCACAGAGCTCGAATCTGTCCTGCCTTGGTAAGGGGTTTTTCCTCGCGCCGCGCAGAGAGGCGGCTCCGGGTCTGCGAAGCCCATTTCCCGTTTCGTTTATCGGATTCATTTGCTCCGCTTCCCGCTGCCATGTGTGATCCGTCCGTCTTCAGCGATTCCACTACTAAGGGAATGGCAGCAGGAGTTCGGGACTGGAAATCAGCAAAAGTCTGCAAAAGTCGGCGGAGTACGGCACTATACGGCATTTTTGCAGCAGTCTGCAAAAGTCGGCAGTTTACGGCGAAAGACGGCGAATCGCGGCACCGCCCCCACTCCCAGCAACCACTTTCCACCAGCAAACACGGGTAGTGGAACATAAAGGCTGACGAGTTGGTTGTTTTTGATTTGTAGACTACTGATTCACAGTCACTTCACTCGTCAGCCACCTCCACGTCTTCGTCCGCCACTCGTCGGACGCCCTCCTTTTTTGTGCCAGTGGTGTCCCAAAGGCCTCGTTTCATGCCCTTTGAGGGTGGAGGGACAGCCGATGCCGAGACGAACCATCCGACTGACTTCAGCAACAGATGAACGAATTGCGTCCGCTGCGAAGCTGGGAGGCTATTCCAGTCCGAGCGCCTTTCTTCGTGCAGCGATCAATAAGGAACTGGGTCAGGGCCGGGAGGGCCTCGGCCGCGCAGAGGAGCAGATTGTCGCAAGCATCCTGGAAGTGCGGCAGGATGTCCGCCGGATAGAGCGAGCCCAACAGGCGTTATTCGCTTTAGTCGACAGCTTGGCGAAGGTCTTCCTGACCTGTGTGCCCGAGCCGCGCGGGACGGCCATGGAGCCAGCGCTTGCGGAAGCCCGAAACCGCCACGCCCGGCTCCTCAATAATGCGGGCCACGCGATGCTCAGTGACTCGCTCGTGGCGATGGAGGAGCTGATCAGCCGTGGGGAAAAATAAAGACCAAGAGCGGGAGTTCCGGCTTCGGCCACGAAAGCCGCCAGCACGAGGCGAGCGCCGGGTTTACGCGTCCGCGTACAAGATCATCATGCATCATGCCCGCATGAGCGGCGTGCGGAAGGGCCGCGTGGCTGGGTTCGGCACAGCGACGACGCACGCTCGCCCTTACTCCCAGCGGTGTGCGGTGCGTGTCCTATATTCAAAGAACACCAGCAAAGGGCAGTGGCGTGCCCATGGGCGCTACGTTGCGCGCGGGAGTGCCACTAATAGGGGTGATTCAAGGGCTGTCGGGTTTAGCACCAGCAAAGAAGCCATCGACATCGCTACGCGACTCGAGGATTGGCAGAAGGCAAACGACGAGCGGCTGTGGAAGTTGATCGTCTCTCCTGAGTTCGGTGACCGAGTGGAACTGAAACGACTGACTCGCGATCTAATGTCAGAGATGCAGACGGACCTTGCTATGCCGCTCGAATGGATCGCGGTGGCGCACTACAACACCGAGCACCCGCATGTTCACATAGCACTGCGGGGTGTCGGAGCGGAAGGACGACCCGTTGGTCTCA
>CZKS01000784.1_pt1 | contig 25190 bp, 12 predicted proteins | sample 1122221 | NCBI WGS metagenome assembly CZKS01 (sample SAMEA3539301, study PRJEB10725) | soil metagenome | biome: tundra; feature: field; material: soil | place: USA | collected 2010-05 | depth 0.15 m
ACCGGAGACGACTCGGGTGTGATAGCTGAGCTCGTAGGCACCGGCAGAAGGGCCACCCTGGTGATCCGCGGCTTGAGAGAGGACAAGCCCCTCAGCGGCAAGTTTCGATTGCGCGTGCGATCACGCTTCGATGAGTGGCGTATCGAGCATGCCACCGTGGAGATGACACGCCTCGACGATCTCGAATCCGGCCAATTCCCCAACCTTGGTGGAAAAATGTCCGCCCGTCTTAGCCCGAGCGGCGTCACAGTGGATCCGCGCAGCGCCAGCAGCATCGTCTACACATTGGACCTGGGCAACGACGGCCAAATCCCCAAGGCCCCATTCTTCGAACCGGCCGCTTTCAATCCCGATGGATTCGGGGTAGTTACCGGTAAACTCGTCATGAAGATTGGCGACCCGAAACTAACGCTCAAGATCTTCAACGACGAGGCCACGACACAAGCCGTCCAATCAATCTTCCAGTTGAAGGATATCGAGTACTTCGTGCCCCGTTCGGCGGCCGGTAAGGAGATCCGGCTCGACTTGGCGGTCCCCGTGCGATTCGAGGTGCGCTACAACTATCTACCTAGGTGGCTCGCGCTGATCGGGACCACGCTGCTACTGGGAGGGTGCGCAGTCTGGCTGCTCCAATCCTCACACAAAGCCGTGCAGTGTCGCCTGGTCGGATATCAGGAGGACAGTTTTGCTTTGACACACCGAGGCGCCTTCCCGATCTCACCCGCCGGCACTCGAATCGCGGAGCTGCGGAGGTCGTTGTTTGGGGGCATCGTCTGCAAACCCATGCCAGGAGTAACGGCTAATCACAAGAGCGGCGCGCAGCCGGTGGCCAATGGTGGCAGGATCGAATTGACCTCCGGTCAGACTGTCTACGACTATCGTCTGGAGATTCTTTCCAGGCGCAGCAGCAATACAGACAAAAGGGCTGGGACAGCCACTGGGGGATACTATTGACACGCTTGGAATGGGAGAACAAATGAAACGTCTGACCTTGGGGATTCTGCTTACCGCCTGCGTCGCTTTAGCACAGGAACCAGCCTCGCCTGCTGCCTATCAGCCCATTCGAATCAAGTTTCGAGTAGTCGATCTGGATGGCCGGCCGCTGGAAGGCGCAAGTGTGGCCGCACGCTTGGATCCGGAGAGCACCCGCCTGCCGCCGGATCATGTTCTGAAGGCCAAGTCGGGAGCGGACGAGTTCACCTACACTCTCAGCGAGCAGATGTTCCCCGTTTTCTCCACTCAACAGCATGTGGGCCCCGAGGGCTTCTGCGAGGTGCCATTCATTGTGTATAGCAACCGGCAGGACCAACCCATTGATTACGAGATGCTTGTTCTCTATAAGGAGCCCAACAGAAATGTGCTTTTCTCCGCCGATACTCATAGGAGTGTCACAAACACTGATGACGGAAAGGGGTTCACATTACACACCAATGTGCGGAAGCAAGTCGAACTGTCAAGTCTGATAGTTGCGCTGATCGCATGGTTCGGAGTCACTGTCATGGGATTTCTTCTGTTCTTCCGCGGCATGTACCCGCGCTGGTTAGCTAATGGCAAGTCCATTGATTTGAGCCGCGCGCTGTGCTGGTCGGGCACCTTGCTGATCTGCCTTTTTGCCCTGGGCCTAATCTATTGGTGGCTGCTGCCGCGCATCTTCGGGCTCTGGATATTTTTCGCACTTCTATTCGTGATCTGGTTAGCCCATTTGGCTGTTTCGGTGAGTGCGCGGAGGCGCACAGCGTAAGGCGCTCGTTTGCGCCAAAAAAAGGGGTTAAATTTATGGCATACCGCCTTCTGAATGACGAAGTCCAAAAACCGCGGCAGGTTACACAGGAAGGCATCAAGCCCACTGTGCTCATCGGCCTCGGTGGAACTGGTGGAGACGTGCTGCTGAAGGTCCGCAAGAAGATCTTCGAGCGCTACGGAAGCCCGGCAGATTTTCCAGTCGTACAGTTTCTGTACGTCGATACTGATACGACCAACAAAGACATCGACTCCCGCTTGCTTGATGAATTCAAGTTCACCCCGCACGAGCGTGTCGATGCCATCGTGTTGGATACCGCGAAATATACGAATAACCTTAACCAACATCCCTTGATCAAGGCGTGGTGGTATCCAACGCTACACGACCTGACCGAGGTGAAGGAAGGCGCGGGCCAGATTCGGGGGTACAGCCGCCTGGCGTTCTATGCCAACTTCGACACTATCAAGACGGCGATCGACAACGCCCTGAATATGGCAATGGCGAGTGCTTCCACCATGTGGGACAAATACCGCATTCATGTGGATACGTCCAAGGGCGCTTATATCTACGTCGTGGCCTCGATTGCCGGCGGTACCGGAAGCGGGATGTTCATCGATACGGGATATCTCTGCAAGACGCTAGCGACGGGTGTCACCACGGTGGGCTTCCTGGTTTTCCCAGGCATTTTCATGCTGAATCAGGAGAGGATTTTCGCAAATAGCTATGCTGCCCTGAAGGAATTAGAGCATTTTACGTTTCCGGGAAACCCTTTCAACTATGAGTGGACACAGGGGTATCCACCCCGCAGCAAGCGACCCCTGCCGCCTCCTCCATACAACTATTGCTACCTGGTCGACAGCAGCAACTCTGCCGGCAACACGATCAACTTTGATAGCAGATACAGTCTCTTCGAGATGGTGGCGAACAACATCTTCCAGGATTTCGGCTCCTCGGATTTCGCCGCGCACAAGCGTGGTGTGCGGGTAAATCTGGATGCGTTTCTGACCAATTTCTATGTATCGGAAATCCTGGATCCGCAGGACCCCTCTAAAAGCCTTTTGAGCGAGGCCTTCACCACCCGGCATTCCGCCTTTGGCATGGCCTCGATTCAATATCCAGTGGACCGTATTCGGCATGCCTGCGCAGCCAAACTGGGCGCTGATATCATGACTCGGCTTTCCCTCGGCAAACTGCCCGAAATGGAGATGACGAAATGGGTGTTGGAACACTTTTTCGGCCCTCCCGCCAAAGACAAGGTCAAGTTGTTCATAGGGAAGGCTGAGATTAATGGAAGACTCACAAATCGTAATGACATTCTGGACGCCCTTAACGAGACGGATACTACCGGGCGGTCGATGGAAGCCCTTATCCATGAATGGCTTTCGGGGTTCCACGCGGATGTAAAGGCTGGCGTTTATAAAACTCGCAATATACCGCTCAGCGAATACCTTCAGGGGGAGATCAACAAGCAGTTGATCAGTTTCCGTGACGAGCGGCACGATCCCGATTGGCAGAAGTGGGGAGACTATATGCGCCGCATGCGGCGGAACAAGGAGAACTTTCTGCGGAGGGAAATCCTGGGCGAGGTAACTCCAGACGGCAAGCAGCTGCAGTCCCGCCTGGAGCAGGCGGTCGCGGAAATCGTGAACGACGCAAACAAAGGCATCCAATTCGCCAAGATGCTCCTGAAAGAAATGCATCGCATCCTCACCGACGATGCGTTTCCATACCTACCGCTGCTCCGCAGAGATATCGCAGAGCTTGGCCAGGTCGTAACGGCCAAGCAGAGGGCATACCAGAAGGCGCTCGATGGCATTCGGGAACGTCAGACTGAAACAGGTGTAACCGGGTTTCTTTTCGGTCGCGCCACTATGGAGCACTTGACGGAAACGCTATTCCTGGAATTGCAGGAATACCTGCTTGCAGCGCTCAAGCTGCGAGCGCGTCAGGAAGCCGTTGATATTTGCGATGTGACCCTGGCGCGAATCGGCGATGAGGGGAAAGTCATCGACGATAAGACCAATGAGCGGACTGGCGACACCGGTTTGATGGCCCAGTTGACGGATCTTGAGAAGACCTTGAATCGATTGAAGGACGAATTCGAGGCGCGGAAGGCTGATTTCGCCAAGCCGCAAGACGACGAGTTAACTCTGTTCCTTTACGAGCCGAAGGACGTCGATGACCGTTATTACGGCCGTTACATGGGGACAGACGAAGCGACACGAGTGACCAGGGTATCGGAGCAGGCTGTCGAGGTCTTGAACCACCTTCCATCCTTACGCACGCCAGAGCAGCAGGGGATCAGGGTGATGGACCTTCCCGCGCTCGTGCAGCGTCACGGTATCACCGTCGCGGTCAGGATGTTCCTCAAGGAAACGGCCAAACCGTTCGCGTCGGTCGGCGACGATTTTGAAATCCTTGCGTTGTTTTTTGATAAGTTCAAGACTACAACGGAGCAGGTCGGACAACTGAACCTGCTGTACACCAAAGCGCAAATCTGGCTCCAGGGCGCCACGGACAGCAACTTCAAACTCGGCCAGGAAAAGCGGATCTGCCTTGTGGGAATGTATGAAGATCCGAACAAGCCGAACATTTACGCGACCTTCAAGAACCTTCTGAGCCATCAGATCCGCAAGCCGGATCAGCCGACTATCGGCTTCTTCCCACTGAAGTCAAAGAGCGAGGTGATCTTCTACACGGAAGCGGCCGGCTACCCGCTTTGTTTCTCGGAATCCGTGCACGAGATGCGGCCCACCTACGAGAAGCTGGCGGTTGACAAGTTCGTCAACCTGCATGCCGATCGGAACGAATTCCGCTTTCGGGATATCCTCGAACTCACGGAGGGTGAGCGAAAGGAACTCGAAAGTGCGACGCGAACATTCCTGTTCGGCTTGATTCTCGAGATTGTCCGCGTCGTTCATGACAATGAAGACAGTGTTTTTTATGTCGAGCAGCGTGTTGGGCTGAGCCAGGATCAACGCTTTCTAGGAACCGAGCATCGGGCAATTCGGGTACTGCTTCGCGACGCAGCGCTGCGGGATCAGGTCGACCGTCTAATTCGGCAGCGCGAGGCGGAGCTAGGCAAAGAGCCTGACGACTGGGCGAGGTACTACGCGACACTCTCGTACTATCAAGAGAAACTCTATCCACCACTGCGGACGACGAGCCTTTCTAAAGAGACGCGAGAACAGGCTACCACCGAGAACCTGGTGGTTCGCGAGCGGCTCAGAAACATCGAAAAGACATATAAGGGCGATCTAGAGACGTTCCGTGATCGTGCCAATGAGCTCGCTGCGGATTTGAACGAAGTTGCAAAGCCACTGCCAGGCAACTTTTATGCTGTCAAGCACGCCTGGTCCAAGGCGGCTTCCGTGGATATTTAAATGAGCGTTTGTCCTAATTGTAGATTGTGGGAGCTGGCAAGAAGCGATGTGTTCTGCTCCTGGTGTGCATTTCGCCTGGTCAGTCTAAGAGCTGAGCTAGGCCAGAAGCGATTTTCCACTGCAGAGCTGCCGCCGCCCTTGGACCTTGTTCTGTCGAATCAGTCTGACACAATCCCAATCACGATTCAGGCAGTCGAGCCTTCAGCGGCTTGGATACGTGTTGATAACCGGCTTAAGAAGCCGCCTTTTGCACTGCCAACTAACGAGAGTGTCGCACTGACGGTCCAAATCAGGACCGTTGACCTTACGGAAGCATACCACGCCGGTTTTGTTTTAGTGCGGAGTAACCTGGGTGAGGAAAAGATTCCGGTTGAGGTGATACCGCCGCCGCGGCTTTCCATCTCCGCTTATTCCGGCAGCCAACACCGCGATAGCTGCCGGTTTGAGGTGCTTCTCGACAATCGCAATCTGGAACGTAATTTGGTTCGTGTTGGCGCCGAACAGGGAGTAGTCGTCATTGAAAGCATCGCGACAGATCAACCGGCCTGGGCCGCGATTCGTTTTCAGGGCGAGTGCCCCATGCCAATCGTCCTGGACGCCAGGAAGTCTGCCTATATCGACGTGTATCTGGAGGTCGATGAAGCTCAGCTCGCGCAGAAGAACCCCCAGTTGCCCGCTGAACACACCGCGAACTTGCTGATTCAATGCGAAGAGTTTACCCATTCCGAACCGTTGGCGTTCGAGTGCTGGCTGCCCCCAGCGTTGTGGATCTGGCAGGAGGCTGCCTACGCAATCGACGCGTGGGCTGGCCAGCCGGGCGAGATCTTGCTCACATTACAGAACTCGCTGCCCGGCAACCCGATGACCGGAAAAGGGAACGCTCCGTTGCAAGTTACCCGCATTGAAATTGAGGAAGCGGGTGGTGAGCCTTGCTCGTGGCTTAAGCCCGTTGACGAGCCCTCTAATGTTGTCGAAATCAGGGGTGGAGCACATAGAGATATCCGGTTCGCCTTCGAAACCGATGCCGCCGAGAAAGGTGCTGGTGACCGGCTGGGCCTTGGCCGTCATCCGGTTATTCTTGTTCTGACCACGAATCTTCCGGAAGTTACCCGAAAACTTCGTTTCGAAGTGAATGTGCAACGCATACGGGACTTCGACGGCATTCTGGCGATCGACTTCGGCACCAGCAATACCTGCTGCGCGGTCTTCGGGGGAGCCGAGCAACGGTATAGCCTAATCCCGGTTGACCGCAGAATTCACAACGAAACCCCTACCACCACGCCCACTCTAGTTCAATACCTCGACCCGCCCGCTGCGGGGCCCGCAAACATCAGAATTGGTGCTGAAATCGACGCGTTGAGCCTGAGCGTCAAGGTGATTCGCAGCACTGCCCGGTCGCCAAAGCGGCGCCTCGGTGCCGGAAAGCCGTTCGAAATCTGCTTTTATAATTCACCCGAAGTCGTAGTGAACTATCCAGCAAAGCAAGTCGTGTGCGATTACTTGCGTGAGGTTCGCCGCGCAGCAGAGCGCCAGCACCGCGGTTTCCGATTTCGCAACATCGTAATCACCCATCCGTCACGCTTCAAGTTGGACCAGCTCATGGATTTAGAAGAAGCGGTTCGAGGAGCATTCGGCGCGGATTGTGACATTAGCTTGCTACCGGAACCCGTCGCCGCTGCACTCGGCTTTATCGTCGAAAAGGAGGCTCTCAGTAAGGATCGGTATTCGGTTGGCGTGTTCGATTTCGGGGGCGGTACCACCGATCTGTCGCTTATGGAAGTGGTGAACCGCTCGGCGAATGGCTATGTCGAGGTCTATCCGCGTCAGCTCAACTCGACGGGGCGCTGGTTCGGCGGCGAAGATGTGACCCGCTTCATTTACGAGCAAGGGCTTCAAGGCTGTAAGCGGATCGCCGCGGCTGATCATCCGAATGAGGCTCTCTTTGTCGAGGCAGAGAAGCTAGCCGACGGAAATCAGCGCCAAGTCGCAATTGAGAATCACGGCCGCTTGTTACAGTGGGCCGAGGAGTCCAAGTTGCTTCTTATCGAGTACGGTGATAATCATAACACCCACTTCCGCGCAAAGCCGGACCTCTTTCCCGACCTTAAGCTCTCATTGTGGACCAATTCCGGACCGGAACAGCGGCTTTTTGCTCACGATCAAATTGTGCCCAAGCGTGCCGAGATGGACGCTTTTCTTCGCCCCCACCTTGAAGAGTTGGCTGCTGACCTTGCCGAATTGGTCTCGATATCGGGTGTTGGCTCACTCGACTATATCAGGCTGTCCGGAAAACCAAGCGCCATGCCCCTGGTTGGAGAGGTCCTCGCGGAGCGCTTCCCCGATGCTCAGCGTCGGCCAGCGCGTGAACCAAAGGAATGCGTCGTCGAAGGCGCCTGTATTCCGGACCAGTACCGCGCCTCAACAAGGGTCGTGCTGATTCTTGGCGATTCCGATTTTGTACGGACGACGTCGCGAATCGGTGTAGAGGATGCTAGCGCGAGAAAATTTGTGGAGATGATTGGTGTGGGGGTGCCAATATCAGAGGGCGGGCTCACTGGGTTTTACGAAAACTTTCCCCTGCGCCAAGGAGTGAAAGTTCGTCTCCTGGATAATGCCAGCATTTCAAACGATTCCTTACTGGCCAATGCGGATATTACGGTCATCGGAACCTTTGTCCTGGATCCTTCGCAGACAGCACTGCCCAGGAACCAGGTCGTGCCGGCTCGTCTAGAACTGCGGCTCTCGAAAGAGTTCAAACCAACGCTGCTTGCACACGTGCCCAATGGCGAGCCAGTTCAATTTGTCGTCGCCGGGCCGCTGGCGGCCCAAGGAGGTAACTGATGCTACTGTCTGGTCGGCTGATCCTATTCGTCGCCGTTGGTACGGCGCTCCTCGCGCAAGGCAACATCGTCAGTACGGGAGATGGCGATAGGCCCCTACTGGGCGTTCCCAACGAGATCCCGCTGAACGGCGGAAGAGCCAATTTCGAAATCGATACAACCAAAACTCGCGCGTTTCAGTTTAGTGGCTTGGCAGCTACCACGAAAATCGTGTGCGACAAGAAGACTTTGAAAAACAATCTCTGGTATAGGATCGAACACACCGCCGATTGCGCGGTGGAGGCATCCAACAGTGCCAAGGTTCATCTGCGTGTGATGAATGAACCAGCAGCGGCGGTAGCGAAGTTCGAGCCCGTAAACAAGGGCGGCTGGGAAATCAAGGTACCACGAGAGCCACGCGCTACGTCGGCCGATCTGATCTTCCAGCTCCCCAAACCCCCGGGGGGCGGCGGCGTAGACCGTTCCAACGCGCTATCACAGGCCCCAGCTACTCCAACGCAATACGACTACCATCAGTCTAGCTTTCCGCTGTGGGGCACCATGGCAGTGGCCTTGGCTGCGCTTATCATGTCGGTGCTGGCTTTTGTGCGCGGACCTAAGTCAGTTCGAAGCAACTCGAGTGGAGATCCAGACGTAGCGGAGCCTGCCGGCGCGGCTGGGGCGGACGCTGTAGTCAATGAGAGGCTTTACGCGTTCTCGGCAGACCTGACTCGGTTGAGCAACGATATCAGTGCAATTGGTGCGCAGCAACAAGACATCGTATCCACGCTCGCGCAGTTAGCCAGCCAACAGGACCTGACTGCGTTTCGCGAAATAATCCACCGTAAGTTAGCGGAAGCGCAAGACGCGATCAACTCCCTAGGCTCTGCGCAAGCGAGGTCGTTTAACAGGCTGCGGGAAGAGTTGGATGCCATTAATCGCGACCTCACCATTCAGAAGAAGACGATCGCGCAACTGAGCGCCGGAGCGAGCGAGAATCTTACGGCCCTCCTGCGGATCGTGCCACAGGAGCACTTTAGCGCGAATGCCGGTCAGGAAACGGCTCAATTGCTAGATCAGGCGGTGGCGGATTTTTTTTGTCAGTCCGTCCCCTCGAGGGACGGACTGAAGCAGAGCAACGAGCGGGCCAGGGCCTTCACACGGACCGTAGAGAGCCTATTGAACGACATCGGCACTGATTTTGCGGAATCGGGCGAACGGCTGAAGCCCCTGCTTGACCAGACGCGGCAGATCCAGGCCGAGATCGACGGTCTCCTTACGGCAGCCACCAATCGTCTGCGGCTTCGTTTCGACGTTGAGTTCTACGCTTCTAAAGCCAACCGCGACCGATTGATTGATGGAATCACTGCCGGTCTCAAGAACCAGATCGTGAAGCTGGAGAAGCCGATCGAGTACTTTGACCGCCAATTGCTTGCCTTAACTGCGTCTGGGGCGCAAACCGCTACCGACTTCGTAGATGCCAACGTCGATCCGCAACGCAAGAACGTCCGGGTTCAGCAGTTGCTGCAGCAGGTTTTGGATGCCGGCGGACTGGAACAGATTTCACCGGCGCCAAACGAGGAGTTTCGAGCGTCCGAGCATGCGGTGGTTCAGGTCATGCCTCGTCCAGGAGGTCCCGGCCGTGCACCGTGCGTAGCGCGTCTCGTGGCGAGGGGCTTTCGGCGGGGCCAGGAAACGATAAGGAAGGCATCGGTTATTCTCTATGAGTAGTTCCGCCATATGCCCGCCCTGATTTGTCAGAAAGACCAGCAGGAAAACGCCGCCCAGGCGCTGTCATGCTCGCGATGTGGCGCGAAATTGAGCCGTGTGGTGGTTGGGAGGACGTTCGTCCAACGGTACCGCGTTCTGAGCTGCCTGGGAGACACTGAAACTGGGTTCCGGTATCTGGCGCAGTTCGCACGCTCCGGTGAGTCTTGCGTCCTTCATGAGATCATTCCCAGCCAGGCCCGCGAGAGATCCGTCCTTGCAGGTTTCGATCGGGCTGCTCAGCACTTGATCGATACACATCCCAAGTTCCTGGCCCCAACGCTGGAACATTTTTCGTATCGATCCTGCTATTACACTGTCGAGAGTCGGTCACAGGGCAAGAATTTACGTGAAACTATCGAAAGTGAAGGAGCTTACTCTGAACCGAACGCCAGAGGGCTCCTGGCAGCTCTATTGACCGCGCTGACGGAACTCTACTCCCTAGATCCCCCTATCTATATTGCCGCTCCCCATCCTGAAAAGATTCTGCTCACCCCAAAGGGGCTGCTGGTTTTTCTAGAGTCTTCCTACGTAGCCGACATCGCCACTGGAGTTGGCCCACGGCCAATGAAGGAGGTTTTGGCCAAGGATCTTGCTGGTTCCGCTCAAGTGGTTGTCTTCGCGCTGGCTGGAGCAGTTGCACCGTCCGCTAGCCGGGTCGACGAAGTTGCCTCGAGCGTGAAAGCTCTCTCTCTCGGGTGCACTTTGGATTGGATTCTGCATCCAAATGGCCACATGATCGAATCCTTAGCCAAACTGGAGCAGTTCAGGGGGCTCGTGGAGGCGGGCGAGGCAAAGATGAAGGAGGGCGACACCGCGGGGGCCATCGAACTGCTTGCCCACGCCCACCATCTGTCAGGTTTACGCCGGGTGCAGGACGCTATCGACGGGTTGGAAAAGTCCAGATCCTCAAAGCCAACAGAACAGCCCGAACAGACTATGGAAGGCGTGGGACGTCCGCCGGATGATCCGCCTAAGTCAGAGACGGCTCCGGAGGAAACCAAAGAGCAGCCGACCGCACCGGAACAACTGGGTTGGACTTGCTCCAAGTGTCATACTGAAAATCTCGCCGACTCGCAATTCTGTGAGCATTGCGGTGCATCTCGGGAGCCACGTCCGGGTGAACAGCCGAAACAGGTTCCAAAGCCAAAGGCCCAAGAGGAACTAACTCCGCCTAAAAAGTCACAGAACAAATTGCGAATCTGGGTTGCAGCAGCAGCCCTAGTAATCGCAATAGTAGCCATCGCGTTCTGGGTTTCGGGATCGCTCATGCGTGCTTTCACGTCCTCCATCGAGAAGGGCCAATTGGTTTCTCCACCCGGCGAAAGTGCTTACGACATTTACAAGAGAGCTCTGAGCGCTGATGGCGCCAATAGCTCGCGCGTCCGGGAGATGAACGCGAGGGCCCGACCCTTACTGGAACGCATGAGCAACGAGCAGTTCGACCGCTGGTATCAGAAGTCTGATCTTTCGGACGCCAATTGGAGGGACCTTGCGAAGGCTGCTGATTGGCTGTCGGCAATTTCCCCATCCGACTCTGTCCTTCACTCCCGGAAAGAGTATGCCGACGCGCAGATACAGTTTTTGGAGGGGCATTTTTCAGAGGCGCTAAACGGCTTTCAAAGATCATTACAACTGAATCCGAGTTGGGACTCCGCCATGATCGGCGTTGGGAAGTCGTGCTATCACCTTAAGCGTTATTCATGCACGGAGGAATACTATGCGCGTGCGAGGCAAGCTTCGCCGAACTGGATCTGGCCCCATCGCAACCTCATGGAACTGTACGTTATTCCACAAAAGAAGAATTTGAGCGCCGCTTGTGCCGAATACCGTTCGCTCATGAGCCTTTCGGCCTCGATGAGTCCGCCCCCTTTTGATCGTGAATCCATCCAGCATCGAATGGAAGGGCCTTGCCGAAACAAGTAAAATATGCCCCGAACACTGCGGATTCGATTCGGTCGTTCGGCGCTATGGGTCGCGGCCTTGGCCCTTTTCCTCAGTGCCATTGGCGCTTTTGCGCTTTGGGAGTGGCGCAGGCGGCTTGGTACGTTCGATTTGATAATCTACAACGCCAGGGTCTTCGATGGGGAGCGGATGCTCAACCGAGCACTCTGCGTAGGAATTCGCAATGGGAAAATCTCTAAGGTTGGCATTCTATATGTGGCGCGCGCGCGTCGTTGGCTAAATGCGCACGGGCAGGTGCTCGCCCCTGGGTTTATTGATGTGCACACTCACGTGGAGCGCAATATTCCAAAGAGCAGGCCTTTTCGGGCTCCGAATTTCGTTCGGCAAGGCGTCACGACCCTGATTACGGGTAATTGCGGAACGTCTTCGATAGATGTCGGTACGTTGCTCAATGGTTTGGCGAAGAACGGCAGCCAAGTGAATGTCGCCACCTTTGTCGGGCACAACTCCATTCGCGAAGCGGTCATGGGCCGTTCCACAGCAGTTGCGTCTGGCGAAGACATCTCCAAAATGTCCGCTATCGTCGAGAAAAACATGGCTGCCGGATCACTTGGACTTTCCTCGGGTTTAGCATATTCGCCGGGCTGCTTCGCCACGCGCGATGAAGTTGTGAAGCTTGCTCAGGTCTCCGGTCGCTACGGCGGCATGTATGTCACCCACCTGCGAGACGAAGGAATCGATGGGGAACGGGCTTTGGAAGAAGCCATTCAAATCGCGCGCTTGGCCAGCGTCCCGCTTCACATCTCCCACTTCAAGATCGCGGCGGCCACGCAATGGGGTTCGGCGGCTAAGCGTCTCGAACGACTCGATCGCGAACGAGCTGCCGGACTCACGATCACTCTGGATGCCTATGGCTATCACGCTTCTTCCAGCTCCATGGAGCTCCTCTTACCGAAGGAACTCCGCGGCAACGAGGTTAATTGGCGCGGGTTGGAAAAGGATCCTCGGCGCAAGACCGCGATCATGAAAGGTATTCTCGGCCGACTAAGTGCTGCAGGGTTTCCGGACTTCGACTACGCGAGGATCGCGTACTTCGGGTTTGACCGGGGAATCGAAGGGCAGTCGATCGCGGACTTGGCCTCAGTTCGACATCTCGACCAAGGCAAGTCGGCCCCCGATCCCGATCTGCGGGCTCAGGCGGAGGCCATCCTTTACCTGCTCTCCCATGGTGGCGCTCAGATGGTTTATACCGACATGAACGAGGAGGATGTCCAGACTATACTCCAAGATCCGCGCACGTCATTCGGAACGGACAGCGCCGTCCGGGGCGGCGAACAGTCCTTCGTGCACCCGCGTGGCGTCGGCAACTTTGCCCGGATCTTGGCGCATTACGTCCGGGAAGTTCACTTACTAACACTTGAGGAAGCGCTACGAAAAATGACCTCCCTGCCTTCTGAGACCTTCGGGCTGGGTTATCGCGGACGCATACGGGCCGGGTACGCGGCGGATCTGGTGATTTTCGATCCTGATCAAATCGAGGACCATGCGACCTATGATGCACCGTTGAATCCACCAACTGGAATATCTTTCGTTCTAGTCAACGGCTTAATCACCCTGGAGTATGGCCAAATGACCGACCAGAATGGAGGGCAGCCCATTCGGAGAATTCCAACCGATGTGCGCCGGCCACGCGTTTCGGTCGCACCTTCTCATTGACTCTTTCTCGTCGACTCCCGTGAACTATTTCCCGGAATGCTTATTCGCATGCCCAGATTCCGCAGAACGATGTGCAGTATTCGCGGAAGCGGTGAACCAGTTTCGGCTTTGAAGTTCCTCTACATAACAAGTAAGTTGGCAGCCTGTATATCGGAGCCCCCAGGAAGCAGTGAAGGAGTGGAACTACTTGTGAACTCAGCACAGCAGGCCCCAGCCATTGTTGTTGGCACAAGCGATTTCAAGTCAGAATAATTCGACTTGCGCCCGCCCGTTCTGTTTCGTCTCTGGAGCGGACGAACGTTCGAACCGCACCGTGCTGGCTTCGAGGTATTCGGAAACGCGCTCCATCGCTATCCACCGGTTTGACCCGTATCTGGAGAACCGCTATCCATTCGGGGGGCATTGGCATTTTTGCGGGATTGTACTAGAAACATTCCTGCGCCAGATGGAAACCGACGGTGAAGCCGGTCGCGGATCTGCCCGGTTCGGTATCGCCAGCATTTGTCAGTCGTGAATGCGGACGGCCGGTTGACCAGCGTCTGGCGATCCGGGCCGATAAAATCTACGCCGGGAAACAGTGGACAAGAATTGACGCTCATTCTTGAACCGTCCCCACTCCAGGCCGGTGATTACATCTTGGATGTAGCAATGCTGAATCCGCGAAACCCACATGTTTCGGGTTAGTTTCCGCCAGCGCTAACTCCGCGAGCGCCCCCGGACGAACTCGCAGCTGGCTATTGCAGCCGTAGCCGTCGCTTGGCCATCGGTACATACCGGTCAGCCTGGGTCCCTGCGGTATCGGCTTTTGGTCGACCAACCCACGCGCGGTGTGGTTTCGATATTCTTGATTATTTTCTTGCATTCAGATGGTCAGACGCCCTGGCTCCCGCGCCGCAGAGGGTAATTTCGAAAGAAAACTAACGCCCTCTGTAATGGTAGGTCAAAAGTGCGCATATAAGATCGCAATGTATAGACGTCAACGCTTCCAGTCCTTGTGTTTAGGTCTTTTGATCCCCGACGATTGTGCTAACGGTGGCGCAACAGGGGCAAGATGTCCCAGAAGACGGCGGTGCCAATTGAGAAATCAGTTGATGATCATCGCCACTTTCCTCTGCCTGCCATTTATTACACTTCCTCTCCTGGCCATAAGCCGTCCTGGTTTTTCATCAAGACCGAATTCTGAACAACAGCAGCAGTCATTCACGATGGAAAAGCACCAAGCGTTAGCGCCTTGTCCAAACAACTCTGGCCTCTTCGATTCAGTTACCGTTCCCGTCGGCCAATCAACAACGCTCTATGTATTCGGTGGGCAGGCTGCTCCTCCCGGCGGCGCAATTTACCAACTCAGTTCGGATGATCCGTCGATCCTTGCTGCTGGAGACCTTCAGCAGGCCTTTCTTCCTCAAGTCTTTATCCCTGAAGGTGAGTTTTATAGCGGTCCATTCACACTTTTCGGCATAGCTGTTGGCCAGACCACCTTGAGAGGAACCTCGCTCACGCCAGGCATGTCAAGCTTCGCTACTCCCGCCGGGGCATGGGATATCGGTCAAGTCGGCCAAAGTCCCAGTGCAGAAAAATTCTTCGACGCCAACCCACCTTGGAATACTTGCCGCACAAACGGGACTGCGGCCATTTCCGCCGACCCCGACGTGTTGTCGACTTGCGGAAGTCCAGTCGCTGGTGTCGCAACCGACGGCGTAACCCAAATCCTTCTTCGTTCGATTGCCGGCCTTCCCGGAACTGCCTGTTACGAGGTCACATCCACATCGTCTCTCGACCAGGGCATGGTGGAACAATCAGTGCTCGGAACCCAGCAGGTCGGAGACCTGCAGGAAGCATTCAGTTTCTATCAGGCGCCCGCCAGTTATGGCGATAGTTCCAACTCGCGTACTGCCACGCTGACATTTACGTACACTCCCAGCATCGGCAACGGAAACACTACCAGTTTCACTGCCGACTTGAGTATTCTGCGCCCACCTGTGATGCTCCTGCACGGACTGTGGTCCAGCCCGGGTACGTGGCCTTCCACGTTCAATAAGAACGACGCCTTCCATACGACGTTCGCTGGGGATTATTCCAGCACGGCCGCGTCGAGCTATTCGGTGAATGAGCCACAAGTACAAGGATTTGTTGCGGCCGCTCTCGATCAGTTCCGCGCGAACGGTAACGCGGCGACTCAAGTCGACGTGATCGCACATAGCATGGGCGGGATACTCACGCGCCTCTACGCGGACGGCAACCAATTCTTCCGCACAGACAATTACAACCAGGGCGACGTTCGGCGGCTAATGACACTAGATACGCCGCACTGGGGTAGTAGCCTGGCCAATTTACTGGTCTCGCTTCACCAAGTAAGGTCCGCCGCCATCTATTGGGCCGCGAGAGCAGCTGGTGACATCACCCAAGGAGCGGTTTGCGACTTAGCGGAGAATAGTCCAGCCCTAACGGGCCTCACTTCCACCGAAATACTCTCGCGCGCGGTCACCGGCGAGGGCGGTCCGTTTCCTAGTTACCTCGTGGGCTTGGAGCAGCTTTTGACAACGAACGTCTGTCTCGGAGTCTCCACTGCCGGGTTCTGTATCGGGGCCAGGGTTTTCGTTTTTCCACAAGATCGCGTGAACGGGTTTCGCTTCAACGATAAGAATGACGCCATCGTTGGACTCCTCAGCCAACAAGGAGGCGAAACTAGCGGGCCGACCTACAATCTACTACATTTTGGTCCCTACGTTAGCGTATTCGGGTTTGGATTTGGGGGCATCGTGAATTCCCCGACCGTTGCCAGCGACGTCTTTTCGCTGCTGGACGAACCCGCAGGATCATTCGAAAATGGCTTTCCGGCCGCCCTTGCGACAGGTCTCGGGAATCCTCGCAGCGTAGCTGGCCTTAACGCGACTACGGACGCATCAGACTACACTGCACAATGCACCCCGGGCGGTCCCATGAAACCGGCAGCGGCAGCGCACATCAAAAGGGAACAGGATGGCGATGAACAACAGGTTCAGCGTCCGCGCGCCACACTCCAAGCCGCGCCTCCCGTAGACCCGCGGGTTCGGATTACTTCACCGACGGCGGGCCAAGTATACGCTCCGGGAGCAACCCTGAACATCAACGTCCAAGTGGATGCGTCGGCCAACGTTGGAGATGTGCTTCTGACTCTTGTCGGCATTGGGGAGATCGCTACAACAAGCCTAGGTCCCACGCAGTTTCACGGGACACAGGTTATCCCAGCTACGTTCTCCGGGCCACTAACCATCGTCCCGGTCGCGGTGGACAATAATCAAAACTACTTCGCGGGCGCTCCCGTCACCGTATCTGTCCGAACCCCGATTGCGCCGCAGCTGGTTGTGTTCGCACAGAAGTACTTTTATGTCTCGCCTACTAAAGTCCCTGCGCAACAATTACATCTGACCGGCTTCTACAGCGGCGGTACACAGCTCGATCTGACTTCGTCAGTGACCGGTACAACTTATACCTCAAACAATACCGCAGCTGTGACAGTCACAGCCGACGGACTAGCGCAGTTGGTCGCTCCTGGCTTGGCGATCATCACTGGCGCCAATGGCGGTGTCAAAGATTTCGCGATCTTCGTCGTTCAGGAGCCCGGTACGCCGCTTCCACCGCAGGATGTGTCGGCCAATTTCACTTTACAGCAGAGCGGTTTCGCACTGAACCGCAACACGGGATTCTTCGTGCAAAGCATTACCATCACCAACCAATCAGGCATCCCGATTCCTGGCCCGCTCTACCTGGTCCTGTCAGGACTTCCGACCGGTGTCGAGTTGGTTAATAAGTCAGGAATCACTCAGAAAGTTGCGCCAGGAAGCTCCTTCATCAAGTTGCCGCTGTCGAGCGACGGCCGTACTGATGCTCCCGGGCAGAGCAATACTCTCACACTGCAATTCCTCGATCCCAGCCGGATAGCGATAACGTATTCCGCTAGCATCTCTCGAAGTTCGACCGCTCCATAAGCCCATGATCCCAAGAGGGGGACTACAACCGTGAAAAACACAAACCGAATGGCGGCTATTCTTTTCTTGAGTCTGTGTGCAGCTGCTACTTCTTTGCGCGCGGACTTGTCTTTTCAGGCGACCGTCGACACGACGCCGCTCGCGGGCGTAAGCGGCTACATGGCTTTTGATTTGCTCGGCGGCAACCCCTTGCAGGACAACGTAGCCACGATCACCTCTTTTGCCACGGCGGGAACACTTGGAGTTGCCCCATCACCATCAGGCGATGTGACGGGTTCGCTCCCGCCTGGTCCCCTGGTGGAAACGGCCGACCAGTTCTTCAACGAATGGCTGCAACCAATCACGTTCGGCAGTGGCCTGACGACGTTTGAGTTGGACGTCACGACCAGTTACGTGTCCGCGTCTACCCCAGACTCCTTCTCCTTCACGTTGCTGGATACAAGCTTCTCACCATTCGCGTCATCTGATCCGACCGGCGCGGACAGACTGTTCGCCATCGATCTGGTTGGCGGAGCAACGGCCCCTGTCATTTTCACGTCTTCCTTCGCGACAGCCACCGTGACATCCGCCGCCAGTGCGGTCCCGGAACCCAATCTCGTATTGTTTGCGTGCATTGGGTTCGGTTTAATGCTCGCGGTTAACCTCGTGTTCCGGCGCGTGCGGCTTCAGCTCTCCTAGTTTGTCTAAGGACAATGTCAGTTTATAGGGGAGTTCCGATATTTTGGGCCTAGCGGGAGGCTCCGCCAACTTGCAGAGCTGCGACGGAGGTTAGCGCTGAACCCGGACCCGGACCGGCTGCCTAATGAGTGCGCGTAGCTCCTGGTAGAGCCGTACTTCTTGCCCGGAGTGCCAAAAGTTGACGACCAGCCCGTATGCCTGTCTGGTGTCAAGACCTGTTGAAAAACGCTTCTGGCACCCAAGTACTATATGCACATTCTGGTTGCCCGCCGAGTCCATCCTTAAGCGCGGTGCGCGTTTCCACGCTATCCGCCTGACTTGGAGAGTAGACCATTGAAGGATCGTGGAAGGCGGTCTGAAATCGAGGGCAGCGCCGCCCGGAATCGAGGGCGGCTGACCTGTTCCTTGGAATCTGGCTCTATACAAAGAGACTTCCTGCGTGGTGAGGCCCTGCAACACGTCCACGAACATAGTCCGTGCTAGGTACTCCTTCCGGCTGGACCGTACTGGCGGATCATACGCGAGGGCAACGGTTACCCCGCGTCCGCCCTTTGTCGCTAAGAATGAGTGTGGAATCGGGATCTGGTAGAGGTGCAGTTTGTCCTCCTCGATTTCACCCTCGGTAACCAGTTGAACAGAGCGCTCCGACGACCAAACAACTCTGTCAAGCGCGGGCTGCCCATAGCCGACTAGCCGAAGTGCCGTCGGTTCGTCTACGACCCAGTCGGCGCCACAAGGGGGCGGGGAAGCAGTGCTTGCGACTAACGCCCGAATGAGATTCGCGGACGCTGGCCTCCCAAGCGTTTGCTCCAAACTCCGCTCGGCGATTGCTGCCGAGTGGGCAACATGCGGGCAGGAGAATGAGGTACCGGTCCTGCTGCCTATGAACCGGCCACTCTGCTCGCGGATAATGGTTGGCTCCCCGACCAGAAAATGCCAGTCGTTCCAACGAAAGTCGTTCGTCCCCATCCGCTGGAGTGCGTAGTTGCCGCCGTAGTCCGACAGTTCCGGCTTGATACTCTCGTTGTCCTTGCGATATCTGCAACCCGGTCCAGTGCGGGTAAAGGGACTCGGGCCGCCTCGGGGCGATCCTGGTATCGCGTCCGCGATACTCCATGTCCGACCGCCGAGTCGAATTGTCGTGGCGTCATTTCGGGCAAGTGAGCCAACTGTGATTGCCAACGCTGCCGTTCCAGGGTTGCAGACTCTGTGCTCCGCCGTCAGCGTTTGGTCCCGTACCGCACGCTGGATCTGTTCTCGCGTTCCGTCGGTAACAGGTACGTCCGGGTAGCGGTTGCCCGCTGCGACTATGATGACAATGTTGAGTTCTCGCGCAAGCTCGTCCAGCTTCTCGGCCCATGGAAATTGGCGCCCGCCCTCATATGGCGCAAGGTCGTCACCGACGGATAGATTAAACACACGACAACCCCACTCGTCGTGAAAGTGCCGAATGGCAAGTTCGATGGTGTGTTCAATCCTATTCTGATCCGGAAACACCGCCCGGGGCCGGCTTGGATCGATCGGATTCTCTTCATTGCGCAGTACCTTGGCTGAACAGATTCGAACCTTTGGTTGCCACAAGCCTGTTTCAATGCAATTCGCAACATCCCCGTAGACAGCCAGGCCAGCAACAGAGGTGCCGTGCCCGTTCTGGTCCACCTCCGTATTCTCACCGGAATCGAAATCGCGCTCTGCGACGACCCAACCTCTAAGAAACGGATGACCCGATACGACGCCGCTGTCGACCACGCAGAGCATCGGATCATCCTCGTCAGGTTCCTGTGTCTGGTCCAGGGGTGGAAATTCTTCAAAGAAGCGCGTGTATCCTGCTGCCACCCGTGGCGGTAGGTCGACGCGGGCGACTAGGTCAAGCCCAAGTAGCTGCTCGCCGAACTCGCGGGTCGCTTCCAGCTTCAACAGCAGCAAACTCTCGGTGTGTACCTCATCGACAACACGGCAGCCTGCCCTTTGGCAGGCCTCCCGGAACTCTGCGAGCACCCCGCGAGTTCGCTCATCGTCATCTGGCCGCCAAAGGTCCACGTCCAGAAAGAACCGGTCGGCATCAGGAAAACCCTCGTTTCTTAGACGCTTTCCCATCCGATCGGCGGAGGAAACGGTCGTTACCCGTTCCAAGGAGTCAAAGAACTTCTCCCGGCCTCTTGGCGGAAGGACGGTGGTCGGAACAGGTTCACCCTGGTAGGCCGAGACTTCACGTCGAAAGGCCGCAATTGTTTCTACATTCGGGAACTGCACTACCGTTCGGACCCGCGTCTGCTCATCTTCTTCCCGAACGCTTTCGTCGACCACCTGCGCCTGGAACCTGTCGACGAAATCGTCATGTGTGTCGTAATTGATCGTGTTGAATTCGAGGACCACGAGTCGGCTGGGATCGATACCCAAAGACTCTCTTTGTTGAGCTGCCTCTCCCACAGCGGACGTGGTCTCATTAGCAAGAGTGATGGCGTGGACGCGCCGGTCGATTGGTGATGGCACCGGCGGAAAGAATGGTTTGCGCTTCCGGCGCTCCGGCTCATCCGGTTGGCGCTCCATCTCAATGTGGGGAAATTGGCCGTCGCCAGGTTCAAGTGCCATTTTCGTCAGTCACGGTCCACAGCGGGCGTACCAGATGCTGACGCCTTGCGCAGAACCGACTGACGATATGCGTGCTTTGCGAGAGCATCCTCCACGTCCTGATCATTCACTTTCTTGTCGTTACGCAGCACACAGGCTTTTCGGACGTCGAAGCAAACGCGCTCAGCATCCGCGTATGACGAACCGGAGAGGGAAGCAGCCAGGCGATCGACTTGAGTGTCGATAAAATTCATGGGCCCAAGTCGTTTCCGCGCTAGCAGCTTCAACTGATGCTCCTGCGGACGTTCGAAGCGGACCATCTCGTCGAAACGCCGCCAAATCGCAGGATCGAGGACCTGCTCGAAATTCGTCGCCGCAATGACCAGCGAACGGCCGTCGAAGTTGTCCATGATCTGGAGGAACGAGTTCAATACGCGCTTTATCTCGCCGTGCTCAGTGGCGTCGTCGCGTGAGCGCCCGATCGCGTCGAACTCATCGAAGAACAGTACCCACTGCCCGCGCTTTGCATAGTCGAACACCTTCCGGAGGTTCGCGGCAGTCTCTCCCAGCAGTGAGGACACGACAGCGTCGAATCGCACGTAAAGCATCGGGATTGAAAGTTCGGCAGCCATCGCTTCAGCCATCGCAGTTTTGCCACAACCAGACGGGCCGCAGAAGATGACGCGACGTACAGGCATCAGGCCATTGGCTTCCAAGACCTCCCACTCGCGGAACTCGCGCATAATGCGTTCCACCGCGCTTCGGATCACAGGCTCTAGGACCAGGTCGTCCATATAGCGCTGAGGCTGGCGGACTTCCAAAAAGGCCATCCGCCGCTCCGAGTCCATCGGACCTGGCTCCATCGGCGCTAGCCGCTTGAGGTTTCCCTTATCTGAATGACCGTTTCTCAGTATACGCTCCAGTTCATTTGCAAGAATCGAGTGCTGCTTTTTACGTTCTTCGACGATCAATTCCTCAGCGGCCTGCCTGAACGCCTGATCATCCCGGCGTTGATAGCCTGCAAATAGCTTTTTGAGAAGGTCCGCTCTCGCCATACGCCGAATTGCTCCCGACCCTTTAGAATAGTCCATGCGTAGCCACGTGAGGGTCTGGGCACGGTGGTGTCACCTTAACGTAGACGAAGAAGGCCCGGTCACATCTTTTCCTTCCTCCGCGCCTTGGAATCGTGGTCACACATCAAAGCCGGCGCCGTTTTTCCTGAGCCACTCCTTGCGTTCGCGGTAGTTAGGAAGAACCTTGTCCACCTCGTTCCAGAATGCCTGCGTGTGGTCCATTTGATGGAAGTGGCAAAGTTCGTGGACGACTATATAATCGATGATCGTCGGCGGGGCCATCATGCATTTCCAGTGGAAGGCGAGGTCGCCGGCTGGAGAACAGGAGGCCCAGCGGTGTCCGAGCTCACGGACACCGATTCGGCGGGGAGCGACTCCGATCTTCGGAGCATAGTATTGAACCCGCTGGGTGAGTCGATCCAGGCCCTGGGCGATGTAGTAGTCGCGGAAGGCGGCCTTTGCAGCTGGGACCTCACCCCGGTCCACTAGATCGCGTTGAAGACAGAAACGCCCATTCTTCAGAAGGAGCGGCTGTTCCTGACCCGCGACGAGCAGCAGGCGGTATGAGCGGCCAAGGTATAGAAAGCCCTCGCCATTGCGATACTCGCGCACGACCCGCGTGGCGTTTAGGTCCCGCCATTCTGCCAGGTTTCTGTAAATCCAATAGCGCTTGGATTTGACAATATCCTCAATGCGTTCCGGAGCAACCTCCTCCGGTGCCCGGACCAGAACGCTGCCGTTTCGTTCGATGACGATATCCGCCGTCTTGCGGCGGCTGCGTACAACTTCGTATGCGATCTTTGTAGCGGTGCTCTTCATCGCGTTAACTCGTTATGTCTCTTTTCGGCAAGTTTCACTATCTCTACGGCGATCCGTTCGTGCCGCTCGGTAAGCTGCGGAATTCCCGCTAGCAGAATCTCCGTGTCGATGTTACCCCGCAGCTTCTTGACTTCGATTGGCTTCTTCCAGAAGTCGATAATCCCGATGGTGTCTTGCAAAGTATCGACGACACGGCTCATTAGCCGTTTCAGACGTTGCAGATGCTCCGCGGGAACGCCAGTCCCATCGAAGGCCAGACGCACTACGTAGTCATAGAAGGTAGTGGCCTCCTTGGTCAAACCTTCGATGCTTTCTGTCCGACCCGCCTCCGCCTCCCGCCTGAGTTGCTCGTAGCCCTCCGCCAGCGCCTGCCAGTTCTCCCGTTGCGCCTCGATCAGCTTCTCCAGCTTGTCGCTCAATCGCTGGTAGAACGCGGGGTCTTCGTCGAAGTGGATCGTGCAATGCTTGCGGAGTGCGTGCTCCATCTCACTCGCCTTCGCCTCCGGATCGCCACCTGAATGCTTCCGCACGTGTTCCAAGAATTCTGGCGACAGCAGTTCGATCGGCGGAATCTTCGGATTGATTCCCAAGTCGATCAGATGTTCATTGATCAGCGCCCGCACTTTGGCACCGGCGTCTGAAATGTCGATGGAGTCATCCTTATAACGCTCCTTGACCATACGCAGTAGATACCCGAACCGCCGAGCCGGTCCCCTGTACGCATGAGCAGCCTCGTGCGGCAAGATCAGATTCAGACTCTGTAGGAACTTCTTAAGATACACCTCGAAGTCCGCCCGAAGCTTGATATCTTCCATGGCACCAGCAGCCGCGTGGACAACTGCTACCTCGGCCTTCGCGTTTGGAAGTTTCCCGGTGACGAACGCTGCGATATTCGCGATTCCCGCCGCGCGGAAGTGCTGCAGAAGCCGCTGATAGCGCTCCTCCAGCACCGGTAGCTCCGTGAGTATGTCCTTGAGCCCCTGTTGAATATCCTGCGCGTCCTCGCTGCTATAAATTGACAGCGCTTGGGCCAAGTGATTCGCCAGACCGATGTAATCGACGATGAACCCGCGCTGCTTTCCCTTCGCCACACGATTCACACGAGCGATCGCCTGCAACAGGTTGTGCTCCCTCAGCCGCTTGTCGATGTACATCACTTGTTCCACCGGCGCATCGAACCCCGTCAGTAGCATGTCGCAAACGATCAGGAAGGCGATACCGGTCAGTTCCTTCTCGGGGTCGTTGAAATCGAAAGGCTTACAGAAATTAGCTACCGCGTTCCAGGTCTTAGCTTCCCGGCGAGCCGTAGTTACGATGGCGAGCTCGTTGGTAGGATCTGCCGATACGACCACCGCCGCTTTCAGGAACCCGATGCGCCGAATCAGATTGACGTCTGGCTTCGGCTTAAGTTTTTCTCGCGCCAACCGCTCCGCAAGTACCTCCCGGATCGCCTTCTGATACCGCACCGCAGCTAGCTTCGAATGGCACACCACCTGCGCCTTGAACCCATCCGGCAGGATGTCGTCTATGTAGTGGTCCACCAGATCGTGCGCGATCGCGCGGATACGGTTCTCGGCCTCCAGGATGTCTCCCGAAGCCCCGTACTTCTTTCGGATTGCTGCTAGCTCTTCATCCGAACGATCGTGAAAAAGGTCCTCGAACTTGGTATCGAGCCCATGCTTGTCTTTTACTGCTGGGTCCGCCGTGCGACCCTCGTATAGGATTTGAAGTGTAGCCCCATCTTCCACTGAGTCCATCAATTTGTAAGTATCGATGTATTCCCCGAACCGCTTGACCGTCCGCTTTGTCCCATGCTGCTCGGTGATCAGCGGCGTACCAGTAAACGCGATCCGCGTCGCGTTCGGAAACGCCTCAAACAGGTTATCTCCCATATCCGAACTCTGCGTTCGATGCGCCTCATCGATCATGAGCAGAATGCGCTCCGACCGGTTCACCACCCCGAAGTTCTCCGCCGACGGCGGCCGGCCCGCCACGCCAAGCGCTTCTTTGAGCGATTCCGGCAGCGCCTCGCTCCGCTCCATAAATTTGTGGACCATTACCATGTTTACGTCGGAGGCATCCGTGCCTAGGTGTTCGCGCAGGTCGGCGGTGCTCTCGATCACGTTCACCTTGCCGCCAATGAGCTTCGCCGTGCCGGAGAGTTGGCCTTCCAGGTCCACCCGATCGTTCACCATTATGATTTTGTAATCCGCGAGATCTTCCGACGCCCGCAGCATCCGCGCCACAAACACCATCGTCAGCGATTTGCCCGACCCTTGCGTATGCCACACCACGCCGGACCTTTCCGTCGCCGTCCTCCCGGTTCGCAAGCGCTCCACGATCCGGCGAGCGGCGCGGTACTGCTGGTAGCGGCACACCACCTTTACACGCCGTCCGTCGTCGGTATCCATGAAGACTGTGCACGTACGCAGCGCGTCGAGCAGCGTGTCGGGCGCCAGCAGCCCCTGGATCAGCCGCTCCTGTTCCCGCTCCACACCCATCGGCGGCGAATATGCGCGGCGGCTTTCCGGCCAGACGTCCTTCCAGCCGGAGAAATGCTCGTGCCCCGAGGTGATGGTGCCGAACTCGGCTTTCTCCCCACAGGTGCGGATTAGCAACAGGTTCGAATGGAACAATCGCGGCTCGCCCTCACGCAGACCAGCGGCGAGGGTCTCTGGGCGCGCGTTCCGGTAGCGGAGAAGCTGAACAAACGCCTCGTGGATTGGATTGGCTGTGTTCTGATCGCCGAT
>CZKS01000036.1_pt1 | contig 24639 bp, 21 predicted proteins | sample 1122221 | NCBI WGS metagenome assembly CZKS01 (sample SAMEA3539301, study PRJEB10725) | soil metagenome | biome: tundra; feature: field; material: soil | place: USA | collected 2010-05 | depth 0.15 m
CAATGGACCGGCAGGTCAAGCGTTCATGCCGCTGCTGGTTCCCGCCGAGCATTTTCCAAATGCCGTAACCTGGGGGTCTTCCATTTTCCAGGCGGCCATGGTTCTGGGCCCCACGCTCGGAGGCGCGATTTACGGTTTCGCGAACAGCCCTGTCCCGGTTTATTGTTGTTCCGCCGTCGCTTGCCTGGGTGCGCTCATGTTCATGGGAGCCATCCGCCTGGAACCGTTGTCGCGTCCGAGGCAAGTGGCATCGGTGGCCGTGGTGCTGGAAGGAATCCGCTACATCTGGCGCAATAAGCTGATCCTCGGCAGCATCTCGCTCGATCTCTTCGCGGTTCTGCTGGGCGGCGCGGTGGCGTTGCTGCCCGTATATGCGCGCGAGATTCTCAACACGGGCGCCTATGGACTGGGGATTCTGCGCGGCGCGCCGAGCGTGGGAGCGGTTCTGATGGCCATCGCCCTGGCGTACCGTCCGCTGCGGCGCCACGCCGGATTCGCCATGTTCTCCTGCGTCTTCGGCTTCGGCATATTCACGATCGTATTCGGATTGTCCCGCAACCTGGCGCTTTCCATCGTTGCGCTGGTCCTGGTGGGCGCATGCGACATGGTGAGCGTCATCATACGCCACACCCTGGTGCAGCTTGGAACGCCGGATGAAATGCGCGGACGAGTGAGCGCCGTCAACGGGCTGTTCATCGGCGCGTCCAACGAAATCGGCCAGTTCGAATCTGGACTCACTGCGCAGTGGTTCGGAACGGTCCCGGCCGTAGTTCTGGGCGGCGCAGGAACTATTGCAATCGTGCTTCTCTGGGCCCGCATTTTTCCAACGTTGCGGCGCGTCAACGAACTAGTCCCCAATCCCTAGCCCCCAGTCCCCCACTCACTCTTCCCGCAGCGCTTGAATCGGATCGATGGCTGCCGCCCGCCGCGCAGGCCCGAGTGCCGCGGCCACTGCAACAAACGCCAGCGTCGCGACCACGGAAACCAGCGTCACGCCGTCGGTCAAGCGAACACCGAACAGCAGAGACTGAAGCGCCTTCGTATTCAGCGCCAGCAGCGCGAGCACCGCACCCGCTCCCAGGCCAATCAAAACGGGCCGCGCAGCTACGAAGATCACACCAGCCACAATCTGGCCAGGCTCTGCGCCCAGCGCTACACGCAGACCGATCTCCTTAGTCTGCGACGTGACAGCTAGCATCACCAAGCTATACAGACCCACCGCTGCCAGCACCAAGGCCGTACCGGCAAACAGCGCCAGCACCTCCGCGCTCAGCCGCGGCTTGTCCAGCGAGCTCGCCAACACTTCCTCAACCGTAGTTACGCCGAACACCGCTCTATTCGGCGCCACGTTCCGCACCACCTGGCGGATGGCTGAAAGAATCTGACGCGGATCGCCCGCCGTTCTTACCACGTATTCCGGATCCGGCCACGCTCCCGCCGCCAGACACATGTAGACGTAGGGATACGCCGGTGCATCCATGCCATCCTCCTTCGAGTTCGCGACCACACCCACAATTCGCGGCGCATCCGTCCATAGTTGCTGGAAGGTAATGTGACGGCCAACCACCGGCCCTCCCTTGGCGTACTTGTCCACAAAGCTCCGGTTCACAATCGCTTTGACTGGCGCTTTCATGTCCGTCTGCAACGCTCCGCATCCCTCGCCTTGGACGATGGGCATGCGGAGGGCTTGAAGATAGTTACCGCCGATGGTGCGCTCTCCAACCAGCGTCTTGCCGGTATCCGCGTCGCCGCTCGATCCTTCCAACGAAACTTCATATCGCAGAGTGGCGCCGGTGGCCGGCAGAAAGTTGGTCATTCCAGCCGATTGCACGCCCGGCAGCCTTCCCACGTCATCCAGAAGTTGCTGCTGCATTCTTCCGATCATCGTCCGATCCTCGCCCCACTCGGCGCCGACGTGGAACGTGATCACGTGGCTCGGATCGAATCCGGGTTCCACCTGGTTGAGCTTCGAATAGCTACGAACCAGGAGTCCGGTGCCGAGCAGCAGAACCAGCGTCACCGCGAACTGCGATGCCACCAGCGCCTGCTGCAAACGCTGCCGGCCTCGGGCCTGCGTACGCGTCGCTTGATACAAGCGCCCGCTGAGCTCTGTGCGTACGGTTTCTAAAGCCGGCGCCAGGCCGAACATCGCTGCAGCGAATACACTCGCGCCGATGCTGAATAGCAAGGCTCGGTAGTCCACCCGTACCTGGTCCACGCGCGGAATGGTCAAAAATACCGCGCGGATCGCGCTCACGCCCCAAAACGAGAGACAGACACCAACCGCCGCTCCAGCGGCCACCAGCAAGCAAACCTCGCGCATGACCACGCCCACAAGTTGCCCTCGCGTCGCTCCCAGCGAGCTTCGTATTGCCAGCTCCCTTTCGCGGCGGTGCAACTGCCCCAGCATCAGCCCGCCCGCGTTCGCGCACGCAATCAGCAACAGCAGCACGACCGCCCAGAACATAACGGAAAGCGACCCGCGCTGCTCGCCCACCGATGCGTCCTTCAAATCCTTCACCTCGGCCGACCAGCCTTTGTCGGTAGCAGGAAACTGCCGTCCCAATTCTGCTTGGACGCCCGACAGTTCCGCCTGCGCCGCAGCAGCGCTAATCCCCGGTTTCATGCGCCCCACTCCGCCCAGGAACCGCGCTTCCCGCACCTGCATCAGCCCGGCAGAGAGCTGAGCCGGCATCCACAGATCGATGGATGCAGGTGCAAATCCATCCGGCATCACACCCACAATGGTGCAGCCCTTGCCGCGTAGCACCAACCGCTTGCCGATCACACCCGGATCACCCTGATAGCGCCTTTGCCACAGCCGGTAACTGATCGCCGCGGCGCCCGGTCCGCCGTCTTTTTCTTCCTCGGCAGTGAACCAGCGGCCGATCAGCGGAGGCGTTTCAAAAACCGCAAAAAACCGAGGAGCAACGCGCCGCCCGGCCAGCCGTTCCGGCTCGCTACCGCTCGTGTCGGTAACGTTTTCCGAGTACGAACCCGACATCACCTCGAAACTCTGGCTCAGCCGATTCCAGTCCTCAATACGCGCTGGCGCAACCAGGCTAGTGTTCTGATCCTTGGCCGGATTCGTTTCATAGACCGTGACCACACGGTCGGGATTCGGATACGGCAGGGGCTTCCACAGCACAGCGTCGATCAGCGAAAACAGCGTGGTGGTGGCGCCGATCCCCAGGGCCAGGATCAGGATTGTGGCGGCGGCAAAAGCCGGCCTTCGAACTAGCGATCTGCAGGCAGATTTCCAGTTGGTCATGGCCTTTAGACGATGTTGCCGCCGAAAGGGTTAGCCCACGGAACTAATCCCGAAGCCCGAAAAGTCCGATGTTACAGATTGAGCGGAGTTAGCGCAAATGCCTAGTTCATTGAACCCCAGCATCATCTGCCGTTACGACCAGGTAGCAGACGATGCCCACCTTGGTCCGGAATCCACGCGGAACGTGGAATTAATCACGGCGCATGTGGAGCGCTACGCTGGTCCGGTGGCACAGGTAATTCACGAAACCGCTTCGCAGTTCGTGCATATCGACATCTTGCACGTTTTGCCGTCCGCGAAACGCGACTTTCATGTGCTGGTCACCAGTGGCCTCAGTGACCGGCCCATGCATACTCCGGAAGGTTGCGCGGACTGGCGCTATGCCGAGCTATACCTCTGCCTGCCTTCATCGTGGCCGCTGGCCACGCAGAATTTCAACAATGAACGGAACTACTGGCCAATCCGGCTGCTGCAGATGCTAGGCAGATTCCCGCATGTATTTGGCGCTTGGCTCTGGATCTACCATTCCGTCCCGAATTTCGATCCTCCGCAAGCGTATGCGGATAACACCAAGCTTTGCGGAGCGATGTTGGGGCCGCCCATCTCGCTGCCCATGGACTTTGCCAGCCTCGAGGTTCCGGACTCACCGCCCATTTACTTCTTCAGCGTCCTGCCGCTCCATCAGGAGGAAATGGATTTCAAAATCAAGAACGGCGGAGAGCCTCTAATGGCGAATCTGTTCAAGCAAGGTGTGATCGCCGATATCGTGGACCCGGCCAGAAAAAGCGTGATTCAAAAAAAGCGCTTCGGACTTTTCTAGGAGCAGGGCTTTCAGCGCTCCGTCGTAGAGATGAGCAGCACGAGGTAGATCCTTCCACTTGCATTCAAGTCCTTGCGGGATCTGGAGAGCTTGGCTCTTGAGGCATACCGATCGGGCCCTCGCGGCGGCGCCAATTCATCGGCTCATTGGTTTCGAAACGAGAATTCAATTGGATGCCTTCTTAAAGGACCACGAGATCTACGGCTATACGGCGTCGGATTTCGAACACGACCGCGAGATCCTGCGTCAGCTCCGAATGAGAGAGTCTCCCCACTGAGCCCACTCTCTTTCTCGATGATCGTTGTTGCAGATACCTCTCCGGCATCCTGAGTTGCCCCTATATCCGCGTTCTGATTCCCCCAGCGTCGCCCGCCGCCGTCGTCCGCTCGGAGTAAGCTGAGACAAATGAGTTTTATTCTGAATTCGGGGACGTGCAGCGCCCCCTTCTGGCTCCTGGATTCACGGGCACAGCAGTGCCCGGCGGAGCCGCAGGCTCCGCTATGACCGGCTCCATTATCCAAATCAACATCTCCCCCGGCGGCATCCCCAAGCGACCGATTCCCGAAGCCATGGTCACCGCTGAAGGCATCCGCGGCGATCGCTGGTCGCATCCCGATATTCACGGCGGACCCAACCAGGCGCTACTGCTGATTACGTCCGAAGGCATCGACGAGCTCATCGAGCAAGGTTTCCCGCTATTTCCTGGCGCACTGGGCGAGAACCTGACGACGCTCGGCCTCGACCGGCGGCAAATGCGTATCGGCCAACGTTACCGCGCCGGCGAAGTCTTCATCGAGCTCACCAAGCGGCGCGCACCGTGCGCCACGCTCAACATCTACGGCCCAGGAATCCAACACGCCATTTTCGACACTCAAGTGAAGGCCGGCGACCCGTCGAGTCTGCGCTGGGGTCTCAGCGGATTCTATGCCCGAGTCCTCCGAGGTGGCGCCATCCGGCCGCAGGATCCAATCGCTCTGATAGAGGAGATGGTTTAGCAGGTATAATTGGTGTAGTAGACCACGTCGTCTAACTATGTCCAGTCTGCTCCAAACCATCGCGTTCCGCCAGCCCCGGCGCGCCCAAGGCGAGATCGCGGCGTTAGCCGGCGGCCTTCCTTCCGCTACCCAGACTCAGATTGAGGCGTTGCTCGCCTCGGCGGCCGACCCCGATGCGGCGCTCCATTACCTGGCCAGCCTGAAACACCAATATCCCGATGCGTTCAAACGGTTGGTGCAATCCCAGACGCACCTGCAGCAATTGATCGCTGTTTTCTCCAACAGCCGTTTTCTTTCCGACGAAATTCTGCAAAACCCGCAATGGATCGAGCAGCTAGACGACCTGGATCGCGTCCTGCTGGACGGCGAGTACAAGAAGCGCCTCATCGCATTTCTGAAACACCAACCTGCGGGAACCCCCGAGGCGTTGTCTCTCGCGTTGTTTCGACGCCAGCAGATTCTACGGATCTTGCTGCGCGACATTCTGGGTCTGTGCGCGTTGTCGGAAACCACTGAGGAGCTGTCCAACCTGGCCGACGCCATCCTGGATGTGAGCTACGAACGCATCCGGGCGGAGTTGGTCTCGAAGCACGGCGTTCCCCGATATGTGGATGAGGACGTCAAGCCACGCGAGTGCGGCATGTCGGTGATCGCGCTTGGGAAGTTGGGTGGCCGGGAACTCAATTACAGCTCCGATATCGACCTGATGTTCGTCTACACCGCCAGCGGAGAGACTGACGGTAAGAATTCCATCTCGAACAAAGAGTTTTACAAGAAGGTCGCGAATCAATACACGGAGCTGCTTTCCACTTACACCGCGGAGGGTCTGTGCTATCGCGTGGACTTGCGGCTGCGGCCCGACGGCAGTCTGGGCGAAGTATGCATTTCACTCGACGGCGCCAAAAAGTATTATCAGACACGCGCTCGCGATTGGGAATTGCAAATGCTGATCAAAGCGCGGGTCGCCGCGGGCGATCCGGACACTGGCCGCGAGCTGCTGGATTCCGTCGAGCCGCTTACCTATTCCACCACTCTCGATTTCTCGGCTGTTGAAGCGGTCTCCGCCACGCGCGAACGCATCAGCGAAAAACTGAACCGGCGCCGTCTGGGAAAATCGGCATTCGACGTCAAGTTGGCTCCCGGAGGCATCCGCGATATCGAATTTCTGGTGCAGTGTCTGCAGCGGCTGCACGGCGGGCGTGTGCCTTGGGTGCGGCATGGCGGGACCATGCTGGCGCTGGCGCGGCTGAACGACAAAGATCTACTCTCTGCCGCAGAATATGGCCGTCTGGTTTCGGCCTACCGCTTTTTGCGCAACCTGGAACACCGGCTCCAGTTCGCCGACGACCGCCAGACTCACACGCTGCCCTCGACTGAGCGCGACCTGGATCTGCTGTCGCAAAGAATGCCCAGCGCGCAACTCGGCAGCGCGCCCTCGCGCGAAAAACTGCTGCACGAATTGAACGCGCACCTGGAAGCAGTGCAAGAGATCTATCACCGCGTGATCCACGCGCAGCGCCCGAGTTACTACAACCTGGCCCCTCCCGCTCCAGCCGAAGTCGAACGGCCGGAAAACGGTGAGGCCGTTACCACCAACCTAGTCCGATTTCTCACCGAATGCGCGCCAGAGCTTGCAGACCGCGTTTTGCGCGGTGGACTGCGCCGCGGTGCGGGCGCGTTTGAACACTTTCTCGAAAAGGTGGTGCCTAACCGGGAATGGTTGTCGTTGCTGAATTCAAATGACGCCGTGGCGCGCTACACGCTGGATATTTTCGAACACAGTCCTTACTTTGCCGAAGAACTGATCCGCAGCCCTGAGCTGATGGAAGAACTCGCGCGGCTGGGCGCGGCCAACGATGTCCCGTTCGCGGAAGCGGCCGGGCATTTCGAAGATGTTTCCGATCTGCGCCGCTTCTTCCGCCGCGAAATGTTTCGAATTCAGGCTGCCGGCATGTGCCTGCGCCTGCCGGTCTTCGAGACGCTGGAAACCACTTCGGACTTGGCCGATGCCGCTATCGCCGCCACATATCGGATGGCATTGGAACAAGTTGCCGCGTCGCATCCTCCGGTCACGCCCGGCTACCAGTTGCAAAACCAACTGATGGTGATCGCGCTGGGTCGCCTAGGTATGCGTGAATTCGATCTGGCTTCCGATGCCGATCTGGTCTTCGTGCTACCCGACGAAGATCATGACGAACATCTGTTCTGGACCCGCGTGGCTGGCCGCATGATCGACCTCATCACCGCCTATACTGGAACCGGATTGATGTTCTCCGTCGATACTCGCTTGCGCCCCAATGGGAGCGCCGGCGCACTGGTGCAGTCCGAAGCGTCTTATAAGGACTACTTCTCGAAGAACGCGGAAGCTTGGGAGGGAATCTCCTACATGAAAGCCCGCGCCGTTGCCGGCAACGAAGAGCGCGCCACCAAGTTCCTGAATGAACTGCAACAAGTGGACTGGCGCAGATATGGTCAGAGCGGGCGCTCGAAAAAAGATTTGCGCCAGATGCGCCTGCGCCTTGAGAAAGAACAGGGCGCCGGTCATCCGCTAAAGGCCGGCTTGGGCGGCTTCTACGATATCGATTTCTCTTTGCTATACCTGAGGCTCAAGGCGGCCGGAATCTTCTACAAGGTTTTGAACACGCCGGCGCGCATCAACATTATCGAAGCCATGGGCCACCTGGAGCGAGCCGACGCCGAGTTTCTACGCGACGCCGCAACATTTTATCGCGCCATGGATCATGGACTGCGGGTTTACTCAGGACATGCCGAAGGCAGCTTGCCAAATTCCGAGTCGCAGCTAGAAGTCCTAACCGAACTGGTACACCGCTGGACGCCTGAACATCTGAATCATCAGCCCTTGAAAATCGAGCTATCCAAAATCCAAAACCGCACCCGCGAAATCTTCGATCGCCTCTTCTCTTAGAGAAAGAAGCTTTCCGAACCGCGAGCGTGAGCGACCGGTACTTACCCTGCCCTCATCTCCTTTCGGGTGATCCGAATCACTTCCAGAAACTGCTTGGCCCGCTCCTCGAACACCTCATAGCGCCCGGCGCGAATATTGGCGCCGTCTATCAACTCGCCACCGACGGCCACCGCGCACGCTCCGGCCCGCAGAAAATCGCCGATGGTTTCCAGGTTCACTCCACCGGTCGGAATCATCTCAATTTGCGGAAATGGCGCGCGCAACGACTTGATGTATTTCGCTCCGCCCACCGCGCTGCACGGAAAAACTTTGATCACGTCGCCGCCGGCCTGCCACGCTGTCACCACCTCGGTGGGCGTCAACGCTCCGGGCATGATTACCTTCGAATAGCGCTTGGCTATCTCGATGGTTGCGGGGTTCAGGCTGGGCGTCACGATGAATTCCGCACCCGCCAGCATGCAGGCGCGCGCCGTTTCAGGATCCAGCACCGTTCCAGCGCCCAGCACTATCTGATCGCCGAATTTGTCGGCTACCTTCTCGAGTGCCCGTAGCGCACCTGGAACTGTCATGGTGATCTCGGCCACGCGGATTCCTCCGCGGTAGATCGCGTCGATGGCTTGGATGGCGCCTTCCGCGCTCTCGGTGCGAACCACCGGAACAATGCCGATCTCGATAATGGCCGAAAGAATCGCGTCTCTCTTCATGAATTGATGAATCCGTGAGCGCGGAACCAAGCTACTTCGTCGCGGACCGTGTCCTCAAACGGCCGGAACGCGGCGCCCAGTTCGCGGATCGCTTTGGAGGAATCTACTGCCACCTTTTCGTGCATAATGCGGAGGCCGGCAATCGTGAGCAGGGTCGGGGTGCCCGTCACACGAGCCCAGGCTTGGGATGCTGCGCCCACAGCCAGGGACAGTCCGTACGGAATATTGCGCGTAGGAGCAGGCACCCCGGTGACGCGCTCGAGCGTCGCGAGAACTTGTCCCAAATCGGAATACTTTCCCCCCACGATGTAACGCTCGCCGGACTGCCCGCGATCCACGGCGTTAATCGTCGCCTGCGCGACATCGCGCGCGTCCACGATGGAACATCCGCCATCCAACACGCCCGGTATCTTCCGGTTTAGAAAATCGAGCACCAGTTTTCCGGCCGCGGTCGGGGCCGAATCACTTGGTCCCCACATCCACGAAGGCAGGATCATCACAACAGGGAGCGTCCGCTCCTTGAGAAAGCGCTTGATGGCGAGCTCGGTGTCGATCTTGCTCGCGAAGTAAAGGTTCGACGCGGCAAGATCGTCGGGCAACGTGTTTTCGTCGCTGGGGGTGCCGTCCGGCTTCTTGCCGATCACGCCCGCCGAGCTGATGTGGATGGCCTTCTTGACGCCTTGCTTTTCCGCTGCAATCAGCAGGTCGACGGTGCCCTGTACGTTGATCTTTTCGAGTGACGCTTTGTGATCGCCGGGCTGATAATATTCTCGAAAATACGCCGCCGTGTGCAACAGAACATCGCATCCGGCCAGGCTCGCGGCGAACCCCGCCACGTTGCTCATGTCGCCGGTGACGAAATCGATTTTGGCGTTCGGAAATACTCGCTGAGCCTTATCTTTCGATCGGACCAGCCCTCGCACCTCGTGTCCCTGATCCAGCAAGGCCTGAACCAAATTGCTGCCAAGCAGCCCGGTAGCTCCAGTAACAAACGCGCGCATACGCTAACGAGATATTACAACACTCGCGTAGTCCGTGACTCAAAAGTTCGCGATGTGGCATCATAGTCCTGGGCGGCATGGCGATGATCCATTCCGCTACCCCCAAAATTGAATATGACACGACTATCAATTTGCATTTCTGTCTCGCTCTGTTTAACTCCGCTCACGCTCACGCTCGCCGCTGAGAAGAACGCCTGCACCGGCGACCCAAATCAATGGACCCAAATTTTCGATGGCAAGGACCTGAGCGGTTGGAAACATGTCGGCCCCGGTAACATGACCGTCGAGGATAGCTTGATCCACACCCACGGCGGCATGGGCCTGCTCTATTGGACCGGCGGCCCGATCGAGAATTGCACTCTCCACGTGGTCTTCCGCATGCGCGATGAAAACGACAACTCCGGCGTATTCGTTCGTATCCCCGTGGAGCCGCGCGAGGAGTGGATGCCGGTCCACTACGGCTACGAGGTCCAGATCGACAACCACCCCGAGCGTAGCGAGGACAAGGAAGACGACACGCACTCCACCGGCATGCTGTACTCGCTCACCAAACCGCTGGCCACGGCGTGGAAGCCAGGCCCGGAATGGAACACCATGGACATCACTCTGGATGGTCCGCGCACTATCGTTACATTAAACGGCGTGAAGGTGACCGACTACAAGGAAGGCGATCCGGTGCCGGCACGCAAGTTCGATTATGAGCCGCAACGCGGGCGCCGCCCCATTCTCGGCTACATCGGATTGCAGAATCACAGCGACAACGACATTGTGTTCTTCAAGGAAGTGGCCATCAAGCCGCTAAAGAAATAGTTGAGGAGATCAATCGTATGAACTCAAATTCCTCTCGACGTCAGTTCTTGCAAGTTGGATCCGCCGCGGCCGGTGGCCTGATGGCGGCCAAGACAATTCTGCTGGACCCGCGGCCTTTGGGCGCGGCACAGAAAGCTGCATCCGGAAAGAAGCTGCGTTTCGCCATCATCGGTATTGGCATGGAAGGATCTGGCGTCCTCGGCACAGCCATCACATTGCCGAATGTGGAGTGCGTCGGTGCGGCCGATCTTTATGATGGCCGCCACACGCTGGCCAGGGAGATCACAGGCAACCAAAGTTTGCCGGTTACTCGCCGCTATCAGGAACTGCTGGATCGCAAGGATATCGATTGCATCCTAGCGGCCGTGCCCGACCATTGGCACAAGCGCGTGGTAGTGGACTCCTGCAATGCCGGCAAGGACATTTACTGCGAGAAGCCGATGTCTCACACGGCTTCAGAAGGTTTCGAGATGGTGGAGGCGGCCAAGAAGAATAGCCGCATCGTACAGATCGGGTCGCAGCGAGTCAGTTCCGCACTGTGCGCCAAAGCTCGCGAACTTTATCATGAAGGCGCCATCGGCGACGTGGAGATGGTGGAGCTTTCCTTAGGACGCAACGATCCCACCGGCGCGTGGGAATATCCGCCGCCGCCCGGCCTTTCTCCGCAGAATCTCGATTGGGACACGTGGTTGAACGATGCGCCCAAGATCCCATTTAGTCCGGAGCGGTTCGCGCGCTGGCGCTGTTGGAAGGAATACGGCACCGGAGTGGGTGGCGACTTAATGGTCCACTTACTAAGTGGGATGCAAGTAACGCTCGGCTGGAACGAGCCGCCGCGTTCAGCTTCCGCCTTGGGAGGAATCTTCCGATGGAAGGACGGCCGCAATATGCCCGATCTGCACGTGGTGCTGTTCGATTACCATGGCATTCCGGTTTACGTCCGGCTGGGACTCGGCACCGAGTCGCCGGAGCTGGCGCGTTTCATGGGACCCAAAGGCATTCTCGACACCGGTGAGTTCGATCTGCGTCACAGCCGGCAGAGAGGCGTGGACACCTCGCCCAGCTATTACACATCCAGTTACCCGCAAAAGATGCGGGATGAATACGTCAAGCAATGGCATGACGAGCATGATGTTCCGCCCGGACAGGAGCCCATCGGGAGCGATACGGTTTATCGCGGCAACGATTGGGACGATCTCCGGCCGCACCTGTTCAACTTCTTCCAAGCCGTGCGGACGCGAAAGCCGGTGGTGGAGGACGCAATCTTCGGCAATCACGCAGCCATCGCCTGCCACATGGCGAACGAATCCTACTTCCGGAAGAAAACGGTGTACTGGGATCAGGCTACGAAAAGCATCGTAACCTAGACAAGTGGGGCAGGCGCTTCCGCCTGCCAACTTCTCTTCGTCGTGGTAGGGACGGGCAGATTCGAACTGCCGACCTGTCGCTTAGGAGGCGACCGCTCTATCCATCTGAGCTACGTCCCCGAGAGTGTGTCCTACTCGATTCTAAAACACTTCAGCGCGTTCATCGAGTCTACTTTCGCGGGTCGAAGCGCACTTCCACCTCGGTATTCACTCTAACCGGGTGGCCGCTCTTCACCGTGGGCTGATAACGGAATTGAACCCACGGCACGGTCTCGCAGAGTTGTGAGCCGGTGTCGAGCTCCGTAACCTTGCCTTCCTCGTCGACGACAACTTTGCAGTGAGCCGTTCCGCCCGCGGGTTCCCAAAGCGGCGCGGTCTGAACGGTGGGACCCTCCACCAGGAGAGCGCGTTGTTTGTCCGCCGGAACGGAAACTTTCGGCGCTTCCTTCTCCACGGCTCCGCCGTCCTTCTTTTTCGCGGCATCGCCGCCGCTGGCAACGGGCTCTATCTTGGTTACTAAGAATACAGGTCTGGCGGGAAAGCGTTGCACTTTGACGCGCAAACTGCTGGAGTATGAATCCGTGACATCCATGGCCAGCCCCGGCCAAGCCATATTCACGACACGGTCGCAGCTTGATCCAAGCGGATAGCCGTTCTTGCCCTGGTCGGGATCGCCAATAGCATCGATAGCCTTTTGTGCATAGACGCCCTCGGCCATGTACTCCTGCCCGGGTTCAACCTGAAAGGCCTTGTTAAAGTAGAGGCGATAGCGATTCAGGCCATCCACAATAAGGTAGACGGAAGGTCCACCTGCGTTCAGAGCGGCGTCTGCTACGCCCGTTTCGTCCAGCATTACCTGGGCCTTCCCTTGGATTTTGTCTGTCGCGGCGGCGGCTGGCTTGGTGGTGGGCTTGCTGGAACAGCCTGCTAATCCCACAAAAGTAATTATTAGGAAACCAAAAACGTACGTATCGCGGGTCATCGTTTCGTGCCCTCGCTTTCAAGATGTTCGTACGAGTCCGACATTATCACAATCAGAGGGTAGGCGAGCATTTGTGTTACAGTGCCGAGAAGTCCCGCGCGATAAGTGGATCATGGGGAGATTTCAATTGTCGATCCGTATTTTCGTTGGCGTTGCAGTCAGTGTAGCCTGCTTGCAGGCGCAGCTTTCCAATGAGACTAGCGCGGCGATCGATAAGCTGGTGGCCAAAGCGCTGGCAGAATCTGGTACTCCAGCAGTGTCCATAGCCATCGTCAAGGACGGTAAGCTGGCGCTGGCGAGGGCGTATGGAGACGCCCGGCTGGATCCCAAGACTTCGGCCACGGCCGGGATGCGCTTCTCCATCGGCTCAGTGAGCAAGCAATTCCTGGCCGGCGCCATCCTGCTGGCGGCCGAGGACGGCAAGCTGTCGCTCAACGACCGCGTGGGCAAATACTTGCCTAGCCTGACTCGCGCCAACGACATCACCATTCGCCAACTGCTCTCGCATACGGCCGGTTATCAGGACTACTATCCACAAGATTACGTCCCGCCATTCATGCGAGAACCCGTCACAGCCGAAGGCATCCTAACCCAGTGGGCCGTCAAGCCGCTCGACTTTGAGCCCGGAACCGCCTGGCAATACAGTAATACTGGATTCGTCGCCGCTGGCCGCGTGCTGGAGAAGGCCACCGGCGTTCCGGCCTTCGAGTTCCTGCGGACCCGGATATTTTCGAAGCTCGGAATGGAGTCCGTCTACGACCTGGATCGTCAGCCGCTCACCAGCGCCGATGCCGCCGGCTACATTCGCTATGCCATCGGGCCGCTGCATGCCGTAACTCCGGAGGCCTCGGGGTGGCTGTTTGCCGCGGGAGAGTTGGCAATGACAGCGCGCGATCTCGCGCTCTGGGATGCCGGATTGATAAACGATAGCGTGCTCAGTGAACGGTCATTTCAGGAGATGATCACGCCGGTTCGTCTGAAGAATGGCGCTCCCACGTCGTACGCGCTGGGGATCGGAGTCTCGGACTCAAACGGACACCCGCGGCTCAGTCACGGCGGCGCGGTATCGGGCTTCACCAGCCAGAACACCATCTGGCCCGATTTGAAGCTGGCCGTAGTGGTGCTCTCGAACAAGGACGGATCCACCGCACCCGATCGGATCACCCGGGGTTTCGAGGCCCTGTTGCTCGCGCCGGCCGAGGACCCGGATGCGGCGAAACTGCTCGAACAGGCCAAGACGATTTTCGCCGGTCTGCAGGAAGGCCGATTGGACCGTGCGCTGTTCACGGCCAATGGCAATTCCTATTTCACCGCCGAAGTGCTCGGTGATTATTCCGCCAGCTTGAAACCTCTGGGCAAGCCCAAGAGCCTCGAGCTTTTGCGCTCCGGGTTGCGCGGCGGATTCACCGAACGCAGCTACCGCATCGTTTTTCCCGAGAGGACCCTGAACCTGGTGGTAAGGGCAGCGACGGACGGTAAGCTCGAACAGTATCAGATCTCGGAATGAGCATCTTATTTTCTTAATTGCTGCACGAAGAAATCCGCCATCATGTGGTTGGCCTCGATAGCCTCAGGCAGCGTGGAGTCGTACCAGAAGGCGTGGGGCAAAGCGTCAAAGACCACCAGCCGCGCATCGACGCCGGCGTTCAGGTAGGCGCGGTGCAGGTTCACGGTGCCCGAGAGCAGCAGATCACGGCCGCTGGTGATGAATAGCGTAGGCGGCAACCCATGCAGGTCGCCAAAGATCGGCGAGAGCACGGGATCCCGTGGGTCGGTGCCGGCTAAATACTCCCGGTCACGAGTTTCTGGCTCAGGTGGATCCAGGTGGCCTGAGAAGCCGCGTAAGGAATAGATCGCTTCCGAGTCACCGTGCCGGGCAAAGTCACCCAAGCCGCTGAAGATGCCGAGAGCCCCGGGCAGCGGCACCCCCAATTGCTTCAAGCGCGCGGCCACCTGTGCGGTCAGAACCGCCCCGGCCGACGTTCCATAGATCACCACGTGGTTGGGCGAATAGGTTTTTAGCAGCTCCTTATAGACGGCCACCGAATCATCCACGGCTGCGGGAAACGCATGCTCCGGCGCCAGCCGGTAGAGCACGGCCACCACCTTGATCTTGCTGTAGCCTGCGATGGGAATTGACTCCGTGTAGGAGCCGGAATCCGAGTTGAAGCCGCCGCCGTGCAGGTTGAGGAGCACCTTGTCACGGTTGGCCTCCGTCAGCCCTTCCGGCGTCACAATGCGAACCGGAACACCCGCAATCTTCTCTTCAACCAGCTGATTGGGACACAGGTGACTCCATTCCACGCGCGCACGAGCCGTGTAGGCATCCGTGCCCTTGCGGCGGTCAGCCAAAGACTGTGGTGGACCCTGGTCGGGCTCGGACCGGCTCAGCCGGCGCTGTGCCTCGGTGCTGATGGTTTTCGGAACAGGAACCACCCGCGTGACGCGCGCCGTACCCTGGGCGTCGATGTAGCTGGTGTCACGTGTGGGAGCTTGGTCTGCGGTCGTGGGTTGCTGCGCTTCGACGATTGCGGAAGCCAGCAGCATGGCGAATAAAGCAGAAATTACGCCTGAAGAGAGTGGCATGAGTAATGACATTATAGGTCAAGGAATAGGAAGCCATGCCCACGCGTCCACACCAGGTTCACACGCAACTCGGCCGAGCGGCGGTCCAGATCTTTGCCGCCAACGATCGCATGAACCAGATTCTTATCGAGCATCTGGACCCCGCAGCCTGGCGAGCCAAACCGCCCGGCCACGTCCGCACCATTGCGGCCATCTTCACGCACATGCACAATGTCCGCACCAAGTGGATCCGGCTTACAGCTCCGCACCTGAAGGTTCCACCACAGCTCAACCGCGCTCGCTGCACGCCGCAGCAGGCCCGTGCGGGATTGGCCGAGAGCGCCGCTCGTTGCGCGGAGATGCTGGCTGAAGCGCTCGGCGGTGGTGGTGGCCGCGTCCAGGAGTTTCACAGAGACGGTTGGGCTCGGCCTTGGCCGGTTGGCCTGGAAATGTTGTGCTACATGCTTTCTCACGAAGCCCACCATCGCGGGCAAGTGTGCATGCTCGCGCATCAGCTCGGATTCCCGTTGCCGAACAAGGTGTCGTCCGGGATCTGGAATTGGGAAAAGCTGTGGAAAGGGTGCGGGTCGCCTGGCGGCCCCGGCATTGTTTCTTAGGCGGTCACGTCCAGCGCTTCAGACCTTTCTGTCCGATGTCCGTCCTGTAATGCATGCCGTCAAAATGAATGTTGCGGACTTCTTGATAGGAGTTATCAATCGCGGACTCGAGCGTTGCGCCCGACGCCGTCACTCCCAACACACGCCCGCCGGATGTTGCTAAAACATTATCGATAATGTTTGTTCCGGCATGAAATACCGTTGCGCCGGTGACCTGATCCAGGCCCGTGATCTGATCACCGGTTCGAACTGATCCCGGATATCCCGCAGCCGCCAGCACTACGCAAACCGACGGATCCGGGCGCCAGTTCAAGTTGCTCTCATCCAACGTACCGTGCGCGGCGGCGAATAACGGTTCCACGAAGTCCGATTCCATACGATGCATCAGCACCTGCGTTTCCGGATCGCCCAGCCGCGCGTTGAACTCCAGCACCTTGGGCCCATTGCGCGTCATCATCAGACCCGCGTAAAGAAAGCCGCTGAAAGGATGCCCGTCCGCGCGCATGTGTTCGATGGCCGGACGTATGATCTGCGCCATGACCAGAGCCTTCTGAAAGTCACCTAGGATTCTTCCGTCGCAATAAGCGCCCATGCCACCAGTGTTGGGTCCCTGGTCGCCAGCGAAGACGGCTTTGTGATCCTGCGTTGGCTCGAGCGCCAGAACATTCACGCCATCGCTCAGGACGATGAAGCTCACTTCTTCACCGGTGAGGAATTCCTCGATCACCAGAATCGACCCGGGCGTGAGCAGTTGAGCAATGGCCTGCTCCGCTTCCTCCGGCGAATTCGCAATGATTACGCCCTTACCGGCCGCAAGCCCATCGGCCTTCAGCACCACTGGAAAATCGAATTCGTGCAGCGCGGCTCGCGCTTGATCCGCGGTGTCCACCGTCGCGAAGCGTGCCGTGGGGATGCCCGCTCGCAGCATGAATTCCTTCGCGAATACTTTGCTCGCTTCTAAGCGTGCAGCTGCCGCCGTGGGACCGACGATGCGTCGCCCCTTTTCGCGGAACCGATCCACAATTCCAGCCGCCAGCGGAGCTTCTGGCCCCACCACTGTGAGGTCGGCATCGATGGAATCAGCCGCAGCCAGATAATCCGAGGTAGCCAAACAAGTCGCCACCTGCGCGATGCCCGGATTGCCAGGCGCAGCGTACAATGCCAACGTCTTCGCACTCTGCGCGAGCTTCCAGCAGAGCGCGTGTTCCCGACCTCCAGAACCAATCACAAGAATCTTCATCGCAGAACTCGAAACTAGCACACTATGCAACACTAAGAGCTGAACAGTGGGTCAGTTTCGGACTGTGGGGCAGGTTGGTAACCTGCGCGCCGATTGGCAATCGGCGCAAACTGCTCGGTAACAACCCTCATACTGACCCGCGACTAAGAACTGAACTCCGATGAAGTCTTCGAAGTACGACGTGATTGTAGTGGGTGCCGGACATGCCGGCTGCGAAGCCGCGCGGGCGTGCGCCCGAATGGGACTTCGCACCGCGATGATCACCATGAACCTGGATTTGATTGCGCAGATGTCCTGCAATCCCGCGGTTGGCGGCATCGCCAAAGGTCATCTGGTTCGCGAAATCGATGCGCTCGGCGGCGTGATGGGCGAAGTGACCGACGCCGTCGGAATTCAGTTTCGTCTGCTGAACACCAGCCGCGGTCCGGCCGTTTGGTCGCCACGCGCTCAGTGCGACAAGAAGCAATACCGCCTCCGCATGCGTGAAGTGCTGGAGCGCGAGCCGAATCTCCGAATTCTCCAAGCTGAAGTAGCCGAACTGAATTTAAGTGAGGCAGGCGCTTCCGCCTGCCAACGCGTGACGGGCGTTCTTCTCCGCGATGGCCGGACCATTTCGAGCGACGCCGTGATCATAACCACCGGAACATTCTTAAACGGCCTGGCGCACGTTGGCGAAATGAAGTACAGCTGCGGACGGAATGGCGAAGCTCCCTCTAACCTGCTCGGCGACCAGCTCCGCGGGCTTGGCCTCGCGTGGACCCGGCTCAAGACCGGAACGCCGCCACGCCTGGATGGCCGAACCATCGACTGGTCTCGTTTCGAGGCACAAAAGGGTGATCTCGAACCCACACCGTTCTCATTCCTGACCGAGAAAATTGAGCGAGACCAGATTTCGTGTTATATATCTTACACTTCTGAACAAACGCTTCGTATTCTTAGAGATAGCATTGCGCGCTCACCGCTTTACAGCGGCCAGATCGAAGGTGTAGGTCCGCGCTACTGCCCTTCCATTGAGGATAAAGTGGTCAAGTTTCCAGACAAGCTGCGCCACCAGATCTTTTTAGAGCCAGAGGGCGTCGATACCTACGAAGTCTACGTGAACGGCATGTCCACCAGCATGCCGATCGACGTGCAGACCGCGATGGTGGCTTCCGTCCCCGGCCTCGAGGACGCCGAGATGATCCGGCCGGGTTACGCCATCGAATATGACGCAATTGATCCCCGGGAATTGAACCATAGCCTGGAAGTGAAGGCTATCGAGGGGTTGTTTCTAGCCGGCCAGATCAACGGAACGTCGGGATACGAAGAAGCGGCCTGCCAAGGGTTGGTTGCGGGAATCAACGCCACCCGTAAATTGGGGAACCTCTCGCCAATTGTAATTGGCCGCACGGAAGGCTACACCGGCATTCTCATCGACGATCTGGTCACCAAGGGCGCCGAAGAGCCTTACCGGATGTTTACGTCCCGTGCTGAGTTTCGGCTGCATTTGCGCATTGACAACGCTGACGAGCGATTGACCCCAATTGGACGGAAAGTTGGCCTGGTCACGGATGAGCGTTGGAACTTGTACCTTCGGAAGCAAGAGCAGAAGCAGCGCGTTCTGAAGTTGCTAGAGACGGTCCGAATCGACTGCGAGTCTTCCGATGACCATCCAACGGCTATTCAGTGGCTGCGTCGGCCGGAAGCGAAGATTGCTACCCTCTCCGGGAAAATTCGAGAAGCCTTAGGCGAAGAGCCCGTTCATGGATTGCTCAGCACCATCGAGACCGAGGCCAAGTACGCCGGCTACATCGCACAGCAGGAGCGCCAGATTGAACGGCTTCGCGATTCCGAAGGCCGCCGGATACCGCAGGAATTCGAGTTTTCGGAAATCCCTGGCCTATCCACGGAAGTGAAGCAAAAGCTGCAGCGCGTCCGTCCGGAGACGTTGGGCCAGGCTGGCCGCATTCCCGGCGTAACGCCCGCAGCGGTGGCCGTGCTGGATGTCTACCTGAGCCTGGCCCGGGCCTGAGCGCATGGCGGTTCCAGATTGGTTCGCTGAAGTTCTGCATCGCGAGGTGTCTGCATGGGCGAGCCTATCGCACGACGAGGTGGTCCAGCTTTACAACCACTACTCGCTACTGGACCGCTGGAACAAGAAGATGAACCTGACGTCGGTAGCGCCCGGCGAGGAGGCCGTGATTCGGCACTATTGCGAATCTCTGTTCTTTGCGGCGCACCTTGAGAATAGCGCCAGCTCCATCGCAGACATTGGCAGCGGGGCTGGCTTCCCCGGTGTGCCGATCGCGATCTTGAAACCAGACTGGAAGGTAAGCTTGGTGGAATCGAACCAACGCAAAGCCGTTTTCTTGAGAGAGGCAACCAGGAGCCTCGCCAATGTATCGGTTGTTGCGCAAAGAGCCGAGGAATTGTCATCCGTGTTCGATTCGTTGGTCGCAAGAGCCGTGAATCCGAAGGAAATAGTGGCGCTCATCCCGCGACTTGCTCCCAAAATCGGCCTAATGTTGGGTGAAGACGATTTTCTCGAACTTCGGTCCGCGAAACACATTGCGTGGTCGGAACCGATTCGGTTACCTTGGGGAGATCGCAGAATCTGCGTGTACGGGCATGTTTCACGTGGAACTTCTGCAGGGCAGCTAATCTAGGTTTCACGTGGAACGTTCGGAGTCGGCTTGGGAAAAATCATAGCAATCGCCAATCAAAAAGGCGGCGTCGGCAAGACCACGACAGCAATCAATCTGGGCGCTTCTCTCGCGGCCAACGACCTGAGAGTCCTGGTTGTAGACTCAGACCCCCAAGGTAACGCCACCACCGGTCTTGGCATATCCAAAACCGACGGTCGTCTGACGCTGTATCAAGCCCTCCTCGGCGACGAGGATCTAGCCAATGCTATTGCTCACACGGAATTCGAAGGCCTCGATATCGTTCCCTCCGACAAGAACCTGGTCGCCGCAAACCTGGAACTGATCGACTTGGTAAACCGCGAATCGCGACTCCGCGAAAAGCTGGAACCCGTGCGTGGCCTGTATCATTACATCCTGATCGATTGCCCACCCGCGCTCGATCTCTTGACCTTGAATGCCATGGTCGCCGCCGATTCCATCCTGATCCCCATGCAATGCGAATTCTTCGCGCTCGAGGGGGTCTCGCAGTTGCTAGATACGCTAGACCGAGTCCGGGAATCGTTCGGCTCCCAAATCAAAGTCGAGGGCGTTTTGCTGACGATGTACGATGACCGAACTAATTTGACCCGTCAAGTGGAGCAAGACCTCCGGCAGTTCTTCGAGAATAATGTCTTCCGGACCGTGATCCCACGCAGCATTCGCCTGGCGGAAGCCCCCAGCTTCGGCAAGCCGATAATCGCCTATGACGTTCGCTCCCGCGGAGCCGAATGCTATATTCAACTGGCAAAGGAGATTCTAGCCCATGAACAAGGCGCCGGACAAACCACGCAAAGCGCTAGGTAAGGGGCTCTCGGCGCTTCTTCCCACAAAGGTGCCGAGCCAGCCAGAGCCGGTCACTCCCCCTTCTGAGACCCATGGCGTCCGCGTAGCTGTTATCCCGATTTTGCAAATCGAACCCAATCATCTGCAGCCGCGTACAACCTTCGACCCAGGCCGCTTGCAGGAATTAGCTAACTCAATACAAACAAACGGAATAATACAGCCGCTCATCGTGCGAAGGAAAGGTGGCCACTATGAGCTGATCGCCGGTGAGCGACGGCTCCGAGCGGCAAAACTGGCAGGCCTCTCTGAAGTCCCCGTCGTTGTTCAAGACTATGCCGACGATCGGCTCCTCGAAATCGCATTGGTAGAGAATATCCAGCGCGAGGACTTGAATCCTATTGAGACCGCCCAGGCCTTGGAGCGACTGGTTCGAGAGATGCACTTGAGTCACGAGGAGATTGCCAACCGTACTGGCAAAGACCGGACCACCATCACGAACATGATCCGCCTGCTGCGGCTTCCATCGGACGTTCAACTCCTGGTTGCCGAGCGGCGCCTATCTATGGGCCACGCCCGCGCCATCCTCGGGCTTCCTACGCCCGAACTTCAAACCCAACTGGCTGAGAAATCCGCGGCCCAGGGCTATTCCGTGCGCCAGGTGGAGCGCCTTGTCAAGAAAATCAGCGAACCTCGAGAGCCTTCCGAAAAGCCGTTGCAGGACCCCAATATCAAGGCTGCCATCCGTGAGCTCGAAAGCGCTCTCGGCACACGCGTCCGAATCGTCGAGAAGACAGACCAACATGGTCGAATTGAAATTGAATACTACTCCCAGGAAGATCTGCAGCGGGTTTACGAGATGATCTTAGCGACTCGGAAGGAATAATGGTGCCGGCGGCAGGACTCGAACCTGCGACCTGCGGATTATGAGACCGCCGCTCTAACCACCTGAGCTACACCGGCAAATTTACCGCTCTCTCAAGGTTATGTGGAGCCTGGGCGGGATGTCAAACCAAGCCTTCTAAATCATTAAAACGCTTGACAAAAATGTCACATTAGACTAACTTAATATTGGGTGTTGGAGATGCAGTAACTCCAGCGCTAAGAGAAGTAAAGCAGGAGGCTCTTATCGACAACGATTACCTTTCGGGGCGACTACCAGCTTCCTCGACTTGCTTCACCCGAAGCGGATAATAGCAGGGTGAGATTAACAGCCTCACCGGCTCGCGGCGGTTACACCGCAATCTCAAAATGCTGAGGGTGGCAAACAGGAGTTGGCGGTCGCCCTGTACCTAATTGACAGGCCTTTTTCCCTCCAGTAGATTCGAGTAAGTGCCTTCTCCGGTTGTAGAGTTTCGAGACGTTTCCAAAAGCTATCCCATATACCCTACTCCCAGTGCGCGCCTCAAAGAACTTGCCTGCCTGAATCGTGTCTCCTTCCATCGTGACTTCTGGGCCGTCCGCGATATCAGCTTCGAGATTTACCCTGGCGAGACGTTCTGCATCGTAGGCGAGAATGGCTCCGGCAAAAGTACGCTGCTCCAAATGGTGGCGGGAATTCTACACCCAACCAGCGGCGAGATCTCGGTGCGTGGACGCGTCGCCGCCCTGCTCGAACTCGGCTCCGGATTCAACCCCGAGTTCAGCGGCCGCGATAACGTCTTCGTCAACGCCGCTATCCTTGGCCTCTCACGCAAGGAAATCGCCGCCAAGTTTGAACAGATTGAGGCCTTCGCCGAGATTGGCGACTTCATCGATCAGCCGGTGAAGACCTATTCCAGCGGCATGGCGGTGCGCCTGGCGTTCTCGGTTGCCATCCACGTCGACCCGGAGATCCTGCTGGTAGACGAAGCGCTAGCAGTAGGCGACATTTACTTCCACCAGCGGTGCATGCGCAAAGTCAACGAGCTCCGCGAAAAGGGTGTGACCATCTTGTTTGTTACGCATTCCGCTGGAGAGGTCAAATCTATCGGAGATCGTGCTCTTTGGCTCGACGGCGGACGCATGCGCGAGCTCGGAAGTACGGAACACGTCGTCAATCGGTATCTTGCCGCCATGTTTGAAAAAGATAGCGCCTATCTCACTACGCTGCATCACAAGGCGCAGCGTATCGCGCGCGGCCCGGTGAAGGCTCCTGAAGTGGTCGAGTCCATTCCTAACATCGACCATCGTTTTGGGGACAGCCGCGCGGAAATCATCGGTATCGCCGTCCTGGATCTTGCCGGCCATCCCATCCATCTGCTGGAACCCCTGTCCGCGATCGTGGTCCGGATCAGTATCCGTGCATCTGAGGATATTACACTGCCGATAGTGGGATTCATGATGCGCAACCACATGGGTCTCGATTTTGCCGGTACTAACACGGCGCGCGAAGGCTTCGAGCTTCCGCCCATGGCCACGGGCGATATCTTTACAGTCGACTTCCATCTCCAGCTTCCCGAGCTTTATCCATCGTCGTTTTCGTTCTCGCCTGCCATCGCCGACGGCACCCTGCGCTCCTACACAACTTGCGATTGGATTGACAACGCAATTGTCCTGCAAATGAGCCCCGCCGAAGGCGAGATCTACGGGCATCTGCACCTGCCTTGCCGCGTAGAGTTGAACCGATGCCTGTCAAAGCCCGCGCCCGTCGAATCTGTTCAGGCGCTGAGCCACGCGGAGCCGAAAGTTGGTTGAGTTCACCGGCGAGCGCGTCATTCCCGGACAGGTGAATAACGATCTGTGGAGCGAGCATGTAGCGCGCTATGCCTTCGCCAGCCGTTTTGCGGATGGAAAGCGGGTATTGGATGCGGGCTGCGGCGCAGGATACGGCTCAGCCGAGCTGGCTCAGTCGGCCCTCCAAGTCACGGGCCTCGACATCGCCCCCGATGCTGTGGAATACGCCCGCGCTACCTACCCGATCCCGAACTTGCTTTTCCTGGTCTCTTCCTGCAATGCCACTCCTTTTCGTCCGAACAGCTTCGAATTGGTTGTCGCGTTTGAAGTAATCGAACACTTGCAGGATTACCGCGCGTTCTTGAACGAGTGCGCTCGTGTGGTCACACCACAGGGGCTCTTCATCGTCTCATCACCCAACAAGAGCTACTATGCGGAATCCCGCGCCAAGACCGGGCCCAATCCTTTCCACGAACATGAATTCGAAGCCGATGAATTCGTCAGTGAGCTGAGCCGTGTTTTCTCGAACGTGCGATTGCTACTCGAAAATCGCGTCGAATCCTTCGCGTTTCATCCGGCCAGGACCTTTTGGCCCGCCGGAGTCCGAATCGATGGCGGCGGTGGCACAGCGGCTGAGGCGAACTTCTTGATTGGCCTGTGCTCCTTCGGCCGGCTCCCCGATCCACAGTCGTTCGTCTACGTTCCGAAGGCCGCCAATCTGCTGCGCGAGCGCGAGCAGCATGTCCAGCTTCTGGAGCAGCAGCTTGCGCGCACCAAGAAGTGGCTGGCCGAAGCGCAAGCCGAGCGCGATGCCTTGCTCGATCTCTATCGCAAGCAGACGGATGAGCTTCTGGATCGAACCCGCTGGGCTGAAAAACTCGGCGCAGAACTGGATGCTCTGGGCGAAGTGCTGACCAGCGAACGCAAAGCTGCTGAGGCCCTCGCTCGCGACTACGAAGCCCGGGTGGCGCATCTCGAAGGCGAAAACCTCGTCAAGACAGAGTGGGCTCTCGCCACCGAGACGAGTCTCGAAGAAAAACGCGGTGAGCTGGCGGAGTGCTTGCGTTTGCTCGAAGCCGCGGAGACCACCGTGGTGGAGCGGACACTTTGGGCGCAACGCGCGGAAAAGTTGCGCGCGGATCTGGCCGCCCAACTGGATCTCATCCGCGTATCGCGCTGGGTGAAGCTGGGCCGAAAGTTCGGACTCGGCCCGAATCTGTGAGAACGCTCTTAACCATCCTCT
>CZKS01000100.1_pt1 | contig 24542 bp, 25 predicted proteins | sample 1122221 | NCBI WGS metagenome assembly CZKS01 (sample SAMEA3539301, study PRJEB10725) | soil metagenome | biome: tundra; feature: field; material: soil | place: USA | collected 2010-05 | depth 0.15 m
GCCTGCTGTGAGATCGTTACAGCTTCGGAGAGCGGGTCCAGGGGGACCCGCGCGGACCAGGGGGTCCGCCCCACCCGGTCTAAGGACGAATCGTCACATCGAGCAGCGCCACCCAATACTGGACCGATTGCAGCGTGAAGCCGACCAGGATTAAGCCGACTCCGAACACACCCATGCGCTTCTCTGGCACATGATCGGCCTTCCATTCGATGAGAGGAGTGCAGGAGCCGATGATTGCCGTGACCACGCCAAGGGCCAGCCCCGCTTTCAAACCGATCGCGATCGCGTGTTCTTTTTGTCCGGTGACCAGGCTGCAAAAGTATCCGGTAAGCGCGTAGCCGATCGTCCGATTCGCCGCCGCTAACAATTGGAACCGGGTCACGCGCGGACGGGCGGCGGGTTTGTAATCGGCGGTTGGACGGACGCCCATCCGATAAGCGATCGCCTGACCGGCCGTGCTCAAAACACCGAACATGATACCGAAGCGTGCGCCAAATGAATAGGAAGCGCCCAACGCAAAACCGCACCCGCGAATCGCGCTCATACCCGTGTCCACCCAGAATCCCGGCTTCGGTTCACCCCTCGAAGCGCGGGAAAATTCCCAGGCGAGAGTGATGCCATGTGCGACGCCGCTTGCCAGGCCGAAGACCGGTCCCAGGAAAAGGCTGTAGCCGATTCCGAAGAATGCTCCGTAGGTGACCGCGCGCGTGAGAGTCCGCAGAGGTCCGTGTTCGCCACCCAACAGATCGTAAGCGAGGTACAACGCGCCCAACACGTCCAGTGAACTTCCGACGATGCTGATCAGCGCCAGCGTGTGCTTGTCGATCGTCATGGAATGTCGACGAATTGGCCGTTTGTAAGGACCAGAAACGGTTCGTCCTGTGCGCAGGCGATGAGCTGTCGCTTCGGAGTGTCGAGGCCTTCATCCGTCAGTTGGAAGGTTCCATGGTGGATGGCGATGCTGGTCTGGGCACCCAGGATTTCATGTGCTCGAACCGCCTCATCGGGACCCATATGCACCGGGGACATGAACCAGCGCGGTTCGTAGGCTCCGATCGGCAATAAGGCCAGGTGCGGCGATCCGAACTTTTCTCGAATCTGCGCGAAATGATTTCCGAACGCGGTGTCGCCCGCGAAATAAGTGAGGCGTTCCTGGCATTCAATCACATACCCGCACCAAAGGGTCATGTTGCGGTCATAGATTCCCCGGGCTGAGAAATGCAAAGCCGGGACGCAATGGATTTTGCAGCCCGGCAGTTGGAATGCCTCGCCCCAGTCCAACTCGTGCGTGGGCCCGATATTCTCCGAGCGAAGCAGCCGAGCCACGCCGGCCGGAACAACGAATGTAGAATCTCCCCGTGCCGCCAACCGCCGCAGTGTCGGCAGATCCAGATGGTCATAATGATTGTGGCTGATTAGCACGGCGTCGATCGGCGGCAGATTCTCCCAGGAAACTCCCGGTTTTCTCCGGCGCCGCGGACCGATGTGGGCGACAGGACTCGCTCGTTCGGACCAAATTGGGTCCGTCAAAATGTTCAAACCCAGTTGCTGAAGCAGCACAGTGGAGTGGTTCACCAGAGTGACTCGCAGCCCGCCGCCTTCCACGCGCCGCGGCGGTTTGGATTGCTCGACGTCCGAAATGAAACTGGGCGAACGTTCCGGCCGGCTGGTCAGCTTCCAACGGACGACATCAAGAAACCCGCGCGCTTCGGGAGCATCCGGGTTGTAGAAGCGCTTTCCGTCAAAGTGATTCGGAAATTTCGAATCGCTCAACTATTTCTCCGGTTGGTCGTACCCTTGCAGACGCCGGCTCCAGATGTTTCGGAAGCGCACCTTGGAATTGTGATTCTGCAACACCAGCACGTCTTCGGCCGGCTGCGGCGAGTAATGCGCCACCTGTCGGTACACCATCGGGCCCATGGATTCCTTGCGATTGTGCAGCAAAACGCCGTTCATGAACACCGTGATATACGCCGGCTTCACCAGCTTCTCGTCCTCGAATTTTGGCGCCTCAAAGACGATATCGTAAACCTGCCATTCGCCCGGCTTCCGCGCCGGATTCACTAGCGGTGGCCATTGACCGTAGAGAGCGCCGGCCTGGCCGTCGGCGTAGGTTGGATTGTCCCACGGGTCCAGGACCTGCACCTCGTAACGCCCCTGCAGGATCACGCCGCTGTTTCCACGCGACTGGCTGGTGCCAACGACGTCCGTGGGCTCTGACCACTCCACGTGCAACTGGCAATCCCCGAATTTCTCCTTCGTTGCAATGTCGCCGGTGTGCGGCACCACCTCCATGTATCCATCGCCCAGCTTCCACTCCGCCGTGCCGGACGCACCACCGCGCGTGATGTCGCTGTGATGCGATGTCCACGCCGACAGATCCTTCCCGTCGAAGAGCACGATGGCATCCGACGGCGCGCCACCTGGTTCCGCGGCCGGAGTCACCACGCGCGGATGGGGACGCCGGTCATCGTGGACGTGATAAGGAAGACCGGGAAGCATGGGCGTATCTTCAAACCCGAGGTCGTGGTTGGGCTTTGGCGCCTGCGAAAACGCCGTCACGATCATCAGCGCGGACAAGGTAACAACTCTGGCGAGGAACATACCTTAGATTATATGTGGGGCAGGCTGCCGGCCCAATGCCCACTTATTTTTCCAAAACTGGGGATCGGTCGTGGGGCAGACCCCTGGTCTGCGCGGGTCACCCGGACCCGCTCCTCGCTCAGTGAAAATCAGTGTCGTCCGAACCCAGCAAGCCGACGAGGGCGTCGGCTGCGGACCAGGGGGTCCGCCCCACCGTCCTAAAAGAACTTGACGGCCATCTGTTGCCACGAATGCCAGTCGTGACCGGCGCCATCGCCCCATACGTCCAGCCAGTGGGGGATTTCCTTGGCGTTCATGATCCCGGAGAGGCGGATGTTTTCGTCCAGACAAATGTCTGTTTCACCGGTGGCGAGGACCAGCTTCTGGCGGCGGTAGCGATCCAGATACCATGGGTCAGTCAGATTCGGCAGGAAATCCGGGGGACAGTTGTAGTAGCAGTTGTCGTCGTAGTATCCGTCCAGAAACTGGTGAATGTCGAATGCCGCGCCCATGCTGACGGCGCCCGTCACTACGTCCGGATGACGGAGGGCAAAGTTGACAGCATGATAGCCGCCGAAGCTGCAGCCGGTGGTGATCAGCAGATCGGACCGATTGCGGGAGCGGATGAACGGAACAATCTCGTCGAAAAGATAGCGATCGTATTCGGTATGCCGGTGCGCACGTTCGCGCGGCGGAACGGCCTTGTTGTACCAGCTTTCTGCATCCACTGAATCGACGCAAAACGCCTGAAGCTGGCCATGCTCGTACTTGTTCTGGAGGGCCTGGATCATGCCGCGGCTCTCGTAATCGAAGAAGCGGCCCATGGAGGTTGGAAATACGAGCAGTGGAATGCCGTCGTGTCCGAAGACAAGTAGCTCCATGTCGCGGCGCAGCGCATTGCTATACCACTTGTGATATTCGCGGTTCATTGTTGGCAGGACGCTTGGTTACCAGTTAGAGTTTGAGCAGCGCGCGTAGGCGTTTGGTCTGGACGCGGCTTACCGGAATCTCGGTCTGTTTCTTGTCGTCCATGCGAAGCTGGAAACTCGACTTGAACCACGGGATCACTTCGCGGATGCGATTAATGTTGACCAGGAAGGAGCGGTGCACTCGCCAAAAAGTGTCAGGGTCGAGATTAGACTGCAGCTCCTCGATGGTGCGGTAGTTGGATTCACCTTCCACGCCGGTGGCGACCACCGTAATCAATCCATCTTCGATGGTGGCGTAAACAACGTCCTGCGCGTCCACGATGAAATTGCGATTACTGCTCTTCACCAGCAGCTTGGTTCGCTGCGTCATGGGCTTGGGCAGAGCAGCTTCGGGTTGCGCGGTCTTGGCTTGCTCGGCGAGGACCTTGTGGGCGCGCTCGATAGTCAGCGCCAGCCGATCCTTCTCGATCGGCTTCAGCAAATAGTCGAGCGCTTCCAGCCGAAAGGCCTCCAGCGCGTATTGGTCGTACGCGGTCGCCAGAATGAAGTGCGGCAAGGGCACATTCTTTTCACGGAGCTTCTGGATGACGCCCAATCCGTCCAGACCGGGCATCTGAACATCGAGGAACACTACGTCAGGCTCCAGGTTTTCGATCAGTTTGATGGCTTCCAGGCCGTTTTTCGCGGTTGCCAGCACTTCGATCTCGGGAAACTCCTTCAGCAGAAAGGAGAGCTCGTCGCGCGCGAGTTGCTCGTCATCCACCAGGAGAGCGGATATTGTGCCGGTCGCGCGAGTTAGCATAAAATGTTAGTATAGCGTAGGATAAACGTTTCGAGGACACCTAACGAGGGTACCCTTCAAGCATCCTCGCGGCACCCAAGGAGAGTCGAGAGTTGCCCACCAAAGAAAACACCACGATTGCGCCCGCCGATGGAAAGTTGGGAATTCTGATCCCCGGCATTGGCGCGGTCAGCACGACGTTCATGGCCGGTGTGGAGGCCGTCAAGCGCGGTCTCGGAGAGCCCATCGGCTCACTCACGCAATTGGGAACAGTCCGGCTGGGAAAGCGCACCGAGGGCCGGACTCCCCGCATTCAGGACTTTGTTCCGTTGGCCAAAATCCAGGACCTAGTCTTCGGCGGCTGGGACATTTTCGAAGACAACGCGTACCAGGCGGCTGTGAATGCCAAAGTTCTGGAGCCGGCGCTACTCGAAAAGGTTCGTGAGCCTCTGGAGGCGATTCAGCCGATGAAGGCTGTGTTCGACCAGAACTACGTGAAGCGAATTCACGGCCCCAATGTCAAAACCGGCGGTTCGAGAATGGACCACGCGGAAATGCTGATTGAGGATATCCGGCAGTTCCAGGAATCCACTGGTGCGGCGCGGCTGGTGATGATCTGGTGCGGGTCCACGGAAGTTTTTCACAAGCCCGCGGCGGTTCATCAGACGCTCAAGGATTTCGAGTGCGGTTTGCAAAAGAACGATCCCGACATCGCCCCCAGCCAAATCTATGCGTACGCTGCTTTGAAAAGCGGCGTGCCGTTCGCCAATGGTGCGCCCAATCTCACCACCGATACGCCGGCGCTGCTGGAGCTGGCTCGCGCGCGCCAGATACCGATCTGCGGCAAGGACTTCAAAACCGGTCAGACTTTCATGAAAACTTTGTTGGCGCCGGGCTTTAAAGCGCGGATGCTGGGAATGTCGGGCTGGTTTTCGACTAATATTCTGGGAAACCGGGATGGTGAGGTGCTGGAAGATCCGGGTTCATTCAAATCGAAGGAAGAGACCAAGCTTTCCGTGCTGGAACAGATTCTGCAGCCGGACCTTTACCCGCAACTTTACGGGAATCTTTATCACGCGGTGCGTATTAACTATTATCCGCCGCGCGGCGACTCGAAAGAAGGCTGGGACAACATCGACATTTTCGGGTGGCTGGGCTACCCGATGCAGATCAAGATCGATTTCCTGTGCCGGGACTCGATCCTGGCGGCGCCGTTAGTGCTGGACCTGGTTTTATTCCTGGATCTGGCGCAGCGGGCGGGTATGAAGGGAATTCAGGAATGGTTGTCCTTTTATTTCAAGGCTCCCATGACAGCGCCGGGATTATATCCGGAGCACGACGTATTCATTCAATTGATGAAGTTGAAGAACACGCTGCGGTGGATGCGCGGAGAGGACTTAATTACACACCTTGGGCTTGAGTACTACGACTAACGGAGCAAAGCGTCAGGAACCTGCCAGGAAAAAAATCCTGGTGATTGGCGGAACACTTTTTATTGGCCGGGCTCTGGTGAAGGAGTTGCTGAAGGCTGGTCACGAAGTTTCGATTCTGCACAGGCGGCCCCGGCACGATTTGGGGAAGAAAGTGGCCGGCATCGTAGCCGACCGCAACGACCCCGAGGCTTTGAAACGCGCGCTGGCCGGCCGGAAGTTCGACGTGGTCTACGATAACGTTTACGACTGGGAACGCGGCACTACCGCTGTCCAAGTGGAGGCGACGGCGCGCGCTTGCGGGAATAATCTCGAGCGCTACGTATTTATGTCGAGCGTAGCTGCCTACGGCGATGGCTTGAATCATCACGAGGGTGACGCGCTGGCGCCGGATGACCATCCCGACGCCTATGTTCGCAACAAGGCGATGAGTGAGCGCACTCTGTTCCGCATGCACCAGCGCAATGGCTTTCCGGTAGTGACGCTGCGTCCGCCGTTTATTTATGGTCCGGGCAATCCGTATTATCGAGAGGCTTTTTTCTGGGACCGGCTGCGCGAAGGCCGGCCGATCATTCTGCCGGGCGATGGCCGCCGGCTGATGCAGTTCGTGGCCATCAAGGATCTGGTGGGTGCGTGCCTGAAAGTGATCGACGTTGCGGATTTGGAAGGGCACGCGTTCAATATCGCGAATCCACGTCCGTTGACGCAGGTGGAGGCGGTGGAAGCGTTCGCGGTGGCCGCAGGCAAGGAACCGACGTTCGTGCGGTGGCCACGTGAGCGGATCTTGCGCGCCGGCGGCCATCCCATGGGTCCCAAGCTGTACTTCGGCTTCTATTTCGACATGCCCGCGATCACGGTGGTGGTGAACAAGGCGCAGCGTGTTTTGAAATTCAAACCAGTGGACTTCGGTGCGGGATTAAAGGAATCGTATCGCTGGTATCTGCGTCACAATCCTTTTCCGAAGCCCGAGTATTCTTTTGAAGACGCTCTGATTGAAGCCGCGCCTGCCTCGGCCTATTCCGCGCCCGCGGATTGACGATCTTCCGCGCGCACTTGTTGGAGCCGATGGCGCAACGGTTCCGGGAGCGCGTTCTCGATTTCTGGCGTGATTAGGCCGACACCGTCCATGTCGATGATGTGGACTTTGTCCTTCAGGCGAAGGCTGGTGAGTTTCATGCGGACAAGATCCGGCACTGAGGCGAGGAGCAGGCCCTCCTGGGTGACGGTGGGCGTTGAGAAATCCGGGACCGGCTCCAAGTACTCCGGCCGCACTTTCTCGCATACGAACACAAAATGGACCGCGCTCCGCAGTTTCGGTTGAGTGGCATCCACCAACATGTCGACGCCGGCGGCATGGCGATACTTAAAGCCGTGTGCTTCGACGGCTGCGGCGATTCGTTCGAGGTCGTCGCGCTTTATTGCAATGTCGACATCTTTCGTTAGGCGGCCGGCGATGGGGTCGCGTTCGCTGACTTGGAAGAAAACGCCCATGCCACCTACGATGCGGTAGTCAATGCCAGCATTTGTCAGTGCGGCATGGACGCGTTTCATCACTTCAAATAGCTGTTCCACGTGTTTATCGTAGGCGGTCGCAGTGATCATGGTACCGGTTGCTTTGATTCTTGCACAAGTGTTTCCCTGGTCGCCTTGGAAGTAAGTGGTAGGCTCTTCAGCTTCCCGTCCGCTCAGAACTCGAGGTGACCCAGTTCTCGAATCCGATCGACGGGAACGCATTCACCCTCGTAAAGCCATTGTCGACAAACTCGGCAGCGATCCGATCGCTCGTGCTTCGGCAATGCACGTTTATCGCAGCGGACTTATTGATGTTCTCAAACAGCAATTCGCGCGCTCGCAAGTCAGCTGGCGGCATACTGTATCCGTGGATGAACACTTCATGCGCCTCTCGGAGGCGTTCTGCGGCTGCTTTCCATAGCGGTTCCCAAAAGGCTTCCCAATAGAATCTCTTGCGCGGGTTGGGGAGAATCAACGTACCGGAGTTGTCGACTCCCATTGCGTTCGCGCCAACTCTTGGGTCTACTAGTGTCTCGAAACCTAGCAGTTGGAGATCACGCGTGAAAATAACTGGTGGCGGCACGTCATACACAGGGCTCTTGAACCAATTAACGCTTCCGTGCAGTTTGTACACCTTAACGGTGGATGGGGGTCGGTCAGCCAGGAATTGGAATCCGTACCCATTCCCTATGTCCCACTTCTCGTGTTTTGCTAGAGACCTCTCGAGCGCTACGTCGTAGTTGAACGTGATGATGCTCGAGCCAGGAGCCACCTTGTGGGCAAAGTTGTCATATGCGGCCGGTTCAGAACGCTTCTTCTCGATTTCATAGAAGAACTCCCGAAATGCCGAAACCAGGTCGCTTCGCAGATACTGTGGGTAGAATCCCTCGGCCGGAGCGGCGGCGTCTCCGCAATCAACACCCTGGAGGCATTCGCTGAAGTCGTGAAGCAGATCCTTCTGGTCCTGATGATAGGTCGTGGTACCCGTGGGTGTAATGCGTTTTTGTCCATATTCCTCGAGTCTTCCTAGAATGCCCTCGAAATCGTCCAGCGATCCGAAAGTCTCCCGTATCTGGACAATCCGATTCCGTGCCCAGGGGACCCAGAGCAGGGAGGGATCGCAGCGATCAAGCCACGCCGATAAGCCCTCCAACAGCTTTGACGCCAAAGGATATCCTGCCGAGAAGGATGCGCCTGCTCCAAGTACATACACTGTCATTTAGCTCTATGGTAACCAGTACAGGAATTGTCAGTTAATTCGCCTCTGCCGTCGCAATCGCGGCGCCCTACGTTTCGCCGGGGACGACCAAGCCGACGAGGGCGTCAGCTGCGGACCTGGAGATCCGCCCCACTTCTGCGAACACAGGTATGCAGGAAATATACAGGCGTCCACACGAGTGTGGACGCGGCACGCAGGAGTGCGCGCGCTACGACAGCGTATCCTTGGCTGCCTTGGCTGTGTTGCAGTGAATGGTCACTGTGTCGCCGGTATGGCGGGCATAGCCGCCGGCCAGGACTACGGCTACTGGAACGTTTTGAGCTAGGGCTGTTTCGAACACCAGCCGGTCGCGCTGTTTTAAGCCGTCCATCGTCAGAGACAGGCCGCCTAGTTGGTCTTGTTGATAGGGATCCGCACCGGCCAAGTAAAAGACGAGGTTCGGAGCAAATCCCATTGCGACTGCTAAGGCGTCCTTCAGCCGGCTTAAGTATTCTTCGTCCTCGACGCCGTCGCGCAAATGAATATCGATGATGGAGTCGGGCTTCTCGCTCGGGTAGTTATGGAATTGATGCATCGACAACGTAAGCACGCTCGGATCTCCGGCGAAGATGGCCGCGGTTCCGTTGCCGTGGTGGACGTCCAAATCCACGACCATGGCGCGTTGGATCAGCCCATTGTGTTGGAGAGCGCGAATGGCCACGGCCACGTCGTGTATCGCGCAAAATCCTTCGCCGTGGCCAGGAAACGCATGATGAAATCCGCCGCCGATGTTGAAGCCGATGCGTTCGCGCAGAGCGTTGCGGGCTGCCAGAATGGAACCTCCTGTCGCCAGCCAGAATCCGGCCACCATCTCCGGAGAATAGGGAATCTCCAGCTTTAAGATTTCTTCGACGCTCAATGTTCCGGTCTTCAGCCGCTGCACCCAGCCTGGATCGTGCACGCGCAGGATGTCTGCATCGGAGGCTGGTTGAGGTTCGATGAAATCGGCCGGCTCGGCGAAATGTTCTTCGAGGAAACGATCGCGGATCAGCCGGTACTTCTGCGAGGGAAAGACATGCTCGCCCAGATTCAGGTCGTAGCCGTTGTGGTAAACGAGCTTAAAGGGAAGCATTCGCGGATTGGAGCGCCGTGACAATGGCGGCGCCGTAAATATCTTCGGCCGAACAGCCGCGCGAGAGGTCGTTGGCCGGTTTCGCGAGCCCTTGCAGAAACGGTCCGAGAGCCAGCGCGCCACCCAAGCGTTCCACCAGCTTTACAGCGATGTTGCCGGAGGCGATATCGGGAAAGATGAGCGTGTTGGCTCGGCCGGCTACAGGAGATCCAGGCGCTTTGGATTGGCCAACCGATTCCATTAGTGCCGCGTCGCCTTGCAACTCGCCATCCACCACAAGGTCGTGCGCCCGTTCCCGCAGGATGCGCAACGCTTCGGTGACTTTATCTACCCGCGGATGGTGCGTGCTGCCTTTGGTTGAGAAAGAAAGCAGCGCAACGATCGGCTCGGCGTGGATGAGGGCGCGTGTGGTAGCAGCGGTCGCGATCGCAATTTCAGCGAGCTCTACGGGCGAAGGATCAATGACGATGGAACAATCGGCGAACGCGAGCAGGCCTTTGTGCCCGAACGAGAGATTTTGGACGGCTACAATAAACGCGCTCGAGACGGTTTGGACCGATGGGGCTGGTCCAATGCACTGGAAGGTCGCGCGCACCGTTTCCGCCGTAGTGTTCACAGCGCCGCCGACAAACCCGTCAGCATCGCCGGCTGCTACCATCAGCGCCGCTGTGTAGAGCGGTGCTCTTGCAATTTCGCCCGCTTCCATCTCAGTAATTCCTTTCGCGCGGCGGCGTTCAAAATAGAGTCGCGCGTATTTTCGTGCGTCCTGCTCAGAGACAGAGCGGCCCGCTTCCAACAGGATTGGCGCTACAAGATCTTCGCGCTTGAGCCGCTCCGCCGCTTGTTGAATCCGCGCGTCATCGCCTTCCGGAAAAACGATGCGCCGCTTGAGCCGCGTCTTGCGCAGCCGTTCGACAATGCCGGCGAGAAAGGCTGAAGCGGATTCCGGGAGCGGCATCAAGGTTTCATGATAACGTGGCCCACGAGTCACTTCATGCGATGGCGATATTGGTCCACTGCGCGGTTGTGCGCTTCTATGTTTTCCGAAAACTGATGGCCGCCCGAACCGTCGGGTTTAGCGACGAAGTACAAGTAGGACGTCGCGGCGGGCGCGAGCGCCGCTTTGATGGCTGCCAATCCAGGGTTTGCGATGGGTCCAGGAGGAAGGCCGGCATGACGGTATGTATTGTATGGACTCGCATTATCAAGATCTGAACGATAGATGGTTCCGCGGTATCGACCCTCCAGCAGTGCGGCATAAATGGTGGTTGGATCGCAGTCGAGCGGCATGCCTAACCGCAGCCGATTCGCATAAACGGATGCGACCACCGGCCGCTCCTCGGAAAGGGCCGTTTCTTTCTCCACCAGTGAGGCCAGCGTCACAACCGCATTCACCGTGGCTGCCGAAGTCTGCAATTCCCGCCAGTGTTTGCGGAACAGGTCCGTCATCATGTGGCTTAGCTGCTTCACTGTTGTAGTGCGCTCGATGCGGTATGTGGACGGGAACAGGTAACCTTCGAGCGTAGGAGCGTCCGGTGCGAGATCGCGAATCGGCGTGGGGTCGCGAGCAATGCGGAGAAAATTCGCGCCTTTCATGAAAACGAACCGGTCGATACTGGCGGCGATATCGAACATGTTGCTGCCTTCCGGGATCGTGAGCTCGTAAAAGAAAACATCGCCGCGCGCGATACGATCGAACACGGTCAGGACTGAAGCCGGTTCTGAGAATTGATATTCGCCGGCCAGCAGGCGTGCGCCTGGCCGCATCGCCCGCGCCACAAGAAACTGCCAGGAATTACGGATTACCCCGGCCTGCGCGAGTTGCACGCCCATGGATCGCGTGCTGGTGCCCTTCGGAAAATCCAAAATAACCGGCTTCTGAAAGCCCTGATAGGGCCGTGACACAGAATAATAGACAACTACTGCGCCGATGGCAGCGGCCAGCAGGAGCGCGAACATCAGCCGGCCCAAACACCCGGCGCATGAATGACGACGCATCATAGACGGCGGGAATCGAGGTAGCTTCCGAGCAGAATCACCGCTGCCAAACGGTCTACCGCCTTCGCTCTTTTCTGAATGCTGATCCCGCTTTGGCGCAGCACACGCTCCGCTTCAACAGTGGTGAGGCGTTCATCCCGGAATTCTACCGGAAGGCCGGTGGCGGCGTGGAGGCGCTCCGCAAAATCGCGCGTATACTCGGTTTGGCGTCCCTCACGGCCGCTCATGTGGAGCGGATTTCCCATCAATATCAGCGCGACATTCTTCTCCGAAGCAAGCTTTGCGAGCCGGGCCAGGTCCTCGCGGATGTTGCTGCGCTCCAATGTTTCCAGGCCTTGCGCCGTTATGCCCAGCTCGTCGCTCAGCGCCAATCCGATGCGCCGTTTGCCCAGATCGAGCGCCAGTACCCTGCCGTTTATCATGAGGATTTGAAGAAGCCCGTTCTGGCCCGGTTTGCTGTTGCTCGGGATTTCATTTCATCATAGAGGATAGCCTAAGGTACGGATGTCCACACTTACACCGACGCTGCCTACTCAAACCCACAGGCCGGGACAGACCAGCCTTACGATACTTGCATTCGCGGCAAGCATCGCACTGTTATATTACGGCCGGGTATTTTTTATCACGGTAGTGATCGCGGTGATCATCGCGTTTCTGCTGGACCCGGTGGTGACGGCATTCGTAAAATTGCGGTTGCCTCGCGCGGTGGCTAGCTTCGTTGTGTGCAGCATCGCGCTTCTCGGTCTGTACCTGCTGGGGTTCGGCTTGTTCACGGAGTTCTCCGGTTTTGTGGAGGCGCTGCCCGTTTACAGCCAGCGCATGAACGACATGGTGGACAACATCGCCACCCAGATGGACCAGATCGAGAAACGAACCTATCAGGTGCTGATTCCCAAGCGATTCCAGGAACAGCAATCGTCGAGTACGGCACCTGATACAACGCGGCGCCGAAAATCCACCAAGCAGGAACCGCCTTCGCCGGCAGCGATTCCAGAAGTTCGTATTCACGCCGAGCCTACGCCGCTATTGACTTACCTGTACGGATACCTGCGATCCTTTTACGACGTAGTGCTGATGGCCAGCTTTGTGCCGTTTCTGGTGTACTTCATGCTGAGCTGGCGCGACCATATGCGCCGCAGCTTCCTTTACCTGTTCCCTGGAACGGGACGCCAGATCGTCGGAAGGAGCTGGGAAGGCGTGGCGGACATGGTGCGCGCTTACATGATCGGCAACTTTGTGCTGGGAGTGATGCTTTCGGCTTTGAGTTGCAGTTTCTTTTTTGCGATCAAGCTTCCGTATTGGCCGCTCATTGGAACTCTCAGCGGATTCTTTAGCCTGGTGCCATACGTGGGGCTGCCGCTCGCGATTATGCCGCCACTCGCGGCGGGACTGATCGTTTACAACCAACCCACCATTTACGTGATGATCGCGGTTGTAATCGCAATGCTTCACCTGCTGGCGCTGAACTTTCTCTATCCCAAAGTGGTGGGCTCGCGCGTGCATCTCAATCCGCTGGTGGTTACAGTCGCGCTCATGTTCTGGGGCACGCTGTGGGGCGGCATTGGTTTGTTGCTGGCGATTCCGATTACGGCCGGAATCAAAGCGGTCTGCGATAATGTCAGCAGCTTGCAAGCGTTTGGCAAGCTATTGGGAGATTGATGAATCCTGATCGAAGCCGGGGGCTGCGAATTGTAGCGCACGCACTCTTGCGTGCCATGTTCGCACTCTTGCGAACACCAGTTTGTAGAAAGGTTTCGGGCGTTCACAGGAGTGTGAACGCTGCACGCACGAGTGCGTGCGCCACATCGGAATGAGCAAACAATTTCTGATATTTTTCGGGGTTGGCGTAGTTGTCATTGCTGCCTCCGTATGGGGGATTCTCTATTCGCATCGTGGCGCTCACCTGGAGCTGAAGGGCCAGATCCTGAAGATCAGGACTGGCGCGCTCAGCGATCAGGACAGCATCGCCGTACTGGATTTCCGCGTGGAAAATATTTCAGATGTCCCGTTTGTAGTGCGCATTGTTGAGGTGACCGTGGATAAGCAGGACGGCACTACGGCGGAATCCGCAATGATTTCGAAGATGGATCTGCATCAGGTGTTCGAATTCAACCGGTTTCTGGGCGATCAATACAACGACTCGCTATCCCTCAAAGACAAGATCGCTCCGCACGCCACAGTGGATCGGATGGTGGCCGCGCGCTTCGATATCCCGAACAAGGTCCTGGAATCCGCTAAGACTATCCACCTCAGTATTCAGGATGTGGACGGGCCGCTGTTCGAAACCAGCAAGAGTCCGAAGTAGCGCCGCTTGCGACGGCTGTTGATCCGACCGGGTGCGATTGGCGACACCGTTCTGTCTCTTCCCGCGCTGAAGTGTCTCAAGGCCGATTACACCGAAGTGTGGGTACGGGGCGACGTCGTGCCTTTAATTCGTTTCGCGGACAGAGTGCGGTCTATCGCCTCGACAGGCCTCGATCTACTTGGGCTGGACGGAATCGATCCGCCCCAGGCGCTGATCAACTGGCTAAAATCATTCGATTCGATTATTTCCTGGTACGGATCGAACCGCGAGGAATTTCGCGCTGAAGTGCGAAGGCTGGAGCTGCCGATCCAGTTTTTCGCCGCCCTGCCCCCTCCTAATGAGCGCGTGCACGCGTCGGATTATTTCCTTGCTCAGGTGGGAGGCAGCGGACCGGCGGTTCCCAGAATTGATTGCCCGCAAGTGCCGCCGAGCGACTTCGCAGTGATTCATCCGTTCTCCTCAAGTCCGCGCAAGAACTGGCCTATGGAACGATTCCAGGAATTGGCGCGACGGATCGGAATGCCAGTGCGCTGGTGCGCCGGGCCGGATGAATCTCTCGATGGCGCGGTGCGGATGACAAATCTGTACGAGTTGGCTTGCTGGCTCAGGACTGCGCGGGTGCACATCGGCAACGACTCAGGCATCACACATCTCGCGGCTGCCGCGGGTGCGCCAGTGGTTGCGATATTCGGACCATCAGATCCAGCAGTGTGGGCGCCGCGCGGCGATCGAGTGCGGGTGGTGGCGGGAAGATTGGATGAGATTACCGTGGAGCAGGTTTTGGATGCGGTCATCAACGGTTGAAGGAAAGGAATCCGGTGGCTCCCAACCCGCCAGAGCGGTAGACTGGTTTCCAGTGCGACAATGAGTTCTCATGCGGCTGAACGAGCAATGATCGCAACGGAGCGCATCTCGAGGGTGATTTTCGATTACGCGGCCCAAATTGGCGCCGCGCAGGATCTGGACGCCGTGCTCGAGCTCAACGCCGGCATGGCGCGCGATCTGGTGGGCGCGGACCGCTGCAGCATCTGGCTGGTGGACTCGAAGAACAATCGTCTCTGGACGAAAGTGGCGCATGGGGTCCGCGAACTGCATATCCCGATTGGGCAGGGCCTGGTGGGCGCCTGCGTGGCGAAGAACGAAGCCATCTTGGTGAATGACACTTCGTGCGACGATCGGTTCCTGAAAAGCGTGGACAAGGAAAGCGGCTACGTCACGAAATCCATTCTCACGCTTCCACTGCACGGCATGGATGGAAAACCCATGGGGGCCTTGCAGGTTTTAAACAAACCGGGTGGATTTTCGCAAGACGACGTCGACTTGCTGGGATTGTGCAGTGGTTATTCGGCATCCACTTTGGAAACTCAGCGGCTACGCAAAGAAGCGGAGGCGGCGCAGCTCATCCTACAGGAGCTGGAGATCGCACGCGACGTGCAGCAACATCTGTTACCGCAGGATCTTCCCGCAATTCCCGGCCTCGATTTCGCGGGATATTGTCGCTCGGCGAAGTTCGTGGGGGGCGACTACTACGATTTCCTGCCTATGCGGGACGGCGGATTTCTTTTCACGCTCGGCGATGTCTCGGGAAAAGGGATCGCCGCAGCGGTGTTAATGGCGAGTATTCAAGCGTCTTTGCGCTCCCAGGTGGTAAGGCCGCCGGATTCCATCGCCAGCCTGATGGGAGATTTCAACAAAGCGGTGTATTCTTTCTCGACGGCGGACAAATACTCCACGCTGTTCTGCGGATTGCTGAACGTTGGAAGCGGCAAGCTGACCTACGTAAACGCCGGTCAAGTACGTCCCATGGTGATGCGATGCGGCAGCGGCCGAATGGAGCGGTTGGACTCCGGCGGATTCCCGGTAGGCTTGTTGGATGGCTCCGAATACGAGCAAGGGGAAGTGTTGTTGCAGCCGGGCGACGCCGTGCTGTGTTTCTCGGACGGGATCAGCGAAGCGACCAACGCGAAAGGTGAGATGTGGGACGAAGCCGAAGTGGAAAAGCTCGCCCTCGCATGCACCGCACTTTCCGCGCGCCAGATTATCGACAAGTTGGTGGAAGCGACGGACAGATTCACCGGCGATGCTGAACAGAACGACGATATGACCGTGGTAGCGATTCGAACCGTATGATGCGGTTCTCAACGCTATTTGTACTGGCCGCCGTTTGCGCTTTTGGCCAGCAGGTTCCCGCTTCTATTTTCACGGACCCTCCGGTAGACACGGTCCATCCAGCCAAGATGACCGTGCTTCACATCCCAAGCCACGACGTGCTGATCAATGGCGTGATCTATCAACCCTCGGGGCCGGGGCCGCATCCGACGCTGATCATCTGCCATGGACTGCCGGGAAATGAAAAGAATCTCGATCTGGCGCAAGCCGTTCGCCGCGCGGGTTGGAACGCTGTCACTTTCAACTATCGGGGATCGTGGGGCAGTCCGGGCGTCTTTCGCTTCGCGCAGACTCTGGAGGACGCCGATGCGGTTCTCGCTTACTTACGCGACCTCGCTACGGCTTCGCGGCTCGGCGTCGATACACGGCGCATCGCCATGGCCGGTCACAGCATGGGTGGATGGGTGGTGGCGCACACTGCATCGCACGATCACGGGCTGATCGGCGCGGTCCTGATCTCGGCGGCGGACATGGGACGTCCGGGCGAGTTACCGACCGAAAAGGCTGTGGCCTTGATGGCGGATAACATGGAGTCGCTGGCCGGCGTCACTGCCGAATCGATGGCTGCCGAGGTGAAGGAGCGGTCCAAAGAGTTCCGAATGGAGAACGCTGCGGCTGGACTGGCTCAAATGCCGCTGCTCGCCATTACGTCAGACGACGGACTCGCCCCTGATACAGACGCGCTGGTGAAAGCGATCAAAGCCAAGGGCGGGGATAACGTAACGGAGATCCATATCGCCACTGACCATAGCTATTCCGATCACCGAATAACGCTTGAGAGCATCGTGATTAAATGGCTAGTGTGGACTGCACGTATATACCATCGATGATGGTATTATAATGGTATGGAAACTACCATTGATGGCGCCGGCCGGGTGGTGATTCCCAAGGCGATTCGGGAGGCCGCTGGGCTCAAGCCTGGCACGGGTCTTAGAATCGATTACCGGGATGGGAAAATCGAAATCGAACGCAAATCGCTGAAGGCCCGCCTGGTTCCAAAAGGTTCCGTACTGGTGGTAAGCATCCCCGGCGCGCCTAAGATGTCGGTGGACGAGACCAACGAGTGGATTCGCAAGGCGAGAGATCGCGAAATCTGAGCGATGCCTGCCCGGCGCGCGCGATTCGGCCTGGATTCAAGCTGCCTGATCGCCCTGCTTTCTGACTGGCATGTTCAACATCGAAGGACCCTCGTTTCTTACGAGCAATGGCTGGCGAAGGGTGCGCAACCGGTGATTCCAGTGCATGCGATCCTGGAATGCTTCTCAGTTCTTACGCGGCTCCCGGCTCCCTACCGGTCAATGCCCGAGACTGCGAAGCTGGCACTGGAACAAACGTTCTCGCGAACGGCCATCATACCGGGACTCGGACCGGAAGCAGCCTGGAGCGCGATTGACATGCTATCCCGGCTTGGACTCGGCGGCGGCCGGGTGTATGACGCAGCCATCGCGCAGTGCGTCGCCGAAGCTGGAGCAACACTGCTGCTCACCTGGAATACGAAACATTTTCTGCCGATCGCGCCCGCCGGGCTCGACGTTAGGGAACCGTAGACCGGCGCGTTACGCCAGCTTAGTTTTCTTCACCGGCAGCTCGCGAATCCGCTTGCCCGTGGCCGCGAATATGGCGTTGCATATGGCGGGCGCCATTACCGGAACACCTGGCTCTCCAACTCCCGCCGGGGCTTCATTGCTCGCGACGATGTGGACATGAGTCTTGAGCGGAGCCTCCGACATACGCGCCACCGGGTAGTTGTGGAAGTTCGATTGCTGAATCTTGCCATCCATGGCGGTGATTTCGCCCATGAGAGTGAGGCTGGTTCCGAACACCGCCGCACCTTCGAATTGCGCATTGACGCGATCCGGATTTATGATCTGTCCGGGGTCTGCGGCAATATCCACGCGATGGATGTGAAGCTGGCCGCGCTGGTCCACTTCTACTTCCACTACCGCGGCGACATAAGTGTTGAAGGACCAATGTGAGGCGATGCCGAAACCGTGGCCCGGCGAAGACTTCTTGTTGGCCCACCCGGACCGCTCGGCGGCGACTTCAATCACGCGGCGCCAGCGCCCGGTGTCGAGCGGGAACTGATCCATCTTGTCGCCAGCCTTCGCCAGATGCGGGCCGTCCTCTTTCATATTCATCTTGCGAGGTTCGCCCAGCAAGTCGAGCATATACTCGACACGGTCGCGATTAGCTGCGGCAGCCAGTTCATCGGTAAAGGACTGGACCGCGAAGGCATGGTAGATGTTGGAGACCGACCGCAGCCAGCCGATGCGCACGTGATTCTTGACAGGGCCGTTTTCGGCGCGCTGATTGGCAATGTCGTAGGGCACATTGATCCAACCCATTTCCATTTCGAATCCAGCCGCGTAATCCGCCGAGGGAGCAAACATGTTTCCGATGCTTGGAAAAACGCTGCGCTGCAGCCACGCGGTGGGACGTCCCTTGGCGTCGGTAGTAGCCTTCATGTACATGCCGGCGACGCTGTGATAGTAGTCGAAGTGAAGATCGTCTTCGCGGCTCCAAGTCACCTTGACAGGCTTGCCAATTTTCTTCGAAAGAAGAGCGGCTTCGGCCACGTAATCTGGTTTCGATTTCCGTCCGAAACCGCCGCCCAGCAAGGTGACATGACACGTGACGTCCTTTTTGTCGATGCCCAATGTCTTGGATACGATGTCCTGTGCGGCCTGCGGATCTTGAACCGCGGCGTAGGCCACCACTTTGCCGTCCTTGAATTCGGCCACAGCGGCGGGCGGCTCCATAGGTGCGTGGGCCAACAACGGCACGTAGTACGAAGCTTCGTGAACTTTCCCCGCGCGCGCGAACTCGGCATCCACGTCGCCCGCATTGCGCACTACTTTGCCGGGCTTGCGGGCGGTCTCGAGCAATTGCTTTTTGTAGGCTTCCGATTCGTAAGCTGCGTTGGGGCCGAGGTCCCACTCGATCTTCAGCTTCTTGCGGGCCTGCATCGCGGTCCAGGTGTTATCGGCGATCACGGCCACTCCACCGAGCGGCTGAAAACCGTAGGGCGGCTTCAAACCTTCCAGCGTCACGGTCTGCTGGACGCCGCGCACTTTGCGGGCTTCGGCGTCGTCAACGGACACCAGCTTTCCGCCGAACACCGGAGGGCGCTCGATGGAGGCGTACACCATTCCGGGCATTTTCGCGTCGATACCGAACTTCCCGCGGCCGGTGCATAGATCCTCGAGATCGATGATCGGCATATCCTTGCCGATATAGCGATACTCGGAGGGCGATTTGAACTTAAGCTCTTCCTTCTTGGGAGGAAGCTGTTTGATCCCAATCGCCACCAGTTCTCCGAATCCGGCTTTGCGGCCGGACGGCGCGTGCAGCACTTCGTGAAACTTCACGTGGCATTCGGACGCCGGAACACTCCACTTGAGTGCCGCGGAATTTTCCAGCATCATGCGCGCGGTTGCGCCTGCTTCGCGGAACGCCGTGTGGAAATTGGTAATAGAACAGGAACCATCGGTATTTTGATCTCCGTACTTCGGATCGCCTATGGCCTGCTCAACCTTGCAACGTTTCCAATCCGCATCCAGCTCGTCGGCTGCAATCATGGGAAGCACGCTGCGGATGCCCGTTCCCATTTCGGATCGGTGCGCGATTATGACCACCGTTCCGTCGGGTTCTAGCCCCAAGTAAACGCTGGGATGGAACGGCGCGTCATCCACTTCCGCTGCGCCCATGGCCTGCTGCAGAACAGGCACGCCGATGACGAGCGCACCGGCGGATACAAAACGCTCCAAGAATCCCCGGCGGCTGACGATATTAATCGTGTTCATGCTTTCACCCCCGCGACCTGCTTGATGGCCTGACGGATTCGCTGATACGTGCCGCAGCGGCAGATGTTGCCCTGCATAATCTCGTCGATATCGTGATCCGTCGGCTTCGGTTTCTCTTTCAGCAACGCGACAGCCTGCATGATCTGCCCACTCTGGCAATAGCCGCACTGCGGGACGTTGTTGCTCTTCCAGGCTTGCTGCACCGGATGATCGCCATGCGCGGCCAATCCTTCGATGGTCGTGACGCTCTTGCCGGCCGCATCCTTCATTGATGTGGAGCAACTCCGGGCGGCCGCGCCGTCGAGATGAACGGTACAAGCGCCGCAGAGCCCCATGCCGCAGCCATATTTCGTGCCGGTCATGTCGAGCACATCGCGCAGATACCACAGCAAGGGCATGTCGGGATCGCCGTCGAACTGGCGGGCGGCCCCATTCACTTTGAGTTGAATCATCTTCGATCTCCTGATGTGGCGCTGGCGGAGCGCCAATTCATAGGCTACAACGAATGACGGGAGGCTGGGGAGATTATTGAAGTAACAGGGAATTGCTGCTGCGACGCGCGAGCGACCGGTCGAACGTCACGAGTCTGGCACCGAACTCGCCGGCAAAGGCAGTGAGATAGGCGTCAGCCCAGAGTTTGGGTGAGGCGTGAGCACTCGATGACAGTCCCCGAAAAGCTTTTTCTACAGCCTGCGGTTCCGAGATAAATTCCACCCGCTCGTCGCCCGCGAGAACATCATAGGCACTCCAGGCTTGCTTCATGCTGCGCGGCTTACCCTCCATGGCTGCCGACGTGGTAAGCAATCGAAGGAGGCTCAATTGAGTAAAGCGACAAAAGCCAATGGCTCCGGGTTCCCTCTGCCACCAATCGAAAGCAACAGCTTGATGGACGTGTATGACGGTCAGCGCCATCCAGACATTCACATCAGGGAAAACCAAGCTCATAGATCTCTTCGTTTGTAAGGGAGAATGGCTTTCTTGGGCTCGACAGCACAGGACGGTCGAGCTTCAACCGGCCTTTCCGCGGTGCGGGAGCAGCGACGGTTTGCTCGATGGCCGCCAGGATAAGCGAACGTGCCGAACAGCCCCGCTTCGCGGCTTCTTCGCGGAGCTTCCGGTGCAGGTTACGCGGGATGTCTATGCTGGTCCGCACGCTGTTGGGCTTCATCTGCTTCTATTCTGGCAGGGGCGACTTAAATAAGTCAACGAGTAGCCGACAGCCGGGTGTGCGACATAAATTTGGAGCCTTTCGAGGGTGTGACCGAGCCGCGACCGGGAGGGAGCGCTAGTAGGAGTGGCGCTAGCTCAGGGTTCGGGGTAGCGCTTCCTGCCGGTCGCGGCTCGGTTTCAAGTTGTCGACACCCGACAAGCCCCTAACCAGAAATGAGAAACCAGAAACGGGTTCTTTAGTCCAACCGCTTTCGGAAACGCATCGCGCTGAGCGAAAGAATCACCACACCAAAAACTGCCAGCGCCAGCATTTGCGGCCACAGCACCGACACCCCAGTGCCTTTCAGGAACAGGCCGCGCACGATTTCAATGAAGTACCGCAGAGGATCGAGCAAGGTCAGGTATTGGATGGATTGCGGCATGTTGCGGATCGGGAAAGCGAAGCCGCTTAGCAGGAAGAACGGCTGGAAAAACAGAAACGTCGTCATCATGGCCTGCTGCTGCGTGCGTGAGATGGTGGAGATGAACATGCCCGCGCCCAGGGTCGTCATCAAAAACAGAATGGCGCAGGCGAATAACAGTAGCGGGCTCCCGCGGAACGGCACATGGAAAAAAAACAGCGCGACCATAATCACCAAAAATGTGTCCACCAGGCCGACCAGCGCGAACGGCAATGTTTTTCCGAGCATCAGCTCGATGGGGCGGATGGGTGTCACCATCAACTGCTCCATGGTTCCGATCTCTTTTTCGCGCACGATCGCCATGGCGGTCAGCATCAAAGTGATCTGCATGATGATATTCACTACGATGCCCGGAACGAAATAATTGCGGCTGAGCAAGTCGGGATTGAACCACGCTCGGCTCTGGAGGTTCAACCGGGGGACGCCGGCGTGCACGGGACCCGGCGCCATTCGAGCCGCCAGGCGATTCCGGCTTTGCGTATCCATTGCCTCGCCGGCGAAATTGGCGACAATCGATGAGGCATAACTGGAAACAATGGAAGCCGTGTTGGAGTTGGTTCCATTGATCAGAATCTGAACGGCCGTGGGCCGGCCGCGCTCAATATCCCGCTGGAATCCCGGCAGGACGCGCACCACCATATCCACTTTGTTCGAATCGAGCAGCGTTTGCACTTCGCGATCGTTCGCGGGCGTGGCCAGAATGCCGAACCGGCCGGAACCTTGGAAAGCCGCCAGCAATTCCCGGCTCTCGGGAGTGTGGTCCTGATCCATCCAAGCCATGTTGGCGTGCTCCACGTCCAGATTCACCGCGTAGCCGAAGACCAGCAACTGAATGATGGGAGGCAGGAACAGCATGGTCCGCATGCGAGGCTCGCGAAAAGCCTGCCGAAATTCCTTGCGAATGATTTCTATCAGCCGTTCTTTCATTGATTCACGCCACCTTTTGCCGCATCTTTCGCGACGCAGCCAGAAATACGAGCGCGGCATACACGATCAGCATGCTCACCTCGCCCCATAGCACTCGGATTCCGACGCCCTTCAAGAACACGCCATTCAGAATGGTGACGAAATAGCGGGCGGGTACAATTACGCTGATCGCCTGGATCACTTTCGGCATGTTCTGTATGGACCAAATAAATCCGGAGAGCAAGTAGCCCGGCAGGAATGAGCTGAGCATCCCCAATTGAAAGGCCAGCATTTGCGTGCGCGCCGAGGCAGAGATGAAGATGCCCCAGCTCAGGGCTCCGAACAAAAAAAGGCAACTGCTGAAGAACAGGAACCAGACGCTGCCACGAAAGGGTACCTGGAAAATGAAAACGCCCACGACGATGCAGATCAGCATGTCCGTGATCCCCAGAGCGAAGTAGGCAAGCAGCTTCCCCAGCACCAGCTCAGTCGGCCGCACGGGAGTGGACAGCAGTTGCTCCATGGTGCCGTTTTCCCACTCGCGCGCGATGGTGAGCGAGCTGAGCATGGACGCTATGATCATCATGGTGACGGCAATCAATCCAGGGACGATGAAGTTCTTGGATTTGAGATCGCTGTTGTACCAGACGCGGATGCGCGGATCCACCGGCACGCGCAGCGGCTGGCCGCCCTTGCGGACCTGGGCATCCGAACGCAACTGTGCGGCATAAGCCTGGATCACGGCCTGTGCGTAGCCGAGCGCGATGGAAGCGGTATTCGAGTCGCTGCCATCCACCAGCAGTTGGACGTCGGCTTCTTGCCCCGAAAGCAAGTGGCGGGCGTAGTCTCGCGGTACCACCAAGTTGAGCAGGATGGCGCTCTTATCGATGGCCAGGTCGGCTGGCTTGTAGCTGTTCACGGCGCCGCGAATCTGGAAATAGGTGGATCCACGAAATTGATCGATCAGCTCGCGACTTTCAGGAGTGCGGTCCAGGTCGTAGATGTAGGTGGGGATTCGATCCACATCCAGAGTGAGCGCGTAGCCAAACAGCAGCAGCATTACCAGCGGCAGCGCCAGCGCGAGTGTTAGGCTGCGGACATCGCGCACGATGTGCAGCAGCTCCTTCCTGGCTACCGTTTTCAACCTTCGAAGGTTCACGCGGCTTTCCTCTCTTCCTGCTCGATCATGGCGACGAAGACGTCCTCCATGGACGGTTCAATCGCCTCCAGAACCGTTATGGTGATCCCGGCTTGCTGGAGCGCGGCGCGGATTTTCGGAATCGCGAGAGAGACGTCGGCGACTGTAACATGCAACCCTCCGCCAAAAACTGCCACGTCGGAGACTCCATCGAGCTTTTCCAGCGCCTTCATGCTACTAAGGATGTCGGACACTTCCAGCCGCAACAGATAATGGCCTTGGAGCGATTGCTTCAGCTCTCCCGGTGTTCCGAGCGCGATTATCCTGCCGCCATACATCAGCGCCAGTCGATGGCAGTATTCGGCTTCATCCATATAATGCGTGCTGACGAAGATGGTGTTGCCGGCGGCAGAAAGCTGGTAGATCAGGTCCCAAAATGTGCGGCGCGCGATGGGGTCGACGCCAGAAGTGGGCTCGTCGAGGAATAGGATAGGAGGCTCATGAAGGATGGCGCATCCCAGCGCTAGCCGCTGCTTCCAGCCTCCGGAAAGGAGCCGCGTAAGAGTGGAACGCCGTTCTTCGATGCCTGCCATCTTCAGCACGTAGGCTTTGCGTTCCGGCCGGCGCGCTCGCGGAACGCCGTAGATACCGCTGAAGAAGTCGATGTTTTCTTCCACTGTCAGGTCGTCGTAAAGAGAAAACTTTTGCGACATGTACCCGATGTGTTGCTTGATGGCTTCCGATTCCCTCATCACATCCAGGCCGCCCACGGTTGCGCTTCCTGAAGTGGGCAGCAGTAGCCCGCACAGCATGCGGATGGTGGTAGATTTGCCCGCGCCGTTGGGTCCGAGGAATCCGAAAATTTCGCCGCGGCCCACCTGGAGAGTGACGTGATCCACGGCGATGAAGTCGCCGAAGCGTTTTACCAGATCGTGGGTTTCGACGGCGTTATTCATGTAGCGCACGCATGACCGCATGGTGTTCGCAAGGGTTGTGGGGCGGACCCCCTGGTCCGCGCGGGTCCCCC
>CZKS01000311.1_pt1 | contig 24224 bp, 25 predicted proteins | sample 1122221 | NCBI WGS metagenome assembly CZKS01 (sample SAMEA3539301, study PRJEB10725) | soil metagenome | biome: tundra; feature: field; material: soil | place: USA | collected 2010-05 | depth 0.15 m
GCATGGTTGATCTCCTAGAATTTGATGCTTGGTCAGTCTATCACGATCAGCGGTAGACGGCGCAGCCGCGCGCCTCGATAGCCGCGAGCCACTCGATCGGCCCGAGCGTCGTCACCCATCGCAAATCGAGTTTGTCCAGCCGAGGCAGGGTGGCGATGGCCGCGGGCAGGTGCGTCAGCGGGTTGCCGCGCAGATCGATCTGGCGCAGCTCCCGGAGAATCTCGACTGAATCCGGCAGCGTGGTCAGGCGGTTGTTTCTGACGTGCAACTCGCGCAAGTTGGTCAGGCGGCCGATTGAATCCGGCAGCGAGGTGAGTTGGTTATTAGATGCTCGTAGTTCGATCAGGCTCGCCATGCCGGAAACGCATTCCGGAAGTACTTCGAAGGCGTTCTCGCTGATGTTGAGGTAGCGGAGCTTTGTGAGGCGCGCGAGAGAGGCGGGCAGGGAGGTTAATCGGTTGTCGTGCAGGTAGAGAAAATCGGTGAGGCCGTCGAGATCGGCCAGGGCATCCGGCACACGCGTCAACTGGTTATGGCCGAGATCGAGCATGCGGAGTTTCCGGAGGCGGCCGATCTGCTCTGAAACTTCGGACAGGTCGTTGTCGGCCAGCACCAGGGTTTCGAGCTCGGTTTGGTTCCACACGGATTGTGGGACTTGGCCGAGGTGCTTCTTCCAGAGGTTCAGATCCGGCATACAGGCGATCCTAGCAGTTCGATACTGTAATTGAGGTTTCCATGAACAGCTCCGAAATTGAGGCACTCTTCGCGCGGGCCCTCGTCGGCGACTTCGAGGCGGAAGACGCGTGGGAGGCGGTCGGGACACTGCGCCTGAATGGCAACCGGGAGATCTTCGAACACGCCGCGGCGTGGTGCGCGTCTGACGATCCACTAAAGAGAGCGCGAGGCGCAGACATCCTTTGCCAACTTCGAGAAAAGTCTGAACTGACATTTCGTGACGAGTCCTACGCGCAACTCACGAGGATGTTGGAAAAAGAGCAAGATCCCGTGGTTCTTAATTCCATCATCCACGGCCTCGGTCATCTGAATAACGCGATCGCAACACCTCCGATCCTTCGCTATCTGGATCATCCCGACCGGATGATTCGCTTCGCCGTGACCTGCGCGCTCGGCAGCTTTCCGAATGAAGCGCGGTCGGTTGAAGGCTTGCTGAAACTCACGTCAGATCCGGACGAAGAAATTCGCGATTGGGCGGTGTTTGGGCTTGGAGTGCTGGGAAACGCTGACTCGCCTGAGATTCGCGAAGCGCTCCTTCGATGTCTGACCGATGCCAATGAAAATGTCCGCGAGGAAGCGGCGGTTGGATTGGGAAAGCGTCGGGATCAGCGCCTCATTCCAATTCTTCTGACGATGCTTGAGGACCCCAACATCAAGGGTCGAGTAGCAGAAGCTGCGGCCGCGCTGTTAGGAATGGACAAAGATCCGCCGGAGTGGACCACCGAAGATTATCGAGCCGCGATCGCGAAAATCGGGGAATGAGTATCCTGTCACCCTAATTTCGCCCGCACTTTTTCACTGAGGGCTTTTCCATCCACGCGTTTTCCCGCCAGCTTCGCCTGCGTAGCTTTCATCACCACGCCCATCTGCTTTGCGGACGTCACGCCGGTCTCGGCTAGGGCGGCCGTGATGGCGGCGTCGATCTCGGCATCCGATGGCGCCGCCGGCATGTAGGATTCCACCAGCTTTAGCTCGGCTTCTTCCTTTTCGGCCAGCTCGGGGCGCGCGCCCTTGCGGAACATTTCGGCGGCTTCGCGCCGCTGTTTTATGAGCGTGCTCAGGATCTGCAGCTCGGTGGTTTGATCCAGAGGCTTCATGGAATCCACTTCGTGCTTTTTGAGCGCGGTCTTGATCAGGCGGATGGCGTTGAGACGCGCTTCGTCCTTGGCGCGCATGGCCGCCACCATGTCAGTTTGAATCCGGTCCAGTAAAGCCATGTTTGGTATCCTTAGTGTTAATCCCTCTCATGTATATCAAGAAACAACGCTTACTGACACCTGGCCCCACGCCGCTCCTGCCCCAGGCGCTGCACGCGATGATGGGGTCCGACATTCATCACCGCACCGAAGACTTCCGCAAGATGTACCGCGCCGTTCTGGCGGACCTGAAGGAAGTGATGGGCACATCGAACGATGTCCTGGCGCTGGTGTCCTCCGGGACCGGCGCGATGGAAGCTTCGGTGGCGAATCTGTTTTCCCCAGGCGATCGCGTGATCGTTTGCACGGCTGGAAAATTCGGCGAGCGCTGGGCTGAGATTGTGAAGGCGTTCGGCCTGAATGCGCTGGTGCTGGAGGAACCTTACGGCGGAGTGGTAAGCCCGCAACGCGTCATCGATGCGCTGAAGGCGGAACCGAACGCGCGAGGCGTGTTTGTGCAGGCGTCCGAGAGTTCCACGGGCGCGGCGCACGACGTGCGCGCGATGGGTGAGGCCATCAAAAAAACGGAAGCGATTTTCGTGGTGGATGCGATTACCGGGCTCGGCACCATGCCGCTGGATATTGATGGCTGGGGCCTGGACGTAGTGATCGGCGGATCGCAGAAAGCTTTCATGATTCCGCCCGGTCTCGCGTTTCTCTCCGTCAGTCCCAAGGCGTGGGCATTTGCGGAGAACTCCAAGCTGCCGCGCTATTATTTCAATCTCAAGAAGGAAAAGAAGAATGCGGCGAACGGCGAATCCAGTTGGACACCGGCCACTTCGCTGCTGCTGGCGCTGGCGGAATCTTTGAAGTACGTCAAATCCATAGGAATGGACAAGCTGGTGGCGAACGCGCAAATGTTGGCTCAGGCCACTCGCGCGGCCGTTACGGCGCTGGGTTTGGAATTGTTTGTCCCGCATTCGCCGGGGTCCGCGGTAACGGCAGTGAAATCGCCGAAGGGTATGGATTCCAAAGTGATCGTGAAGGAATTTCGGAATCGCTTCGGGTCCATCATCGCCAACGGTCAGGGATCGATGCAGGGGCAGATTTTCCGCATCGCGCACCTGGGCTATTTCGACTTTCCGGATCTGTTTGCTGTGATCGCGGAACTCGAAATCATTCTGGCGGCCAACGGAGTTCCAGTGAAATTCGGGACCGGCGTGGCGGCGGTACAGAACGTATACGCAGAAGCCGCGCTGGCGAAAGAAACAGCCACGGTTTGACCAACCTCGGCCTAACCAACGACTCATGCTAATTCTCATTGCAGAACCGCTGGACAGCGCGGCTGTGAAACTCCTGGAGCAACAGCCAGGGTGGGACGTGGTGGTATCGAATCCGAAAGAGTACTCCCAACACCTGGCGAATGCCGACGCGTTGATTGTCCGTAGCGCTGTGATGGTGAACGGCGGAATACTTTCGGCGGCGCCGAAACTGCGCGTGATTGGCCGCGCCGGCGTGGGCGTGGACAACATCGAGCTTCCGGCGGCGACGGCTGCCGGGGTTCTGGTGATGAACACGCCGGGCGGCAATGCGGTCTCGGTGGCGGAGCACACCCTGGCGCTGATGCTTTCGCTGGCGCGCTCCATTCCACGGGCCAGCGCGTCCACCAAGTCAGGCAAATGGGAGAAGCGAAAGTTCATGGGGACCGAGCTGCGCGGTAAAACGCTCGGCATCGTCGGCCTGGGAAGCATTGGGCGCGAGGTGGTGAAACGCGCGGCGGCGTTCGAGATGAAGATAATTGCCAGCGACCCTTATGTCCACTCGCAGACTGCCAAGGACGTGGGCGTGGAGCTGGTGTCGCTGCCCACTCTATATTCACTCAGCGACTACATCACGCTGCACACCGCGTTGACTCCCGAATCGAACCGGATGCTCTCGCACGATGCTTTCGCGCGGATGAAGAACGGCGTCCGCATCATTAATTGCGCGCGCGGCGAGCTGATTGATGAAGGGGCCCTTAACGAGGCGCTGGCCTCCGGCAAAGTGGGCGGCGCTGCATTAGATGTCTTCGAGACGGAGCCGCCGGAGCCGAGCGACCCGATCCTGGCCATGGACAACTTCATCGGCACCCCGCACATCGGCGGCTCGACGGAGGAAGCTCAGGCGATTGTGGGAGTACGCATCGCCGAGCAGATCGTGGAGTACTTGCAGCACGGAGTAGCATTGAACGCGGTGAACATGCCCGCGCTGACGCCTGAACAATACCGGACGCTCGGCCCCTACAGCCAGTTGGCGGAACGGTTGGGCAAGTTTGCGTCGAATATCTCGACCGGAAATCCGAAAACGGTCCGCATGCTGTATTTCGGCAAGATCGCGGAGCTGAATACCCACCTGGTTCGCAATGCGGGACTGGCGGGAGTGCTGCAGCGGTCGCTCGCGGGGAAGGCGAATTCGATAAACGCCATGCAGATCGCGGGGGACCGCGGCCTGACGGTGGCGGAACGTCATGACAAGCGAACCGCGCACGTCGATTCGGTGCGCCTCGAACTTGAGACCGACACGGGCACTACGGCTGTCGAAGGAGCGGTGGTGCTGGACCAGCCGCGTCTTATCCAGGTGGACGGCATTTATTGCGAAGCGCCGCTGGATGGCAACCTGGTGTTCCTGAAAAACGAGGATGTGCCGGGTGTGATCGGGTTTCTGGGCGGCGTGCTGGGGAAAAACGGGATTAATATCGCGACTTTTTCCTTGGGACGCAGGCACGCAGGCGCGGAGGCGGTTTCAGTGATCCAGACCGATCAGCCGGTGCCGGAGAACGTGCTGCAGGAGCTGTTGAAGAATCCGGCGGTGACGGTAGCGCGGTCGGCGAAATTCACGAATTAACCATCCTCTCCCAAAATACGTCCAAATTGGGAGTAAAATACGAACTAAGGTTCCGTATCTAACGAGGAACTTCCGTGCGTACTTCGATACTCGCGATTGCTATTTTTTCGCTGGCCGGGATTTGCTCCGCTCAGTTGTCTTTACCTGGCTGCGAACCTCGCCCGGAGGTCCACCTGGTGCGGACCCTGCAACGCGGAGCTCCCGCATTTCCAGAAGCTCTATGAAAAGGTGAAGGACCGTCCGGATTTTCAGATCCTGACCTTCAATATCGACGAGGACCTTGGACTGGTGGAACCTTTCATGAAGGAGAAAGGCTACACATTCCCGGTGCTGCCGGCCTATAGTCTGGTGGTGAACTTACTCGAAGGTTACTCAATTCCGCAAAACTGGGTGGTGGATCCGCAAGGGACTTGGCGGTGGACCCAGATAGGTTTCGCCGGAGCGCCGGATTGGATTGAAAGCATGATCCAGCGCATGGAGGCGTTGAAGAAGAGCGAGGGCGGCCTATAGGCACAAAAGGAGAAGGTTGGGCGTCCAACTCGCGGACGGACCTTGTACAATCGAATTGCGCTTCGTAGAATGCCATGGCGGATATCGAAATCACGCAGATTGAGGCTGACGCGCTGATAGCCATGGAAAAACACCGCGTCGACGACACGGAATGGTTGTTTTCTGCTCCGGGCGGTAGGCTTGCATTTCTTTTTCTTTCATCGGACAAACGAGAACACTTCATCCTCGACATCAGTCGCGCCCAGATAAAGCTAACGAAGGCAACATACCAGAACCGAGCCCGTCAGGCGATTATCCCGATTCGGTTTGATCTCGACGGCCGGCCGCATCGTAACCCGGATCGAGGTACCTTGCCCACATCTGCACATCTACCGCGAGGGCTACGGCGATAAAATGGGCGATCCCAGCCCCACTGATAGATATACGAACACGTTGGATCTTCTCTTCACGTTTGAAGCGTTCATGGCCCATTGCAACATCACCACGCCGCCGATTATCCAAAAGGGGCTTTTCTCATGACGATGCTGCAGGAAATCGAAAAACTTCTTAATGACTACCGTGCATGGCTAAAAGACAAAACGAACCTACAGGATGTAAACGGCTCTTGGGTTGAGATTACGACCCCTTACCTCGACCGGCATAACGATGCGCTGCAGATCTATGCGCGGCAAGAGAACGGGGGGTACGTCCTGACGGACGACAGTTACACAATACACGACCTTGAAAGCTCCGGCTGCAACCTCAACACGGAGAAGCGGCGGGACCTCCTGAAAATGACTCTCAACGGCTTTGGCGTAAAGCTGAACTCGGAAGCCCTTGAAGTGCACGCTACAGCGGGAAATTTCCCGCTGCACAAGCACAATCTCCTTCAAGCCATGCTTGCGGTGAACGATCTGTTCTATCTTGCAAAGCCGGTTGTGGAGAGCCTGTTCTATGAAGACGTGGTTACGTGGCTTGAAGCGAATGACATCCGATTCACCCCTAAAGTTAAGTTCACCGGCACAAGCGGTTACGATCATTTGTTCGATTTTGTTGTCCCGAAATCTCGAAAGCAGCCGGAGCGTATCCTGCAGGCGATCAACCGCCCTATCGGCGACACAGCAAAGTTGTTTATCCTTGCTTGGCTCGATACCCGGCAAGTGCGCCCTCCCGAATCAAAGGCATACGTCGTCCTGAATGATAATGAGCAGACGATCTCAAGCGCCGTGCTAGAGGCTTTCCGCAGCTATCAGATCCAGCCCGTGCCATTCAGTCGCCGCGCTGACGTCGTGACTGAGCTTGCCGCCTAGGCCTACTGAGCGCCAGAACCACGGGTCACCGGGCCATTACTACTGATTCTCCTTCGTAAACATCAGGTTACGCAAAACTTTCTGTTTACCGATTGCCTTTTCGTGTGATACGATAGAGTAGCTTCGTGGATCGCATCCGGGAAGCGGTCTTGCCAAATCCCCAAAAACGGAGTAACGACGCGCCAGAATGAGCTTCACAGTTTTCCTCGGAAATTTGCCTGCCTGGGTTACCAAAGACGACATCAAGTCTTGGCTCAACGCAGAAAACCTTGTATACGACGACGTAAAAGTGATTCGCAACCCCGAGACGCAGGAATCGAAGGGATTCGCGTTTATCGATACTCCGAACGCGGAAGAGATGAATTCAATCATCCGCCGCTTCGATCGCGCACCACTCGAGGACAGGCTGTTGCGAGCCAATCAGGCGCAGCCGCCCAAATCGAAAGGCCCAGGAGTCGGACCGAGCGGTCCGGTGAATCGAGCTACAGCCGGTCCAGGTCCACGGCGGGAGCGAGGCGGCCGAAAGCATAAGCGCCCAGGTAACCAGAACGGACCGCAGGGGCCTGCCAGCGCGTTCGCGGAAGAATTAGCCAAGGCTCTGTAAACCTCCCCTTCGCTCCGCCGTTCCGGCAGGGCGTCCTTTTTTTCTCCTTCCTTCTGTAACTTCCCTCCCATCAGTGCTATACTCAATGGCACACATTTGTAACCTAATTTCATCTTGCGGCGCGATAGCAGACAAACCGCTCGGTGGGGGGTAGTGCGAGTGAACAGTGTGCTGGTGATCCGCGTCCTCTTTATCTTGCTGCTGGCAGGGTGCGCCTGGTATTTGCGCCCATTCGATCTTCCGGAGTATTACGCAGCAGCAGCCGGCCTCGTTTTCGGGATAGTGATCGTCATCTTCGAAATCCAGGTACGGAAAACTACACTGAAGCGCCTGTTCGGCGCAGCCTTTGGATCGCTTCTTGGCATCATAGGAGCTTATCTGATCTCTCTGATCCTAGGCCGCGCCCTTCCCGGTAATTCATCCACCATCGCTTTTGTACAGCTCCTGTTGCTGCTGTGGATGGGTTACGTGGGCTTGGCCGTAGGCGCCAGCAAGGGCGAGATGCTCAACCTGGGCGCCCTGGGCGGATTGTTCGGCGGAGAGCAGACCTCCAGCCAGTCCTTCAAGATCCTGGATACCAGTGTCATCATTGATGGCCGGATCGCGGACATCGTGGAGACCGGTTTTCTGGATGGGACGCTGGTGATCCCGCAATTCGTGCTGAGGGAACTTCAATTGGTGGCCGACTCGGCCGATTCCCTCAAGCGCAATCGTGGCCGCCGCGGGTTGGATGTCCTGCAGCGGGTGCAGAAGATGACCCAGCTCAACATCCAGATTCTGGAAGACGATTTCCCCAATGTTCACGAAGTGGACATGAAGCTGATCGAGCTGGCCAAAGTTTACAGCTGCAAGATCGTGACCAACGATTTCAACTTGAACAAGGTCGCACAACTGCATGGCGTTCAAGTTTTGAATATTAACGAGCTGGCCAATGCGCTAAAACCGGTGGTACTGCCGGGCGAAATCATGCGCGTCTTCATCCTGAAGGAAGGCAAAGAGTACAACCAAGGGGTGGCGTATCTGGACGACGGGACCATGGTGGTGGTGGACAATGCCAAGAAGATGATCTCCCGCACCATCGACATTGCCGTCACCAGCGTGCTGCAGACCACCGCCGGTAAAATGATTTTCGGAAGGTTTGACGAGCGGGTGCACTCCGTCCATGACAAGAGTCATTCGGATCGGCACAGCGGCGCGCCTCGCGAGCAGGCTGCCGGAACGCACGCCGCGGAAGCTCGCGGCTCAGGTGTCGGAGCCAGTTAAAGAGTGCTGAAATGAACGTTTCTGTAATCCTCCCAGCCGCAGGTCTCGGAACCCGAATGGGACGCAGTGTCCCGGAGAAGGCAGGCACCAGCCGTAAGCAGTTTATGCTGCTGGACGGCTCGCCTATCCTTCTGCACACCATCCGGAAGTTTGCTTCCTCCTCGGCGGTGAAAGAAATCGTGGTGGCTTTGCGCGCTGAAGATATGGAGTGGGTGAGAGATCTGCTAGGGAAGGAAAACTTCGGCAAGCCGGTGCGGTTGGTGGAAGGCGGCGATAGCCGGCAGGAATCCGTGGAGCATGCCTTGGCGACGCTGGGCGAAGACACGGACCTGGTGGCCGTGCATGACGCCGTCCGGCCATTTATTGAGCTGTCCACTCTCTCTAGCGTGTTCGCCGAAGCGGCTGAATGTGGCGGCGCCATCGTCGGCATTGTCCCGGTAGACACCGTGAAGCAGGTCCATAAGAACAAAATCCGGCAGACCATACCGCGCGAGCGGCTGGTGCTGGCGCAGACTCCGCAGGTTTTTCGATTCGATTTACTCAAGCGCGCATTCGCAAAAGCGCGCGAGGACGGCTTTGCGGGCACCGATGAATCCAGCCTGGTTGAGCGGCTGGATCAGGTAGAAGTCAGCGTGGTTCCAGGTAGCGACCGGAATATCAAGATCACCAAGCTTTCCGACATGGACCTCGCCAAGCTATTTCTGGCCGAGGAAATGGCCATTCGGGAATCGTCTTGAGCGATCTGGTAGCCGGGCACTTTCGGGTGGGCCAGGGTTGGGACGTTCATCGCATCGTGGCCGGCCGGCCGTTGATTTTGGGCGGCGTATCTATTCCTTCCGAGTTCGGCTTGGAAGGACACTCCGATGCCGACGTACTTTCTCATGCCATCACGGACGCATTGTTGGGAGCGGCCGCCCTGGGGGACATCGGGATGCACTTTCCCGATACTGACCCGCGCTGGAAGGGCGCCGATAGCCTGAAGTTTCTGCAGCACGCTCGAGATTTGGCCGCCGAAATTGGCTATTCCATCGTGAACGTGGATTCGACGGTGATTCTCGAGCGCCCCAAGCTTAAGGATTTTCGAACCGCGATTCGTGAGAAGCTGGCCGAGACCCTCGATCTTGAGGCTGACCAGGTTTCGGTGAAGTTCAAAACGGCTGAGAAAGTGGGACCGGTGGGCGAAGGCCATTCCGCCGAGGCGCAGGCTACAGTAATGCTATGCCGACCGCGTTGATCACCGGTGCTTCGGGTGGAATCGGACTCGAACTGGCACGTATTTTCGCGGAGCAAGGTTACGCGCTGGTATTGGTGGCGCGGACCCGCGAGCGCCTGGAAGAGATAGCCGTCGAGCTGAAGCCAACGCCAGTTCAGGTGCTCGCGAAAGACTTGGCGCTGGTGGGCGCGGCGGAGGGGATTCATCGGGAAGTTCCCAAAGTGGATGTGCTGGTGAACAACGCGGGCTATGGCGTCTACGGTCCGTTTGTTAAGACCCCGCTGGACGACGAGCTGGGGATGCTGCAGCTCAACATGACGGCGCTGGTGGTGCTCACCAAGCTGTACCTGCCTGCGATGGTGGCGGCGAAGAACGGCAAGATCCTCAACGTAGCGTCGACGGCCGCGTTCCAGCCGGGTCCGTTGATGGCGCTTTATTACGCCACCAAAGCCTTCGTGCTTTCCTTTTCCGAAGCTATCGGGAATGAGCTGGAAGGAACCGGCGTGACCGTGACTGCGCTGTGTCCTGGTCCCACGGCGACTGGATTCCAGGCGCGCACCAAGCTCGAAAAATCGCGGCTAATCAAACGCATGAAGGTGATGGACGCACGCACCGTGGCCGAGGCCGGCTATTGCGGACTAATGGCCGGAAAGCCGGTGGTGATCCCCGGTCTGATGAACAAGCTTCTAGCGCAATCCGTGCGCTTCAGTCCCCGTTGGATGGTGACCAAGATCGCGCGGAAGATGCAGGAAGAGGGCTGAACTTCAGGGGCTGGGGACTGGGGACTAGGGACTGCGGAGCGATGGAGATCGCTTCGAGTCCCTGAAAACTACCGAATCGATAACGTGGCGTTCGCCGGGCTCGAGGCGGTCCCGACGGTTACGCTCACGGGTACTGCTGTGCCCGTAGGAGCATTGGCCGGAATCTGCACATTGAGCTGCATCACGCCGGCGAGTTCACCGGGAGCCGCGCCATAGTATTGGAGAGTGGCCGGCACTCCGCCGATTGTCACGGACACAGGCAACACCGGTTGCGGGTAGGGAGTGGAAGTAGCCAGAGCACCGTCGATTCCGGCAGGATTGGTCTGGCCCTCGCCAGTTGCGAACATGATTAGCGTGTTGCCTCGTGACTCGGGATTCTTGGGCGAGTTGGGCGTACCATCAGCATTGTTGGCGGCGACCTGCGTCTTGCTGAATCCAGGCGCCATGAAAAACGCGGGATTGGATGCCGCCACTGGGATGGCTACCGCCTGCGAGTAGACACCCTCGTACAAAACTTGAACCTGTGTCGACGTCTCGCCCGCGACAGCGTAAGGAACAACGCCGGTGATCTGGCCAGGAGAGGTGTAAACCATGGGCGCCGGAACGCCGTCAAACAGCACTTCGGTCCCATTGACGGCTCCGATAAAGCGCTGGTCCCAGCTCAGGTCGTCGTGAAAAGTGAGCGTAGCAGGCCCGAGGTGGGATCCGAAGATGGTGAACATCTCGCCGGGCGACACGGCCCCAGAGGCAAAACTCGCGCCGTTTACCACAGACCCAACGATGGGCCGCGGCGTGTTGTGCACTATGCCAAGGGCATTCACCGCATCGATCTTTCCGTAACCCCAAGTCGCGCTTGGCAATGCTCCGGTGAAGGAATCAGACCGCGCCGATTTGTGCAGGATATCCTTCACGGTGAAGGCATCCAGCTTGGGATTCAATTGGAGCATCAGCGCGATGATACCTCCGGTGACTGGGTTCGCCGAACTGTTCGCCCCGGCCGCTCCGTACAGTCCCTTGCCATCTTGGATTTCATTGCCGATAAACTGGCTGCTGCCCCAGTAAGAATTCGGATCGTAGGCGGTCATGATGGTTTCCGCGGGGGAGCTGACGTCGATGGCACGCCGTCCATCGAAAGTGGGCCCCAAACTGTTGCCCGCCCAAATCTGCCCGACGCTTCCCTGGTTGGCGGGCAGGCCGTAAGGGTGGCCGTTCACGGAAATCCAATTGGTGCGGATCACGTAACACGTATCGACGACGGCGTTGCGGGTTGCGCCGTAATCCGAGATGCTGCCGGGGACGGCGTAGTTTTCAAAGTAATTGAGCGTAGAGGCGGCCTGGTCCGAAGGATTCATGGTTACATCGAAGTGGCCGTTCACCACCGTTCGCCCGATCAGAGTGATGGAGTATTCGCCATTAGGGCTGTTGGCATTCAGCACGATGGTCATCTCGCGCTTGCCGTTGAGCGCACCGGCGCTGTTTAGGACGTTCGCGCCCCAGGCATAGTAGGCCAGCTCCGAAAGGTTGGTTTCGAAATCGCCGGAGTCGTTGGCGGGCGCCGTAAATGGGCCGTACGATGCGTCGGGCGTCTGGATCTTCACGTCGAACGCATCCGTGCCGGCGTACCACATGTCGATAATTGCTCCGCCGGTCATCTCCTTTTTCAGTTTCAACGTCAGACTGCCACCGGCTGGCACACTGGCCGCGGCGTGGTTGGCCGAGCTCCCGTCGTCGCCCGAAGCCGCGATGAATATCACGCCCGGTTGACTACCAACCGCCGCGTCAATGGTGCGCGAAACGGTGCTGGTGCCATCCGTCGGGCCGCCAATGGAGCCAATGTCCATGAGCATTACAACCGGCATGTTAAGCTCTTTGGCTTTGTCGATAACGAACTGGATCGCAGTCGGAATCAGGTTCAGAGGCTGAAATTCGGGGACTGCGGGTGTACTCCCATAGGCAGGTGTCGGACTGTTTAGGAGTTTCACGGTAATAATAGTCGCCTGGGGCGCGATGCCGTGATACTTGTAAACATTGCTGCCGTTGCCCGCTGCAACGGCGGTGTTGGCCGTTCCGTGGCCCAGGTAATCGCGCTCTGGTATGGCCGTGCCGCCCTTGAGCGCCTGGTTGATCTGGGCTTGGGTGTAGATAGTGCCTACGCCGTAAGGATTGTTTGACGCATTGGCGCCGGTGCTGTCGGTCAAGTCAAAAATATAGGCAATGCGCGTGGTACCGTCGGCATTGCGAAAATCGTTGTTCTGCCAATCGATCCCGCGGTCGATCATGGCATATATGACGCCTTTTCCGCTGACCCCATACTGGGAGGAAGCCTGATCGGACCGGGTTTCAACCCGCACCAAGTCGAGACCCGGAAGAGTCGCGGCCGCCACGGCCAAATAAATCATGAATCTGCTCACAACTGATAAAGACATAGATATCCTTCGGCTACATAGCGCAGGCCGCTTCCGAAACGCCTCATTTTGTTTGGCAACCGCCTCATAGGCCATCGCGCTAAGATACTATTAACCCCTGAGCATTCCGATTCATGCCACCCGATGTTCCGGTTGAGCGCGAGATTACCCGGCTTTTGCACCGATGGAAAGAAGGCGACCGCGAGGCATTGGCCAGCCTGGCGTCGCTGGCTTATGAGGACCTGCACGCCATCGCCATCGGCTACCTGCGGCGAGAGGTTGCCGGCCACACTCTGCAAGCCACCGGGTTGGTGAATGAGTTGTACCTGCGCCTCGCACAAGTAAGGGGCGTCCAATTAACCAACCGGCGGCACTTCTACACCTTCGCCGCGCAGTTGATGCGGATGATTCTCATTGATCACGCGCGCCAGACACGGGCTCTGAAACGGCCAGGATCGGGCGTCCGAGTGCCGTTGCATGAGGAAATGGCGTGGATCGATGCGTCCAGCGATGAAATGCTCGCGCTGGATGTGGCTCTGGATCAGTTGGAAGCTCTCGAGGAACGAAAGGTGCGAGTGATCGAGTTGCGGTTTTTCCTGGGCTGCACCAATGAGGAGACTGCCCAGCTTCTGGACGTTTCTCGCGCGACCATCGACCGCGACCTGGAATTCGCCAAGACGTGGCTGTACCGACGGCTTTCCGCACCACCACCATCCGCCGGATAAGATGAGCTGATTCGCTCCCAATGGCCAGAATCGATCAAGTCGAAGCTTTGTTTCACGAAGCCCGCTCGTTGCCTAATGGCGAAGAGCGCTTGGTTTGGCTCGAAGCCCGTTGCCAGGGGGACGCCGAGCTGATGGAAGAGGTCGCGTCTTTGTTGCAAGCGAATGCGTCACTGCGGAATGCCGCGGCGGTCCCGCCCGCAGCCTCGATCGCCGTTCCCACCGCCAAGTTCGGCGCGTATCGGGCGGTGGAATTGCTTGGACGCGGCGGCATGAGCACCGTCTATCGGGCTGAGCGCGCTGATGGCCAGTTTGAACAAACGGTAGCCTTGAAAATCATGGCTGCGCACCTGGGCGGACCGGAGTTCCTACGGCGATTTGAAATCGAGCGCCAGTTGCTGGCCACACTGAGCCACAACAACATCACGCGGCTGCTGGACGGCGGCGTTTCCTCGGCCGGCGATCCGTATCTGATCACCGAGTACGTAGAAGGGCAGCCGCTGGACCGCTATTCGGACTCGCGAAACCTGGACGTGGACGCCCGTCTAAGTCTGTTCCTGCAGGTCTTGGAAGCAGTGGACTATGCGCACCGCAACCTGATTGTGCATCGCGATCTGAAGCCGGCCAACATCCTGGTAGACACCGAAGGCACGGTGAAGCTGCTGGATTTCGGCACGGCCTCGCTAATAGCCCGGCCGAGCGACATCACGCTAACGCGTGTCCGCATGCTCACTCCCCGTTACGCCAGTCCCGAACAACTGAAGGGCGAACGGCTCAACATCGCTACCGACATCTATTCGCTGGGTGTGGTTCTCTATGAGCTGTTGTGCGGGGGCTGGCCGTTTGGCGATCCTAACTCGGTATTGAGCGAGCTGAATCGCGCCACGGGAGATGTGGTCCCAACCCCGCCCGCAACGGTGCTCACGGAAGAAGCGGCCAGCAGCCGCTCGGCTTCTTACCAAAATTTGCGTGGGCTGCTGAACGGCGATCTATCCACCATTTTGCTAAAAATGCTGGAAAATGAACCCACCCGGCGGTATGGTTCCGTGCGGCAGGTGGCGGACGACATCGAGCGATATCGCGATGGCCGTCCGATTCTGGCGCGGCCCCAAACGGCTTGGTACGCAACACGCAAGTTCGTGGCCCGGCATTGGCTCGCGGTTTCGGCTGCCTGCGCGGCCGTCCTGGCGCTGACCGGATTGACCATTTTTTCGCTGCATGAAGCCGCGCAGGCCCGCGAACAAGCCGCGCGCGCGCAACGCGTCAGCGATTTTGCTAAGAATACATTTCTTTCGGCCAGCTCCACCTGGACTAGCCCGTTACGCGGGCAGAGCCGCGCCATCCAGTTCAACGACATTCTCGATAACGCCGCCGAGCGAGTCCCACGGGAGTTAGCGAACGATCCGGCGGCAGAGGCGGATTTGCTTGGAACGCTCGGGAGTACTTACGCGATTCTGGGAAATCCGGTGAAGGGAGAAGCTCTCATACGACAGGCCCTGGAGGTGCTCAGGCGAGCCGGGGCGGGATCTTCGCGCAAGGCGGCCGACCTTGATGCTGGTCTGTGCAACGCGTGCTCCTTTCAGGGTCACTATACGGAAGCGCTGGCGGCATGCCGCGAAGCGATGGCGTTGGCACGGGTCTACGGCTCAGATCTGAGTGTCGGCACGATCATCAACAATACTGCATTCATGGCGGCGAAAAGCGGGGCGCCTTTGGAAGAAGCCGAGAAGCTTTTCCGGGAGGCAGCGGCGAACGGCCCAACCCAGCCCGAACAGGCGAAGCTGTGGCCGGCGATTAATAACACCCGCATTGGAGCGCTGCGTCTGCGCCAGGGCGACGTAACGGAAGGCGAACGGCTGCTCGGAGAATCTGAGCGGATCTTACGCGCTGAATCCGGTCCGCCGATCGAGATCCTTCCTACGCTGGACGCGCTGGCTCTGGGCGCCAGAATACGCGGCAACTATATCGAGGCCATGCGCCGGCTTCAAGAGGCACTCGATCTGCTGAGTCAACGGCCGACCGCGTATATGGGCAGCGGCGGCCAACTCGAGATCGAACTCGCCGCGGACGAAGCGCTCGCTGGCAGACCTCAGGCCTTGTCTCGCCTCAAAAAGGTGAGCGCGCAAGTCCGGGCCGATTCGACCGCGCCGACGGATCAAGTCAGGTTCCATCTGCTGTCAGGAATCGTCGAGGCAAACGGTGGTTCGCATGACTCGGCCGAGCGGCATCTCCGAGCTGCATTGGAAACGAGCGAGAAGGAACTGCCTCGCCAACCGGCGGATCGAGTCGAGATCTACCTGCGGCTCGCCAAATTGCTGGCGGTTTCACATCGGGAGCAAGAGGCTGCCGATGTTGCGCGTCAAGGCTTGCGCTACGCCGAGTCAAGCTACGGCAAGTTCTTCGCGCAGCATCCGTTTGTTGCGGAATTACGGAGTATCACGCATGCCCACTAATCCCAGCGAGTACATCTGGCCCGGCATTATTGCCGCGCAAGCTATGTATACCGCAGCCAAGCTCCGCATTCCTGACCTGCTTGCTTCCGGCCCCAAGACGGCCGTAGAGCTCGCGTCTGAATGCGGCGCGCACGCACCAACGCTGGAGCGTCTATTGCGCTCTCTTGCTACGCTAGAAATGTTCGCGGCCACACCCGACGGCCGTTTCTCGAACACGCCGCTCACAGAAGCGTTGCGCACGGATCATCCCCAGTCGCAACGCGACTTCACAATGTTTTTAACCGCACCTTTTCTCTGGCGTCCGCTCGGAGAGCTGTACGAATCGGTGCGCACTGGCGAACCTGCGTTCGAACGTATTTTCGGCGAGCGCTTTTTCGAGTACCTGGCCTCGCATGCGGAGGACGCAGCACTGTTCAATGCTGTCATGACGCAGGGCACCCAAAGGAGCAGCGAGGCGCTGCCGGCCGCCTATGACTTCTCGCGCTTCGAGCGATTAGTGGACGTAGGAGGCGGAGAGGGCGGGCTGCTACGAGGCATTCTTGAAGCTACGCCGCGGCTCCACGGTGTCCTTTTCGATCTGCCCTCGGTGGTAGCGGGGGCTGCAAGCATCTTGAAAGGCGAAATCGCGGAACGCTGTCAGATCGTGGGTGGCGACTTCTTTGAATCCGTGCCCGGAGGCGCCGACGCATATTTAATGAAGGGCATCATACACGATTGGCCCGACGATGATGCCGCCAAGATTCTGCGCAACACGCGCCGCGCCATCCGCCCCGGCGGCACGCTGCTTTTGTGCGAGAGCACAGTTGATTCGTCCTCATATCCAGCCGGTCTTATGGAGCTGCTGATGCTGGTGCTCGGCGGGCGCGAACGCAGTGAAGCGGAGTTTCGCGCGCTGCTGGCTGCTACGGGCTTCTCACTGACTTGCGTCATCCCAACTGAATCGCATTCGCTGATCGAGTGCCATCCGGTGTAGCGCTTACCGGCGCTTGAATGTCACCAGGTCGTCGCCGCTGTCGGAATTCGAATAGGAGACGTGGTGCGCGCCGAGGTCTTCGAATTCCGAGAGCTTGATACTTGACGAAATGCCATTCGAGATCAAGATCCCACCGCTTGCCAGCATGCGGGCGATGCTGGTAAGAGCGAGCGTTTGCTCGACACGCGTGTAGTAACCGAATAGATTGGTTGCCACCACCAGGTCGAATTCCTGACCTGGAATTGTTTCGAGCGTTTGCGTGACGATATTCAGATCATCCACGGTCATGCGGGCGGTGATTTGGGGTTTCATTGCGACCGCGCGCAGCTCTATCCCGGAAGGAGCGGCGAGAGGTGCGGCGGGTGCGCCGATGGTATCTCCGAAATGCTGCCAATAAGAGATTGCGGCGGCATTCCAGCCTGCCGGATGCGGAAGTTGGAGCACGTAGCTGTGCCCGGCCTGAGCCTTCACCACCGAAGTTCGCAAGTGTGAGACAACTAGCGGATTGAAATCGACTGCCGTGAGTTGGACCTCGGTGGGCGTCGCGGCACCCAGGCGCAGAACGGCTTCGAGCACCGCAAAGGGCTGGATGGATTGCGGAGGACAGAAATCGTTAACGTCGGGATCACCCGCCAAATCCAGGCCGGGGCCAATCACAGCGATGCGCTGGATGTGTGCTGGAAGAGCGCGGCTGCTCTTCAAAGCGCGTAGCGTTTCTTCGATGGCGTAGTTGATGAGCAGCGATGTTTCCGGCGACACGCCCACGTCGGCACGGGCCTGTTTCTTCTTTAAGCCGGCTTCTTCCAGAGCGAAGCGGCGCACAATACCGGAAAGGAAAGCCGGCAGCTCATCCTGCGTGACGCGCTGGCGGCGCAGGAATTCGAGTACTATGCGAAACCGTTCGCTGTCGATCTGATCGATGGCCTGGATGAACGCGTCCAGGCGCGCGCGAGCGTTGGCGGTCAAGTCTCCCGCGGCATTCACTGCGTCGGCTGCGGCCGCCAATTTAGGCGGTGCAGGAAAGGATGTCCCAAACAGGATGAGCTCGCTGAGCGAATCTTCAATGCCGTGATCGATGCGGCCACGGATTACCGTGTCACGTTCGCGAATCCAGTTGTCCCAGTCCGTTGCATCTGTGAATTCTGGTAGCTTCTCGGGCCCTGCGGCAAGAGCTGCGGTGACCGCTTGAACATCGGTTGCGCGCAGAAAACGGACGGGGTTGGAACCCGCGAGCATCCAGGCAGACATCACCAGACAAAGGACTGTACACCGGCGCATTGCAACCATTGTTTCATGTTGCAGCCTTTAGGCGGCTGTTAGACTGGAGGTTGCAGCTCACAACGCAAAAACCTCGAGGGCCGAGGAATCTTCCAATTCTCGGAAATCTACCTTCATTCCGCGCCAGGCCGATTGAGTTTTTGTGCGAAACCGCTAAGAAATACGGCGACCTTCCGTATTTCCGGCTGGGCTCGTTTCACGCCTATCTGGTGAACCATCCTGATTTCGTGCGAGACATTCTGGTGACGAATCAGGCCAATTTCACCAAAAGCCGCGCTCTGCAACGCGCTCGGATACTGTTCGGCGAGGGCTTGTTGACCAGTGAGGGCAAGTTCCATTTGCGCCAGCGCCGATTAGTCCAGCCCGCTTTTCATCGGGACCGCTTGGCGGGATATGCGGTGGTGATGAGCGATTGCGCCGTGCGGGTGCGCGACCGGTGGCAGCCCGGAAGCACGCTGGAGATGTCGGACGAAATGATGCGGCTGACACTCGCGGTGGTGGGCAAGACGCTATTCAGCGCCGACGTGGAATCCGAGGCGCCTGAAATCGGCCAGGCGTTGACCACCGTGCTGAAAATGTTCCGTATGCTGATGATGCCGTTCTCGGAATATCTGGAGAAACTGCCGCTGCCCTCCATTCGCCGCTTCGAAAAAGCGCGCGACCGTTTGGATCAGACCATCTACGGTCTCATCCGCGATCGGCGCAAGAGCGGAGAGGATACCGGCGACCTGCTTTCCATGCTCTTGTTGGCGCAGGACGAAGAAGGCGATGGCGCCGGCATGACGGACACACAGGTGCGCGATGAAGCCCTAACGCTATTTCTGGCCGGTCACGAGACCACAGCGAATGCGTTGACTTGGACCTGGTACCTGCTGTCGCAGAATCCCGAATGTGAAACGCGGCTGCATGAGGAAATCGATTCAGTGCTGCAGGGCCGTGTTCCGCAAATGGCGGACATGCCTCAGCTACGTTACACCGAAATGGTGTTCGCGGAAGCCATGCGCCTGTATCCGCCTGCGTGGGCCATCGGGCGCATGTCCAAAGAGCCCTTCGAACTGGGAGGCGTCCACATTGCAGCCAAATCGATCTGCATTTTGAGTCCGTATGTCATGCAACGAGATCCGCGCTGGTTTCCGGATCCCGAACGCTTCGATCCCGAACGTTGGACGCCGGAGGCACGCGAGGCTCGCCCGAAGTTTTCTTATTTTCCGTTCGGCGGTGGCGCGCGCGTTTGCATCGGCGAACGATTCGCGTGGATGGAAGGCGTGCTGATATTAGCGACGCTCGCGCAAAAATGGAAGTTGACGCTGGCGGAAGGTCAACGCGTGGAGCCGTTGCCGTTGATCACCCTTCGTACGAAGTACGGCATGAAAATGCAACTCGTTTCTCGTTTCTAGTTTCTCGTTGGGAGCTTTCGTAGAACGGCTCGTGCTGGGGCGCCGTCGCTTCCGACGATCTTTAGTGGCAAGCGAATCAATTCGTAGTTGCCGGGCTCGACATGTTCCAGATTCAAGCCTTCGATCAGCCAAATACCAGCCGCGAGCAGTGCGCGATGCGTTTCAGCACTATCGGTTTCGTAGCCGCCCACCGAGAGATAATCCACGCCAACGGTTTGGACTCCACACTTCGCCAAATAGCGGGCGGTTTCTTCCGGGATGTGCACGAACTTTTCCTGGAAGGTGTGGGTTTTCCAGTGGTGCTCGGAGTTCTTGGTCTTGAAGAGAACGCGCTCGCCCTTTTGCAAATGATGAGGCTCGAGCTCTTGCACTTGAATTAGCTCGGGATGCTGAATGGCGATTACTCGCGCGGGGCCGATGGTCGCTTCGAGGGGCATCGTCTCCATGCCCTTCCCGTCGGCTAGGAAATGGCGCGGCGCGTCCATGTGAGTGCCGATGTGGGCGCTGGTCGAGATTTGCGAGAGATTGCAGACATCGCCGTTGGCGATGTGTAGTGTCTGCAGGCGGTGGAACGGAGCGTCGCCCGGCCAGTACACCATGTCGTTGCGCAGCGGGATGGAGACATCGATAAACCCGCGACTCATGACGCCACCACCACAACGTTCTTAATACCGCCGGCATCGTTCGAAAGCGGCAGGAGCGCGTGCTCGATGGGAAAGCGCGCGGTGATCAGAGAGCGGACCGCGTCCGGCCACTTCTGGACGAACGTACCGAGATCGCGGATGGCCGCCTGAAAGGAGTGCGGCGGAGCATTCACGCTGCCCAGGATCACCTGGTTCTTCAATACGACGTCTTTCATGATGTAATCCGTGTCCACTTCCAGGGGTCCTTTCCTGCCCGGCACGCCGGTAAAAATGAAAACGCCGTTGGGGCCGAGATGCTGGATGACGTCGAATGCCACGCCCGAGGCGCCCACCGCTTCATAGACGACGTCAATCGATCCGACGGCGATGGCCAACTCCTCCACCGAATGCGTTTCAGCGGCGATGTAGTGGGCGCCGATGGCGCTGACAATGGAGTTGTTCTCATCGTGCGTGCGTGATCGAGAGTAAACTGTGACGTCGAAACCGGCGATGCGCAACGCCATTGCACCCAGCAATCCCACCGGGCCCGCGCCCAGCACCACCGCGCGATGACAATGCTCGCGAAGTTTGCCGGGCTCCACGGGACAGGCCCAGGGCAATCGCTGCTGGATCAGCCAGAGCTGCTCGAGTGATTTTTCCGCGATGGTGAGAGGCTCTACTAAGACGCCCACGTCCCGCAGCGCGCGAGGAACGGTGTTGATGTAGCATTCCTCCTCGATTACAAATTCAGTCATGAAGCCATGCTGCTGCTTGATGCCGCGCTCGGTGAAATCGCCTGTATAGCAGAAATCTTGGCGGCCATCGCGGCAGGCGACGCACTCTGGATGCGGGCAGGGACGCCGGACGGTTATCACCACCAGGTCGCCCGGCTTCACTTTGGAGACTTTTGATCCGGCCTCGACCACTTCGCCCAGCGATTCGTGGCCGAGGATCAGGTAGTCGAATCCATCGGGCGGCGTGCCGTACTCGAACGATATGATCTCGCGGTCGGTGCCGCAGACGCCGACATCCAGCATCTTTATCTTGGCCTGGGTGGGTGAAGCAAGCTGCGGTTCGGGATGATCGATCACCCGTACTTCATGTTTGCCGGGAAAGACGGCGACGGCTTTCATTCAATTCAGAATACTAGGTATGAAGACAGCACAGTCTATGTAACGGCTGGCTTCAGAAACGTGAGCGGGAGAACCTCGGGCGCGTCATGTCGTAAGAAACGAGCGGCGGATCGAATCTGCGCCTGGGTGCAACGAACTGGCGTGAACGGTGTTAGCTCTGCTTTGTGCGTTTGGCGGCAGGTGCTTGCGGTGGAACGCCTGCGTGATATACCCTCGTCCTCGCTGGTGGTGCCGGGGGATTATTCGGCTCCAAAAATCGAGATGACGCGCACCAGCCGAGTACGATGCATAGGCTTCGTGGCCCGCTCTGATGTGATCAACTCCTCCGCACCTGCGAAAACCGCGCTAGCGATGTGAATGGCATCAAGCGCACGTAGGCCACATCGGCACGCTTCTTCATACGCCAATTGAACGAGGGCCTCGCTCGTAGGAATGAATCGCACCGCGTTACTAAAGAAGGCCTCGTAAAACTCAACTTCCTCGTGGCGTCCGTGGTATTTCGCCTTCGGGACCAGTTCGAGGCGAACGCAATCGCTGGTCACATACTCCCGAGCGGCGTCGTAAAGGAAAGGAAGCGCCAGCTCGGAAACAGGAGCCGTTCCCCTGGCGGCTGATATCAGCACACCAGAGTCGATATACGTTCGCATTGCTTGTCGTTACAGCTGCGGGCCGCGCGATTCGTCTAGCTCATGGTCGATCTCTTCAGGCGTCAGGAGCGGAGATCCGGACTCAACTATTTTGCGCCGTATCGATAGGAAAGTCTCGCGCAAATGTTCGGCTGAATAGGACACTGGGACCATCGACACCGTCCCAAACACATCTGCGCTCGGCAACTCCACTTCAATCGATGGGGCATCGACTTGTGTGGATGTAACGACGTACTGCTCGACCGTCTCCCGAAGTAACTCGCGAACTCGATCGTCGTCAATCACAAATGACATGAATCGGCTCCCTGTTCAGATGTTTGTCGTAATAATGCTTTCTACTGATCCATTTGAATTGCTCGTGCTTCGTTATGGCCGCGATCTCGATAGGGCCACCGACCACTTGCGCCCCGGGCACAAATCGGCTGAACATAATGCTCGAGTGAACCAGGAATTCCGCGAGATCGATCGCGTCCTGAATGGGCATGGGCGCGAATACAATCTGCGCCTGCAATCTCGCTGTTAGCAGAGGTCCAAGTTGAGCGGCCATTTCCTCTTTAGTGGACCTTGGTGGCGCCGTGGTTTCCGCCAAGATCTGAAATAGCCCCGGGCTGTATCCGAGAACCATGCGCTGCAGAATCTCGGTCTGACCACCCCAGTGAATACCCGGCTGATCGTTCGGACGGAGGCGGGCAGGTGGAATCGGCTTGCCACCCCGAATCTCGACCTTCCAGCTCTCGCCGAGGCTCTCCTTGCTCGAATAGCCTCCGAGCAGAATACCGAGGTTGGTGCCTGCCAAGACGAGTGGGTTCTGAATCTTCGCGCACTCAACCCCCAAATACGCCGCTACGATCCCAGCCACCTGTTCCATGCTGTATTTGTCGGGATCGAAGTCGAACTCCCTCGCCGAATCCTTTTCCATTAACTTCGCTCGAAGGTCCTTTATTATCGTGCCGACTGAGGCATTGCCAATGCTACCAGCGCCAAAAACGACGCAACCGATCGGACGTCCTTTGTACAGATTAAAGATCTTGTTCGCGTTGTCGTATACGTTCGCAACGCTGGGACCCTGAGGGGTCGTCACAAGCAAACTCGTCGCGCTGTCGGCGGCCAGCACCAGTCCGTCGTGAACGCCTATAAGAATCGCAATGCTCATTGCTTACACCAAGTCAATCGACAGATGTGCCGAGGGCCTTCAGGTTCAATGGTATTTCACTCAAGGCCTGCCCTCGTGGTATTGCTGGAATAAAGCGGACATACCACAGCCTCCAAATGTCCATGCCACCAATAGGTTAGCGCAAATGGACATAAGCTCCGAATTGGACTCCACGGTTCGTTAACGCCGGCCACCCATCCCAAACATAGGTCTGTAGTTCCAAAATTCGCACTAGCGGGTGAGTTGTTCCGTGTCCCCGCCCGATCCGCTCGCCTGAGTGGGCAGCACTTGCGCCGCTTGCCCCACACTACAGTCTCTCGCCGGGTTACCGCACCTGTCTCACAGGCACCGCTTGCGGAACGGCCAGTACGGCTTCGGACGGCAATACCGAAGCCTGATTGCGATCGCAAAGATGTGCTTTCGTTATTGATAGCGCCCGGATGGCGTATTTCAGGTCGCGCAGCATGGCAGCAGTCTGGCACAGCGCACCTAAGATTTCAAGGGGGTGCGCGGTTTTCTCTTGACATTTGGTTCGGTTAGTACTAAATAATTAGTATGCGACCAAAAAGCCCGATCTTGACCGAGCAGGAACTAGAGATCATGAAGATCGTCTGGGCGCGCGAGGTGGCCACTGTGCGGGATGTTTATGAGGCGCTACTGGAGCGCCGCAAGATCGCCTACACCACGGTGATGACCATGATGAAAATCCTGGAACAGAAGAAGTATCTGCTCAAGACACAGGAGGACCGGGCCTATATCTACCGTCCGGCCAAGCCCAAGAACCAGGTGATCAAGGGCATGGTTCGGGAGTTTGTGAACCGCGTATTCAATGGTTCGGCTGAGCCTCTGTTGGTGCATTTGATCGAAGACCGGCGGCTTTCCCAGAAAGATCTCGACGAAATCACACACATGATTCGTCGAAAGGAGGCCTGAGATGCCCGGCTTGTGGCTGCAAAATCTGGCTTTCTATAGCTTGCAGATCGCGGGCGTTACCGCGGCTGGCGCGTTGCTTCTGCGCATACTTCAAATCCGCATTCCGACGATCC
>CZKS01000092.1_pt1 | contig 24094 bp, 23 predicted proteins | sample 1122221 | NCBI WGS metagenome assembly CZKS01 (sample SAMEA3539301, study PRJEB10725) | soil metagenome | biome: tundra; feature: field; material: soil | place: USA | collected 2010-05 | depth 0.15 m
CTTACGGTCGCGGCTCGGTAGCGCGTTTTCGCGCTTCGGCTTCTACGGCGCGCATTACTCGGAGGGTATTGCCGCCGTAGATTTTTCGAATGTCGTCTGCGGAGTAGCCTTTTTCCAGCAGCGCTCGAGTGAGATTTGGAAACTTGGCGACGTCTTCCAGGCCTTGCGGGGCGCAGGGTATGCCGTCGAAATCGCTGCCGACGCCCACGGCGTTGATGCCGGCGATCTTGACGATGTGATCGATGTGGGCCACCACGTCGGCCAGCGTCGCGGGTGGCACGCTCTTCTGGTACGCCTCCAGCGCTGCGGGATCTTTCTCGAGTTTTGAGGCATCGTGCGTCGCCAGGAACGCTTTGCTGGCATCCTCGGACTTCTGAGACAAAAATTCGCAGTAGAAGTTGACTTGCACAACCCCGCCCTTCTTGGCTAGCGCGACGATCATTTCATCGGTCATGTTGCGCGGCACATTCGCCAGTGCGCGGCACGAAGAGTGGGAGGCGAATATAGGAGCAGAGCTCACTTCGAGCGCATCCCAAAATGTTTTGTCGGCCACATGGGAAATGTCTACGATCATGCCGAGCCGATTCATTTCACGCACTACCTGTTTGCCGAAATCGGTCAAGCCGTTGTGACGTTCGACGCCGGCTTTATCGATGTCGCCGGATGAATCGGCCCAGTTGTTGGTGTTGGTGTGGGTCAACGTCAGGTATCGAATTCCGAGGGCGTAATAATCGCGCAGCAGGCGCAGGCTGTCCTCAATGGCGTGTCCACCTTCGATGCCCATGAGGGCGGCGATTTTGCCTTGTTTATGGATGCGCTCGATGTCGTCGGCTGTGGTTGCGAAGACAAAATCGTTGGGATAGCGCGCGATGATATCGTGGCGAACGGTGTCGATCATATCGAGAGTTCGGCGCGCGGAGTGATTCCCATTGACGTAGCTTGCGGAGACGTAGACGGCGAAGAATTGCGCGCCGACGCCGCCTTCTTTCAAAGCTGTCAGATTGGTGTGGCCGTCGTTCTTGGCGGTGCCGATGTCGTACCCATCGACAGTGCGGCTGGTGATGTCGTTGTGGGTGTCGATGAGGAGGGCGGATTTGTGGATCTTCTGGACTTCGGCGTCCGTTACGGTGCGGGTCTGGGCAAAGGCGGGGAGAAAGGCAAAGAGGCCACAGATGGACACGGATAAACACGGATAACGCATAGGAATGACTATAGCGCGTTGCTTGCGCCTAGCTTGCGGAGTGGGGATGCTATTAGCCATAGGGTTGCGGCGAAGATGCCTGCTACGGCTATCGATAGAGTTGGGCGGATTCCGATGGCGGACGCTAGGATTCCTCCGGCTAAGGCGCTTAGCGGGAATACGCCGCGGGTCATCAGTTGCATCGCGGCATTTACACGGCCCAACATTTCTTCTGGGGCTGCCGATTGGCGGAGGGTCAGTTCGTTGATCATGAACGTGGAGAGTGCGAAGTCGCCAAATAGCTGCGCAGCCATCATGAAAAGCAGAGGCATCGGACGCGGACCGTGGGCTAGCGGGATCAAGGCGTAGGATATGGCCATGGTCAGCACCGCTCCGATGAATGTGTGGCCCAGGCCGAAACGGCGGCCGATGGCGGGGGCAAAGCTGGCGCCGATCAGACTGCCTGCGCCGCCCATGCTGATGGCGATTCCAAGTTCCGCCGGGGTGATGTGAAGCTCGCGAATCGCGTACAGGACGTATAGCGGTCCGAACAATCCCATCGATAAAAACGCCGTGATCGAGAAGCATGCCAGGGGCTTTAGCAGCGGATGGCTGAATACAAAACGGAGGCCGGCGATGGGATGCGGGGTGGTGGCGGGCGCTTGATAGGGCGGCTCGGGTTTGCGGATCAGGGTCACACTGGCGGCTGAAATCAGGAAAGAGATGGCGTCGAAGAGGATCGCGATGGGTGCGGTGATGAGTTGGACCATGATGCCGGTAAGGCTGGGGCCAGCGATTTCGGCAGCCGAGGCGCTCATGGCCAGTTTGCTGTTGCCTTCCAGCAGATTCTCGCGTTCCACGAGCGAGGGCAGGTAGCTCTGATAGGCGACGTCGAAGAATACCGTGCAGAATCCCGCAAGCGCGATCACTACGTAGAGCTGGGCCATCGAGAGCCGATGCGCGAAGGCGGCGATGGGAATAGAAGCGAGAATGACGGCGCGCGCCAGATCGGCCGCGATCATGATGGGGCGGCGGCGGAATCGATCCACCCACACGCCGGCTAGGAGACCGAACAACAGCACTGAAGCCGCGCCGACGGCGGTGAGGAAACCCATTTGCGAGGGCGGAGCGTTGAGCACGATGACGGCGGTATAAGGAACGCCATCGCGCGTAAGGCGGGAGCCGATCTCGGAAATGGTTTGGCCGGCCCAGAGCTTCATGAAATCGGGATGGCGCCAGAGGCCACCGAAGCGCGACTTGGATTTGCCGTTAGTGATAGAATCCACCTTCACATGAAACAGAATCTTGCCGCGGAACTTATCGCCGAATTTCTTGGGACGCTAGTGTTGATCCTCTTTGGCAACGGCGTGGTGGCCATGGTAATGCTTTTCGGCCACGATGTTCCCGGTGAAGTGGTGAAGGGCGGCTTTACTAACATCACGCTAGCCTGGGGGTTCGGCGTCACGATGGGCATCTACATCGCGGGTAAAATCAGTGGCGCGCACCTGAACCCTGCCGTGACCGTCGCGCTGGCCGCCTACCGGGGCTTCGCTTGGAGCAAAGTAATTCCTTATTGTATCGTCCAGGTGGCAGGAGCGTTTGTGGCGGCGGCGCTGGTGTTCTGGAATTATCATCCGGCATTTCTGGCCGTTGATCCGGGGCTGGACCACACCGCGGGCGTGTTCACGACATTTCCAGCGTTTCCGGCTGTGGTGTCGGCGGGATTGCTGGACCAGACGATTGGAACGGCTCTGCTGATTTTGATGATCTTCGCCATCACGGACGAGCGTAATCAACCGCCCGCGCAACTGGGGCCGCTGATGATTGGACTGATTGTAGTGGTGATCGGCATGTCGTTCGGGGGAATGCACGGGTATGCGATCAATCCGGCGCGGGATTTCGGGCCGCGGCTTTTCACGGTAGTGGCGGGATTCAAGAACAACGGATTGACGGACGGCGGTTTCGTGTTTTGGGTGCCGATTGTGGGGCCGATCATGGGCGCGTTGATCGGGGGGGTGGTGTACGACGTGGGGATTCGGCGATTCTTGCCCAAAGCCTAGGTGGGGCTGGTAGCTCGGGGCTGGGGACTCCGGGCGCCTAGTTCGCACAGCAGCGCTACGGCGGATAATGCAGCGGCAGTGTAGAAGGCTGCCTGATAGTTGTGATAGCGGTCATAGAGCACTCCGCCGAGGCGCGGCCCGATGATGCCCGCCACGCCCCACGCCGTAAAAAGAATCCCGTAGTTCACGCCTGCGTTTTTGGTACCCCAGAAATCCGACGCTGCGACTCCGTTCACCGAAAGTTGCGTCCCATAGCACCAGTAAACGACAAACACGGCGACAAACAACAACGCGACGTTGCTTCCGGCGGCGTAGAGCGCCGGCATCGCGACGATGCTGATTCCGATCATGGTCCGTAGGACGTTGATGCGCCCCAGGCGATCCGACATCCAGCCGGAAAGGATCCGTCCCGAGGCATTTCCAATCGCGCCGACTACTAGCGTCATGGTGGAAAGTGCCGCCGCCGCAATTCCTGCGCTTTTTGCAAACGGCACCAATTGGCTGATCACCATCAATCCGGCTGAGCAGCCCAGTGCGTAACCCACCCACATCAGGTAAAACGTGGGAGTCCGCAGCATTTCGCCGGGCGTGAATTGGCGCGCCACTGCCGCGACTTTGGCTGCCGCTGGCGACCATCCTTTGGGCTGGTATCCCGCGGGAGGGTTGCGCAAGAGTAGCGCCCCCCCTATCGTCATCACAAAAATAATCGCGCTTAGAATCCGAAACGTCGCCGGAAGTCCGTAAGAGGGAATCAGCTTCAACTGCGCCAGCGGCCCGAAGATCGCCGAGCCCGCGCCGTAGCCGCCCACCGCGAGTCCCACCGCCAGCCCGCGTTTATCAGGAAACCACTTGGCCATCACCGGAATGGGCGTGGCGTAGCCGAACCCGTTCCCCAATCCCCAGATCCCGAAGCAGACATAAAGGTAGTTAAGGCTGGTGGTAAACGAACACAGGTAGAACCCCAGGCTCACCAGGATTCCGCCTACCAATGAGCACGGCAGCGGGCCGTATTTATCCTGAATCCTGCCGGCGACTGCGAAGCTGAGGGCCAGTGCTACCACGGCAATTGTGAACACCATGGAGGTATCGGCGCGCTTCCATCCGAAGCGTGCTTCGAACGGCGCGACGAAGACGCTCCACGCATAGAGCGTGCCCAAGGCAAGGTTCATCGACAATCCGCCGGCCACTCGCCACCAGCGGCTGCGCGCGCTTCGCGTGTTTGATTGCATTCTAGATAGGTTAGGCTATTCAGAATTCCCATGCCGGAGCAAGTGGCGGCGAATTAAAACGCTCGGCAGCGATATAGCGTGCCTCGTTCTGACGCATCATGCGTTCAGAGCAGCGTTCGACTTGCTCTTTTGAAAAAACGAAGCCATGGTCGGAGGGCTGCCAAGGAATGCCTTTGTGTTTATGGAGTTCGAGGATGGCGGCGGCGTCCCTGAGCTCGCGGCGTTGGTGCTGGCGGCGTTCGAACTGAATGTCGCGAAGCTGGTCGAGGGTCTTTTGAAATTGGCGCGAGAGGCGGGAGCCGTGGAGACCTAGAGCGGCCAACTGCGGGACTAGGGACTGGGGGCTGGGGGCTTGGGACTCGGGGCTGTCCCCTTGCTCACGCGCGGGGCTACAACGCAGGGCGCGGTCGAGGAGGGCGGCTTCGAGGATTGGGATGCGCGTGAGGCGCCAGGAGGTGTCGGCTAGTTCTTGGACTAGCTGGGTTTCAGTCTGGGTTGCCGGCTGGTACTCATTTTGGAACTGGCGGCAGTGTTGTTCGTAGGTGGCCGGGTCCTCGGAGGCTAGGACGGCGGTGCGGGCCGTGAGTCCATGGCGCAGAGCGTTTTGCGACGAACGTTGTTTGCCGGCGTCGGATCGAGGGCCGGTGGAATATTGCGAATTGGCGCGATTTATGGTGGCGCGGTCGGTCAGAACGGTCGCAGTCGCTGGCATGGAGGATCTCCTTGGGACTTGGATAGCATGAGGGGCGGGCGGAGGGAGCGATGGGTTTTTGGAGGTTGCTGATTGGGGAGGGGATAGAGGTTGGGGTGGGGGTGTGATCGTGAGCGCGAAATGGGTATCCTGGGTGTTAGAGGGCCGAACAGATGGATGTCAGAGGGAGATTGCGAAGCAAGTCGAAAAATTACCTCCGACGATGCAGGAGCGAGTACTCCGATATGTGGCCACTCTGTCCGCTTCGACGGTGACCGGAGTGGGCGGGACTGCTCTACGCCAATTCTCTGGCTCTATCGATGCCGTGTCGGCCCGCGAGATGATGCAAGCGATCGAGGAAGAGTGCGAGCGGGTGGATGCCGGCGAGTGGTAGGTTTTTGCTCGATACCAACATAGTCATCGCCTTGCTTCAAGGGGATGACGCGGTGCTGTCTAATCTTGACCGTGCATCCGAAGTATTCATTTCGGCGGTTGCGCTGGGCGAACTTTTCTTCGGAGCTGCGAAATCCGCTCGCTCGTCCGAGAACACCGCCAAGGTGGAGCGATTCGCAGCCGGTGTCGCCATCATTGCCTGCGACCTCGGAATTGCCCGCGAATAAGGACGCCTCAAGCAGCGCCTTCAAGAGAGGGGGCGACCCCTTCCCGAGAATGATATCTGGATGGCGGCGTCGGCGAAATATCATGGACTGGTCCTGGTTACCAGAGATCGCCATTTCCGTGAAGTTGAAGATTTGGAGATCGCGGACTGGGCGGCTCATTCGCGCTAGCGGTTCAAAGCAATAGCGGTGCAGTGCGAATAGACCTGATCGGCGAGCGGCGCAGTGGTGAGTCCGAACGACGCGCGTGACTGCGTTCAGCCGCATGACCGCGAGGTTTCTGCACGCACTTAACAATGGATGGTATGCGGTTGCCGTATCTCGATTTAAGTGATCGTTGGGAGTCCACTCTTATCCCGCTATTTCATACCTGGGGTGATCTGCTATTGTCACGCCACATGGCTTACGAAAGCCGCGACCGTTGGATGGAGGGCCTTGCCACGCGATGGACGATTCAGACGGCATGGGCTAGCTTCGAATTGACGTGCCATTTGGCGCTGGGTCTAAACCGAGCCGATCCGAAGCAGCGGTTGTCGCCGTTCTGGAAGGAACTGAACCGGAGGCTGAGTCAACGAACTCCAAAGCTTGGCACCATCGATCACACGCGCCCTCCTTGGGACGACTTGCATCTCATCCAGGAAGAGCGCCACCCTTTTGCGCACCTTGGCGCAGGCGGGGACGTTTCCCCAAGAAGGAGGACGCGAATCTGGCTGCTGAAGAAGCGGAGAAGGCAATCCGACGCTTTTTGACCATGGCCGGAAAAACCGTACCGAGTTGGATTACGATCGCAGGCATTTCTTGGCCTCGTGATGGCGATCCTCTCCGAAGCAGTTTCGGGAGCCGCGGAGGTTTGGGAGTGAGTGGGAGTCTGACCGTTCAAGGTGCATCGGATAGCGATTCGGCTACTCTCCGGGTGGCAATCGTTCATCTTGACGGCAACCAAACATGTGACCTGTATCCGGCAGGATTCGATTGGAAACCGCGTGTAGAACAGATTCTCGAAGGTCTTGGTACTCCGATTAAAGGAATTCGTGTGTATGACAGCAGCAAAGCTTACCTTGATAAGCGGATCTTGATGTGGGGCGGGGATTGTTCTTAGTGATCGGTTGCTAGGGAGCTATCACGACGCTAGCGCTTCCAACACGGCCTCGCGATTCCTGGCGATTACTGCTAGGTATGCGCGGGTGGTCGCGTCGGGCTTTCGCCGTCCTTGCTCCCATTCCTGCAGCGTTCTTGGATTAATGCAAAGGCGCGCGCAAATTCTGCTTGCGACATTCGCGCCTTGGTCCGGATGCGCTTTACATCGACTTCGTCCGGCAGCACGATACGCCGCATTGGTAATCTCGCATCGCCCTTCACGTGGGCTAGGATTTCTTTGGCGCTCTGCTCCAGAGATATGCCGAGCACGGTCCGTCGCTTGGTTCCGTTTTCAGATTGCGCGCGCGCATGGTTATCGTTCTACTTCTTAAATATGCGGCGATGCCGTATAGATGGGTCAACACCATCGTGCGAAGTTGGGGATAGATCCAGGCGTTCACACGAGTGTGAACGCGGCACGCAGGAGTGCGTGCGCTACATCTATTGCGTGGGTGCCCAGTAGCCGCGTTTGGCGCTCACGGTTGCTTTGGTATCGCGCACTTTGACCTCGATTTTGCGGAATTTGCCGTCTTGTGTTTCGTTAGTTGGGGTGTAAGCGAGCATGTAGTACTCGCGTCCGTCCGCGAAGGCTCTCTTCAACCCTACGAACAGGTCGTTGCTGTTCTGAAAGGCTTTTCCACCGGTTTCCCCGGCGATCTCGGAGAGTGTTTGTCCCGCGTCCATTGCTATGTTGTTCAACGCGCTGTCCACTTGTGTGGCGACGGATATGTTGGTGCGCCGCGACGCGTCCAGGGTCGGGGATACGTAGAGCCCGCGCGAGTCGATGGTATAGATGGGCACATTTCCCTTCACGGCCAGTCTGAAGATCGGCTCTATGGAATCTTGCATTGTTTCGAGAGCGCGAAGGGAACGGATATCTGGAAAGTACGCTTCGAGAAGGTCATATGGGATTTTTCCGGGTGCCAACAAGAAACCGTCGGAGATCAAGATCAGCGTGCGCCGGCCGTTACCGCGCGCCAATTGTTCCACATAGAACGGAATTCCGCCAGAAATTGCGCGGTCCAGATCCTCTCGTGTTCCGCGAGCGCGTCAGCCTGGGCCGGAAGCGTTCTTTTGCGAGGCCCGCAACTTGGATCGCCTCCATCGCACGCTGCGCGCACCTCCTGCAAGTCCCGTTCATACTGCGCGATTTCAGATTGCGACACGGGTGGCTGATAGATTTTCTTGAAATTGGACTCGGCCATGGTTTCGAGAACCTTGGCCGGATCGGAGGTAGTGTTCTGGATGATCTGCATGGTCCTGCCCAGAGCAATCACCGCGTATTCGGAATCTCCCGCCTGCTCTTGGCGAAACAGTTTCCGCACCGCCTCCCGAACATACACGAAGTTGCTGAAAGAAGCATGCATCAGGTCCAGGCAAATTACGTAAGTGCGGCCTTTCGCCAGCAGTTTTGGGGCACCGGGCGAGTCCGCGGTGTCCGTCTGCCTGGTGCCTGCGGCTGATGTCGCGACATCGGCACGTTCGCTCGAGAACGCCGTGATTTTCTGTTCTACGCCGTCTTCAAAAACCTTGAAATCGGCCGCGGTCAAGCCGGTTACGTGGTGTCCGTCTTTATCGGTGACCACCACGGGAACCAGCACTTGACGTACATTCACCTGGATGGTCACGTCGCCCGCCGCGGCAGACGATAGCGCAGCGGGCGTGGTCGGCGTACCTCCCGGCTGCATCATGGCGCGGTCCAGATTGGCGCGCAACGAGAGATTCCCGGGTTCGAGCCGAAGGGCTTCTTGCGCCTCCGCCACGGCTCCGGCCCGATCGCCGCGCTCCAAAAGGACCGCGCCAAGGTCGTTATGAGCGGCCGCCAGATTCGGAGCGCGCTTCACCGTTTCACGAAACTGAGTTTCTGCCTCGGCCAATGCGTGCGTCCCGTAAAGCGCCAAACCCAAGTAGTATCCCGGCTCAATCCGGTCCGGCAATCGGCTGGCTGCATCCAGCAAAGGAGCCAGCGCGTCTTCAGGTTTTCCTGCAGCGAGGGCCGCGACTCCCTTGACCAGCTGCTCGAATGGGTCAAGTTCGGTCCCTCTGGTTGCAGGCTCCTCGCCTATCTCGTGATTTGGCCCCTCGGATTGATAATCGGAAAACAGGTGAACGCTGTGCACCTCTCCGGTGGAAAACCGTGCGTGAACGGTTGCGCGCGCGGGTAGCCATAAAGAAGTTTCGACAGCAGCAAACTTCACCGGAGCGAAGCGGACATCCCGCGTGAAGTTATCGTCGGTTCGCAGACGCACGATTCGTTTGGTTGCCTCGTCCATCCACACGAGACCTTGCCGGGAGCCATCTTGCAGGATGAAAGCCACTACAAGACTCGGCGCGCCGGCTTCGGTAATGCGTCCGAGATAGCGGAATCGCGCCTTACTCTGATTCGCCGGCAGCAAGTCGCTGAGCATGTCTATGAAACGGCCCGCTATGAGAAAGCCACTTTGTGGATTTGGTGTCTGGTTTCGTGACTCCACGAAGGGACGCGTCTCGATCACATATCGGAATTGATCGCGGTGCTCTTTCCACAGCAGGCGCGTGCTATCGAAGCGCATTTCGTGCACGTCTTCGGCGATGGAGACGTTGATGAACTTCGCGAGCATGCTTTCCAGCTGTTGGCCGGTGGCGCGCAGGAGGGGATCTAGAGTGCTCTGATCGGAGTCGAACTCGAGGGCGCTTAGTTCAGGAGCGGCTTTTATCAGCTCAGTCCGGTTGCTATCGACAAAGGGACGGTCGGGCGCCGCACGTGCGCACGTAGCCAGTGTAATGGTCACTATTAAGAGCCGAGAAAACATATGCACCTTGCAGAATTCTATCGCGAGATGGCCCAATAGCCGCGCTTGGCGCTTACTGATGCTTTATTGTCGCGCACTTTGACTTCGATTTTGCGGAAGTTGCCATCTTGCGTTTCGTTGGTTGGGACGTAGGCCAGCATGTAATATTCACGTCCGTCGGCGAACGCTTTTTTCATGCCAGCGAGGAGGTCGTTGCTGTTTTGAAAAGCGGTTCCACCGGTGGCCGCGGCGATCTCAGAAAGCGTTTGTCCCTGATCCATAGCTATGTTGTTCAGCGCCATCGTCACTTGGGTTGCGACGGATATATTCGCGCTCCGCGACGCGTCAAATGCCGCCTCGGTGTAGAGCCCGCGCGAATCGATGGTATAGACCGGCACATTTGCCTTGGCCGCAAGCCTGAAGATCGGCTCCATGACATCCTGCATTCCGTCTGCTTCCATGGCCTGCGTCGAGCGGAATTCCGGGAAGTACGCTTGGAGAAGCCCAAACGGGACTGCGCCGGGCGCCAGCGGGAAACCATCGGAGACCAAAACCAGCGTACGCCGGCCGCTTCCACGCGCCACTTGCTCGACCACGGCACGGAATTGTTTCGCAAATTGTGTGGTCCTGTACCTCTCATGGTCCGCTAGCATTTGCGCTTCGTGCGGCAGCATTGGTTTCTGTATCCCGCAGGTTATATCACCCGCGTCGCAAGCCGAGCGAATCTCTTGCAGTTTCCCCTCATACACAGAGATTTCAGATTCGGACGAGCCTTGCTCACTCTGCTGATAGATTTTCTTGAATTCGGCGCCGCTCAGGGTTTCCAGAACCTTGGCTGGGTCGGAGGTGGTGTTTTGGACGACTTGGATGGTCCTGCCCAGCGCGATCACTGCGTATTGAGAATCGCCCGCCTGCTCTTCGCGAAACAATTTCTGCAATGCTTCCCGGACATGCACGAAGTTGCTGAAAGAAGCGTGCAGCATGTCCAGGCAGATCACGTATGTGCGGCGTGTGGGCAGAGGTTTGGGCGAGGCGGGCGCCGCGAGAGTAGGAGGCTGGCTTGGTGTTGCGCTGGGAATCGCCGGGGCGGAAATATCGGCCCGTTCGCTGGTGAAAGCGATGATTTTCTGTTCAATCCCGTCTTCAAAAATCTTGAAATCGTTTTGGGCCAAGCTGGTGATATAGTGCCCGTCCCGATCGGTCACCACGACGGGAACCAGGACCTGCCGCACATTGACCTTAATATTCAGATCGCCCCCGGTGGCAGATGGTGTGGCAAAAGCCAGATTGGGATCGGCGGGCTCCTTGGTGGCCTGGTCGAGATTGGCGAGCATTTTCGGATTCCCGGGTTCCAGGCGCAGGGCTTCTTGAAACTCCGCTATAGCTCCGGCCCGATCGCCGCGCTCGAACAGGACGGCGCCTAGCTCGTTGTGAGCGGGAGCGAAAGCAGGAGCTCGCTTCACTGCTTCCCGAAATTGCGTTTCCGCACCCGCCAAATCGTGGGTGTCGTAGAGCGCCAATCCCAGGTAATAGCCGGGCTCGATGCGCGCCGGCAATCGCGCCGAGGCATCGAGCAAAGGAGCTATTGCATCCCCGGCCGTGCCTGCCTCGAGCGCCACTACTCCTTTGAGCAGGACCTCGAATGGATCGTCTGCCAGCGTGGCTGGTGAGGCCGGAGGGCCAGTATCGTTCTTCAGTTGGGTGCGGTAATCGGAGAAGCGGTGGATGGTGTGCAGCTCGCCGGCGGCGAATCGTGCATGTACCGTTGCGCTGGAAGGCAGCCACAAGGTGGTATCAAGGGCGGGGAAATTCACCGGTACGAATCGGATATCGCGTGTGAAGCTGGCGTCCGCTCGGAGACGCACGATTCGTTTGGTTGCCTCGTCCATCCACACGAGACCTTGCCGGGAGCCATCTTGCTGGATGAAGGCCACTACAAGACTCGGCGCGCCGGCTTCGGTAATGCGTCCGAGATATCGGAAGCGGGATTTGCTCTGATTCGCCGGCAGAAGGTCGCCGAGCATGTCCATAAAGCGGCCGGCTATGAGAAAGCCGCTTTGTGGATTTGGCGCCTTGTTTCGTGATTCCACGAAGGGACGCGTCTCGATTACATAGCGGAATTGATCGCGATGCTCTTTCCACATCAGGTGCGTGCTATCGAAGCGCATCTCGTGCACGTCTTCGGCGATGGAGGCGTTGATGAATCGCGCGAGCATGGTTTCCAGTTGTTGGCCGGTTGCGCGCAGGAGGGGGTCTAAAGTGCTCTGATCGGAGTCGAACTCGAGGGCGCTTAGGTCGGGAACGGCTTTTAGCAGCTCTGTTCGATTGCTATCGACAAACGGCTGAGCCCGCGCTGCGGAAATGCAGGCTGCCAGAGTGATAATTGCCATCAAGAGCGGGGACGGCATGGTCTTTTTTATTGTATCGGGTCCGACTTTGTGGCCGACCATGAGCACCGACTCCCTCACGGTCGCGGTTCGGTAACGGGGTTCGGCTTACAAGCAGCTTGGATTGTGCTCGCGGCTTTTGCTTTTGGGAGCCTGAGCGGCCTTAGGGCGGTGGCGATCGCCGTTGGGTTGATTCTGTTGGTTAGCTCAGCCGTGCGGCTTCTTGGGCGTGGCAGGGACGCTGGGAAAAATGCTTTTCCAGAGGAGGAACAAAAGCGGAACAACCGGATTTTCGGAATAGTTAATGCTGTGACTTGGGTTTCGGTGTTTCTAGTTTTCCAAATTTTGCCGCGACTGGGTCTCGGAGACCTGAGCGTCCCGGCAGTGGTTTTGATTGTGGGGCTGCACTTTTTTGCGATGCCTCCGCTGTTTCGGCATCGCGCCAACCTGGTTACAGGAGCTGTGATGGTGGTGTGTGCTATTTTGTGCCCGCTGCACTGCTTGGATCGGCTGGGGTGTGAAGATCCGGACCTGGGGGTCCGGAGCGGACGTGGGCGTCCGCCTTACTGGACTGGGACCAGGACTGGCGGGCTGGCTGCGCCGTTGATTTTTATGACCACTGGTTGATTGCCAGAAGCGAGGCCTGGCGGAACAAGCACGTTGACTTGATTCAGGCCGACGAAGTCGGGCGCGAGGCCGCTGAAGGACACGGTGCTTGAAACTCCGCTGGTGACTTGCGGCATCACGAGAGTGCTTTGGCCGGTGGCGGCTGATCCGTCGGCTGGCGGCGATTGAACGGCGCCGAGTCCGGTGCAATAGATGAGGACGGTTTCGCCTGCTGTCACAGGATGATTGCTGTCGGCCAACTGATAATTTGAGTGAAGGATTACGCCGAAATTATTTCCGTTGGAACTGTAGTTGATAATGCCCGGCTTAGCGGTCACAACTGGAACGGTGACGCTCTGGCTGACTATTCCGTTGTGCAGAATCTCCACTTGCGCGGTGGTTTGTTTTGCCACTTCCCAGGGGACTTGAAAATTAATCTGCTGCTGGTTATTCACGTTATCGATGGCGAACAATGGGACCAGCGATCCATTGATGCTGATTGCGACGTTCAAGAATTCGGCGGGGAGGGGCAGTCCGGAGGTCAAATTCACTCCGGTGGATGAGGTGAGATTGCCGCCGAAGAGCGTTGCGATTTCGCCCGGGGCGACGGATCCGGCGGCGAAGCTGGCGCCGTTGGTGATGGATGCGATGGTGGGAACCGGCGTTTTACTATTCGAACGGAGCACGGCCGCGACCGATGCGTAAGCGGGCTTCGGTTGGTATTGGGAATCGAGCAGAAGTCCGGCGCCGAATCCGGGAAAGGTGCTGGGAATCCAGGAATATTTGTCGGTGAACCCCCATGTGAGGAACGCGGTGCAGTTGGGCGCGCTCTGACATGCTGCCATCACATATTGATAGATGGTGGCCTGCGATGCCAGATCGGCTGCGGACGCGTTGCCGTTCGAATCCACGGGAATTCTGACGTCCATTTCCGTGACGTGAACCTGCAGGCCCAATGCAGCCAAGCGCGCCATGTTGGAGGAGATGTCGGATTGTGAAGGCGCTGACGTGAGATCCACGTGCATTTGCAGGCCGACGCCGTCGATGGGAACGCCGCTGCTCACGAGACCCTTGAAAAAATCGGCGCAGGCACCGACTCCCTCACGGTCGCGGTTCGGTAACAACTCTCTATTAGTTCAACGGGAGGAGGCGGAAACCGGTTGTGCTTAGTTCAACCAAACGAGGTTGGCCGTGGCCGCCGATGGGGCCGATCGGTTTTCCGTCCAAGCTGATTTCCACGCCCTTGGCGTTGCCGATGCGCAGCAGCGCTTTCTCGGAGAATTCGACTTCCCGAACGTCATCCTTGGCGAATTTCTTGTTGAAAAGGCGTTTGCCGTCAGATGTGGCGAGTATCCACGTGGGCTCGGCAGCTTTGATGGTTGCATGCCGCACGGATGGGCTGGGAGCAGGTGCAGGCGATTCTTTCGGAGATATCAACGCGGTGATGGAGGATTGCAGATGACTGGCTGCACCGCTGAAACCGAACGACCAGAAAAGGGCCGAGAGGCCCCATCCAAGAATGGCAGCGGCGGCCAGGCCGATTGGAAGGCGCCATTGGCGAACGTTCGGTTTTTGTTTCGGAACGGAGGGAGTTTTCTGGAGTTTTTTGTCGGGGACCGGCTCTGGTTGCGGTGTTGGAGGGCGAAGTTTTTCCGCCAGATGAAAGGTCAAGCGATCCACGATCTCGCTGCGGCCGATGGTAGCGTGCGGCGAGGCTGGGATCTTCTCCCAACGCTCTACCACCCACGCGGCTGCGGCTTCCAGCAATTGCTCGCGTGTGGCGAATGGGCCTGCGCTGGGCGCGGGAGTTTCCGCGTTTCCGCATTTTTCTAATATCTGTTGGTTCAGCCGGGCGGAATCTACCGGGTTAGTATCCGGACGCTCGGCCGCGATTCCGGCGCGAATGCGGCTGCGGTAGTCATCGATCAGCAGCCGGATTTGATCGACCTTCGCCTTTTCCTCCGGCAGCGAGATTTTGTTGAGCACGTGGATGCGCTCGCATCCGATAGTGAACTTGTCGCCGCGTGGTTGGGAGTATCGGGCGTCGGCGAGCGCGAGATGGTCCTCAGCCTCGATCGCAATGATCTCGTCCACGGGGAGGCTCTCCGGGGCGATTAACTTGAGACCCGTGGCGGAGATATCCAGCAAGACGCAGTCGAGCACGCGTTCCGGGCTGCTCAGCGACGTGACCTTGACGGGTCCGTAGATCGAGAAGCGAGGCTCACGCCGGGCATCCATATAAGGAAAATCGGTAATTAGGAGTCCGGGCATTAGGGCGCGGACAGCTAAGGGTATAAGAATCTTTTCTTTAGGGGCAGCGCACGGCGCTGCCCCACACGACGCTACACGGGACCGGCTTCACCCAACGTTACTCGGACATTGGTGGTTCGACCATTGCGGAAGATGGTGAGTTCGACCGCATCGCCGGCGTGTTTGTGCGCCAAGGCGCGGCTAATGGCATCGTCACGGTCGACAGGTTGGCCGTCGATCGCCATGATCAGGTCGCCGCCGACTGACAGTTGCGCGTTGCCGATCTGCACCGTCTGATGACCTCCGCGCAGGCCAGCATGATCGGCCGCCGAGCCGGGTTCGACCTCGGTGATCAGCAATCCGCCTTGGGTGGGAAGGCTCAGAGCATCGGCGTAATCGCCGGCCACTGGCACCACCGATACGCCGAGGCGAGGCCGCTTTCTGCCGGCCTGCAGATCGTCGAGCATCAGCTTGGCGCGATTGATGGGCATGGCGAAACCGATGCCGATGTTGCCGCCGTTGGGACCCAGGATCGCGGTGTTGATGCCGATGACGTCGCCGGCAGAGTCGAGCAGCGGACCGCCGCTATTGCCCATGTTGATGGCTGCATCGGTTTGGACCAGGCCTTCCAGCTTTTGACCGTTTTCGCCGCGAATGGGGCGGCCGAGCGCGCTGACCACACCCGTGGTCAATGTTCCGTCCAATCCGAAGGGATTGCCGATGGCGAGCACCTTTTGTCCCACCTGCAATCCGTCCGAATCGCCTAGACGGAGCCAGGGTAGTTTCTTACGCGGGGTGATCTGCAGAAGCGCCAGGTCATTTGATTCGTCACGGCTGAGAAGAGAAGCCTTATATTTGGACTGATCGGAGAGCGTGACTTCAAGCTGGTGTTCGTTCGCCACGACATGGCTGTTGGTCAGAATCTTTCCATCGCCACTGATGATGAATCCGGAGCCTTGATCCTTGGCTGGGTAGATCTCGAGGAAAATAGTGCGGCGGTAAACGGTGCTGGTAATGTTGACGGTGGCCAGGTGGGCCGATTTATAGATATCGATGTTATTGAGCTCATCGGAACTCAACCCGGCGCCGCGCGCCACATCGGGGCCGGACCAATAACGGGTGGCGTGGGAGATGGGCTGAATAATCCTGCGCTGCCCCCAATTCGATCTGGAGGTGACTAAGAGGAAGGCGCTAACCAAAAAAGCGGTAACGTACAAAATACGGTATCTCATACTGATAAACTCCTGAGCGATGCATACATGGCCTGCACCTGTTCGAGCGTATTCTCCTTGGTGCCCGATGTGTCGATCACATAATCGGCCACACGCAACTTTTCTTCCAGAGGCAACTGGCGACTGAGGCGGGCCAGGACCTCCTCTTTGGTATACGCACCTCGCTTGAGGGCGCGTTCCATTTGTTGCTGGGGTGTACAGACCACGACGATGAGCTTGTCGAACTTCTTATAACTACCAGTTTCAACCAGAATTGCGGCTTCCACAACTACGATGGCGGAGGGGTTGGCCTGAGCGATCTCGGCAATGGCGCGTTCCTGGCGTTTTGCAACGGGGGGATGAACCAGGCTGCTGAGCTTGGCGAGGAGATCGGGCCTGCCGAAGACACGCTCGCCGAGCTTGTGACGATCGATGAAGCGGTCGTCATCCAGAATGTCGTCGCCGAATTCGTGAATGACAGCGGCGTAGGCTTCGGCGCCGGGGAGGAGAACCTGGTGCCCGAGTTCGTCGGCCTCGATCAGGTAGCAGCCGAGATCGCGCAGTGCGTGGCCGACGAAAGTCTTGCCGCTGGCGAGGCCGCCGGTGAGTCCTACACGGAGCATAAGGATGGCTGACCGGGGAGTGGGTCCTGGGGGACCCGCGCGGACCTGGGGGTCCGCCCTGGGGTCCGCCCCACTATCACTGGAAAACTAGTGGCTTTCAGCTTAGCAGTCAGCATAAATGGTGCTCAGCGGCGTGGACGGTGTTCGACATTAGCATGGCGATGGTCAAGGGGCCGACGCCGCCGGGGACGGGCGTATAGGCGCCGGCTAGCTGCTGGACGGCTTCCGGATCGACATCGCCGATCAGTTTGCCGTCGGGCTTGCGATTCATACCGACATCAATGACAGTGGCGCCGGGCTTGATGAAATCCGCGGTGAGGAAAGCAGGCCGGCCCATGGCTGCGACCAGGATTTCGGCGCGGCGGCAAACTCCCGGAAGGTCGGCTGTTTTGGAATGGCAGATGGTCACTGTGGCGTTCTGATGGAGCAACAGCAGAGCCATCGGTTTGCCGACGATGTCGCTGCGGCCCACCACCACGGCATTTTTCCCGGCGACGGGGATTTCGTAGCGCCGCAGCATTTCCATGATGCCGGCTGGGGTGCAGGCCCGCGGTCCAGGATGGTTGGCTACCAGATTTCCAACGTTCACGGGATGAAAGCCGTCGACGTCTTTATCCGGATGGACGCTCACCAGGACGCGTTGTTTGTCGACCTGAGGAGGCAAAGGCATCTGCACCAGGATTCCATCGATCTCGTCGCGTTCGTTCAAGCCTTCGATGATGCCGAGCAGATCTTCGGTGGAGATGGTGTCGGGCGGCGTTACTTTCTCACTGTAGATTCCGAGCTCGCCACAGGTCTTGATTTTGCTGCGAACGTAAATTTCGGAAGCTGGGTCGTGTCCCACCAGAACAACGGCCAAGCCGGGTGGACGGTGAGCCTGCTTCAATCGTTCAATGCGCGGGCGGAGTTCGGCGAGAATCTGGTCGCGGACCCATTTCCCATCCAGGATTTTTGCACTCATTCATCCGTGAGGATAGCAGGGCTGTAGCGCACGCACACTTGCGTGCCGTGTTCGCACTCCTGCGAACACAAAGAAGTGTGGAAAAGAACCAGGCGTTCACACGAGTGTGAACGCGGCACGCAAGTGTGCGTGCGCCACGTGCCTCATCGGATTGACTTAGCTTTAGGCTTGGCGGCGGGTGAGGTTTCGTTGACGAGGTTTTCGGCAATATCGCGGAGAAGTTTTTCTTGTTTCTCGTCGGTAAGATCTCCGCCGGTGAGTTGCGTACGAATGGTCCCCTTGCGATCGATGAAGGCGATGTAGGGAACGAAGGGTGGACGGACCACCAGGCTGATCTGCATGAAGTTGAGCGCGTCGAGCTGGCTGGACATTCCTACTGGAAAGGCTGGCTGGAATTGCGCGATGAACTGCTGGATGTTGGCGTCGGGATTGATGGCGCCTTCCAATACTTCGAAACCTTTTGGTCCAAGTTGTTTTTGAAGGCCACTCAGAACCTGAGTGGTTTTTTGGCAATGCGGTCAAGTGGTGAGGATGAAAGCCAGGCACAGAACTTTGCCGCGGTAGCTGGAGACTTGCGCCTGTTTGCCGTCGGGGAGCTTTATGGCGTATTCGGGCGCTTTGCGTGGAACGTCGGCGGCAAAGGCGGCGCCTAGGAGCGCAAGCGTGGTTAGAATCTTCGAGCGCATTGTGAATTTCAGTATAGCTTCGATGGGCTCGGGCGCGCGTGGTGGGTTAGCAGTGCCACTACTGTGAACGAAAAACTTTTCTTCTTAGTACTGAGTTCCGATGCGCGGAAGTTTTATAATTGATGTTTCATGAGAACACTCCGTCGTGTCGCCGTGCTCGGCGCCGGTACCATGGGCTCGCGCATCGCCGCCCATTTCGCTAATGCGGGCGTGCCCGCTTTGCTTCTGGATATTGTTGTTCCCGGTCAAGCCAATCGGAACGCCGCGGCGCTAAAGGGCATCGAGAATGCATCCAAGCAGCGGCCTGGTGGATTTTTTACCGATGACAAGATCGCGCTGATTGAGGCGGGCAACTTCGAGGACGATCTGCATCGCGTGAGCGAGTGCGATTGGATTCTGGAAGCGGTGGTGGAGAATCTGGAGTTGAAGCGCGATCTATGGCGCAAGGTGGATGCGGCGCGCAAGATCGATGCGATTCTCTCCACCAACACCAGCGGTATTCCACTCGCGCAGATTTCCGAGGGTTTCTCGCCGCAGTTCCGCCGGCATTTCCTGGGTACGCATTTCTTCAATCCGCCACGCTATCTGCACCTGCTGGAGCTGATCCCGGGAGCCGACACGGATCCTGCGATTTTGGAGGCGGTGGAAGAGTTCTCCGACCGGCGTTTGGGAAAAGGCGTGGTTCGAACCAAGGATACGCCCAACTTCATTGCCAACCGCATCGGCAGCTTTTTCGGCGGGACCATCGCGAAAACCATGGTGGAGGAAGATTTCACCATCGAAGAAGTGGACGCGCTCACGGGTCCGCTGATCGGATTGCCGAATAGCGCGAGTTTCCGGCTGCTGGACTTGGTGGGTTTGGATGTGTGGGCGTTCGTGGGGAGCAATCTTTATGGCGCGGTGCCGCACGATCCGTGGCGCGACCGTTTTCTGCCGCTCGATTTTGAGAAAAAGATGATCGAGCGCAAATGGCTGGGCGATAAGACTGGCCAGGGGTTCTATAAAAAAACCGGCAAAGGCGACAGCAAAGAGATTCAGGTACTGGATTGGAAAACGTTGGAATATCAACCGCTGCAGAAGCCGCGCTTTCCAACGGTGGACGCTGCGAAAAACATCGAAGACCTGGGCGAGAGGCTGCGGACTCTGCTGCGTTCCACCGATCGCGCGGGCAAGTTTTTGTGGAAGGTGTTCAGCGATCTGTTTCTCTACTCGGCCGAGATGATTCCTGAGATTTCGGATCGTGTGGTGGAGATCGATCGCGCGATGCGCTGGGGATACGCGAACAAGCTGGGGCCGTTCGAGCTGTGGGACACGCTGGGATTCGTGGATGTGATCACGCGCCTTGAAGCAGAGCATAGGCCGTTGCCCGCGGGCGTGAAGAAGGCGCTGTCGCACGGAGTGTTTTCGCTATACAAGCACGCCGACCAACACGGCCGGTCCGAGACCACGTATTTCGATTTCCACACGCAGGGCTACCAGCCCATCGAGCCACGCGAAGGCATCATGGTGCTGTCGGATCTGAAGCGCTCGCAAGGCGTGGTGCAACAGAACGCCGGAGCGTCGCTGGTGGATCTGGGCGACGGCGTATTGTGCGTGGAGTTTCACAGCAAGATGAACGCGATCGGCGAAGACAACATCGGGATGTTGTACGCGGGTTTGGCGGAAACTGAAAAGAATTTCGATGCGATGGTGATCGCGAACGAAGGCGGCGACTTCAGCGTGGGCGCCAATCTGGTGATGGTGCTGCTGGCGGCGCAAGAAGGCGAATGGGACGAGCTGAATGCTGCTATCAACCGCTTCCAGCAGGCGAACATGGCGCTGAAATATGCCGCCAAGCCGGTGGTTTCCGCGCCGTTTGCGCGAACGCTGGGCGGGGGTTGCGAGATTGTGCTGCATTCGACGCGCGCGCAGGCGTCGGCGGAAACGTACATCGGCCTGGTGGAAGTGGGTGTGGGATTGATTCCAGGCGCGGGCGGATGCAAAGAGTTGCTGGTGCGGCTCAAGGACGCGCGCAAGGTTTTCGAGCTGATCGGTTACGCGAAAGTGTCGTCCAGCGCGGAGGACGCGAAGAAGCTCGGGTTGCTGAATCGGAACGATTCGATTTCGATGAATCCGGAACGTTTGATCGGGGATGCTAAGGCGCTGGCGCTGTCACTGGCGCCTGGTTATTCGCCCGGCGTTCCGCGCAACGACATCAAGGTGGCCGGCGAGAGCGGTTATGCGTTGCTGAAACTGGGCGCTTGGACCGCGCGGCAGGGGCACTACATCAGCGATCACGACGTGCTGATCGCCGAGAAGCTGGCGAACATTCTTAGTGGCGGCCGGCTGACCGGTGAGCAGATGGTTTCAGAGCAATACCTGCTGGATCTGGAACGGGAAGCGTTTCTGAGCCTGTGCGGCCATCCGAAAACGCAGGAGCGCATGGGGTATATGCTGAAAACGGGAAAGCCCCTACGCAACTAACGAGAAACGAGAAACGAGAAACGAGAAACGAGAAACGAGAAACGATGCACGAAGCCGTAATTGTTGATTGCTTGCGAACCGCGATTGGTAAAGCGCCGAAGGGCAAGTTGCGAACCACGCGGCCTGATGATTTAGCCGCGGCCGTGATCCGTCGGCTGCTGGAAAAATATCCCGCCGTTTCGCCGGACGAAGTGGATGATGTGATTCTCGGCTGCGCGAGCCCGGAAGGCGAATCCGGAATGAATATGGCGCGCGTGGCGGCGCTTCGCGCGGGATTGCCCGATGCGGTGCCCGGGGTCACCATCAACCGTTTCTGTTCCTCAGGGCTGCAAGCTATCGCGATGGCGGCGGATCGAATCCGTTCGGGAAGCGCGCAAATCATGATCGCCGGCGGCGCAGAATCCATGAGCATGATTCCGATGGGGGGATACAAATTCGCGCCGAATCCGTGGTTGGTGGACCATCTGCCGCAAATCTACATGGGGATGGGGCTCACCGCGGAAGAAGTGCAGCGCAAGTACAATGTGAGCCGCGAGGATTCCGATCAATTCTCGTATCGCAGCCATCAGAACGCTCTGCGGGCGCAGGCCGAAGGCAAGTTCGACGAAGAGATCGTGCCGGTGGAGGTGGAGGCGAACATTCTAGAAAATGGCGCGGCTCATCAACACAAATCCACATTTCAGAAAGACGAGGGGCCGCGAGCCGACACCACGCTCGAAGCGCTGGCGAAGTTGAAGCCGGTTTTTCAAGCCGACGGTACGGTGACTGCCGGCAACTCATCGCAGATGAGCGATGGAGCGGCCGCGGCGTTAATTATGTCCGCGAAGAAAGCCAAGGATCTTGGCCTGAAGCCGATGGCGCGATTCGTGAGCTTCGCGGTGGCAGGTGTTCCGCCGGAGATTATGGGCATCGGACCGGTAGTAGCCATCCCGAAGGCGCTCACGCTGGCCGGGTTGAAGACGGAAGACATCGACATAATTGAATTGAATGAAGCTTTCGCGGTGCAATCGCTGGCCGTAATCCGGCAGAGCGGGCTTGATTTGGAGCGCGTCAATCCGAATGGCGGCGCCATCGCGCTGGGCCATCCGCTAGGCTGCACCGGGGCCAAGCTGACGGCGACAATCCTGCGAGAGATGAAACGCCGCAACTCAAAATACGGCATGGTAACCATGTGCGTGGGTGGCGGCCAGGGTGCTGCCGGTATCTTTGAACGACTGAACTAAACGAGAAACGAGAAACGAGAAACGGAGTTACCAATGGCGACTACTACACTTACTCCTACTAAACACCAGGGCGGTTCATTCCTGCTCGGGGTGACGTCCCCGGCCGAGATTTTTACGCCCGAGGATTTCACCGACGAACATCGCGCCATCGCGCGCACCACTGAGGCATTTTTTCTGAAAGAAGTGGCGCCCAACGTGGAGGCGATCCAGCATCAGGAGCCGGGCCTGGCGATCTCGATTTTGCGCAAATCGGCTCAGCTTGGATTGACTGGCGTTATTATTCCTGAGAAGTTTGGCGGCATGGAGATGGACCTGGTGTCGGCCATGATTGTGGCGGAAGGAGTGTCGAAGGACGGCTCTTACTCCGGCTGGCACGGCGCACACACCGGCATCGGCACGCTGCCGCTGCTGATGTTCGGCACCGACGAGCAAAAGCAGCGCTATCTTCCGAAACTCGCGAGCGCGGAGATGGTGGCCGCTTATTGCCTCAGCGAGCCGCAAGCGGGCTCGGATGCTTTGGCCATCCGCACTCGCGCCGATTTGAGCCCGGATGGAAAACACTACATCCTGAATGGCCAGAAAATGTGGATCACCAACGGGGGCGGCGCCGATCTCTATACGGTGTTCGCCAAGATCGACGGCGAGAAATTCACAGCGTTTCTGGTGGAGCGCAAGTATGCGGGCGTGCAACCGGGCGCGGAGGAAAAGAAGCTCGGTATCAAGGGCAGTTCCACCACGGCCGTCTATTTGGACAACGTCAAGGTGCCGGTGGAAAACGTGTTAGGCGAGATTGGCCGCGGGCATATCATCGCTTTCAATATTCTGAATCTGGGCCGTCTGAAGTTGGGCCCGTTCGCGATCGGCGGCGCTAAGGAAGTGCTGCGCGTGTCGCTGAAGTACGCCAAGGAACGCAAGGCTTTCGGGAAATCGATCGCCGAATTCGGAATGATCCAACATAAACTGGCGGAAATGGCCATCCGGATTTACGCGGCGGAGAGCACCAGTTGGCGCGTAGTGGGCTTGATTGAGAACGAACTGGAGGGTTTTTCCTGGAAAAATGCGGGCGCGGCGCAAATTATGTTGAAAGCGGTGGAGGAATTTGCGGCCGAATGCTCTTATATCAAGATCTTCGCGTCCGAAATGTTGGATTACGTCGTAGATGAGGGCGTGCAGATTCACGGCGGCTACGGCTACCATCAGGATTACGCGGTGGAGCGGGCCTACCGGGATTCGCGCATCAACCGGATTTTTGAGGGCACGAACGAGATCAACCGGCTGCTAGCCACCGGCATGCTATTGAAGCGGGCACAACGCGGTCAATTGCCGCTGGTGGAGGCGGTGAAGAAGCTGCAAGCAGAAGTTCTCGCTGGGCCCACGCTCTCCGCGAGCGGTGATGAGGACACCAAGCTGGCGGCCAACGCCAAGAAGGTGGCGCTGTTCGCTTTGGGTGTGGCGTATCAGAAATTCATGAACGCGCTGGAGGATCAGCAGGAGGTTCTGGCCGGACTCACGGACATCATGATGAACGCGTTCGCCATGGAGTCGGTGTTGTTGAGGACGCAAAAGCTGGCGGCGCAGAAGAAAGGCGATAACGCGGCTGAGATGTGCCCGGTATTCCTGCGCGAGGCGATGGAAACCGTCGAAAGCGCGGCACGAACGGTGCTGGCGGCGAGTTCGGAGGGCGATGCCCTGCGCACGAATCTAGCGGTGCTGAAGCGCTTCACCAAGTTCGAGCCGGTGAATGCGATCGCGGTGCGGAGGAAGATCGCTGGACGGCTGCTCGAAGCAGATCGTTACGCGGTGTAGCGCACGCACGAGTGCGTGCGCCACGATTTGCCGGACAAATGAAAATCGTCATCACGGTGGGTTTGCCGGGATCCGGCAAATCTACTTATCTGAAGCGCCGCGGTTTGAACGCAATCTCATCGGATGAAATCCGGCGCTTGATCGCCGATGATCCTGCGGATCAAACCATCCATGCGCGAGTGTTTGCGACTAT
>CZKS01000257.1_pt1 | contig 23883 bp, 22 predicted proteins | sample 1122221 | NCBI WGS metagenome assembly CZKS01 (sample SAMEA3539301, study PRJEB10725) | soil metagenome | biome: tundra; feature: field; material: soil | place: USA | collected 2010-05 | depth 0.15 m
ATGGGCCGCGCGCGCATCCGCATTGAGCCGGGCCGGCACGTGCATACGCACAATGTCACATTCGAAGAAATTTCCTTCGCGTACGATTTTCCGGTTGGCGAAGTTTCACTCTCGCGACCGAGTCAGGATGTTCCCGCATTTCTCGGCTATCCGCGCGAGGACGGGCGCGTTGGGACGCGGAATTACATCGCGGTGGTGGCGGCCAGCAACTGCGCGGCGCATACCGCGGAGCTGATCGCTGCCTGCTTTGATGGCGAAACCTTGCCGCCCAACGTGGATGGCGTAGCCGCATTTCCGCATGGCGAGGGCTGCGGGCATACGATTGGCCCTGATACAGAGCAGCTCCAGCGCACGCTGGCTGGTGTCTTGAACCATCCCAACGTGGCGGCCGCGATTATCCTCGGGCTCGGCTGCGAAGTAAATCAAATCGATCATTACCTGGGGCAGGGAACTGCCCGCACGGACCGTCTGGTGGGGATGACTCTGCAATCGAGCGGCGGAACGCGCGCCACCGTGGAAGCGGCCCGTAAAGTCATCGCCGGTTTGATGGACCGCGCAGCAGCCGAAAAACGAGTGAAAACGCCGGCATCTAAGATTGTTTTGGGGCTGAACTGCGGCGGTTCGGACTCGTTTTCGGGAATCACGGCCAACCCGGCGTTGGGGGTCTGTTGCGACCAGTTGGCAGCGGTGGGCGGCACTGCGGTTTTAGCTGAGACTACGGAGATCTTCGGCGCGGAGCATCTGCTGGTCCGCCGCGCACGCAACCGGCAGGTGGCGGAGAAACTGCTCGGATTCATCGCTGGATACAAGACCTACCTGAAGCGATTCGGCGGCAGCTTCGACGACAACCCGTCGCCAGGCAACAAAGAGGGCGGGCTGACGAACATTCTGGAGAAATCACTGGGGGCGGTGGCGAAGGCCGGTACCTCTCCATTGATGGACGTAGTCGATTATGCGGAACGAATCACCTCGCCAGGCTTCGTATTCATGAACACGCCCGGCTACGATCCGGTGTCTCTTACAGGACTCGCCGCGGGCGGCGTCAATGTGATTGCCTTTACCACTGGGCGAGGCAGCGCCATCGGTTTTCCCACCATTCCGGTGATCAAGATCGCGAGTAACAGCGCCATCTACCGCCGCATGCGCGACAACATGGACATCAATGCCGGACGCATTGCCGACGGAGACGGCACGATTGTTGAGGTGGGGCGCGAGATATTCGATCTGTTGCTGCGCGTGGCCTCCGGCGAGAAAACTTCGAGCGAGCGGCTGGGGCATAAAGAATTCGTGCCCTGGCGCATTGGACCGGTGCTCTGAGCATGATCATCGCGGATCTTGCCCAAATCGCTGGAAGAACTTATCCGGCCCGGCGGCGCACTCAAAACCTGGTGGGAGGCGCGAGTCCGATTCAGGCGGAAGCCTTTGCGCTGGGCCACGTCACGCTGGAAGCGAACGGCGGACAAGTGCCGTGGCACAACCAAGATCAGGAAGAAATCTACCTGGTTCTGGAGGGCGAGGGCGAGATGTGCCTGGGCGATGAGAAGATGACGCTCGGAGCCGGTCAAGCTGTGTACATTCCACGGCGCGTGTTCCATCAGTTGACGAATATCGGCGCGATTCCGCTGCGAATGATCTATTGCTACGGACCGGGCGGTGACGTGGCTCACTGGCGTCAGGAGTTGGATGGGACACTGCCGAAAGCTGGCGTTGAAGCGCCGCCGCTTCCGAAGGGAGCTAGGCCGCAGCACAGCTAGGCGGCAGGCAGCAGGGCGCAGGCGGCAGGCAGCAGGCGGCAGGCGGCAGGCGGCAGAAGGCAGAAGGCAGAAAGCAGAAGGCAGAAGGCAGAAAGCAGCAACCAGAAACCGGAAACGAGAAACGAGAAACGAGAAACGAGAAACGAGAAACGGGTTTGAAGGTTCATTCAGTCGGGATCATCATGAACGGCGTCACCGGCCGCATGGGTGCGAATCAGCATCTGGAACGTTCCATTCTTGCGATCATCGCGCAGGGCGGCGTCAAGATCTCAAACGACGAAGTGATTCTGCCGCGGCCACTGTTGGTAGGACGCAACGCCGCCAAATTGGAAACGCTCGCGCGCGGCCACGGCAATCTGCCCTGGACAACCGATCTGGATGCCGCGCTGGCTGATCCGGAGTACTCCATTTACTTCGACGCGCAGACCACCGATCACCGCGCGGAATCCGTTCGCAAAGCCATCGCCGCCGGAAAGCACATCTACTGCGAGAAACCGAGCGCGGGTAGTTTGGAAGCGGCTTATGAACTTTATCAACTGGCTAAAACGGCCGGAGTGAAGCACGGCGTCGTTCAGGACAAATTGTGGCTGCCCGGGTTGCTGAAGTTGAGGGCGCTGCGCGATCGAGGATTCTTCGGCCGGATATTCTCCGTGCGCGGTGAATTCGGCTATTGGGTATTCGACGGTGAAACCACGGCGGCACAGCGTCCATCCTGGAACTATCGTAAAGAAGATGGCGGCGGAATCATCATGGACATGTTGTGTCACTGGCGCTATGTGCTGGACGATCTGTTTGGGCCGGTGCGGGCGGTTTCCTGCCTGGGCGCGACGCACATTCCGCGGCGCTGGGATGAATCCGGCCGTCCGTATGATGCAACGGCGGAAGACGCAGCTTATGCGTCCTTCGAGATGGAAGGCGGCATAGTGGCGCATTTCAATTCATCGTGGTGTGTGCGCGTGCGGCGTGACGATCTGCTCACAATTCAGGTGGAAGGAACGAGAGGTTCTGCGGTTGCTGGTCTGCGGGATTGTTGGATCCAATCCGCTGATCGAACGCCGCGGCCAGTGTGGAATCCGGACGTTGAAAATCCTCACCATTACTTTGACGATTGGCAACTGGCCGCCGCCGATGAGCCGTTTGACAATGCATTCAAGAGCCAGTGGGAACTTTTTCTACGGCACGTGGTAGCGGGAGACCCGTTCCGATGGAACTTGCTGGAAGGCGCCAAGGGCGTCCAACTGGCCGAAAAAGGATTGGAATCGTGGCGCAACCGCGCTTGGGTGGATGTGCCGGCGTTGGACGGATAGCTCTACTTCATCTGTGGCCACTTCAGCTGCGATGACGGCGACGGTTTGAAGGGAGGCCGATGTTTGCGGCGCGCCGCTTTGGTTTCTTCCAAGGCGCTTCTAGCGGAGGCGAACGCCGAGACATCCTCGCGCGTAATCGCGTAACTAGCGAAGTGAATGGCCTGCTCTTCGGCGCTGGTGAAAGCGGCGGCCAGAATCTGCAGGCATAAAGTGGGGCCGTCCTGGACGCGGATGCGATGCTGCGCCAATAACGCCATGTCGGCACTCAGGAGGAATTCCAGGTTCTTGACCATCTTGGAGGGGCGCTCTCGCGACACAACGCCTTGAAACCGAAAATTTCGCACGTTGGCGTTCTGGCTGAAACCCATGTAAAGAAACTGCATGTTTACCGCACCTTCGAGCGGCGATGCGCAACGCATTGCGCGTTGTAACGCAGCCGGTTCGGACGCTAACCGTATGCCGGCCTAGCCGGTGCTGCACCGGAATGAATGAGGGGCGGCACTCGGTAAGCACCGCCCGGAAGTCTACGCTAAGCTGACTTGTTCTGCTTGCAGGCCCTTGGGGCCTCGCTTGACGACAAATGTTACCCGTGCGCCTTCGTCCAGCGTGCGATAGCCGCTTGCCTCGATGGCGGAAAAATGGACGAACACGTCCTCACCGTTCTCGCGCTGGATGAATCCAAAGCCTTTTCCGGCGTTAAACCACTTCACTGTACCTGTTTCTTTCATGTTACTTTCTCTCTTCTCTGGTCTCTTTCTAGCGATTAAAGTCCTGACGTCTGGATTGAGGGCAGTAAGGAGGCGGGGAACGAGGGGTTTACGGGGTGCTCCTCTAGCTGGTTCAAATGGACGCGCAAGTGTCTCAAAAGCTCCTAATAATATAGCACACCTGAAGCTAACGTGCTCGCCGGTAACTTAGTCTGGCCAAATGGGCGTCTTACTTGAGTTGTTTCCCGCCGGGTAAATTCGTCCTAGGCGCTGGTTGAAAACCCGTGTGGAACACCGGCTCCCTCAGCCTCAGACTCAGAACCCGTGAAAAAATCAGCGCAAGCGCCGACTCCCTCACGGTCGCGGTTCGGTAACACTCTCTAAACAATGAGGCATCTTTCCGAACCGCGAGCGTAAGCGACCGGTGGTTGCTATTTTTTCACGCGCCCATTCCGAACCGCGACGGTTAATGGAGTCGGTCTCAGCGCGCTCAGAAATCCAGGTACCAAGGCACATTCACAACCGCGATTTGTTGGTTGCCCTTCACGTACAACAGGGCCTTGAGAGCGGCCGCGCGCTGGTTATGGAGAAAGTAGTAATACCAGTGGCGTTCCACCAGTTCCGGGATCACAACGGCGATCTGGCGGCTTGGGTCCTTCTTATGGAGCTCGAGTACGTAATCGACGATTGGCATGAGGACATAGCGGTAAGGAGAATTGATGACGACCAGCTTCGGGGTCGGCAAACCGACTTCCATCACAGGCTTCTCCACATATCGCTCCCAGTCGGGTCTTAGGTCAGGAGTGTCTTCGGATCCAATCTGCAGGCCAATTACTTCGGGCGAAATGGTTAAGGCAAACCGCACGGCCTTCTTTGCGACGATGCTCCAACGTTGCATCGGTACCACCACGATCGCTGGCCGAAAATCCTTGAGCTCCAACGGCGACGGACTGGCGGTCGCTATTACGACGCGGTCGTAGTGACGGCGGACCATGACCATCCCGACCAGTATCCCGGGAATGAGCAACACCGTAATCCACGCGCCCTCGGTGAATTTCGCCACCAATACCACCAGCACGGTAATCGCCGTAACGAAGGCTCCTAATCCGTTAACGGCCATACTTCGAACCGCGCCGGGACCGCCGATTCTGCGCCAGTGAAACACCATGCCCGCCTGCGAGAGCGTAAAAGCCAGAAAGGCTCCGACTGCGAACAGCGGAATCAATCGATCCGTGATGCCGCCGAAGATAACCAGGAGCACGCCGGAGAGTGCCGCGAGAACATAGATTCCTTCCGAGTAAACCAGGCGCCTTCCGCGCAGAGAGAACGCCAATGGCAGGTATCGATCCAGCGCAATTACCCGGCACAGGCGCGGGAAATCCGCAAACGCGGTATTCGCCGAAAGGGCCAGGACCAGCAGGATGGAGCCTATCGTGATGTAGTAAAAAATCCCCCTTCCGAGAATCGCGGTCACCAGCATGGAGATAATGCTTTGATAGCCTGGCTGACCGGGATCGGTGGCGCCTATATGATAAATGTTCACCAGCCACGCGATGCCCGCCAGCAGCACGATCAGCAGCGCAATGACCGTTGTTAAAGTACGGCGCGCGTTCTCATCCGACGGCTCGCGAAATGCCTTCACTCCGTTGCTCACCGCTTCCACTCCGGTCATCGCAGTGCAACCGCTCGCAAATGCCTTTAGTAGTATCCACGCGCCCACCGCCTCCGTAGCCGCGCCCATCTTGGGAGGAGCAATCACCGGAACTGGATGGCCGCCTTCGAGCAGCGTTTTCGCGAGGCCAATGAGAATCGCGACCACCAGGCAGCCGACGAAAAGATAAGTCGGCAACATGATGATGAGGCCCGCCTCACGCACTCCGCGGAGATTGATGATGGTGATGATTACCAGAATCCCTAGACAGAGCGCGAGCGTATGCGGCTGCAGGGATGGCGCCGCCGATACCAGAGCGCCAACTCCGGCCGAAATTCCCACTGCCACCACCAGGACGTAATCAATCATCAGCGCCACCCCGGCCAGCAACCCGGCATTGGGACCGAGGTTTTCGCGCGCCACCGTGTAGGACCCGCCTCCTCCCGGATACGCGCCGATGGTCTGCCTGTAGGAAAAGTAAACGATCGTGAGAAGGACTATGATCGCCGCGCTGATCGGAACCGAGTAGTGGATGCCCGCTATGCCAAGAGGAATCAGCAGCGTGAGCGCTGCTTCCGGGCCGTAGGCGGCTGAGCTCAGCGCATCCAGGCCGAAGACCCCAATGCCCGCAACCGGTCCGATGCGTTCTGCGCGTTCGTCGGAGGCGGCCAGCGGCTTGCCAATCAGGAGGTCGAGGATCGGCATTAATTCATTGGAGAGCCAGCCGGGAGCCGGGCGATTGTTGGTAAACTGCGGTTGTTAAGCGCCGCGGGCTGAACGGCGGGAACCGGCCGTGGACGCTTCGGCCTTCATCGGCTTGCGGGGAGATTCGTTCAAGCGGCGCACCTGATCGCTCACGCAAACCAGGAACATCGGCTGCTTGGCATTCTTCAGAATATCGATGATCCGTTCCTGCTGGTCTTCCAGATAGATGGATTTACCATCCGTGACCAAGTGAAGATCGGAGTCCGATTCCATAACCTCGCTCAGACGTTTGCCCATCTCACGCTGTAGGAACCTCAGAACCCGCCGGATCTTCTGGAGGGAGAAACCCTTACGGCGCAGTTCCGCGATGACTGTAATTTCAATTACCTCGGCCGACTGATATACGCGCTTGTGCCCTTCATGCTGCGGAGAAACAACTTTGCGCTCGTCCCACCACTGCAACTGCCGCAGGCTGACCTGGGCAATGTCAGAAACGTCACTGCTGGTGAAGGTACGAGCCCCATCTTCGCTCTCAGAACGAGTTTTCTTTGTTTTGAACATGATCCCCCGCTAACGTTTTGGATGTGGACGGCTACTAAAATTCTAACCGACCTACTACCAGCATTCAATAGGAAAAATTGCCAGTCTTCGGCGTTACCCGCCTCCGACGAATTGTACTATCTCTAAAGCCGCGCCGGGACCGATCCGGGTGTTGTCCCATTCCGAGCGGCGAACGATCTTCCGGTCCAGTTCCACCGCCACCCGGTCCCCTGCGATATCCAGCCTGACCAGGAGTTGCGCCAGGGTCTGGCCTTCCGGAACGCTGCGAACTTGTCCGTTTACAACAATTTGTATCTCTTTTGTTCCAACGTTCGTCATGCCTGTCGTAGGAGAAACCGCGAAACTAGAAACCAGAAACTTGCCTCCGAAGGCCGGATCTCATTATAGTCAAATTGTAGAGCTTACGGTTTCACAATCTCAATCCGATGCCAACCACTTATCCTGAGACGTATTTCCCAGTACTGGTACAGACCGTGCTGGCCGTGCTGGTGGCGGGGGCGCTCATCACGCTTTCCTTCGTCCTCGGCAAGCGGGTGAAGGACAGGGTGAAGGATTCCCCATACGAATGCGGCATTGCGCCCACTGGCAGCGCCCGGGAGCGCTTCAGCGTGAAATTCTACCTGGTTGCCATCGTTTTCATCCTGTTCGATATTGAGGCTGTGTTTCTTTATCCGTGGGCAGTGGTCTATCGCGAGCTGAAGATGTTCGCCTTCGTCGAGATGCTTTTGTTCGTGGTCTTGATCGTATGCGGCTTCTTTTACGTCTGGAAGAAGGGCGCGCTAGACTGGTCGAGTGAGGTTCCCCGTCTGAGCAGCCGGCGAGATCCACATTCTTGAACTCATCCACATGCTCCCAGATCAACTGAAAGAAGATTCGGTTGCCCCGGCGCTTGAAGCGCGTTTTCCGGATGCAGTCACGGGAGGCCACGCGGAGCGCGGCGAGCCAACATTATTCATACTGCCGGAGCGGATCGTGGAAGTGTGCCGGTTTCTGAAAAACGAACAAGCCTTCCTACGGCTGAGCGGCATCACGGCGGTGGACTGGCATCCGGCCGATCCTCGCTTCGAGGTAGTGTACTTGTTGCACTCACTCGATCGGAACAAGCGCCTGCGCCTGAAATGCCGGGTCGGGGAATCCCATTGCGAGATAGACTCCGTCACCGGCGTGTGGCGCTCCGCGAATTGGTACGAGCGCGAAGTTTTCGACATGTTCGGCATCGCCTTTCGCGGTCATCCCGATCTGCGCCGCATTCTGATGCCGAGCGATTGGGAAGGCAGCCCGCTGCGAAAAGATTATCCCGTGCACGGTTACAAATACAGCTATCAGGACGAATAGGATTCGGCATGCGCGAAGGTACATTACATACGGGAACGATTTCCGCGTTGGATGCGGAACAGACGGCCGGCGCCCCCCCTGAGGGAGCCATCCACCGGATGACCCTGAACATGGGTCCGCAACATCCCTCCACGCATGGCGTGCTGCGCGTGGTTCTGGAGCTGGACGGCGAGACCATCGTCACCGCGATTCCTGATATTGGCTTCCTGCATACCGGGATCGAAAAGGAATGCGAGGTCAAAACCTGGCAGCAGGTAGTGACGCTGACGGATCGCGTGGACTATCTGGCTAATCTCTCGAACAACCTGGTGTATGCGCTGGCGGTGGAAAAACTGATCGGCGATATCGAGATCCCGCCCCGAGCGCAATGGATGCGCGTGATGATGGCCGAGTTATCGCGCTTGAACAGCCATCTGGTCTGGCTGGGCACGCATGCGCTGGACATCGGCGCGATGAGCGTCTTCTTTTACTGTTTCCGCGAACGCGAGGACATTCTCCGGATTCTAGAAATGTTCTCCGGCCAAAGGATGATGACCAGCTACATTCGTATTGGAGGGCTGGCATTGGAGCCGCCGCGCGGTTGGCAACACGTGGTGGGGAAATTCATACGGGCGTTTCCGAGCAAAGTGGACGAGTATGAGGAATTGCTGGATACCAATCCCATCTGGACGCGGCGAACCCAGGGAGTGGGAATCGCGCCGCTGGAAGATTTGCTCGACTTGGGTGTTACCGGTCCCATGATCCGCGCCGCGGGCGTGAAGTGGGATATCCGAAAATCAGAGCCATACTCGAGCTACGACAAATTCGATTTCGAAATCCCCACCCGCAGCGAAAATGACGTCTACGCGCGCTATCGGGTGCGCTTGAGCGAGATGCGGCAGAGCGCGCGCATCATCACGCAAGCGCTGGAAGGGATGCCGGAAGGCGCCTGGCAGGCGGACGCGCCAAAGATCGTTCTGCCCGAGCGCGAAAAGATGAAGACCCAGATGGAAGCGCTGATCTATCATTTCAAGATTGTGACGGAAGGCTTCCGCGTGCCGGCCGGCGAGGTTTATCAGGCGGTGGAGTCGCCGCGCGGCGAGATCGGATATTACGTGGTGAGCGACGGAACGTCGAAGCCGTATCGGATTTTCATGCGCACGCCCAGTTTCGGCAATCTGCAAGCGCTTCCGGCGCTGCTCGAAGGGCGGCTTCTAGCGGATTCCATCGCCGCGCTCGGCAGCATGGATTTTGTACTGGGGGACGTGGATCGCTGATGACTTTCTCGCCGGAACTCGAAGCCAGATTTGCCAAAATGCTGGAAAGCTACCCTCCCGGCCGGACGCGCTCGGCAGTGGTCCCGATGCTGCTCTACGCCCAGGATGAAGTCGGCCACATCTCGCACGAGTTGATCGAGGAAGTGGCGCGCCGTTGCAAAGTGACTCCGCTGCAAGTGGACGAAGTGGTGGGCTACTACTCCATGCTGCACAAGAAGCCGCAGGGCAAGGTTCACGTGCAGGTTTGCACGAATATCAGTTGCCTGCTGGCCGGGGGCGAAGAGCTGTACGAACACGCCTCAAAGACATTGGGTATCGGAAACAAGGAAACCACAGCCGACGGACAGCTTTCGCTCGAAGAGGTGGAGTGTATCGGTGCCTGTAGCTGGGCGCCGGCCATCCAGATGAATTACGACTTTCACCATCATGTGACGCCGGAGAAGCTGGATAAGTTGATTGACGAATTAAGAAGGAAACAATGAAGACGGTTCTTCAGTTCATCGGTTCTTCGGTTCATCGGTTCCCGCGGATCGGCTTACGTCGTCATCCCTGGCATAGTGAACTCGCGAGCCACCGAACCGGAGAACCGGAGAACCGAAGAACCGAAGAACAGAGTTTTTGATGCTCTATAACGACCCTCATCCACTCGAAGTAAAGATCGTCACCAAACGGTTTGGGCTGCCCAACTCGGCATCGCTCGATACGTATCTCGCCACCGACGGCTTCAAGGCATTCTTCAAGGCCATGGAAATGACGCCCGAGCAGATCATCGAGGAAGTGAAGCTCTCGGCCTTGCGCGGGCGGGGCGGCGCCGGGTTTCCGGCCGGCCTGAAGTGGAGCTTCGTGCCGCGCAATTCGCCGCTGCCAAAATACGTCATTATTAACGCCGACGAAAGCGAGCCAGGCACCTGCAAGGACCGGCTGCTGATGGAAAACGATCCGCATCAGTTGCTGGAAGGCATCTTGATCGCCGGCCGCGCCATCGGCGCTCACAAGGGTTACATCTATATACGAGGCGAGTACCGCTACCTGATCGAAGCGATGGATCGCGCCATCTCGGAGGCGTACGCGCGCGGTTACCTGGGCAAGAATATTCAGGGCACCGGATTCGACTTTGATATTTATACGCACTCGGGCGCCGGAGCCTACGAATGCGGAGAAGAGACCGCACTCCTGGATTCCATCGAGGGCAAGCGAGGCATCCCGCGCATGAAGCCGCCGTTTCCGGCGGTGGTGGGAGCGTGGCAGGCTCCGACGCTGATAAACAACGTTGAGACTTTATCGGCCGTGCCGGCCATCATTCGCGACGGAGCCGCGGCGTTTGCTGCGTTAGGCCCTCCGAAGAATGGCGGCACACGCATGATTTGTCTCTCCGGACACATCAACAAACCCGGCGTCTATGAACTGCCCGTGGGTTTCAATCTGCTCCGGATGATTTACGAAGTTGGCGGCGGAATGCGCAATGGCAAAAAGCTGAAGGCAGTGGTTCCGGGTGGTTCGTCCTGTCCGCTGTTGAAAGCGGAGGAGTGCGACATCCCAATGGACTTCGACACTTTAGCCAAGGTGAAAAGCATGCTCGGCTCGGGCGGCACGGTGGTTCTGGATGAGGACACCTGCATGGTCCGATTCGCGCTGCGCATCATGAAGTTTTATGCGCACGAGAGTTGTGGCTGGTGTATTCCCTGCCGCGAAGGCACAACCTGGTTGAAAAAAATGCTGCAGCGTTTCCATGACGGCGGCGGACAGAAGAGCGATATTCCGCTGATCGGCGAGCTCTCGAAGAATATGCTGGGCCGCACGTTCTGCGCGCTGGGCGATGCGGCAGCCATGCCGACTATCTCGATTGTCGAGAAGTTTCCCGAAGACTTCGAGGCGCATTTGAATGGGCGTCCTTGCCCCTACGCGCATGCAGCCGAGCCCGTGTTTGCATGAGACCTTCTTTGGTTGACCCACGATGAGCGACATAAACCTTACGATCGACGGCCAGGCCGTTAAAGCGGCGCCCGGGACCTTGGTCATTAACGCCGCCAAGCAAGTTGGCATCGAGATCCCGTCATTTTGCTATTACGACGGGTTGCAATCGGTGGCCGCCTGCCGCATGTGCCTGGTGGAAATTGAGAAGACGCCCAAGCTGCAGGTGGCCTGCACCACGCCAGTGGCCGAGGGCATGGTGGTGCGCACCGAATCGCCCACAGTCCGCGAGGCACGCAAAGGGACCATCGAATTCCTGCTCACCAATCATCCGCTGGATTGCCCGGTGTGCGACAAGGGCGGCGAATGCGAGCTGCAGGACATGACCTTCCGCTACGGCGCCGGCGAAAGCCGGTTCGTGGAACAGAAGCTGCATGTGGACGAGCAGCAATGGTCGCCCGTTGTCTTTTTCGACGCCCCGCGCTGCATCCTGTGCTATCGTTGCGTTCGCGTGTGCGATGAGGGGATGGGCGTGAACGCGCTGGGCGTGATCAATCGCGGCGCTCATGCGGAAATCGCGCCGAACCATTTCGATCACCTGGAGTGCGATGAATGCGGCATGTGCATCGACATCTGCCCAGTCGGCGCTCTGACCAGCGGTATGTATCGCTACAAGACGCGGCCCTGGGAAATGCACCACGTCGGGACTATTTGTACGCACTGCTCAAACGGATGCAAGACCACGCTGGGCGTGCGGAACAATCAGATCATCCGCGGCAACAATCGCGATCAATCGGGAATCAACGGCGAGTTCCTGTGCATCAAAGGACGCTACGCTTTCGATTTCGTTCACAGCCCGGAGCGGCTGCAATCCCCGATGCTGCGCAAGAACGGAGCGCTCGAGCCGGTGTCCTGGGCGGAAGCGCTGTCTGCGGTGGCGCAGAAGTTGAAAGAAGTGAAGGCGCGGGGCGGCAAGTTCGCGGTGATCGGATCGAACCACACCACCAACGAGGAAAATTACTACCTGCAGAAATTCGCACGGGAAGCGTTAGGGACCGCGAGCATCGATCATCATCGCACGGGCGATGTCCCCACCTTGTTGGACGCGCTCAGCGGAAAGACCGGCGCGCTGGCTACCACGGATGATCTTTACAACCGCAAGGCGATTCTCGTGATCGGGAGCGATCTTTCGCAGCAGCATCCTTTTCTGGCGTTCCAGATTCGGGCCAATTACCGTCATCATAATGCCCACATCTATACCGTTACGGCCGGTCCGGTGCGCGAGCAGAAGCAGGCGGTCCGCAGCATCATGACCATTCCGGGCCAGGAGTTGGAGGACGTTGAATCGCTCCGCGATCAACTGAAGGCCGAGCCGGAATTGGTGATTGTCTTCGGAGACGCGATCAAAGGCGACGCCGTTCACAAGTTGGTAGCCTTTGGCGATTCACTCGGCATCCCCGTGAAATATGTCTGCCTGGTGGATTATTCGAATTCGCGCGGTGCTTCTGACATGGGGCTTTCGCCCAGGCTGGGCCCGGGATATCGTCCTGTGAGTGAGCCTGGGCTCGCGTACGACGAAATTCTCGCAGCGGCGGATCTCGATGTCTTTTGGGTGGTGGGCGCGAATCCGTTGAAGCAGGGCACGCTCGCCTCTGAGAAAGCGTTCGTGGTGGTGAACGAAATGTTCCTCACTGAGACCGCGCAGCGCGCTGACGTTGTGTTTCCCGCTGCTTCGGCTTACGAAAAGAACGGGACCGTCACAAACGTGTGCGGGGAAGTGCAGCGGCTGAAGGCTGGTTTACAAGTAATGGGGACCAAGCCGGACCTCGAAATTATCGGCCTGGTGTCCAAGGAAATGGGCATCAACATCGGCATCTGGACGCACGACAAAGTTTTTGACGAGATTCGTACCAGCGTGCATGGTTATAATATTCCTTTGCCTATCGTCGCATCGGGGGGAGCAGCGCAAACTACACCAGTGAATGGGCACGTGGCCGGTTCGCGGCCGGACTTGATTCAATCGTCGCGCGACACTCTCTTTACCTCTGGCTCATTGGGACGTTATTCCAAGACGCTCAGCTCCGTGCTTGAAGCGCCGGGCGGGTTGTACTCCGGCGAGCGGCCGTAGAGTCACGAATGAATTTCTTATTACTCAGCCTCATCAAGGCGGCGGTGATCGCCTTTGTGCTTCTGACCACGCTTGCGTATCTGCAGTGGATCGAGCGCAAGGTGATCGGGCACATTCAGCTTCGCGTGGGACCCTATCGGGTGGGCCCGCATGGGTTGCTCCAGCCGCTGGCGGACGTGGTGAAGCTGATCACCAAGGAAGGCGTGCTGCCTTCGCACGTGAATAAGTTTTTTTACTTGCTAGCGCCATTTATCGCGGTGGTGCTGGCGCTGATTTCCATTGCGGTAATTCCGTTCGGCCCGCAGATCACCATTGGCCCGGTTACCACTTGGATGCAGCTTACCGACCTCAACATAGGCATCCTGTTCGTGCTGGCGGTTTCCTCAGTGGGTGTTTACGGCGTGGCGCTGGGAGGTTGGGCGTCGAACAACAAGTATTCGTTGCTGGGCGGGTTGCGCAGTTCAGCGCAAATGATTAGCTACGAATTGCCGCTGGCGCTCGCGATTGCCGCGCCCTTGCTGCTGGCCAACACGCTCAGCTTCCGCGAAATGGTGGACTATCAAAGCGGTTACTGGCTGGGGTTTATTCCACGCTGGAACGTGTTCCCCGAGATCGTAGGATTCTGCATCTTCGTGATTGCCGGGTTTGCGGAAACCAACCGAGTGCCATTCGATTTGCCCGAAGCCGAAAATGAACTGGTGGCCGGCTTTCACACCGAGTACAGCAGCATGAGCTTCGCGGCCTTCTTCATGGCCGAGTACGCCAACATGGTTACCGTAACAGCGGTTGCGACCCTACTGTTCCTGGGCGGATGGCAGCCGCCGTTTCCGGAACCTTACTCCGATTTCATCCCAATCATAATATTCGTACTGGGCGGGCTGATCGCGGTTTTTCACGGCTTGCATCCGGCGCGCCGTATGGACAGGTTCACTCTGCCCGCCACCGGTCTGGTCTTCCTCGGTATCGCCGCGCTATTTGGGATCTCCTTCTTGGTGCCCGTGTTGAAAACGATTTTGATGGCGCTGTTCTGGTTCTGCGGAAAAATTGGATTGCTTCTATTTCTGTTTATTTGGGTGCGGGGAACGCTTCCGCGTTTCCGTTACGATCAGTTGATGCGCTTCGCCTGGATCGTGCTGTTCCCGCTCGCCATGGTCAACCTTTTGGCCACTGGACTAGTGGTGGCGCTCACTTCGAAATAAAACTATGACTGCGCTGATCTTCCTAATCTTTGCCGGTATCGCCGTGTTTTGCGGCATCAGCCTGGTGGCCCAGACCCACCCCATCGCGAGCGCTCTCTCGTTGATTGGCGTGATGGGTTCGCTTGCGCTTCTCTATCTGCAGCTTGGCGGCGAGTTTATCGCAGCGGCGCAGATGATTGTCTATGCCGGCGCCATCATGGTGCTTTTCGTCTTCGTGATCATGCTATTGAACGCGGGCGCGGAAGCTACTTCGCGGCAGATCCCCTTGCTCAACCGATACCTCGGCATGCTTCTGCTGGCCGTGTTTCTGGGGCTGATCAGCTTCATTATCCAGGCCATGCTTCCGAAAACTGAAGGCGTGGTATTCGGCGCATTCATGGGCGGAACGGCCGCCGCGATCGGCAGAAAACTCTTCACCGTGTACCTGCTGCCTTTCGAGGTGACGTCGGTACTGATCCTGATCGCCATCCTGGGCGCCATCGTGCTTGCGAGACGGGAGGTTTGACCAATGCCGACAAGTGTTCCCATTAGTTGGTATCTGATTCTGAGCGCCATTCTTTTTGGACTCGGCGTGGCGGGCTTCATCTATCGCCGCAACATCATCACCGTGTTTATGTCCATCGAGCTGATGCTCAACGCAGTGAACCTGACGTTCATCACCTTCTCCTACACGCTGAAGAAGGTGGACGGCCATATTTTCAGCTTCTTCGTGATGGTAGTCGCGGCAGCGGAGGCGGCCGTTGGGTTAGCGATTATTCTGACGGTGTTCAAGAACCGCGAAACGCTGATGATCGACGACATCAGCTCGATGAAATATTGACATGAAGATTTTTATTATTTGCGTTCATTCGCGTTCATTCGCGGCCTAAACAATGTACCTCTGGCTCATACCGATCTTCCCGCTGCTCGGCTTCCTCCTGAACGGTCTCTTCGGCCGTAAGATGCCGAAGTCGATGATCAACCTCTTCGCCATCGGCTCCGTGGCGCTGTCGTTCGCCTGGGCTGTGAAGACGTTGGTGGGGCTTGGCCCGCTTGAGACAAAGTACATCGAGCACTATTTCACCTGGATTCAAAGCGGTCCGCTGCAGATCAACGTCGACTTCGCCGTCGACCGGCTCACCGCCGTAATGCTTATGGTGGTTACCGGAGTGGGTTTGTTGATCCACATTTACGCCGTCGGCTACATGGCGGACGACGACGGCTACTATCGTTTCTTCTCGTATCTCAACTTGTTCATGTTCTTCATGCTGGTGCTGGTGCTGGCGCAGAATTTCCTGGTGCTGTTTGTTGGCTGGGAAGGCGTCGGACTGTGCAGCTATCTGCTCATCGGTTATTACTTCCTGGAGCAGTTCGCTACCACGGCCGGGAACAAGGCGTTCATCGTGAATCGCATCGGCGACTTTGGATTCTCGCTCGCGATGTTTCTGATCTTCCGCCACTTCGGAACGCTCGATTTCACCAAAGTTTTCGACGCGGCGAAGACCATGCCGACGGAGACCGTCTACGGTCCCCTGACCATCATCTGCCTGCTATTGCTGGTAGGAGCGGCCGGAAAATCCGCGCAGATTCCGCTGTATGTCTGGCTGCCGGACGCGATGGCCGGCCCCACTCCGGTGTCGGCTTTGATCCATGCAGCGACCATGGTTACCGCCGGCGTTTACATGACCGCGCGCTCGGCTGCGTTCTTCACCCATGCGCCCATCGCCATGGATTGGGTGGCGATCATTGGCCTCGCGACCGCGGTCCTGGCCGCTACCATAGGCCTGGCGCAAACCGACATCAAGAAAGTTTTCGCGTATTCCACGGTCTCGCAGCTCGGCTACATGTTCGTCGGGTTGGGCGTGGGAGCGTTTTCGGCCGGTATTTTCCACTTGATGACGCACGCATTCTTCAAGGCGCTCCTGTTCCTGGGCGCGGGCGCCGTCATCCACGGATTGCACGGCGAGCAGGACCTGCGGCAAATGGGCGGCCTGTTCAAGCACATGAGAATCACCGCCATAACATTACTGTGTGCTTCGTTCGCAATTTCCGGCTTTCCATTCACCTCCGGTTTCTTTAGCAAAGACGCGATTCTGGTAGCTGCTTACGCGCGTGCGCCGTGGATGTACTGGGTGGGTGTTCTCACGGCCGGTATGACGGCCTTCTACGTGTTCCGTGCCTGGTTTCTGGCATTTCTGGGCGACTATCGAGGGCATGCGCATCCGCACGAATCGCCGTTGGTGATGACCGGGCCACTTATGTTGTTGGCAGGTCTTTCCATCTTCGGTGGCTTCATCAACATCCCGCACTGGCTGGAGCCCATGTTCGCCGAGAAGCCCGAGAATCAAACGCTAGCCTGGATTTCCGCCGGCGTCGGCGTCGCAGGTATCTTGCTGGCCTATGTTTTCTATGTTGCCAAGCGAGGTTTAGCGGACTCCTTCGCGAAGGCCATGAATGGCTTCTACACGCTGGTCTTTAACAAATACTACGTCGATGAGTTCTACAACGCCGTGGTAGTTCGTCCGCTGGTGGCCATCTCCCGAATCGTTTTGTGGCGGGGTGTGGACGCCGGCTTGATCGATGGAACGGTGAACGGAGTGGGCGCACGGTCGCGCGGCATCGGAAGCATTTTGCGGTTGCTGCAATCCGGGAATATTCGTACCTACGCCGCTTGGGTGGTGCTGGGCTCGATCGTTGCGCTGATCGCGATCGGATTTGCGGGAGGCAGCCGATGACGCTGCTCGATCTGGTAATCTTCCTGCCGCTGGCCGCGTTCCTGCTCATTCTTTTCCTGCCGAAGGAGCACGTGGACGGCATCCGGCGCTTTAGCCTGGTCGCCTCTATTGCTATCTTCGTTGCGTCGCTCGGTTTGATCGGACCGTATTGGTTCGGCAATCCAGGAAAATTTGTTTTCGTAACGGATCTGCCGTGGATCAACTCGCCGGCCATCCGGTATCACGTTGCCATCGACGGTATCAGCCTCTGGTTGGTGTTGCTCACCACGCTGCTCACTCCACTGTGCGTGCTGGTATCTTGGAAATCAGTCCAAAAACGCGTCAAGGAATTCTTTGCTTTCCTGCTGCTGCTCGAGTTTGGATTGATCGGCGTGTTCTGCGCCTTCGATTTGTTCCTGTTCTTCGTTTTCTGGGAGGTCTCGCTGGTCCCGATGTACTTCTTGATCGGCGTCTGGGGACACGAGCGCCGGATTTATGCCGCCGTGAAATTCTTTGTGTACACCATGGCGGGATCAATGCTGATGCTGGTGGGCATCATCTACATCTACAACCAGGCCGGCACGTTCGACTACGCGAAAATCATGGCCGGCCTTCAGAACGGGTCCATAGCGTCCAGCTATCAGGAGCAGTTGTTCTTGTTCCTGGCGTTCTTCATCGCGTTTGCGATCAAGGTGCCGATTTTCCCCTTGCACACCTGGCTTCCGGACGCGCACGTAGAAGCACCCACGGCCGGTTCCGTGATGCTCGCCTCCGTGATGTTGAAGATGGGCACTTACGGATTGCTGCGTTTCTGCGTCCCGATGTTCCCTGTCGCCGCGCGCAATTGCTCGGGCTGGATTGTGACGCTGGCGATTATCGGAATCATCTATGGCGCACTCGTAGCCATGGTGCAGCCCAATATGAAGAAGCTGGTGGCCTATTCGTCGGTCAGCCATCTTGGTTTCGTGGTGCTTGGGATCTTCAGTTTCACCCAGCAGGGATTCGATGGCGCGGTGTACCAGATGCTGAACCACGGCGTCTCCACCGGCGCCCTTTTCATCATGGTCGGTTTCCTCTATGAACGGAGGCATTCGCTCGAAATTGATGCGTACGGCGGTGTTGCCACGCCTGCGCCGCGCCTCGCTACCGTGTTCATGATCACTATGCTGGCCAGCATCGGGCTCCCGATGCTCAACAACTTCGTCGGCGAGTTCCTGGTTTTGCAGGGAACCGCGCTGGTTAATTTCCGCTGGGCCATTTTCGCCGCCATCGGAGTGATCCTGTCGGCTTGCTATATGTTGTGGCTTTATCAGCGCGTTTTCTTCGGCAAAGCCTCCGCAGAGGTGAGCGGGCTGCGGGATCTGGATCTTCGCGAATATGCGATCAGTATTCCGCTGATTATCCTGATGGTCTGGATGGGCACGTTCACGCAGAGCTTCATTCCATCCATTTCCACATCCACTGCCGTAATCCTCGGACCGGTGGACGCCAAGCGCGACGTTCACGTCCGCAATGCCACGCATGGAGCGCTGCGCGCACAGCAGCAACAAGGTGTTTTGCCGGCGAAGGAGTCCGTGGATGCCCGCTAGCTTCACGCCGACGGCGATTGACTATCTTCGCTTCCTGCCCGAAATCCTCATGATCGTGGCCGGGACGCTGATCATGGTGATGCAGCCGTTGTTGGGGGACAACAAACGCACCGCCTTCAGTTCGGTGACATTGATCGGATTTATTGCCGCGCTGGTGGCTGCGGTCGCAGCCAACGATTATCCCGGCCTGTCGTTTTCGAATATGTTGATCGTGGACGGGTTCGCCACTTTTTTTCGTGTCCTGGTGATCGGCGTCGGCATCTTCACGGTTCTCAGCTCTTCTCAATATCTGCGGCGCGAGCATGCCGCTTCGGCTGAATACTACGCGCTTCTGTTGTTTTCGGTCGCAGGCCAATGCGTGATGGCCACCGCCAATGAGTTGATCATGATCTTCATAGGTCTGGAGATCTCATCCATCGCCACCTACATTCTGGCCGGATACCTGCGCGACGACAAACGCAACAATGAGGCTGCGCTGAAATATTTCCTGCTGGGCTCGTTCGCGACGGCGTTCCTGCTGTACGGTATCGCGTGGATTTACGGGACCACTGGGTCCACCAACCTGGCCGACATCCGGAGTTTTCTGATGACCGGAGGTGGCGGGCGCAATCTGACTCTAGCCGGCACCGCGGCCGCCCTTATGTTCGTCGGGTTTGCCTTCAAGGTATCCGCCGCGCCATTTCAGATCTGGGCACCCGATGTTTATCAGGGAGCGCCTGCGCCGGTAACGCTGTTCATGTCGGCTGGCCCGAAGGCCGCGGCATTCGCGGTTTTCATGCGGGTGTTTATCGTCGCATTCGGCCCCATCACGAATCGTTGGGAGCCGTTTGTATGGTCATCGGCGCTGCTGACCATGGTGATTGGAAACTTTGCCGCGCTGGCCCAAACCAACATCAAGCGCCTGCTGGCTTACAGCTCTATTGCGCACGCCGGGTACGTGATGGTGGCCATTGCCGCGCACAATCAGGTGGGCGTTGCCGCTGCGATGTTCTATCTGGCCGCATACGCCTTCATGAATATCGGCGCGTTCGCGGTGATTACGCATTTTTCGCGGCAGGGCGAGAAATATGTGAACGTCGACGATCTGGCGGGCTTGGGATGGAAGCAGCCCGCGACCGCTGCCTTGTTCTCTATCTTCCTTCTGTCGCTAATCGGTGTTCCGCTTACCGGCGGATTCTTCGGAAAGTTCTACATCTTTAAGGCCGCCCTGGATGCGAATCTGGTTTGGCTTTCGATCCTAGGTTTATTGAATAGCGCCGTCGCGGCATATTATTACTTGCGCATCATTGTAGTGATGTATATGCACGAGCCAGGTGAGTCCACTTTGACGCTCGAGCCGCTCAGCCCGGGCATCCGGACCACACTGTGGGCCGCCGCGCTGGGCACGCTAATTCTCGGAATCTTTCCTTCTCTGCTGCTGAATTTCGCCACCAATTCCAGCGCGCTGGTGAAATAGTCGCCCAGCACCCCGCAAATTGTTTTGGCGTAGACTAAACTGGGAACTAGATCTGATGCACCTTGACACCAGGACGATAGTGATTGTTGCTACCTTCGTGGCAGTGGTTCCCACTCTGGTCAGCGTCTCTGTTTGGTACACGCGGCCAACCTGCCCGGGTTTCGGGCGCTGGACCTTGGGGACTTTCCTGGGCATGTTATCACTGGTTTTCCTCGGTCTGCGAGGGGCGGCGCCGGATTGGATGAGCATCGTGCTGGCAAACATGTTGGCGGTCAGCGCTGCGATCCTGTACTTCCAAGGTGTTCGACTGTTCTGCGGGCTGCGGCTCTACGGGTGGCCTGAGTACCTGGCCGGTGTGCTTGTCATTGCGGCCGTCGTTTACTTCAGGTATTCCACCAACAACATAGATTTCCGGACTTTTGCGCTGAGCCTTTTGATGGGAAGCTTCGGCGTTGCCAACGGAATCACGTTGCTACGGGCCGCCCCCACTGGACGCGGGTTCAGCACGTTCTTTACGGGAATCGTTTTTCTGCTCGCAGGAGCCGCTCATTTTTCCCGCGGCATCTACGTTTACACGTTCACTCCCGCCACAGACCTCTTCGCCCCCTCCGCCGTGAACGCGGCATTTTTTGGAGCTGCTTCGCTGGGTGTGGTCTGTTGGTCGTTTGGCTTCATCCTCATGACGGGCGAGCGGCATGGGACGGCCTCGAAGGAGACCAGTTGGGAACCGCCGATGGTGGCCGTGGAGAGCATTGGCCGCGCCGAAGTAGGAAAAACCGTCACCGAAGCTGAGGTGCGTCAACAGGTGCAACGCATCGTCATGAGCGAGGGCTTCCGTAGATCCGCGCGCATGGAACGATTCTTGACGCTGGCCGTGGAACGCACTCTCATGGGACATCCTGAGGACTTAAAGGAATACTCGCTGGGCCGCGATGTGTTCAACCGGGGCGAGCAGTATGACCCTCGCCAGGACTCAATAGTTCGCGTGGAAGCCCAGCGACTCCGGCGGAAGCTGCGGGAGTACTACGATTCCTGCGGCAAGAACGACCCTATCATTGTGGAGTTTCACGCCGGTAGCTATGTCCCTACCTTTCACTACACCAGCTCCAACGAAATGCACCTTACAATGTCGAAAGCTGCCCCGGGGCGTTACTAACAGTTAGTTAACCCTTTCTCACCTTGTGCAAAACTCGGATGAGGTTGCAGAGTTGTATGGACAGATGGCTGGGAGCGGGGCCTCGGACGAGGACGCTCGATGACACGGCGCCCCACGGGAACCCGTGGCCGCCTCCCAGTGTTAAATATGATACGTCAAACCTCTCGCCGTTCACAGGGGCTGCTCTTTGCAATCAATTAGTTTCTGGATGGCTGCTGTGTGTTGCCCAATTTTGCTGGCCGGAGGAACAAAAAAACTGGTAATAAAGGACGATGGGTACAGTCGGTTTCGCCCCTCAGCCGAATCTCACACAGCGCGACTTGTAGTGGCGCCAGTCCAGGCCGTGCCCTGGCGAGTGCATTCACATATGTATCTGGCGCAGGTCGCATGAAGAGAGTCCTCATTCTTGGCGCCCATGAAGTTGCCCGCGAGGGTCTTAAATACTTCATCGATCTTCACTTTGGTGGTTGCATTTTTGGTGAAGCGACCACCGCGAGCGGCGCCTTCGTGTTGGCAAGGGAACAAGATTGGGACGCAGCAATACTCGATTCCACGCTGGAGGAACGAAGCTGCCTCGACGCCCTGAAAGAACTGAAGGAAATCCGGCCCCGGCTTCCGATTCTCGTCCTCAGCATACATTCCGAAGTGGATTATGCAACGCGGGCGTTCCAAGCAGGTGCGGCCGGCTACATCGCCAAGGACAGTCCGCGCGGGGAGTTGGTCAAGGCCGTCAATAAAGTGATCGAGGGACGCCGGTACGTTAACCCCGCCATTGCGGAGCGACTCGCTGGGAATCTCAAAAGAGGCGCCGGCCAGCCGCTTCATCCTGCTCTTTCGTACCGTGAATTGGAGGTGATGTGGCACATTGCGTCGGGCAAGACTTTGAGCGAGATTGCGGGCCTGCTTGGTCTGAGTAATAAGACGGTGAGCACTTATCGTGCGCGCATCTTGGAAAAAATGCGAATGAAGACCAACTCGGAGATCATCCGCTACGCCGTCCACAACGAACTGGGCGAGCTTCGCAAATCTAAGCCGCCGGGCCGCCGTCTCCGAAACGCTAAACCATTGGCCCAAACCGCTCAGACTGACCAGCCGGATTCGAGCATGGCGTTGCCGCCGGCCGCCAGCCGAGGTGCGCAGAGACTTCGCATTTTTTCCGGATTGACTCCTTACGTCGGGTCAGCGGGCGCAAATCAGATTTTGGAGTCCGTAGCCGACGACGGAGAGGGCCTACAAAGAAAGGTCGAGTCTCTGTTGCGTGCATTCCTGGGAGAAACCGCTGGGCTCCGTTTAGCCAGCCGTATCATGGATGGCTCAGTAGTGCGAAAATAGTTTGTTGCGCCGTCAAGAATTCTTCTCGGGGTGGCTGCGGCCGGAATGGACAACGGCCTGGCGCCTCGAGTCCCCGTCGGTCATAATAGGCATCACGGCTTGTTACCTGGCGGCTGGATTGTTTGCATTCCTGGCCTGGAAGCTGACCGATAACCTAGCTTGGGTCGTCGAGTTTTTTCAAGCACCTGCCGCATTGCTGATGATCTGGCTAGCCCTGCTCCAATTCTCACTCAGTCTGTACGCCACCAGGAGTTTCTCTCCGGACGACTTGTTGCGGCCCGCATGGATGCTGATCACTTCTTCGGCGGGATTTCAGTTAGTAGGTACGGTGTTGATCCAACTCTTGGGGACAGATTCCCGGTTGAATCCAATTGCGCATCAGGCGGATTGGCGGGAAATGCTGATTCCCGTGATCCGCCATGTTGGCCACGTCATCGAGGGGACACTTCGCTTCGCTCTGCTCAGCGCGGGACTGTACTACGCGTTGAAAGCTTATCGCCGGGCGGGATTCATAAGCCGATTCACGCGGGTCGACTGGACCGTGTTAATTCTTATGGCCGCTTATCTGGTAAGAAACGTGTGGGACGTGGAATTCGCGATCGCACACGGTAAGCATCCGGACGCTTGGGAGATGCTGAGTTGGCCCACCGATCCCCTGCTGGGGCTGCTACTCGCGCAAGGTCTACTCTTACTCCGCTCCGCGCAAAAGATGGGTTCTGGGATGATCGGCCGATGCTGGAAGGCTTTCGCCGCCGGCCTCTTTCTCACCGCGCTCGCGGACGTCGGGCAATGGGCGTGGAGCTACGGATATCTGCCCACGCCATGCGAGGCTCTGATCTGGTATATGTGGTTGCCGGCGGCATGCGCTTTTGCATGCGCACCAGCATTTCAATTAGAGGTGATTCGTCACGCGGAATCGAGCGCGAACGCACAATGCTAGTAGGCTGTCCGCTCTGAGTCTTTACTATTGCCGTGCGTCGCCATGAGTGGCGACGCGGCACGCAAAAGTGTGTGCGCTACGCACGTGGCGCGAACACTCGTGTTTGCCGCGTTCGCACTCCTGCGAACGCATGGGATTTCGATGCTAAAGTTCAGGCGCGGCACAGCCCACCAGCGTTTAGAATCTTATGTTCGCCGTGTAAT
>CZKS01000177.1_pt1 | contig 23731 bp, 16 predicted proteins | sample 1122221 | NCBI WGS metagenome assembly CZKS01 (sample SAMEA3539301, study PRJEB10725) | soil metagenome | biome: tundra; feature: field; material: soil | place: USA | collected 2010-05 | depth 0.15 m
GCCCGCGTGCCCACAACTCTCCATTCGCCTTGAGTAGAAGACATTTCCAATCATCCTCCGGCAAACCGGACGACTTACCGTACTTCACCAGTTTCCCGTGGGAGATCTCGCATAAGCCTTTTCCGCATCCCATAAGGACACTGCCGTCTGGTTTGGCCAGCACGCTGCTGACGGTCTGATCAACTTGGCCGCTCTTCGCGGCTGACTCCAGGGGGCCGGCCTGCCAGGAGCGCCCCCCATCTTCGGACTTGACCACCAGTACCCCGAACTGCGTCACGGCGTAGACCCTGCCATCGGGCGCGGACGCAAGGCTTGAATCGTAGGGAACTTTGAGATTCTGATGCTGATACGTAACCGTCGAAAAACTTCGTTGGCCGGTGCTGAAAGCCAGCCCGTCACGCGTTCCAACCCACAATCGCCCATCCCGGTCGGAGCTCAACGCCCTGACAAATCCACTGGGTAGGCCTTCTTTCTGTCCAAATTGCCAAAAATGGGAGCCATCGTATTGATAGAGGCCGCTTTCCGTGCCAATCCAAAGAAAGCCCGAAGGGTCCTGAAGCAGACAATTTACGCTCAGATTGCCCAGCCCGTCGATATAATCCTTGAAGGAGTATTGCTGTCCTATGCAGACACTGGGAACCCAGGAAAGCACAAGCGCATAAATGGCTGCTTGCTTCTGGGATGTAGTCATTCTCTTTACTAATCGACAGCAATGAGCAAAAAGATGACAATCGTCACCGCCCAGCAGCAATTTCAGTGACGTTCTACTCCCAAATGTGAGGCAACTGCACGATGATGCGGGAATCCGTGGTGCGGAATGCGTCGTGGACTTCACCGACGGCTTCACCCTCATAGCGATACGCCTTGGATCGCACCGGATCGAGAATCCAGATGTTCGGACAGCCCATCGCAGAATAATCTTCCAGCTTCCGGGTCAGGCGCGACCAACGATCTTCGGGTGAAAGGATTTCGATGACCAGGAACGGAGGAGTGGTGAACACCTGCTCCTCGGGTTCGGTGAGGTACACAGCCACGTCCGGCACTCTGAATCGAGTGGGCGCTACGCGGATGCGGACTTCCGGGAAAATTGAAATTCCCGGAATACGGCTCAGCAGCATTTGGATTTTGAACTGCAGTTTCGAATGATCCTTTTCGCCAACGTTGCGATCTTCAATTTCACCATCCACGTAATCGCATTCAGGCTCATACACGTTGGACAGGTATTCTTCCACCGAAACGTCCATGGGTTTATTCTAACGGCGCTGTGGGAAAATTGAATGTTGCTCACCCGGCGATCACTTCTTTACGGCGGCCTTGGCGCTCTTGGGGCGTTCACCGCCTGTTCCCGGCCCAAAGCCAGAGGCTTCTCTGGCTACGCATTCATCGCCAATCAGGAGGGCGGCGCGGTGGCGGCCGTTGACCTGGAGGTGTTCGCGGTGGCGCGGCACATTCGCGTGGACGGGGCTCCTACCGATGTGGTGGCGCGCCGGCAGCATGCCCGCGTGTACGCTCTGACCCCAGAGAACGGATCGGTACACGAGATACGCGCGTCGAACTTGACCTTCACGCGCAAGCTGCGTGTGGCGTCGAGCGCGATCAGCATGCGGCTCTCCAGGGACGAAAGCACGTTGTACGTTCTTTGCCGCGATCCCCGCCGTCTGGTGGCGATCGCGCTGGATCCTATGCGTGTGGATTGGGAGCTGAGGCTCGCCGAGGATCCATACGACTTCGACATATCATCTGAGGGAACGCTGGTAGCCATCAGCCACCGCGAGGCACGCGCGATCACGTTTGCCGACCTTGCGCGCCGCACTGCTTATCCCATGGTTCACGCCACGGGCGAGATTGGCCTGGTACGCTTCCAGTATTCACGCCAGTTGATCGCGGCCAACTTGAGCGAGCGCATGTTGTCCATCTATCACGCGCCCAGCCGCAGGCTGATCGTAAATCTACCTCTCGCCGTACGGCCCGACCAGTTGTGTTTCAATGCCGATGGCGGGCAATTGTTCGTTACCGGTGAAGGTATGGACGCGGTGGTTGTAGTTTATCCTTCCTTCACGCCTGAGATCGGAGAAACGGTGCTGGCCGGGCACACTCCAGGTGCGATGGCGGCGTCCGTTACGCCAGGCTATTTGTTCGTGGCCAATCCCAGATCGGGCGACGTCAGTATTCTGGATATCGAGACGCGCCGCGTGGTAGCGGTAACACCGGTGGGGACTGAACCGGCCTATATCACCATCACGCCCGACGATCAGTATGCGCTGGTGCTGAATCAGGCGTCCGGCGACATGGCGGTGATCCGGATTCCGAACGTTACGCGCGCGGTAAATGAGCAGCGCCGCTGGAAGAAGGGCCCGCTCTTCATGCTGATTCCGGTAGGTTCGAAGCCAGTCAGTGCAGCCATCATGAGCATCTGAGCATCTAACTCAGCATGGATCTACAACTCAAAGGCAAGACCGCACTGGTAACCGGTTCCACGGCTGGTATCGGTTTGGCAATCGCGCAGGCGTTGGCGAAGGAAGGCGCTTCGGTCATCGTGAACGGCCGCACTGAGGAGCGAGTTCGCGCCGCGATAGAGACAAGTGGGGCTGCGCACGGAATCGCTGCGGATCTCGGCACTGAGGCTGGAGCGCGGAAGCTGATTGCTGAGTTCGGCCACGTGGACATACTGGTGAATAATCTCGGCATCTTCGAACCGAAGCCGTTCGCCGAGATAACGGATGACGACTGGCGGCGATTCTTCGAGATTAATGTGTTGAGCGGAGTGCGGCTCAGCAGGCACTATATCGAGGGCATGAAGCGAGAAAACTGGGGACGCATTGTTTTCATATCGAGCGAATCCGCTTTGCAGATTCCTCCCGAAATGATCCACTACGGGATGACCAAGACGGCGCAACTGGCAATCTCGCGCGGCCTGGCTGAAACCACGGCCGGGACGGCGGTGACGGTAAACGCCGTGCTCCCGGGGCCGACCGCGTCCGAAGGTGTGACGGAGTTCGTGCAGCAATTGGCGAAAGGGCAAGGCACGGATGTGGCGGCGGTGGAACGCGAATTCTTTCGCGACGTTCGTCCGAGTTCCCTGATTAAGCGGTTCGCAACGCCCGCCGAGGTAGCCGCACTGGTGGCATTCGTTTGCAGCCCACTGGCGGCGGCGATTAATGGCGCGGCTCTACGTGTGGATGGCGGTGTGGTGCGTTCTATCGCGTAGGGGCGCTCTGAATCTCTACTACTGCCGTGCGTCGCCAGGAGTGGCGACGCGGCACGCAAAGTGCGTGCGCTACGCGTGGCGTTCGTGCGACTACAGCCCACTGCGTTTCAAAAACCGGGGCGGCCCCTTGCTTACGCGCGGGGCTGCCGGCGTCGAATTGCGGGAGCGTCGGGGACGTTACCATGGAATCTTATGCCCCGCTACGCTGCCGTCGATATCGGTAGCAATTCAGTCCGAATGCAGGCTGCCGAGACCGGTCAAGGAGTGCCCACGAAAATCCTGGCGGCGGAACGTCAGGTGACACGCTTGGGCGCCGGCGTATTTCAAGACGGCCGGATTCCGGCGGAGACCATGCAGTTCGTCTGCGAAAATCTGGCGCGCATGGCGCAGGTCTACCGCAAGCTGGAAGTGATTGGAGTGCGCGCGGTGGCCACCAGCGCGGTACGCGATTCGAGCAATCAGCACGAGTTCATCGAGAAAGCATCGAGCGCGCTGGGCACACCGGTGGAGATCATTTCGGGCGCCGAGGAAGCGCGGCTGATTCACCTGGGAGTGCAGGCCAGTTGGCCGCAGCCTGGCAAACGCATTCTAATCGTGGATGTGGGAGGCGGAAGCGCCGAGCTGATTTTGAGCGACGATGGCGTGCTGACGGAAGCATTTTCGAAACCGTTGGGAGCGGTGCGGCTCACTGAAGTGTTCCTGAAAAGCGATCCGCCTGCGCCGCTCGAATTGCACCGCATGAACGAGTCGATCGAAGAAAAGCTGGCGGCGCCGTTGCGGCGCATCGGCAAGGGCCCGTGCGACCGCGTGATTGCTACGTCGGCCACGGCCGCGGCGATCGTGTGCGCGGTGAACCGCGTGGGACGGTCGCGCCGCGATGAAGCCGACCGTCTGAAGGCTTCGGTGGCCGAAATCCGCAAATTCTATCGCCAGGTGTGCCAGCTCGATTTGGGCGAACGGCGCAAGATACAGGGCATCGGGCCGCGCCGGGCCGAGTTGATTATTTCCGGAGCCGCGGTGTTTCTGAAGGTGCTGGAGCTGTTTCAACAGTCCGCGCTCCACTATTCAGCGGCCGGCGTGCGGGATGGAATCATCGCGGACCTGACGGCGCGCGGCGTGGGCCGTGAGCTCAGCATGCTCAATCGGGACCAGCGGCGGGTGGTGGAACAGATGGCGCGCCGCTACGGAGTGGATATCCAGCACGCGCGCAAGGTAGCCGAACTTGCGCATCAGTTGTTTGAGGCGCTGCAGCAAGTGCATCGCCTGCCTCCGGCGCTGGGCAAACTGCTGGAAGCATCCGCCTATCTGCACGACATTGGACATTACGTGAGCGACACCGCACACCACAAACATTCCTATTACCTGGTGGCGCACTCCGACATGCCGGAATTCACCGACAGCGAGCGGCAGATGATCGCATTGCTGTGCCGATATCATAGAAAGTCCATGCCGGCCGCGCGCCATTCGCCGTTTCAAACCTTCGATGCGGATTCGCGCCGCGCCATTACTTTTCTGACGCCGCTGCTCAGAATCGCCGACAGTTTGGATCGCAGTCATGAACAGCGCGTTGCGGGAATAGACGTGCAGCTCCGTAATGGATCGATGCAGGTGGCGGCGAAATCCGCGGTGGATCTGGACCTGGAATTGTGGGCCGTGGAGCGGATCGCGGACGCGTTTCGTGAAACCTATCAGATGTCGCTCACGATGACCAGGGTAAAAGCATGACCGCCGCGCCCGGCATTCGAGACTATGCCTTGGACCAAATGAATCATCTGCTCACGCGGCTGGTCTTCCAGATGCATCGCGCGGCGAAAGTTCCGGGGCCGGAAGAGATCCACGACGTGCGGGTGAGTATACGGCGGTTCTCGCAGGGCCTGCTGCTGTTCGAGGAATTCTTTCCACGCTGGGAAGTCAAGAAGATCAAGCGGCGCTTGAAGCGCATGCTGAAGTTAACTTCTCAAATACGGGATCGCGATATCACGCTCGAGTTTCTGGCGCGCCTGAAACAAACCCGGCACCGGGCACGTCTCGAGAGGAAGCGCTTGGCCTTCGAGAAGGAGTTCTCTCAAATGGTCCGGCACTGGAATGCGCGGGATTTCTCGGCCAAATGGCGCAACGGCTTGTCTCTACAAAATACATGAGACTGAAAACTACACGGAAGGCCGCCGAGACTGCCAGGGTGTTGTTGCCGAAGCTGCTGGAAAAGTATTTCCAGGCGGGGCGCAAAGCGGCGAAGGGAGAAACTTCCCCGAAGAAGTTGCACGGATTTCGACTCGCCACCAAACAGTTCCGCTATTCATTGGAGCTGTTCCGTCCCCTGTATGGACCGAGTCTCGAGCGGAAACTCGGCGCCCTGAGCGGATTGCAAGGCGTGCTTGGCAAACTGAGCGACTATCACAGCGTGCGGACTTTGATCAAGGGCGACAAAGCGCTGGAACAGAAGCTGGACCGCGCCATCGGGAAAAAGCTGAAAGAGTTTCGCGAGCAGTGGGCGGCGTTCGATACGGAAGGACAACTCAAGCGCTGGAAGACTTACCTGGCGAGGGGCAAGTAGGGCAAGCCTCCGGCTCGCCCTACTGGACAAGCCGGAGGCTTGTCCTACGAGATTTGCGCTATCGCGGTCCCGATGGCCACCGCCACCGCCGGCACCCGCAAAATCATCATCGAAACATCGGTTTTGGGGAGGGCCTGCTGCAAGATGGTGTGGAGATCTCCGGCCGGGTTACTTCCCTGTGCAGCCGCACGGACCGCGGTTCGCATCTGCGCGATATTTACCTGCGCTGCGCCGACGCCGGCTACCGTGCCCCACAGATTCACCGGCGCAGCCGGGAACGGATTATTGCGGCGCAGCTCGATTTCATCTATAACTGCGCCGCTCGCGGTCTTCACGAACCTGTCCGCGAATTGGACTACGAGAGCCGACGCGAGCTGGTTCTTGAATTGATCCGCCTCGGCCAAGGTGATGTTCTGGGTGGGATCGGAAGAAGCCCAATCATTTGTCGCTGGATTCATTTTGGTTTACTCCTTTTGTTTCGAAAACAGATGACTTGCGCTTTCATCCTAACCACTGCAGGCGGGCGTACTGACCGGGTGTTATTGCTAAGCTGCCAAAGAATAAGAAGATCCAGTTGGATCAGAACCGTGACCGCCCCACACGGGTTACCATAAAAGGAAGGTATGGTCATTCGCAAATCTCCGGATCTACGCTATTCTCAGGTCACTCCGCGGACAATGTATTTGAATCGCCGGCGCTTTCTCGCGGCCGGATCAGTCGCACTCGGGGCGCTTCGAGGGATGGCAGCGGCTGCAGCAGGTTCCAAGCTCACGGCCACCAAGAGTCCCTTCAGCACGAGCGAGGAGCCAACGCCGCTCGAAGCCATCACGCACTACAACAACTTCTACGAGTTCGGCACCGACAAGGAAGACCCTTCCAAGAACGCTTATAAACTTCGCACGTCGCCCTGGTCGGTGAAGGTGGAGGGTGCGGTTGCGAAGCCAACCGTGCTGGATCTGGACGCGATTTTCAAAATTGCGCCACTCGAAGAACGCATCTACCGGCATCGCTGCGTGGAGCGATGGTCGATGGTGATTCCCTGGATCGGGTTCCCCTTGAACGCTCTGCTGAAACGAGTGGAACCGACATCGAAAGCCAAGTATGTCGCTTTTGAAAGTATCTACGATTCGAAGACCATGCTGAGCCCCCAGTACGCCGGTATCCAGTTTCCATATATCGAAGGGCTGCGGATGGATGAGGCCATGCATCCTCTCACTCTGCTCGCCGTCGGACTATATGGCGAAAACCTTCCCAACCAGGATGGTGCGCCTTTCCGGTTGGTGGTTCCCTGGAAGTACGGCTTCAAGAGTATTAAGTCCATTGTCAAGATACGGCTGGTGGAGAAGGAGCCATCTACCACCTGGAACCTGTCGGCATCGAACGAGTATGGCTTCTACTCCAACGTCAATCCGGAGCGAGATCATCCGCGCTGGAGCCAGGCTAAAGAACGGCGGATCGGCGAATTCCGGATGCGCGATACCGCGAAGTTCAACGGGTACAGCGATCAGGTGGCGAGTCTGTACACTGGAATGGATCTGGTGCGCAAGTACTTCTGAAGGGCATGAACAAGGTCCTCTCCAGCCGCTGGACCAAAGCGATTTTATTCCTGCTGTGCTTTACGCCCCTACTCCGGCTGGGATGGCGCGGCTACCATAACAAGCTGGGAGCCAACCCCATCGAGTACATCACCCATGCCACCGGTGATTGGACCCTGCGCTTCCTGCTCTTTACCCTTTGCGTCACTCCGTTTCGAATTCTGTTGAACCAACCCAAGCTGGCGCGTTTCCGCCGGATGCTGGGCCTTTTCGCATTCTTTTATGGATGCCTCCACCTGACCACCTGGGTGTGGATGGACAAGTTTTTCGATGTTCAAGAAATGTGGAAGGATGTGGTGAAGCGCCGTTTCATCACCGTTGGCATGACTGGGTTCGTTTTGCTGATTCCGCTGGCCATCACATCCACCGCCGGATGGGTTCGGCGCCTCGGCTTCGTGCGCTGGCAACGGCTGCATCGGCTGGTCTATTTCAGCGCGCTGGCCGGGGTGATTCATTATTACTGGCTGGTTAAATCGGATGTGCGGCTGCCGCTGTTCTATGGCGGAATCCTGACGGCGCTGATGGCGTACCGTGCGTGGATCTGGACTCATGGCAAGCCTTTACAGCGGAAGGCCGAACCTCCGAACGTTCCGGCGTCGCCGCGTTTGAGTCCCTGACAAGCTGATTTCGATTCTAAGACCGCGCGGTCCCCTTGCTTACGGGACTGAGAAAGAATCACAACAACCGGTCGCTTACGCTCGCGGCTCGGAAAGAATGTCTCATGTTTAGCGAGCGTTACCGAACCGCGACCGTGAGGGAGTCGGTGCATTCGCCGATTTTTTCACAGACCCTTACTCTTACGCGCGGGGCTACTACGGGCTGGAATTGTAGCCCCGCGCGTGAGCAAGGGGAAGTCGACACAATTTTCTCCCAACCGCGCCGATATGCTTCTTGGCGCTTTCTTCCACGGCGCCGGGGAGAACTATGTCACTGTCGAAAGTCGCGCGAAGAGTTCTGGTCTTGGTTTCCGGAGTGTTGCTCGGGGGCGCATCCGTCCTTGCGCAGCAGGACCGCATTGTGACATCCATCGATGCGTCGCGACGGATTGTCCTTCAAGGTGATCGGAGTTTCAGGGCACGCCTGGAAAACGATGGAGGACGCCTCGCGTCCAGCGAGCGGATCAGCGGCATCACCATTTTGCTAAAGGGCTCGGCCAGCCAGCGCGCGGCGCTCCAAAGTTTACTCGAGCAGCAGAGGGATCCAACCTCGCCCAACTACCATCGGTGGCTCACGCCGGAGGAATACGCGGACCGGTTCGGGCTCAGCCGCAACGACTTTCAGAAGGCGATCGACTGGTTACGATCCCAGGGTTTCAGCGCGGACTACAAAGCGCGGGCCCGCAACTGGATCGGCTTCAGCGGAACCGTGGGCCAGATCCAGACTACATTTCACGTCGAGATCCATCGCTACATCGCCGCCGGGGAAACACATTATGCCAACGCCGCGGATCCCGAGATTCCCGCTGCGCTCGCGCCAGTGGTGCTGGTTATCCGGGGCCTGGACGATTTCCGTCTGAAGCCAGGCGTTCGGAACAACAAGCCTCATTTCACCACTTCCGACGGCACACACGCCGTTGGACCGGCCGATCTGGCAACCATCTACGACATCAATCCTCTCTACCAGGCGGGCATCACCGGGTCTGGCCAGACTATTGCCGTTGTCGGGCAGACCAACATCCAGATGTCGGATATCGAAAACTTCCGCAGCACGTTCGGGTTGTCCGCGAACGATCCCCAGTTGGTGCTGGTGGCCGGATTCCCGGATCCTGGCATAACACAGGATGAAGGCGAAGCGGATCTGGACCTGGAGTACGCCGGTGGTATTGCACCGGACGCGCAGATTCTTTTTGTTTACTCCACGGATGTTGTGGTTTCAGCTCAATATGCTATTGACCAAGGTCTGGCGCCCATCATCAGCATGAGTTATGGCGCCTGCGAACAGAAGATTACGTCCGGACCGGAGAGCGCCACGGCCATTCAGTCCTTTGCCCAAGAGGCGAACGCGCAGGGTATCACCTGGGTAGCCTCGGCCGGGGACCCCGGTGCGGCCGGCTGCGAGGAGCAGCAAGTTGACGTTGTCGGAGTCAGTGGGCTCGCGGTGCAAAATCCGGCCAGCACCCCCGAGGTAACAGGCGTCGGCGGCTTGGAGTTTAATGACGGAAATGGAAGCGGGTATTGGAACACAACCTATGACAGCCACGGAGGATCCGCGGTCTCTTATATCCCGGAAATGGTTTGGAACGACACAGCCCTGGAAGGCGACCTGGCCGCCGGGGGCGGTGGCGCCAGTGTGATCTTCCCAAAGCCGGCCTGGCAGACTGGACCGGGAGTGCCGAATGACAACGCCCGCGACGTTCCGGATGTGGCATTCACCGCATCCTGGGATCACGATCCCTATATTCTTTTCACGGGCGGAAACATCATCCCGAACGGCGGAACTTCGGCCGCCACACCATCGTTTGCAGGGATGCTCGCGCTGCTGAATGAGTATCTGGTTTCCAACGGCGTCCTGTCTGGGCCTGGCCTTGGCAATATCAATCCGACGCTTTACACGCTTGCGCAGAACACGACCAATGTTTTCCACGATATCACCGTGGGAAGCAACATTGTGCCGTGCGCCGCCGGCAGCCTTGGCTGCGACACCGGGAGTTACGGGTATAGTGCTGGCCCGGGATATGACCAAGCGTCCGGTCTTGGATCCATAGACGTGAGCAACCTTGCGAGAGCATGGGCGGGAAGCAGCACCAAGCCTAGCACCTCCTCAACGAATGTCACCGCGGTTGCCGATCCTGCCAGTATCGTGGCGAGCGCCACCACTGTGCTCACGGCCACTGTGACTGCCGCTACCGGCTCGGCTTCGCTCACCGGATCGGTTTCCTTCAGTTTGGGACAAACCGCGCTGGGTAGCGCCAACCTCTCCGGTGCAGGAGGAGCGGCCATTGCTTCTCTCACCGTTTACGGAAGCCAGTTGCCGGTCGGGGATAACATGATCACTGTGAGCTACAGCGGCTGCAACGGCTTCGCCGCTTCCTCGGGCTCCGTGGCCGTGACGGTCAGCGTACCCACAGCGTCATCGGCGATCATTCCATCCGTAGTGCCGAACCCGGTTTATGAGGAAGAGCCCGATTCGGATGGGTATAGCTGGTTCTATACGGTAAAGCTCACCGAAATCGCCGGCGTGTCCACTACGCTCAACAGGTTCTCGATCGACGCCAACGACTATTCCGCTGACATCGACACCTGGTTTGGAAGCACTACTATTCCGGCCAACGGGACGCTCTCCGCGGATATACGGAGCAAGCTAGGGAGCGTGCCCGTGAATCGTCTATTCATTCTTGGAGGCGTGGACGCGGGCGGGCAATCCTGGACACAGCAGATTTCGGTTCCCTTCTATGGCAAGCAACTGTCGGCGGCTATGACGCTTTCCAGTTCGCCTTCGTCGGAGATTCAGAATCCCAACGGCGATCCCAACTGCGACGCGGACTATCCTTACTACCAGCAGTTGAACCTTCAGGAGCTGAACGGCTATGAGATCCACCTGACTCGCTTCCTGGCAGGGGGAAACGATTTCAGCGGCCAGATTGCGGAATGGTTCGGATCGTGGCGCCTGGCTCCCCTAGGAGCGCTTCAAGCGGGCATCTGCTGGAAGCTCGATAATGCTCCCGTCACACTGAGCTATGAGATTGACGGCGTTGATACGGATGGAAACGAGATCACCGCGACGTTGTCGGTCCCGTTTCGGGGCCCGCAGCAGAGCGCCGGCGGGCTCTCGGCGTCGGAAGACTCCGTTTCCATGGCGGCCGACGTTTCCCAAAGCGCCACCGCAACCGTGGCTGTAAATGTTTCTTCGGCCGAGAAGTGGAGCGTCTCGGTTTTCCCAGCCAATCAAAACAGCAGCTGGCTGGTGGTGTTTCCATTGTCCGGCGCAGGTTCTTCGGAAGTAAAGCTAGTGGCTTCCGCCGCCGGAATGGAGAGCGGGGTTTACACAGCGACGCTGGTCTTTCAATCGGTGAACACCATTCCTCAGTTCGTGAACGTGCCAATCACCTTCGTCATTGGGGCCTCGAACAGTATAAGCATCGAAGGGATAGCGAACGGAGCGAGCTTCGAGCAGGCCTTCGCTCCCGGAATGATCCTCGATGTATTTGGACGGAATCTTGCCGATTCCGCCGAGTCCGCGCCGGCAGTCCCTCTGCCGTTCTCGCTGGCCGGAGCGTCGGTCACGGTCAACGGAGTCGCGGCTCCTTTGTATTATGCTTCCCCCACGCAATTGAATATTCAAATTCCATACGAAACAGCAGCGGGCACTGTAATTCTAGGCGTGAACCACCGAGGGCAAGTCGCATCGTACTTGTTCGAAGTGCAAGCCTCGGCGCCGGGGATTTTCGTGGGGTCCAGCGGCGAGCTAGTACCCACTTCCAGCGGTGCGCCTGGAGGTTCTTTGCCGCTCTTCGTCACCGGCGTCGGCGATGTGTTGCCGATGCTAGACACCGGTGATCCGCCGGGGAATGGTACCCCTGTGAATAAACTGCCGGCGCCGCGACTCCCGCTGTCGCTCACGGTGGGCGGCGTCGAGATCACGCCTCTTTTTGTTGGGATCCCCTGTGGGCTGGTCGGCGTGACTCAGATTAACTTCACAGTGCCGCCGAATGTTCCTCGCGGGACGCAGCCAGTGGTAGTCACGGTAGGAGGCGTCGCCAGTAAACCTGCGAGCTTCACCGTCAAGTAACGGCGATCGTAGATTCGCGCTCACAGTGCGGGCGCGACATGGATGTGGCATTTTTCGAGTGCGCATTCCGAGCCGCGACCGGCAGGAAGCGCTACTAGAACTGGACGGGCTTTGCTATCTCTCTAACGCTTCCTTCCGGTCGCGGCTCAGCTTTTCGTACATTCGTACAAGCTTTCCATATTTGTGTCGCGCACCCACAATACGTTTTGTGCCATTTGCAGCCGCCTTCCGATGCTAAAATAGGAGAGTCTTGGGAGGTCGTCTAATGGTAAGACTGCAGACTCTGGATCTGCGTATCGGGGTTCGAGTCCCTGCCTCCCAGCCAAATACGCCATGAAGTCTCTAAAGCTTTGCCTGCTTCCGCTCTCGTGCATCTTAGCATTCTGCCAAGATACGCCGGTCCCGTCTGAAAATGCACCTCCTGAAATCGATCAGGCCCTGCGCGCTCGAGTGACGCAATTTTACTCGGCGAACATAAGCGGAAAATGGCGCGATGCCTTCCAGGTGGTTGCCGACGATATGCAGAACGAGTATTTGGCAGCGTCGAAGGAAACTTACGATCGTTGCGACACCATAAAAATCACCTATACCGACAATTTCACGAAGGCCAGTGTACGCGAGAACTGCCACGGTGAGTACCGTTGGCACAATAGCCATATCCCAGCCACTATTCCTTTGACAAGCACTTGGAAAGTGGTCGACGGGCAATGGTTTTGGTATTTTCTGAAACCGACAGAAGTGATGACCCCGTGGGGACTCTCCACAATACCGCCCGACGATCCCAAAGCTCCTGGATCGACAACGGTGAATACCAACATCGAGACGGTATTGAAAGATCCTGCATCAATGGCCAAGGCTATTCTAAGCCAGATCAAGGTCGACAAGAAGGAAATACACCTGCTGGGTTACGAGACCTCGAAGGACGAGTTGCACATCTCCAACACTATGCCCGGGACCATTTCAGTCCTTATCAACTGCGCTCCTCTCCCTGGATTTCACATTAAGCAGGCCAGTGCCGACATAGGTCCCAAAGAGACCTCCGCGATAGTCTTCGAATACGATGCCGAAGAGGCGAAGAAGCAGTGTGGCGATTGTTACAAGCTGCCTAAGCCGAAGCTTATTGCTAACATCCGGATCGAACCCACCGCGCAGATATTTTCAGTGAAGATTACATTTGCGATTCCGCCGGAACTTGAAAAGCAGTTGCCCAAGGAACTGCGGCCACCAGCCCCGAAGCAATAACTTCCCGATTGGCATTTCCCGTGCCTAGCCATTGTGCAGAGGCTTAACACGGAATGATCAACATCGATTTGACTCTGACTGGCATAACTGGGAGCTCCGCAACAGCAACCCCAACAAGTCAGCTTTCATCGCTTTCGGCTCAATCGTTTACCGAACTCCTGTCGGAGGCCTTCTCGGAGACATTGTCGAAGCTCGGAATTAATCCAAGCAGCATTAAGTTCAGTTTCCAGGACGAGCCGAGCCAAACTCCTGCCGCGAGCCAAACTCCTGCCGCGAGTGCAACTCCTGCCACGATCCAAACTCCGGTCGCGACCCAAACTGCTAGCGCTAGCCAAACTCCGGCTGCGAGTGCAGCAGCTGTCGCGAGTCTGACTACCGCCGCGAGTCTGATTTCCACCATCGCTGTGGCTCCGCCGACAACGTCGACGCCAACTATAGCCAGCACGCCTGCGACGCCTTCTACTACGGGTTCGAGTTCCCAGACTTGGTACGCTAGCACTCCTGTCGACGACGCCTACTGGGCTGCGCAGCCGGCCGCGGTTCAACAACTCCGGGGAATCCAGGATATCAACGAAAGAAAAGATCTCGGGGAGCAACTTGCGAGCGAAGGTTACTCCATTGATGTCCCGATTATGGTTTGGGGATGGGATGCGGGAAAAGTGACTGCGGCCAGGGAGTCGTACGGCTATACGTGGGTTCCCTCAGCGCTCCAGCAGCCGGTGGCTGCGGCGCCGGGTATAACGGGTGGCGGAATAACGCCATACGATCCCAAGAATCCGCCTAGCGGATCCATTCAGGTGCCGCCAGCGCAGAACTCTTGATAGTAGGCGTGAAAAAGGGGCAAGCCCAAGACCTGCCCCCTTTTCAGTTATTCGATCGGTATTTTGGTGGACTGAGCGAAATACTTGTTCCCGGACGGATCGATCAATATCAGGCCGAAGGGCTGCCCCGGACCTGGAGTAGTATTTGCGGGCACCTGAACGCCAATAATGTAAACCCCTACCAGGCCTGGCGCATAATCAACTGTTGTGTGCGCAACGCCCTTGTTGTTCAGACCTACCACAACAGTCGCGGTTACGGATTGGCCGGCCCCAGGCTCGTTGGTCACCGCTGCCGGTGTAGTCTGGCCAAGGCCCGTTGCGAATACGTAAATGGTTTCGCCGCGGTGAGCGGGATTAGTGGGACTCACGTAGCTGCCGTCAGACCGCACCGCGACCGCGATCGTTACGTTGCCATAGGTGCCTGTGAAGACACCGGGCGCGTAGAGTTGAGTCGGAATGGTATAGGTGGCCGAGCCCCCACCCGCCGCGTTGAGCACAACCGTAGTGCTGCCAGGTTGTGTTTCAAAAGGTACCTGAATGGTCATCGACTGGACGCCATTCACGTTGGCGACATAGAAGATCGGGGCCGCCACTCCGTTAAATGTAATGCTGACACCGGCTAGACTGGTCGGGAGCGGCCCGAGAATGCTGAGACCGCTTACGACGCCCTGAACGCCGTTTGCGAATCCCCCGCCTTCGACGGTCACGACCTCACCGGGAGCTACACAGCCCGGCGACGGACACCCATTCTGAAGCTGGAAGTTTGTGCCGTTGACGAACACAATGTTCTGGGGCCCCACAAGACCCGCGACCAATGTGAACGTGGTGGTGAAAGAGCCCGAGGTCGCGACAATAGAGATATTCCCGGGAGTCGCACCGGCGGTGACGGCAGTAGAGGCCGCGCCAGTCGGGTCAGTGGTGGTGCTGGGGGTAGCAACGACCGCGCTGCCACTCGAGACCGTAAACGTTACGGGAGCACCGGGAACGCCGTTCCCTAGGGCATCCACCACCTTGACGATCAACGGCGCCGGGAAGGCCGCGCTCACGAAGGCCGTCTGATTGTTCCCAGAGACTTGCTGAACGCTCGCCGCTGTACTGGCAACCGTCAGCGTGAACTCGGTCGATGCGTTGCCCGCTGTCACTTTTATGATCACGACTCCCACCGTGCTGCCTAGGGTGACCAGCGTGGAGGCGCTGCCGGTTGAGTTTGTACCACTGCTTGTGTTCTGAAGCGTCGCCGGCACTCCGCTGGAGAGTACTGTCCATGTAACCAGCTCACCGGGCGTTGGGGGCCCGTAGTCCGACAAAACGTTTCCAAATGAATCCGTGATCTGCACCACCAGGGCGTTGAGTAATTGCGCCCCTGGTTTGCCGGTCTGGTTGTTGCCCTGAACCAATGTGATTGTTCCCGGAGGGCCAGGGGTGATCTTCAGAGGAAAGGCGATGGTATCGAAATGATAGCCATACTGCGCGCCAATCGGGCCGGTTCCAACTACGCCATCCAATAGCAGATTGCAAGATATATGGCCGTGCGCGTCGGATAGGACAAGCCCTCCCGTGGAATTCTGGCAGGTTCCAAAGGGCCCAGAGTTGGCCGGGGGCACGTTGCATACGCTGGGCTGATCGGGCGCTGTCGGGGCCTGAGGTACACAGGTGAAAACGCTGACATTGGGGATGGCAAAACCGTGACCATCGACGACGTTGGCTGTGAAGGCGCCAGTGATGACTGTGCCCGCTTGGCCGGTCAGCGTCTCTCCTGCTTGCGGCAAAAGGAGTTGGACCGTAGGGGGCGGGACCAAGGTTGCATTGGAGGGGTAAGTGGTCTCGTAGAAAGTCACCGTATTCGTGCCAGAAGCTTGAGCCGCGACTTGGGTCTGGACGGAACCGAGACCAAGGGGAACCACGTTACTGAGGAAACCCACCGACGCCACCCCCTGGGCGTTACTTTTGACAGCCAAGGTGTTAGAGCCACCAAACAGGGTCCCTGGGCCGCTGGTGATCTTAAAGGTGACTGAGGAGCCGCTCACCGGTTTTCCGTTCAAATCCGTAACCAGGACTTCCAATGGAGAGCCAAAGCCAGGGAGGCCAGTATTGTTGTTCTCGGTCATGAGTTGTCCTTGCCCGGCGACAATTGCGATGGATCCGGCGTTCTGTACGGTGGCGGACCCCACTGTGATAGTGAATGCCTGCTGGAGCTTGCCATTGGTGGCAATGACGGTGACCGCTGTTCCGTTCGTGGCCGGCGCGGTCAAGACCGTCGAGGCGTATCCATTCGATCCGGTGGTGACCGAGGTGTTCGAAAGAGACCCCAGATTGGTCGAAAAGGTAATGGTGGCTCCGCTCAAGGGTTTGCCGTTCACATCCAGCGCCAGGACCACCAGCGGTTCACTGGTTGTGTTGGGTGCGAGGGCTTGACTATTTCCGTATGGCAGCAAAGCGACCGGACTGCCATTCGTGGATTCCGGAGCCAGGTACTCCAAAGCGTTGAACGATTGACTCGTCGGAAGCGCTAGTTGGGCCGTGAGTTGGTCAACGGTGAGATCAACACGGTACAGGATATTGGACGACGCGACAAAAAGGTATTGCGCTGTAGCCCGGCCTGGAAAGGGGACCTCATTCGAGATAGCTACGCCCTGTACGAAGGTGCTGGAAACGCCCGCGGGAGCTCCGGTGCAGCAGGCGATAGAACCACTGCCAATACCCATCTGATACAGCGTCTCAGCTTGGCTGGAATATGCGAAAACCGTCGTGCTGCTAGGGACCAGCAGAGTGTCGATTATTTGGTCCTGAACGTCGGCGCTGGCGACAAAATTTGCGATTGTTTTGGCATTGAGATCGATGAGCAATATGGCCTGTCCGGTGACCGGGTTCTGATTTGCCGCCAAAGCATACTTGCCGTCGGGCGTAAAAACCAATCTACCAGGGATCGCGTTTACGCCGATCACTCCATCCGTAGTGGGCTGGAGTGTGGTGGGATCCAGCTCAACGATCTGATTCTGATTACTGACATAGACACGACCATTCGGGCCCACCGCAACCCCAGTCGCGGTGCCCAGAAGTCCATATTGCGCGGTGCCCTTCGTATTGTTGGTGAGGTTAATTGCATTCACCTGGCTGCCGCCTGACGTACTGGTGCCCAGGGCGTAGGCAGTGGTCCCATCCAGACTCACAGCCACGTCAAAAATGGTGACTCCCGTGTTGATTCCTCCCGGGACCAGTTCCTGGTCTTTGGTGGTTTCAAAAATATGAAGAGTGCCGGCTGCCACCACCAGCTTCCCGCCATTGGAAGTGATCGCCGCCGCACTGGGACTTGTTACGAAGCTGGCGATCAATTTGGGATTCTCGAAGTTGGTGTCAACTGTCGTCACCGAACTGCTGGTAGACTTCGCGATGACGTAATACTTCGATCCGTCCGGCTTAGGCAGGATCAAAAACGTGCTATCGCCGGCGGTGAAACTGCCGACTGAGGTCAACGGATTTATGCCAAACACCGCAACATTCGATCCCAGCGATTTGTATCCAGGCAATGCCGCGACATCATCGGCCTGAAGATTGGAAACGAACAACCCGGTGCAGGCGGCAAGGAACAGAGTTAGCCTTTTAGACATTTTTATACAAGAACCTTTCCGTAGGATGTAGCTGGGACGCGGGGCGAGCTAACTTTACAAGAGTACCACAAAGCACCAAAAGTCAAGTTGCTTGTGACGAAAAAAAAGGGGAGGCCGAAGCCCCCCCTTTTTGGTTAATGCGACAACGGTTACGGTTAGTGACCTTCGTTCTCGCCCAGGACACCCGTCCTGCTGTTGGTCTGAGGTGAAATGCCAGCGACCCCATTCAAATTGAAGGGGAAGTCTAGCTGGATAGCGAGATAACCTTCCGCCAGTTTCTGCGCACCCACGTCGCTGATGAAGGCGAATGCGTGACAGTACTGGAAGTCGGCCACCGAGATGATGTAACCCTCGAAGCCCGGCACCGCCGGTACTCCGAAGTTGCCACCACCCGAGAGGTTGAAGATCAACTCCTGGCCCGCCGGTACCGTTTGAGATACAAACGGCGGAGGCGCTACGCCTCCTCCGGCCGTGCTGCCGAAGTAGTAGAGTTTTACCGTTCCCTGTTGGGGTCCGGTGCCAAATGGGTCAAGCGATGTGTTAGCCAGCGCGATACCTGTGTCAAACCCAGACTGGTTGGTTACGAATGGGAACAACAGGTCGCAGGTACACAGATTGATGTCGAACGCGTTCGTCGCCGAGGAAGTATCGCCGAAGCGCGGAATCGGGTCGGTGGCCGAAGCAGTTCCGTCGTTGCTGAGCGGAGCAAAGCTAACGTTCACCGTGCCAGTCCCAGGGGCCGGCAGATTCTGCGAGGTGTTCGAGATAAACGCAACAAAGGCCGTGATGGTCGCGTTCTCGGGAACGTTCGGATCGGAGTTTATAGTCTCGTAGGTAGCATAACCAGTGGTTCCGCTGTAGCTAACTTCAGCAATACCAGCGGTCCCAGCTACGGCCGTGAAGCCCGCTCCCGAGTTTCCATTTGCGTCAGTGGAAACCAAGTCCAACTGGCCGTGGGCGAATCCGGCATGGACCGGGGACTGGGGCTGCGGCGGGGTCGATGGGGTAACTCCATCAGGAAGGAAGAGAGGCACCGTAGTAGCGACAAAGATGTGCACCCCTGCTCCTATGTTGTTGAACCGGATCAGTATCCTGGTGCCGAAGTCGGCCAAGCCGACGATCGGCGTTCCAGTGAAGAGTTCAGGCACATAGAAGCCGGATTCCGTGTTATACGGGAAGCCAGGCACGTTCTGATCTACAGGCGCAGGTGAAGTCAAACCATGCGTTGTGTCCTGCGACAGAGCGTAATTGCGCCTCTTAAAGGACGAAGCGAAGCCTTCCCTGACTTTGATTAAGACGTCGCCGCTGTCATCAGGGGTGGGAGTACTCCCCAATAGATCAGGGTTGTTGCTGGTGCACTGCAGGAAGGAACCATTCGTGACCGAAGCGATGAGGCCAATCTGAATGAAGGCCACCGTCTGGGTCGGGTTGTTGATGGTAACCTGTTGCGAACCGTTCACCGCGATGTACATAGTGATTTGGGTCGGAATCAGGGTGGAAGATACTCCGAGCTGGAACGCATTCGCGCGGATGTTGGTAATACGGATCACGCGCTGGCCGGCTGTTCCGGGTGCGTCAATCGGGACACCCAAAAAGACAACTGAGCTGGCGCTATTCTGCTGTCCCGAAAATACGTTCGGCTGGGCCAGATACGGACTATTGGAGGGTACCCCAACGAACGTTCCCGTCTCAGGACAAGAAGTTCCCTGAGGCGTACAGAGGATCTGCGGAGGCGAGCCAGCGGGAGGTAGCACCACCGTATTGTCGGGTACTGCCTGCCCGGATGGCGGGTGCGGCTCATCAATCATCAGCGTAGCTTCCGAGATATTCCCCGAGACAAGCCGGCTGGTGATGTTAGTGTTCAAAAAAACCGTCACGTTAGACAACGGAATGCTCGCGCCGAGTAGCGTGGGTGTTCCGCCGTTGCAGTTCAGGAGCATGTCACCTACCAGCTCCGTCAAGCCTTCTGCACGGACGATCGTGGGGTTGCCCGCATTCGCTGTGCAGTTAAACGCAGGCTGCTGCAAGCCAATTTGCGCGTTCGCCGTGCTGCCCATGCCGAGCAGAAGGGCTACTACAGCAAACGCTAAGAACCATTTGCGAAAATCTGCCATTTCCTTCTCCTTGTGAAAAATTGAAATTGAATTGATGGAAGTTCTCTTTTTCAACCTGAGCCTCGATTCAACAACCGTCATGAAGATTTCGAATCTCACCCGATCAGACCTGGCGCGAAGTAGCTCTGCACTGCGTTTCCTGCCTTGCCTACCCGAATTCGTTTCATCGTCTTCATTGGGCTCAACTTGTTTCTTAAACTTCTCGTAATATCTGTGCTCGCGGGATTCATGCGTCAAAGATGAATGCCGCCAAACCGTCCGGATGCAGTCAAATCATTCATAACACTACTACGCAAGTTAAGTCAAGCGTAAAGTACTATTGAACTTTTCAATCGGCCCCGGAACCAAAAAACGGCCTAGCACATGATTTAACCATAGCACGGCGAGGCAAGTCAACACTTTACAGCCAACGGTGACTTCGGGCGCTTGAATGGCGTCAAGGAAGGTGTTACCGGTACGTACTGATACTTCCCTCAAATGAGGGGTGACATGTCTGCACGGGCCCTAAGGCGCCGCTGAGTTATTCCTTAACGTCCTTCTTCAGAGTCTTAAGGCGGCTCTTCAGCTCATCGGTGGCATCGGACATCTGGTTACTGTCGTAGATGACACGCGGAGTAATGAATATGATCAGCTCAGAACGCGATTTGGAATAGGAACGAGACCCGAACAGTGCGCCAATAATCGGGATCCGGAATAGAACCGGGATCCCGGAGCTGTTAACTGTGGTCGTCTCTGAAATGATGCCTCCGATCGCAATAGTATCGCCGTCCTGCACTGTGATTTGAGTCTGAATCGATTTGTTGTCGAAGGATGGGGATTGAATCCCGCTAGTAGTGGTTGGCGTCGGGTCGCTCACTTGCTGATTGATCACCATGGTAACGACACCGGTAGGGGTCACGCGCGCCAGTATATTCAAAGTAACTCCGGTATTCACATTTGAGATGGAGTTGGCGAACAGCGAGTTTCCCCCGGACTGGACTCCGGTAACCGCCTGGGCTGAAAGCGTGGGGACTTCCGTGCCGACATTGATGCTGGCCGCTATGCTGTCGGTGGCGATTACGGAGGGAGCCGATAGGACCTTGGCTCGGCTCTCGGATTCCTGCAATTGGACCGCAGCCAAAAGCTGGCGGCTTTTTCCTACTAGAGCCGCTCCCGAAAGATTGGTCACGCCTTCGCCAAAGCCTGCAAGGAAACTGTGCGCCGTACTTTGCGAACTCGCAGACGAACTCCCGGTTATCTGCTGAAGAGCCGCAGAGACGTCGCTGGAAAACGCATGGGTCAAGTCCACCGAGTAGATCCTCGCTTCGATCAAGACCTGACGCGGGGGAATGTCCAAATCTTTTAATAGCGTCAGGATGTTGTCGTATTCCTGAGGAGTGGCCTGGATAAGTAGGGTGTTGTTGAATGGATTTGCGATCACGCGCGGCACGCGGCCCACGAGCGACCCGGGAACCTGCGGGTATCCGAGATTTTGGCCTGTAAGGTCGGTCCCCGTGGTCCCGTTTGCCGGAGCGGTTCCAACGCCCGCGGCTAGCAGCGCACCACCGGCGGTCTGTCCGGTGGGGTTACCGTACTGCTGCTGATAGCTTCCATTGCCGTACATTCCACCGCTGCCGTACGCTCCGCCACCATAATTCCCACCATTGCCGTACGCTCCGCCGCCGCCGTACATCCCGCCGCCACCATTCATTCCGCCGCCGTACATTCCACCCCCGCCGCCCATCCCACCACCGCCGCCGCCCATTCCGCCGCCGTACATCCCGCCGATGCCGCTCTGTGCCATGCAGGCACCCATTCCTCCGCCATACTGTTGTCCGGATCCGTTGAACTGGATGTACAGGGCATTGATGGAACAGCCAATGGATTGCGCGTCGCCATAGCGCACTCGATAGACATAGCTTTGGACAGCTCCCGCGCGCGTCTTGACCGGAACGTCCAACTTCTCCAACCATTTCCCAACTTCGATGAACGCTCCCGGATTGGGAGCCACTGCCATGATGGTATTAATGCGGTCGATCGGAAGAAATTTAATGGGGGACGACTTGTCGGACAGCGAGATCGATTTGACAATGGCTTCCAATTCCTTGGCCAGATCTGAAGGCCTCCCGTTCTTCACTTCGAATACGTGGACTCGCTGATTGGCGAGTTCATCGCTGTCGAACATCGCCACCAGATCCATCAGCCGGCGCATGTTTCTCCGGCTGTCCAGTATTAGCAAAAGATTGGCGGGGGCGTATTCGTATATCGATGCGTTCTCGCCGATGAACGGCTGCAGCACCTTCATCAGCTCGCCGGATGTTACAAACTTGAGAAACACCAGGTTCAGCATGATCTGGTCATCATCCGGGATGGTGCTGGAATCGGTGGCCTTTTCAGGCTGCAGAGCATGATGGGAAATATCGGCCAAAGGTAGAATGCGGTAGAGCTCGCCCTCCTTCACCATGCCCGCGCCGTTGATGCGCAGAATGGCTTCCAGCAGCGACTTGGGCTCAATGTTCTTGGTTTCGCCGTAGGTATTGAGAATCACGCCGCCCTTCACGCGCGGATCGAGAATGTAGTTTATCTTCAGTTGACGCGCCAACATGTCGATGACTTGCGTCAGCGAGACGTTATCAAGGTTCACCCCGCCGTAGGTAGTCGGAGGCCCCGTGGGGGCGGGCAAAGCCGTAGTTGGAGTTGTAGTTGAAGAAGGGCCCGGTTGCTGCGGGTTGGGATTCGCCGGACGCGCCTCAGGAGTCGGGTGCGATCTCGGAATCTGCGGAAATGCAACCGCCGACAAGGCTAACGCCAGTAAACCGCCGCGAAACCAGTTAGAGGCGCGCACTTTAATGTTGCTCCGGAGGTTTTGCGGCATCCACCGGCTTGGTTCCAAGAACGGATTGTCTGGCGTGTTCCTGAGTGGCGAAGGCAGCTTTTTCGTCGTCGCTCATTTCCGATTTTTTGCGGGTCCATTTTTGAGGACCGAAGGGCGTCGGGCGTTGAAACTGGACGCTGTCGCCCAGGTCCGTCATGATAGTCCCGGCTTGGGCTGAGGCTGGAGATTCCGCGCGAGGCTCCTGCTCGCCGGGTTTTTCTTCCCATTTGCTGACGCCAAAGGGTGTCTTGCGGTACATCCAGCGCTTGCCTTGCGCATCGGTGGAACTGAACAGATTGGGGCCCACTTCCTTGGCTCCCGGGGGAACCTGCGGCAGCGCGGCAGCGGCTTGCTGTGCGGGCGTCAGCTTGCTTTCGGCCGGCGCAACGGCGGGCTGATGCAGCTTACGTTTGGCGGGCTGGCTAGCTACCGCAGCCGCCGGATGCCCTGGCTTCGCCGGCGTGGCCGCGGTGCTGGAGGGTTTTGATTCGGGCTTCTTATTGTCTTGATCCGAGGCGAGCGCGAGCGCCGCGCCGATTGCCAGCAATGCAATGGTCTTCATAAATTCGGTTGTCCTCTCATTTCACTTGCTCCCAACGGCAGGCACTGCCGAAGGGTGTTACGCTAACCACTTTCTTGAATCCCTCTACTACGGTGCCGGCCGCCGTATCATCGCCCGACTTGCAGCCGCGCATATCCGGGCTGTTGACGTCCACCCAGCGGTCCGATTTGGTGGAATCCGACAAGCTTTGCGCCTTGGCTGCGGGCTGGGCGTTAGCACTTGCGGATGCCGCCGGCGTCGAGGCGGTTTCTGCTGCCTGTGCGACCGACCGGTCCATCAGCTCGTCGATCCGTTTCTTGAATTCCTTGCCGTCCCATTCGAAGACGACATATTGGCTGTCCACCGAGACTATCATCCAATCGCCAATTCGCTCGCCGACGCCGTAACCCTTCTGCGCGCCGCCCGGACGAAGGCTGAGCACCACCACTGGCGGCGTGCCTGGCCA
>CZKS01000113.1_pt1 | contig 23548 bp, 27 predicted proteins | sample 1122221 | NCBI WGS metagenome assembly CZKS01 (sample SAMEA3539301, study PRJEB10725) | soil metagenome | biome: tundra; feature: field; material: soil | place: USA | collected 2010-05 | depth 0.15 m
GGCGGGGAAATCTATCTCATTGTGGATCGGTCCTGACTTCCACTTCTCGCCCAATGATTCCGCCACATCTTTGGAACGAACCCAGCGGTTTCGGTACCACTCCGCCCGCCCGTCCCGCAGCCGCACACCGTGCACCATGCCGGCTCCCACAAACCAGTGATAATTGGGGTCGGCCAAACTCATGGGGTTCGGTCCGTTGCGCAGGTAGCGTCCGTTCAATTCCGTGGGCAAGCGGCCAGTGACGGGTAAGTCGAAGGCCGTGATCTCCTCTGTAACCGGGGCGAATAGACCCGTGAGAAAACGATTCTCGGTAGCCAAAACGGTTGTGTCCAGTGCGTTCATCCTATCCTCCTTGATTTCATCTCTTTCTCAACAGATCGACGATCAGTTCCGGTGTTTCACAATCCGGTCCACTGGTTCGCGCTAACGTTGTCCTCGGGCACGTGAAGGGCCGATCACAATTCTTTACGGGAATTGGAACGCGGTTAGCTCCGCAACAAATTGGCGAGTTAGCGCACGGCCCCGCCATTTTGCCGATCTGAGGGACCAGCAAGGTCAAGCACCTATGACGGATGCTCGGGGCTGGGACCTCCTGAGTACCCCTGGACGCTTTGCGAGGAGTCGGCGCATCGCTGGCCGGGCCGCTTCTGGCAGAATTGACGGTCATTTGACCGCATATCGTCACACCTTTCGCCATGTGGGTCGGCCTCGAGTGATCTCAATTGGGCCAGGATACTCTTTTGGGCGCATCTATTCGTCAGGAAACGTGAGCGAACCAGTAGTCGCCAAGGAGCAGGCCCCCCTCGATCCACAAGCGTCGTGTGTCTAGATGGTAGGAGTAATTAAAACCTTACCGGTCATCAATTCTTGTTTCTTCGGAAGAGCCTCCGCCGGGCGTACGCCTATTTCAGGAAGCCGAGATGTCGATGTCGAAACGAAAGACAGCTACGACGATGGGTATCCGGTTGCAGCCTTCACCTCGCGAATCTGTGATGTGTGCCTGGCGGAGTGGGCAGCTAATTCCAAAAGAAACTGGTAGACATCGGCAGTAGCCCCCGATGGACCATCACCGACATGGACGCGTAACGGATCGTTGGTGGTCTTCACATACGCGCTTGTCTTATCGCGGCGCAGTTTAAATTCCTGTGCCGCACTCTCCGGCGTTGGGAATTTACCGGCCGGCTGGATGACCTTGGGAGCCTTGGCCTTCTTGCTGCGATCCTCCATCTGAGCTACTATCTGGCGGTCTCCTTCGCTGGTCGCATTTGGGAGGCGTGCAACCGCCGGCGTCCCCAATGTTTTCCGAGCTTCGTCGAAGATCAGATCCTCGGCTAGGATTAGATGCTCCGCGCATTCCTGAACAGACCAAGCATCGGGGGAGGGTTTGAAGGTCCACTGGGCTTGTGTCAGTCCCGTGATACTCGTGAGCAAAGCCGTCTCTGAGGATTTCAGCTCAGACAACAGATAGGCGCGCTCGGCCTTCGTCATGCCGCCCGTTGCACCATCATCCTTCGCAGCACCGACTGGTCCCGTCACAAGGGCCGCCACCGAACACACCAACATGAATCGAACCGGCAAACGTTGTTTCAACATAGTCCTTTCATCTCCAAATTCTGGGAAATGGCCTCGACTCGCGGTCCCGGGCGATTGCTCGACCCGTCCTGCCTGGACACCCCGGAGCGCTGTGCCTTTTGCGGTCATTCTCCCGCTACTCGCGTGTATTTATTGATCCAATTCACTTCCCAAGTCTTGCCACCATCTTCAGAGAAGGCCTGCTCAGACTGCGCTGTGTCGTCCGTGATCTTCCAGATCGAAAACCGCACGAGCACAGAACGGCCGCTAATTCGTTCGTAGTCGTAGAAGTCGGCGCGCCCATCCTTAAACGTGCCCACCCCTGGCACGCCAAGCGTTCCAACCTGTGGAGTTGCGAAGTCCAGATTCCACTCAGCAGTCGTTGGATTAAACCAGCGCAAAGCCAGCAACGTCACATGGCCCCCGGCTCCGCTGGCATCGTACTCAGCAAGATTAGCCCGCCCGCCCCACACTTTATTCACCACGGCCCTACCGTTCATCTCGACCCATGCGTGCGATCCCGTCAGCGGATGCAGCAACCGCGTCGAGCGCATTTTCCAGGTGCCAAGATCGAAATCGAACTCATGCTGCTTTGCCGTGATTGCATCCTTGTGCGCCGAATCTGCAATGGCCGAGCCATCCTGATCCTTTACCCGATCATCGCGCGTCAAATCCGCGAGAAACGAGAATCTCCACGTCCTTCCGCCGTCGTCCGAATACGACTCCTCATAATGATGCGCATTCGGCTCAATACCCGACCACACTCCCCGCACCAGGATCGCCTTACCCTTGAAAGTATCCGGTCCAAACAGCTCGCCGCGCCCACCGTGAAACTCCCCGATCAACGGCGACCCCAAATCGCCCATTTGGCTATTGATGAACGACTGACTCCACTGGTGTGCATTCGGATCGTAGAGAAATAGTCCCAGCCCCTCCCAATGACCCTTTGGTCCGTCGGCTTCGATTTCTTCGAGTTGCGCCTTCCCGCCCCAAACCTTTCGCACGGTAACGGTTCCTTCCAGCACGAGGGGCTCGGATGAGCTTGAGAACGGATCGAGCACGCGCCGGATATGCGTGTGCCATACCCCGATGTTGAAGTCGAAGTCGTGTTGACCATCGCGAACGGCTACGCTTTGTGTAGCCGTCTCGGTCTTCTTCTCTGTCTGGCCAAACAGTTGCTGACCCGTGGTGCAAATCATGAGGATGAGCAGGGAAAGAGTGAACCGTTGGCTCTTGCTCTGGTTCAAAAAATTGCGGTCTTGTGGAATGTGGGTTAGCATGTCGAAAGGATAAGCTGAAGGGAGGCAGTTGCCTGTGCCGTCGGCGCGATGGCGGCAGTCAAAATGCGCAAGCCGTTAAACAAGATGCGAATTGAGGTCATGCTGTTTCTCCGGCCAGGCTCCGTATCAAGCGCTTCGGCGCGCTCGTGATACGTTCTGGCAATCACGTCCGCCCCAAGAATAGCCCGTTTCGGCGGCGATTTATCCACTGATGCCACAGGGATCTTCAAAGGAAATTCAAAGCTGGCCGGCGGAGGCGGCGTACCGTTTCGCCGGGTTTGAGCTTTACCCTCGCGAACGGCTGCTCCGACGGGGCAATGACACGATTCCCCTTCAGCCGAAGCTGTTCGATGCCCTCCATTGCCTGGTTCGGAGAGGGGAGAGTCTGGTCACAAAAGAGGAATTAACTAGAACGCTCTGGCCGACCGTTCACGTAAGTGAGGCCAACCTCACAAACACCATTGTTGCCTTAAGAAAACTCATCGGCTACGACGCGATACGCACCGTTTCCAAACACGGCTACCGTTTTGTGCTGCCTGTCGACGGCGAGCCCGGGGTTGCCGGGACGACTTACGAACGGTTCTCGCGCGCCAAGGAACTAACGGCCCAACGATCGCTTGTTTCGGTCAGCCAAGCTCGTGAGTTGCTCTGGATCTGCCTGGCCGAGAACCCCGGGTTCGCGCCTGCTTGGGCCTGGCTCGGCCGTTGTTGCTGGTTTCTCGCCAAGTTCAGCCCCCTCGAAGCCGCACCAGCCGATCTCGCATCGGCGGCCTTCCGCCGCGCGTTCGCAATCGATCCGGATCTGGCCTGCGCGCATCAGTTCTACACGCTCATGCAGGTCGACACGGGTGGCGCCCGCGATGCCTGCGTCAGACTCGTCGAGAGGCTGGAACGTCACCCGGGCGAGGCTGAATCTCTTGCGGGCCTCGTGCATGTTTTACGCTTCCGCGGTTTGCTTCAGGAGTCCATTGACGCGCACCATCGCGCAGCGGATCTCGACCCTGCCATTGTCACCAGCATTCCGCATACTCTTTTTCTGGCAGGGGACTACGCTTCCGCCATCGCTTCCTACGGCGGACGCGCCAGCTATTATCTCGACGCGGCCGCATGGGCGGCACTTGGCGACCACCATCGTGCGCGCACTCTCCTTCGGGAACGCCTGAACAAAACACCTCTCTCGGAGTTACTGTCGGGACTGATGAAATCGCTGCTTTCTCTTCTCGAAGGCGATACCGAGGGATCGATCCGCCACATGGAGACAACGGACGCTGCCCGCGATCCCGAAATCCTTGTCTACTTCGCTCGCCATTATTCAGAAATGGGACTCGCCACACTCGCTATCGATGCGTTGAAACGCGGCGCGCAGGCCGGCTTCGTCTGTGCTCCGGAGACGTTGAACTCTGATGTCTGGCTTGAAGCGATTCGTAAACATCCGAATTTTGGATTGCTGTTCGAGGATTCTACGCGTCGGGTGACTGCTACGCGAAAAATCTCTCCCGTCGACTAGAGGTATTTGTGATCGAGCGCAACGTTCCGCTCGCGGCGCACATCGCGCCCCTGTTCAGCCGGTGCGCGCAGCCCGAACTTCGCCCGAGGTTCAGGCGCTAAGGTATTCACTGCGCGCCTTCGGCGATTTAATCCTGTTAAAACCTACTGGGTTTTGTTAACTTGGAGCGATGGAGCAGGGTCAACCCAGCCGGACCGCATTCGCCGCCGCTACCCATCGCGCAGCTCACCAGCTCCTCGAAGGCGGCCGCGTCTTTGCCGATCCGCTCGCGTTGAGAATCCTGGGCGAGGATCAGGAAACCGTCCGACGTAAAGCTGCCGAAGATCCACTCAGCCGGCGAATGCGACTATTCATCGCCATGAGGTCGCGATTTGCCGAAGATGCGTTGGCAGCCGCGGTGGAACGCGGCGCACTCCAATTAGTTGTGCTGGGAGCGGGCCTCGACACCTATGCCTACCGCAGCCCATTTGGCGAGCGACTGCGCATTTTCGAAGTGGATCATCCGTCAACCCAAGCTTGGAAGCGCCATCGGCTCACCGAGGCGTCTATACCGATACCAAGCTGGCAAACATTCGCTCCCATCGATTTTGAGCGGGATACCCTATCGGAAGGACTTACAGCCGCCAGTTTTGATCCATCGCAACGGACGTTCTTCACTTGGCTGGGCGTGGTGCCTTACCTCACCAAGGAAGCTATTTGGTCGACGCTTGGCTTCATCGCAGCGCTGCCGAACGGCGCCGAAGTCGTATTCGACTACAGCGATCCTCCCGATTCGCTATCACCGGAATCGCGGTCATCGCATGACATGCGCGCGGTTCGCGTAGAAAAGCTTGGAGAACCCTGGGTGACGCACCTCGAAGCCGAAGAATTGCTGGCTAAGCTACTGACTGTTGGATTTCGGGAAGTCGAGGATTTGGGGCCGCCTCAGATCGTTGGTCGCTATTTTCCCAATAGGCCCATTTCTTCGGAAAAGGGCGGCCACGTCGTACGTGCGGCGACGGCCTAAGCCGACTCAAGAAATCATATCCTGACTAGCGGCGTAGTAGTAGAATTTTCTTCTGCCTCCGGCCTCGCCCCGTCGAAGAAGGCCCTCGAGGAAATTGTGGGCCGATCCGTCTAGACGGGCTTGCCCTGCTGGAAAAATGCAGCGAAAAGGATCTCGAGGTTCTGACAGGGTTTCTTGAACACTATTCCGATTTACAAAAAAATCACGCTCAGCGAATTCGCGCGTGGAAGCGGCGTTGATCGGCGCGGATCAGATCAATTTCCGTTCGGACTTTCGATCGGCCCAAGACCAGTCATCCAGTCGATCATGGTGCGGAACGCGAGACCCATATTGCCCACTTGACAGTGGTTCTGCGCTTGCTCCGCGCGGGTGAACAGGCGCGCGGTCAGTGAGCGTACATGCGTCAGGGTCGCTATTTGGTCGGGCAGCTGGTGCACCGGGACATAATGATCCTCGGCGCCTGCCATCAGGAGTACGTCCTGGGTCAGCTGGGACGAGATGCTAGCGGTTTCGTATTTCTGATAGTGCTTCATCATCTCATACGTCGTCTTAACGCCAGTGTTGTGTATCGCCAATTTCACCATCCAATCCAGAAGCAGGCTCTTGGCCATCGCATCGGCGAAGAACTTGTCGACCGCTCCCTCGTTTCCAGTGTCGATCCAGTCAAGGAGCTCCTTTTGTGCCGGTGGGGGCAGAGGGCGAAGGAAGCACTCGAGCCCGTTGGTCATAATGTCGTATGCGATCACCCGGCACACCCTTGGCTCGAAGGCGGCGGCGCGAATGGCCAACCCGCCGCCGAGGGAGAAGCCCATCAACGTGACCGCGTCAAGGTGGAAGAAGTCCAGCACGGCTTTGACCGGCTTCTCCCACTCAGGACTCATGGTCAGGTGCGCCAATTCGAGCGCCGCTCCCTGGCCGGGGCCCTCGAATAGAATCGTGTCGTACCCGGCATCGCGAAAGACCAGCGCTGCGGGCAACCATTCCTCAATGTAGCTGTCGAACCCTCCGAAAACGACTAGTGTCCCCCTCGGCTTCTCCGGCGTGAGGCGATAGGCGGGGAGCCAGCCGGTCTCAAATGGAATTCTGCTATATGCAGACGGCGCAATTTGGAGCTGGTCAAGGAGCAGATCGACAAAGCGCTGGCGTGTGGGCAGCTTGCGCGGATCGCTGAAGAGCAAGAAGAACTCGGCGAGACGCAGATAGTAGGCCCCCTTCAGCACCTTGTGCCGGGCGAGCGCCTTTTCTCCCAAGTCGAGAACAATTTTCGTGAACATCGGATAGTCGTTCACGCCGGCCAACGCCCTGCGCATCTCGGTCAGCATGCTGTCGTCGCCGACCCAGCCATAGAAGCGGTTCAGTTGAAAATTGATGCTGATGTCCGGGTGCAGATCGTGATACCCGACCGGAAACGAGAACGACGGGGAAGTGGACGGAGTTAATTTCCACGCAGTCGTCTTGGTGATGACGGCGGGACTTGGATTCGTTTTCACCTCGGTCACGGGATTCATCTCAGTCGTTCTCCTTCTCTTCTTGAAACTGCGCGTCGGCGCGTGGCCGTCAGTCTACTCTATCCCAATGCTGCTGGCGATTGACTCGTTCCGGCTGACGTTTCCTACAGCACGAGAAGGGCCGACGACAGTTTTTGCGGGAATTCCAACGCTGCTACCCGCCAAACGCTATAGGGCGGCGTCGCGTCATCATCTGGGACGCCCCCAGGCTTGGGGCCGCGCCTTGCTGGTGGATCACGAGCGCGGAGCGTCATTATGCCCAAATGTGGTCATGAGATGACTTCATCGGTGGACAGGAGAGCGAGAGGCGCGAACTAGCACCGCTCAGCAAGACTTTTAGATTGACAGCATACTGTCAATGTGACAATATAGTGCATCGGCCCTATTTGAGACCGCTTACCTCAAAGGAGATCCCAAATGGTTCAACTTCGGCCCCTCGACCCCAACGTTTCGATATTCCAGCAAATCCAAAGCGATCTGTCGCCGGTCGTTCTTGTAAACATCTTTCAGGTCGCTGAGGGCGAGAGGCCGGCATTCCTCAACGCCTGGGAGAAAGACGCCAACTGGATGAAGCAGCAGCCAGGCTTTATTTCGACGCAGATGCACCGGGGCATCGCGGGCAGTACCGTGTTCATGAACTATGCCGTGTGGGAATCAGTCGCCCACTTTCGGGCGGCGTTTCAGCATCCGGAGTTCAAGAAGGCCATGGAACACTATCCTCCTTCCGCCGTGGCGTCGCCGCATCTCTTCACGCGCCTTGCCGTGCCAAATCTGTGTGTTGGTTCGTAGCCCGCCATGTCCCCTACGAAAGCTGGGAACGCCTTCACGGAATTGATTCTGGAGACGTTTCGATTCAATGGAAGGCTGCTCAACGCTGGCGACCGCCTTACTAAGCCATTCAAGCTATCCAGCGCCCGATGGCAAGTCCTCGGTGCGATCGTAGAGAAGCCACTCTCTGTTGCGCAAATAGCCCGCAACATGGGCCTAACGCGTCAGAGCGTCCAGAGGCTTGCCGACAACCTGGAGAAAGCAGGGTTTGTTGAGTACGCCCCAAATCCGGATCACGGACGAGCGAAACTGGTGGGAATGAATGAAAAGGGTCAACGGGCAATGAGGACCCTCACGCAAAGCCAGATTCGTTGGGCAAACGAAATCGCGACTAGCGCGAGCAGCGGTGAGATTGAGTCAGCTCAGGGGTTAATGAGGAAACTTCGTCAGCGCCTCGAAGCCGATCAAAAGAGCGGACGCCCCGTCTGAGCCCAACCTCATTTACGGGCCCTTCGGACGTCAAGCAGCACCCTCAGCACGGCGGGCTAACGTCCGTGGCCCCCAGACCACAATGACCGCTGCGGCCACAAAGGCCGCGATCGCGCCGGTGATGCGCGGATCGAAGAATGAACCCTGGATCGGGAACAGTTGCCAGGTCACGTTTATCGTGGTGTGGAAAAGAGCCGCGGCGAATACGCTCTTACCCGTGTTGTTGTAGAGCCAGACAACGATAACGCGCAACGCCACCGTCCAAAGAGACCACCAACCGATCCATACCAGCGACCGGTGGGCCTGCAATAACGCCGCGTAGTGGAAGACGGCCCAAACCAATCCCACGATCAGACCGGCCAGGAGCGCACCAAACCGATTCTGCATCGGGTCGATCACGTATCCTGACCAGCCCAACTCCTCCGCCGAAGCGCTCGCGAAGAACGCAACGCACAGGATCAGCGCGGGACCAATTGCGATTTGCGGCGCCGGAACCGGGATTCCGCTCCAGCGCGACACGCCGAACGACAAGGCCATCACTCCGGGCATCAGAAGCAGGATGGGCGCGTACCAAATCTTCTGCCTGATCCGCCGGTAGTCGAAGGTTCTCTTCAGCAGCGCCTTCGCGCCCGCTGGCCCTCCCTCCCGGTGAGCAAGAATCAGAGCGGCAGCCGCCGGGCAGACGGCCATGAGCGCTGCCACAGGCAACCCAGGCAAGAGCTGAATTCCGGTCACCGCACCGATCACCTGGAACGGGATGGCCAGAGCGAAGACCAGCAGGAAGAACGTCAACGGCGACCTGCTTGTCGGACCGGTCGGGCGTTTCATCTGTGCAAATGGAACCTCGCCGTACAACGTTAAGGATTGGTCAACAGCTTGAAGGCATGCACCCAGTCGTTGCGAAGAAAGCCTGGAATGCACCACAGCATGCACAACGGTTCGATGGCGCGCGCGGCTTCCGCTTTGCCCATGTCCGCTCTTTCCCAGCCAAATTGATCGAGGATTTGGCTGACAATGTTTTTCGCCTCTTCGTCGTTGCCGCAAATGAACATTGTTGGTTTGCCACCCTTAAACTGCGGATTGACCATGCAGGCGCTGCCAACCGAATTGAACGCTTTGACAAAACGGGCGTCCCTGAACTCCCGTTGGAGTTGTTCCATCAGCGATTCGTCGTGGTTGGTAAAAAACTTCAACACGCCGTTGGAAGGCGGCGTGTCGGCGATTGGATTGGTCGCGTCCACGACGGTTTTACCAGCGAGGTTGCCCACGCCTGCGGCGCGAAGGACATCCGCCGCTGCCGTGCCTTTGACGGCCAACACTACCAACTCGCCAAATTTTGCCGCTTCTGAAACACTGGCGATGCCGGCTTTGGGATTCTTTGTCGCCCAGTCGGCCAGTTTGGCCGACGTGCGCGTTCCAAGTTTGATCTCGTGACCGTGCCGAAGAAAGCCCTCGGCCAGCGCCTTTGCCACGTCGCCCGAACCAAGTATTCCGATTTTCATAAATGACTCCTTTGCTAAACAATACCTCCAAGCCTCGTTCGAGACCTGATCCCTGCGCGAGCGATGTCCATGCTTGCAACGCGGCCAGGGTCCCGCCGCCGTGGGGCCTCACCGTGCTCCTCTACTTCTTCTCGCCGATGTCACAGAGCATAATACGCGCGTCCCAAAGCCGCAACGGAAAAGCCATCACGATCTTGACAAGTTTTGGATGTCTCGTAACTTGCTGATTTCACAAAGTACCGAGGTCGCAAAAAGCCTCAAAAGCAAGCCTTCGGTACAAAAAATTCATCCATCCCCACTACCGATGCCGCCTACCTGTTCGATATCGCCCTCAATCCGGCCGCTCTGCCAGATCGGAAACTTCCTCACCAAATGCATTCGCGAAAGTGGCGTAGCCGGTGCCAACAGTCAGGACGCCCGGAATGACGACCACAGAAAGAAGGGCCGCCGCAGGCAGAGCTGTCGTTGATCGTTGCACCGCTGGGGGGCGATGCCAACGATGTCGTTTTCCATCTTGACGGACGCCCCCTTATTTGAGGGCGGTCCCCCACCTCTGTGTTGAGCGTCAAACTCTTACCCGGCCCTCTTTGGTCGGGTGTGGGATATTTCTGCCCCTATCCGACCCACACACCTTTTAATCGGTCACGCTGTCACAAACCATCCGGCTCTCCGGTCTTCAGTCATGGGTTTTTGTTTGCGCGTTCCCCTTGCTTAGGAACTGGGCCTTTAGCAGTCTTTTGCTGGCGGTGTACGCTGAAAGTAGGCAAATAATGCCAAACGATGATGGTCTCGTTGTCGTGGGAGCGCAGTCGCATGATGAGACGGCCCAGGGCCGGCTAACGACGTTCGCCCAGTATCGCGGCCTCCTCTTCTCAATTGCCTATCGCATGGTGGGAAGCGTGACCGATGCAGAAGATATGTTGCAAGAAACCTTTATCCGCTGGGAGCAAGCCCCCAACGGCGACATTCGATCCCCTAGAGCATTCCTCGTCACCATCATCAGCCGCTTGTGCATCAACTACTTGGAGTCTGCCCGCGTGCAGCGCGAGGAGTACGTCGGCCAGTGGCTGCCTCAACCGCTCGTGACCGATCCGGGAAGCGATCCACTGGAAATCATAAGGCTAGATGAGTCGATTTCCATGGCGTTCCTGGTAGTGCTGGAGCGTCTGACACCGGCGGAGCGGGCGGTGTTCCTTCTACGGGAGGTCTTTGAGTATGAGTATTCCGAGATTGCCACGGTTATCGGTCAAAACCAAACCAATTGCCGTCAGATTCTGCGACGAGCCCGTCAGCATGTCAGTACGTTGCGTCCTCGCTTCAGGGTATCTGCGCAGAAGCAGAATGACCTGCTTGAACGCTTTATTCAGGCCACCCGCAGCGGCGACATGGATGGGCTGGTTGCTTTGCTCTCCAGTGACGTTGTGCTCCATTCCGATAGTGGCGGCAAGGCGATTGCAACGCCAAATCTGATCCATGGTGCCGACAACGTAGCTCGCGGAATACTGGGCGGGTTAAAAAAGCTCGTACCCTCGAATCTGGTGAGGTGCATCATGCAGATCAACGGAGCGTCCGCAGTAGTCTCCTATCTCAACGGGCACCCGCACTCCGTTCTTTCCCTGGACACCACGAAAGGGCGCATCCGGGGCATCTACGTCGTGACTAATCCCGATAAGCTCACCCATTTGCCCGCAGCCCCTAAATAGCCCGGACCGTCACAACACGTGGGGCTCGCCGGTCTCCTATGTATGTATGAGCAGTCTCACGTCTGTGCTGCAGCGGCGGTCGTCACCGCCCGAACAATGGTGACCTCAGTTAGGGTTGCTGCAGGATTCTTCGTTTCGTTGCGCTACCGGTGGCACGGGCCGTGCGCTCGTGGACTAAGCCTTCGTGTGCTGCGCGCCGGGACGGCATATCCTCGGCATGGCTTGGAGCGCACGTGATAGTTCGATCGGTGGTCTTGTTCGTCCATCTTGTCGGCATGCTCGTACTGTTCGGCGGGCTTGGCTTTGAGTGGCTGACGCTAAGAATCCTCCGCCGTTCCGCTACTCAGGAGCAGGCATTGCCATGGGTGGGTGTGTATGCGGCATTGCCACGTGCAATGGGTTTTGCGGTTGGCTTGATTCTGATCTCCGGGATATACCTGGCAGCGCGAGCCGACGCCTACGACTCGGCTTGGGTCCGCGTGTCTTTTGGAGCTATGGTTTTCATGGCTATCCTGGGCGGACCTGCGGTCCGATCGCGGACGCGTGCCATCCGGCGAGCGGGTGGCGATGACCATGACTGGAATTCAGCCACGCTGCAGCGCCACGCGGCCGATCCGCTCCTGAGCGCTTCTCTTTTCATCCGGATGGCTGTCGGCCTGGCCATCATTTATCTCATGATCAGCAAACCTAGTCTCACCGAGTCGTTACTTCTGATCGGAGTGACCTTCGCGCTCGGTGCCGCGATGAGCCTGCCGCAGTGGCGGGCTCAATCGTCGACAGTTGGAGCCTAAGCGATGCGACTCTTTGTGTCTTTGCTCGCGATTTTGGGTGCGGCTATCGCGCCCTCGATGGCGGCAGAAAACGGGGCCGTGAGTGGCGCCGAGCGTGCGCCCCTCACAGAGTTGGAGCAATCGAAGAAAGCGTTCCTCGCAAGCATCTCTGGATTAGGTGGCCCTGTCGATGGTCGAGTCGTTCATACCACGATGGAACGCGGTTCGAAGCCGGAATCGCGGCAAAACGGGGATTGTGGTAGGGCCAGGAATACGCAGACACTGAAGAGCAACGCGCCATGAAACTGGTTGTATTGGGTGCCACCGGGGGCACGGGATTGGAGATCGTGCGGCAGGCCATTAAACACGATCATTCCGTGACGGCATTTGTTCGCTCGCCGGAGCGGCTTGAGCAGTTCCACGATCGCATCACCATCAAGCAAGGAAATCTGCTGAATACCAAGGAGCTTGAACTTGTGATTGAGAGTCACGATGCGGTTCTTTCAGGATTCGGTCCGCGGCTGCCTATATCGAAAGCTGACGCGAACCTTCTACGGGACTTCGCCCTAGCCTTGACGACCTCCATGCAGCATACGGGCGTAAGGCGCGTCGTAATTTTGTCAACAGCTTTTTTGTTTCGGGATTCTATTATGCCGCCGGCATACCTATTCGGCCGGTTGTTCTTTCCGGGCATTGTTGTCGATGCATCCGCAATGGAGCGGGTCGTTGGAGAAAGCGAACTCGACTGGACCATTTTGCGCCCACCGCAACTTACCGATAAGCCCTACACGGGGAAGTATCGCGTGCGAGAGGGCCATTTACCTCATTTCGGCTTCAGTATTTCACGCGCGGACGTAGCCGATTGTTTCATCAAGACCGTCGAAGATCGTACCTCCATCAGAAAGGTCTTTGGGACGAGCAATTGAGAAAGCTCGAGGTCTCACCGGTGACGGCAGGAGGTAATTATGAAAGCTGAAGAAAGACATCTGGAAACAGTTAACCGCGCTCGATATGATGCGGCAGCTTGGGGCGATGCCCGCGGCCAAGGTGTCTCGGTAGAAGGCGGCGAGGACTTCCCTAGCTCAGGGATGACTGTCAGGGGTATCAGTAGGAGGCATTGCGGGTGGCGCAAGGATATCCAGAGGAAGTCCGATTATCGGTCCGGATCGCCAGTATGGTGATCGCGGCTACGTTCTTGCTCGTCGCGATGCTGGCTGGCTATCGATTTATCGGCTGGCCTCCGGTCATCATCGTCGGTGGTTCCGGAATCGCTGCATTTGTTTTGTGGAACCTGACATATCTCCGCCGTCCCTTGATGCCAGAGGTTGTCCTGCCGCCGTTCCTGCTGACAGTTGCCGCACTCGAAGCCCACATGATTGAGGAGTACCTCACCGGCTTTGCACCAGCCATGAGCCGGCTGTTCAACATTAGCTGGAGCGAACGCTCTTTCCTCATGATCTTCGCTTTCATCGGGCCCGTGCTCTATTCCTTAACGGCCCTGGGGCTCTTTTGGCGCGTTCCGCTCGCTGGCTTTCTGATGTGCTTCATTTTCATCGGTCCTGGTGTCGCGGAGTTTGTTCACTTCATATTCCCAGCCCTTCAGCCAGACGTGCAGCCCACGGTCGCCGCGTCAGTTCACGCCGTCGTCGGGCGTGGCCAACTCATGCAAAACCTCCCAAACTTCTGGGTACACGTCACAGGGCGCTACTACTTTCCCGGCATGTACACCGCAATTCTACCGATGATCCCCGGCATCTACGGTATCCGCAAGTTGATTGGATCTCAAAATGGACGTTCCAGATGAAAACGTCCGAACCTCGGCCTGAAGCAAAAGCCGAGACACCGCGGAGGTAGCTATGAGCGCCACACAAACGCCAGGGAATATCAGCTCTTATGACGTAGTAATTTTGGGCGCCGGCTACGCCGGGCTCATAGCCGCGCTGCGGCTTGGTCGACAAAAATGGGGTTTGCGCGTGGCCCTCGTGAATCCTCGCGCTCAGTTCCTGGAACGGGTGAGGCTGCAAGAGAGCATCGTAGCCCCGGTCACGCCGCGCATCTCGTCGATAGCAGCGTTCTTCGCAGGAACCACTATCGAATTCATCTGCGGCAGCGTGGCTTCGCTCAATGCAGAGCAACGGCGTATTCGGATCACGACCGACGCACAAGAGCGGGAAATCGCGTTCGATCAGGCCATCTATGCGCTGGGCTCACACGTCGATGTGGATAATTCTCCGGGCGTCGCTGAGCACGCCTATCGGCTTGATCCCGGCGACGGTCCGCGTTCCGCTGCGGCGCTGCGGTCGAGGCTGCATCAGCGCGCGGATCGACCGGTGCGCGTCATCGCGGTCGGCGGCGGTCCGACAGCGATCGAAGCAGCAGGCGAAATCAAGGCCACCTGGCCGGGTGCTGAGGTGACCATGGTCAGCCAACGATGCGGTGACTTCGCGGGGGTGCGTGTAGAAAGGGCCGTGCGCGCCGAGCTCGGACGATTAGGCGTAATACTGATTGACGGTGAAATCGTCAGCGAAGTTCGCCCGAGCGGGGTTATAACCAAAACAGGTCGATCCTTCGCCTGTGACATCTGCGTATGGTCGGGCGGAATGCGCTCTTCGCCGATCGCCCGTGTCGCCGGCCTAGAGACGGACCCTCAGGGCAGGATCTGGGTCGATCCCAACCTGCGGTCTATTTCGCACGCGCATATCCTGGCAGCCGGTGACTCGGCCCATCCCATCGCTCCGACGGGCGCACCCTATCGAAAGTCGGCGCTCGCCGCAGGGGCTTCGGGGGCCCATGCCGCGCGTGTCATCGTGGCGCAGCGGGCTAAGCGGGAACTCCAGCCATTCAGCTTTTCCACCTTGGCCCAGGCTGCCGCCATCGGTCGCCTGGGCGTAATCTATCTGCTCGATCGGAACGACAGGCAGATTGGATACATCGTCAAAGGTCGAACAGCACGCAAACTCCGCGATTTCTTCCTGTTGTTGGTCATCTATTTGTTCAAGCTTGAGCGTAGATTTCCGGGATCCTTCTTCTTGCCAGGTGGGGGGCGAGTGTCATGGCGCCAAGCAAATGACGCGATGCAAGAGTTACAGGCGGCACAAAAGGTTTAGATGGCGTTCGACAAGTTGTAACAAGTGACCCAGCCCCTAGTCCGTAGATGCGGACACCGACGCGCCGTGCGAATATCCCTTCCAGAATGGATACCACTCGATCCCCCAAAACTATCTTAAGTCGTGGTGGAGCACAAGATTGGGATCAGAACGGCATGTGCGCCCTGGCTTTTCGTGGTGCCGGGATGTCAGCAGGCACGCGGCACAGCACAGCGGCGCTCCGCGGAACACTTCGCGAGTTTGCACGGGCTAGCCGACTTGCAGGCTCGTGGCGAGAATCGCACGGTCGCGCAATCCAAATATCGCGTCTTCCCGCGGCAGATCGAGCAACCTGCGCGCCTGGTCCCTTCGAGAAAGTGAGGCGTTGTGCTTTCCTGGCGGTTGATCGCTGAGCTCTCAACCTCGGTGACGTGATTCTTTTCGACATGGTTGTGGCGGACGAGGCGCTTGAAGGAACTCGAAAATGTGATAGTTTGGATTTAGTAAACGGTATCGTTTACTAATTCAGTCGCTTGCCGCAATGGTTGTGGTGGGCCCGGTAGTGGAAGCGGGAAGAACGTCATGAAGCTCGATTTCGGCAAGAAGACGATGGATATCGGAACATCCGCATTTAATTTTGTGCGGACGCTGATGGTGATGGGGACAGGAGGAGCCGAAATTAATGAATGTCTCCTTGTCACCGAGCGGATCAAACAAAATGACGACGAAAGCTGGATTCGGGAATGGGCGAGCGTCGCGGAAAGCGTAAATCAGATTGCCGAGCGAGCGACGCAAGAAGGACAGACCGTAACAGCCCGCCAGGCGTACCTGCGAGCGAGCAACTATTACCGGGCAGCCATGTTCTCGTTGCCCCATACAGACACTCGTCTCGGTAGCTACCTCACGGCAAGCCGCGAATGCTTTCATAAGGCAGCGAGACTGTTTTCGCCCCAAATCGAGGTTGTAGATATTCCGTTCGGCGATGCACGCTTGCCGGGATATTTCCTGTCCGCCGGTCAATCCAAACGCCCTACGCTACTCGTTCTCAATGGCGGCGACTCAACCAATGAGGAAATGGTTCATTGGCTCGGATTCGCGGCGGTCGCGCGCGGCTGGAATTGTATGACCTTCGAGGGTCCGGGGCAGTGGAGCGCTCTTCAATTGAACCCTGGATTGGTGATGCGGCCCGACTACGAGGTGCCGGTGAAGGCAGTCGTGGACTATCTCGTGCAACGCGACGACGTTGATCCCTGCAAGATCGCATTGTATGGCCCCTCGTTGGGATCGCTGCTCGCCGCGCGCACGGTCGCGTTCGAGGAGCGTCTATGCGCCTGCATCTGCGATGGACTTGTCGTGGATGTCTATGAAGCCTGGCACGCCGTCTGGTCCCGCGTGCTCCAGAATGCCCCGCCGCGCATATTTGATATCGTATTTACCTTGCTGGAAAGACTGAGCCCACAACTCCGGGGACTTACAAATCGGTTCAGGTGGATGCTGGGCGTTTCCAAGCCTCATGAGATTATCGAAGCTTGGCGGCCGTACAATATCAAGAATCTCGCTCCCAGGATTCGCTGCCCGCTCCTGGTACTGTACGGAGAGGCGGAACTCGCACAAAGCAACCAGCGAGTGGCCTTGAGCGCGCTTCGATTCATAAAAGATCTCTCTTGTCCCGTTACGATCCGGATGTTCGGATTCGACGAGGGCTGGGCAGCGACCCACTGTCAAGTCGGGGCTTTGGCCCCGATGCAGGCTCTCGTCTTCGGGTGGCTGGACAAGGCGATGCGCGAAAACCAGCCTCTGCCAAGGCAAGATGTGGGCACCTCCCTTGACGTGTTCATGCGGCACGCCGGCAGCGGAGAATTAGGAAGAGAAGCGGAGGAACTCGTGACGAGCATGCGGCAAACAGCATCCGGGGGTAAATCTCATTAAACGACAAAAGACTACGAAAAGCACACGCCCGCGCCAGAAGCTATCGGGAGGTGGCGATATGGTAGAGCTGCCTCGCTCAGTATCGCGGGGTCGGCCCCGTAGCGACTCGGTAGATCGCGCACTCGCCGAGGCCGCTCTTGAGGAATTCGTAGGGCGCGGGTACCACGCCATGAGCATTGAGTCTATCGCCGCCCGAGCCGGCGTCAGCAAAGTTTCCCTGTACCGGCGCTGGAATTCCAAGCTTGCCATCGCAACCGAGGTATTGCAGTTCCTCAATAAAACAATAACTCCGGTCGGGGATCATGGCAGTTTTGAAGCCGATATCCGCGCTCTTCTCAACGAATCTATCGGCTCACGTTCCGCAAAAACCGCCGCAAACATCGTCATGAGAATGATGGGAGAAATCAGCGTTAACGCTGAACTCCTTGCCTTGTATCGTACTTACATAATCATTCCCCGCCTTGAGCAGCTGCGCGGCCTCATAGAACGGGCCCGCGCCCGCAAAGAGTTGCGTGCCGATTTGCCAACTGATGTGGCTTGCGCCATGATCGCCGGTCCACTGTTTTTGTACTATCTGACCGTACTCGCTAATCTGAATCTGCCACGCAATCTCGCTGATCAGTTAACGCGTTCGATTCTAAGAGGAATAACGTAGAGTATCCAGCCACAGCCCGGCTGTAGTCGTCAATAACGACATCATCAGCATGACCGATAAAGGCCGCCCTCAGGCGGCCTTGGCTTTCGCCTCCGGCTGCAGCCGATGCAGATAATCGACCGCGCGCTGCGCGTGGGCGGTGGCAATCGCGCGGTTGTCGTTCTTAAGGGGCCCATCGAACCAATGAGCGATCCAGTTGACGCATCGGCGGATAAAGCGCCGAACGATAAAATCGTCCGTAATATTGGAGCCAACCCCGGATCACCGGATTAAACATCCGGGACAGATCTTCGATTTGATTGTCACTACGTTGATGCAAATCCCAGCTCCGAATCTCGGCTCGGATCGCTTTCACCGCTTTATCGGAAACTGCCGGACTGAAATTGATGAAGTGCTTACCTTCGCGATTCTTCGATCTCCGCCCGAAGCCGCCTTGGTGGGCACCAAACTCCCAGCGAGTGCTTAGCCTTGTTTCCGCTGCATCACAGTGGTGTTATCGATCGCCTGCAGAAGACGATCCGGCCACATATTTCCTTGGCACAATTGGCGCGGTCGGCATCTCTGGTTCAAAGTGGATGCATGGCTCCCCGGCACGGATTCGGAATTCGTTTTTACAGGATCTTTTTGATTCCGCGTGAGTTCGCTCATCTCAACTGGCCCACTTTGATCGTCTGAACTGGCCCACCTGGACAACCCTGAATGACACGATTCAGGAATGGACAGGAGGAGCAAAGTGGAACTATTCGAAGAGATCCGGCGCGGACACGCGACCGGAGAGACGATCCTGCAACTGGCAAAGAAACACGGGGTGCACCGGAGGATGGTGCGGCAAGCGATTGCCAGCGCGATCCCGCCTGAGAAAAAGCAGCCGGCTCGTGAGGAGCCCAAGCTGGGTCCGGTGAAGGAACACATCGACCGGATGCTGGAAGCCGATCGGCAAGCACCGCGCAAGCAGCGGCACACGGCACATCGGATTTGGGTGCGATTGTGCAAAGAGTATCCCGAGCGCCCGGTCAGTGAACCAACCGTCCGGCGGTATGTGCAGCAGCGGAAGCAAGAACTGGGGCTCAGCGGCCAGGAAGTGTTCGTGCCGCAAAGCTACAACTGGGGCCAGGAAGGCCAAATGGATTGGTTTGAGGCGATGGTCAAGTTGGGCGGCGAACCCTCGAAGCTGCAGTTCTTCGCGATGCGCAGCATGGGGTCCGGCGATGCATTCCACCGAGCCTACACCAATGCCACACAGCAAGCGCTGCTGGAGGCGCATGAGCTCGCCTTCGACTATTTCGGCGGGGTGTTCAAGAAACTGCGTTACGACAACATGGCCTTGTTGGTGAAGAAGATTCTGCGAGGCCGGCAGCGGATCGAGACGGATCGGGGCATCGCATTCCGCTCGCATTGGGGTTATCAAAGCGAGTACTGCAACCCTGCCAGCGGGAATGAAAAAGGGGGTGTGGAAGGAGAGTTGGGATGGTATCGGCGCAACTGTCTGGTGCCGGTACCGGAGGCGGCGAGCTTGGCTGCCTTGAACGAACATCTGCTGGCAACGTGCCTGGCGAACCGAAGCCGGACCATCAGCGGCAAGGGGATGACGATCGGCCAAGCCAGCGAGCACGAGCGAGCGTTTTTGTCGCCGCTGGCAGAAGAAGGATTTCCCATTCACGAGGTTTTGTATCCGCTCATCGTGGATGGAAAAGGACGAGTGAAGGTGAAGACCAACTGGTACTCAGCGCCGCTGTGGCCAGGGCTACGGGTGACAGCTTTGGTGTGGCCGTTGTCGATCGAGATCCGGCGTGACGGGGAGTGCGTGGCCCAGCATCCGCGCTGCTATGGCCGAGGACATCAGATTCTGAATCTGGAACATTATCTGGATGTGCTGGAGAAAAAGCCGGGAGCGATGGCGGGCTCAACTCCGCTCGAGCAGTGGCGCCAGGCGGGACGTTGGCCCGAGTGCTTGGATCGGATCTGGCATCAACTGGAGCAGCGTCACGGAAAAAGTGTTGGCACCCGGGAGATGATCACGCTGGTGCGGGCTGGTTCGGGGAAGGGTTGGGACCAACTGATTGCGGCGGTGGAAGAGGCATTGCGTTTGGGTGTTACCGATGCTGCAGCGGTGTTGCACATCCTGAACATGCCCGATCCGGAGCAGCGCCACCGGTATGCTATGGATCTGGCTGACGAACTGGCTCAGTTCGAACGGCCCATGCCCGTGATGGATGACTACGACTTGTTGCTGGCGGACGCAACGGGAGGCATTCAATGAAGAACCAAACCGAGGCATTGGAACACGCCAGCGTGAAGCAGTACTGTAAAGCGGTCCGTGTGCCCACTGTGGGAGCCAACTTTATTTCGCTGGCCGAACAAGCCGTCAAGGAAAACCAGAGCCACATCCGGTACCTGGAAGCTTTGCTGGCGATCGAATGCGAAGAGCGCGACCGTCATGCGATTGCGAACCGGATTCGCGATGCGCAACTGCCGCGGCTGAAGACGCTGGAAGAGTTCGACTTCGCGCAAGCGCCGCAGGTTCCAGCGGCGAAGATTCGAGAACTGGCCGAAGGCGGTTACATCGAGCGAAGTGAACCGGTGCTGCTGATCGGCGAATGCGGGACGGGCAAGAGCCATTTGGCGACGGGACTCTGCTTAGCGGCCTGCCGGCAAAAACGGCGGGTTCGCTTCACCACGGCGGCGGCGCTGGTGAATGAGTTGGTGGAAGCGAAACAGAACAATCAAGTCCGGAGGTTGATGGCGCGCTGGCAGAAGTATGAACTGATCGCACTGGACGAGGTTGGGTATGTGCCGTTGGCTGACATTGGCGCCGAGTTCCTGTTTCAGGTAATCTCGGAGCGGGCCGAGCGGGCGGCGATTATCGTGACGACGAACTTGCCATTTTCAGAATGGACTACCGTATTTCCGAATCCACGGCTGTGCAAGGCGTTGCTGGACCGGATTACCGATCGGGCCCACATCATCGAAACCGGCACCGATTCGTTCCGATTTCGGCGGACGATGGAAAGGAGAAAGAAAAAACCGTGAGACCTCCAGGCTGCCGCCTCGAGGTGTAGTTGGAAAGCGGAACTGGTTTGAGTTTTTAAGGCATACGCAAATCTATCAATCCGATGTTTGGTTTTAAGAACCGGGGCGAGGCCGGTTCCGGCTCCGCCCCGAGTTTCATCGTCTTGATGAGTTTGCGCCAGCTATTCCTTGGCGAGTTGCACTCCTGCATTGCTCGCCTCCGCTTCGCCGGTCGTTCCATCTTCAGACCCGGACCGGTTATCTGTCAACTTCTTTTTACGAATGTGGAGAATCACGCCTGGACTTGGACGGCCAGCCCAGGCAAACTATTAACATCTCAGGTGGGCCAAATCAGACGATCGAAGTGGGCCACGCCGGATGAGCGAACTCATCCGCGTTTATTTGCATCCCGGCAAAGCAATCGCGGCAATGCGCGTGGTCGATGTAGTGGCTTCGGGCTTGATATAATTCCCGACGAACCAGAACGTGCACTCGTCCGCCGGATCGAGCGCGATGTTCGTGTAATCCTTCCAGCGCAGGCTGCCGGTTTGCGCCGCTTTTCCCTCGGCCAGCGCCGCTTCGTAAGCTGACCTTTCGGATCCTTCACCAGCCGCGCGGTGAGCCGCTGGCCAGAATAGTTCGGGCCGCCGCCGAACGAATAACCGATCGCGATGTCGACTTTGCGATCCATTCCGATGCTGCCTAACCATCGGTAGAACGCATCGGGCGCGTACGTGCCCTGCTGATAGAGCTGCGGATCGCGATCGCGATTTAGAAGCGACTTTCCTTCGGGCCGGGCTGCCCGTTTAAGCGGGTGTTCACGTGGTGCATACAGCCGACGGGCATCTCGTCTCCGATGAGTTGGCAGCCTCGCTCAGTCCTTACCCGACCGAGCACATTAATCGATTTGGCAACTACAATCCTAATTTTGGGAGATCCCAGAGCCGATCGTTTCGGACTTTCGAAAGCCTCCCCAAATGGAAGCGCCAATGCCCAGCTCGCAACAGTCGGCGGTGATGGGGTAGAGGTGGTGTCGTCTGTCCCGCATCTCCTGTCCCGCATCTCCATATTCCTGTTTGCATCAAGAGCGCATTGTTAGGCCCGCGATAGCGCAATGCTAGCCACATAGCAGGCCAAAGAAATGCTGATGCCTGTGAGAGGCCAACTAAAAAAATAAACTCTGCAGAGCACAACAAAACCACCAAGCATTGCCAGCCCGACAACGAGCAGAAACGGTGACCGAAAGAGGAGTTGACCGTGAGCTAATGCGAGATAACCGAAAACCAATCCGAACAAAATAAGTCCCAGGCTGTGGCTGGCATTGAAGCCCACCCAACACCGCCACATGGTTGTTTCGTTCGTCATAATAGGTGAACTCTGGCTCATGCTGATTTGCAGCGCGGGGTCACGGGGCGTGAGGCTTGGGCCCCAGAACGTATAGACAAGGTGTAGGACTCCAAGCGTAAGGACAATGCTCGCACTAAAAACCATGAGAATTCTTGCGGCCAAGATGCTCTCCTTATTTTGTGTGCCTAGCGGTCGCACTGCACCTTCCCTTACTTTCCTGCGGCGTTCACTTCATTGACGTGGCCAAAAGATTGGACGAACACGTCCGTGTTATGCGCGAAGCGGAGGCCATAATAGCCGTTTGTCGATTTCAGCTTACCGGAGCCTACGAGGGCAGTTTTGTCGTAGCTTGCAACACTCGAGCCATTGATGGAGCACACCACCTTATCCCCTCTTACCGAGAGCGAGATGTCCTGAGTAACTGGTTGGCCGCGCCCGGCTGCTTTATGAATCGCGGCGTTGCTCTGACCCAGCAGGCCGGTCATCCTGAACGGCTCTGGTCCAAATCCGCGCACGATAAACTTCCCGTTTCCAGATGCAGCGCAGTAGAGCTCGGTCTGGCTAGGAGTACCCATGTCGTTCCCTCCGATAAACACTCCGTAGGGATGCGGGTGAGAGTTGAGATTCATATATTTTGGCTCTGTGAATGTCGCTTTGACCGTGAAGTCCCCTGACGCCATCGCGTCGGTCTTCCAGTAACTGGTGGCGGGGCCGGTTGTGACATGAAGGGCCTCTCCCTCTTCAACAAGCCGAGCCGCATCGAGGGTCATGCCCGCCCTCTCTTCAGCAGCATCGACTCTTCCGTTCCAACCAGAAATTTTAATACCACCATCTGTTACCGCCCGGGAGCCTTCTACGGTGGGGCTGCCGGGACCACCGACAAACTGTTTTCTTGCGAGGAACAGTGCGACGAGTAAGGCGACAAAGACAATCGCCGAGCCGATTAGGATCTTGGATTTCCGCTTCATTGTGGGACCTCAAAGTAAATTTCGTGTTGTGACTGTCGGTCAGTCATCCGGCTCTCAAAATGCTTGTAGCGAGCATTGTGAGGGATTCCGGAAGCATGGCCGACCGTCCGGAGGGTGACGCCGCCCTCGCCACCGGAGTCAACCAACGCTGTCGCGGCGATAATCAATCTTCTGTCCTTTGTCATCGCAGCTGAACGGACTCTTCGTTTGGCTGCAATCGTACGAGCGTCTTTGAGTCGTTCCATAATTTCAGTGCCCGCTGTTCGTCATAGGAAAGTTTAGAAGATCGCGTATCACTGAGTGCGCCGTTATTCGACTGAAAATACCTGCCAGACGCGTTCCTGTAGGCGGGATCAGCAGCAACCTTAGCAAGCGATGCGCCAGAGAAGCTGATGGAGCCCTGAGTTACACCAACTCGTTTCGTGATCCACTTCATGAAGCGAGTTTTC
>CZKS01000301.1_pt1 | contig 23522 bp, 15 predicted proteins | sample 1122221 | NCBI WGS metagenome assembly CZKS01 (sample SAMEA3539301, study PRJEB10725) | soil metagenome | biome: tundra; feature: field; material: soil | place: USA | collected 2010-05 | depth 0.15 m
GCCGGCGCACTCCATAACAGCGACCATTTCGACGCGCCGCATCTTCTTCAGATCGTCCATGGTGAGTGTCACAAGCTGGTTCACAACGCCATCGAGCTTCAGCCGCCAGTCACCGAGATTCGGGGGCTCCGGCGTGTAGGTGTGGCAACGGACGAAGAACTGATCGACGGGCGTGATCCATTGATTGAAGCCCTCGAGCGGCATTTCGAGGTCTTCAGGTCGAGACGACCGGACGATCATCCGAGAGAGATCCGCGGAATGGCCCAGCCGGGGAAGCACGCCGGCGGCCGCCGCGAGAAAAAGTTTACGTCGCGATAGATTCACTAGAAGCTCACATTCTTGACGACCACGGCCTGATCGCGGATCTCGGCATCGAAGTCGAGAAACGCGCCGTTCCTAGCTACGCGGACGTGATAGGTCCCTGGAGGAAGCGTGAAGAGCGCGGGTGTGCGTTTGGATTGCATCTCGTTGTTAATCTCGATGGTAGCGCCGGGAGGGTTGGAGGTAACACTCAGCGTGCCCGAAGCTTTGCTCAATTGCAGAAAAATATCGCCATCCTGCGGGACGTTGAAAACCCGCGGGTAAGACCGGAATCCGGGCAGTTGCACGTTCAAGGCATGCCGGCCGGCGGGTAGCTGCAGCATGCAGGGCGCCTTGCACGTTAACGCGGGATTGTCATCGACGGTGACTTTCGCGCCAGACGGGTCAGTCAAAAACTGTACGGTTTTATCAGCACCTGGTTTCACCACAATGGGAGGCGGCAAGGTTGAGACTTCACGGCGGGGTGTGATTGGCGGAGTGGGTTCGCTGGGTGCGCTTTCAGCGGGCTTGGCAGTTTCCGGTTTTGGGGTCTCTGGTTGAGTGGTCTCTGGTTGAGTGGTTGGTGGTGGTTTGGGTGGTTCCTGAGCGGTCTGATTGGGAGCGCGGGATTCGCCAACCGGACTGGGTTTGGACACGGGTTGATCCGAAGGCTTGTTGGGCGTCGAAGGTGATTGGGTGGTGGCGACAGGTTCAGAGTTCCGGTTGAACAAAAATTTCTGCGCGCCGAACAGGACCAGACCCACCAGCCCGATGCCAACCAGCATCCAGAGCAGGCTCTTAAGTAACGGATTGTGGCTCTCCGCATCGTCTTGGCGGAGAGGGCGAGATGGCACCATCGGCGGCGTGCGGACTGGCTCGGGAGCGCTGTCGGACATGCTGATGGTAGAAGCAGCAGGCGATGGATGAAAGATTGGCGCGGCGCCACCGCTGGTGGGCAAGCTTTGCGCACCGCTACGCGGGAGCGGGTGCCAGCCGGGGTTCGCGTTCAATGCTTCCGCGAGAGAGTCCACAAACTCCACTGCGGTGGGATAACGTTCGCTGGCGCTCTTCGACAGGGCTTTTCTTAGGACGACTTCCACTTGCGGCGACAAAGTTGGGTTGAGGCGCTGCGGCGGGACGGGCTCTTCCCGCACGATCCGGTAGAGCAGCGACGGCAGGTGATCCGCGACAAACGGTTTCTCTCCGGTCAGTATTTCGTAAGCGATCACGGCGAGCGAGAATTGGTCGGCGCGGCCGTCCACGGCGTGCCCCTGGACCTGCTCGGGCGACATGTAGTTCGGAGTTCCCATCATGACTCCGCTCTGAGTCATCTGTTGAGAGAGAATTTTGGCAACGCCGAAGTCGGTGATCTTGGCGAGCGTGCTTTCGTGGATCAGGATATTGGCGGGCTTGATGTCGCGGTGGACGATACCTTTTTTGTGGGCGTAATCGAGCGCGAGGGCGATTTGGCGAAGAATGGAAAGCACGCCTTCCGGCAGCAGCGGCTCGGAGCTATTCAGAATCTTTTCGAGCGGCGGACCATCCACGAACTCCATGAATATATAAGCGAGCCCATTCTCTTCGGAAATATCGTAGATGGTGACGATATTGGGATGGGAGAGAATTCCGGCCGATTGAGCTTCGCGGAAAAGGCGCTCGCGTAGGCGGTCGCGTTCGGCTTCATCAGTGAAGTCGGAGAGGCGAATGGTTTTTATAGCGATAACTCGGTTGATGGCGGGATCTTGAGCCCTATAAACGACCCCCGTTGCACCGCGTCCGAGCTCGTCTAGAATACGGTATCGCCCGATTTGCTCCACGCCACTCCGCAAGCGCGCACGCCGAACGAGCGCCTGTGAGGTTATTTTAACAGGTTGAGTGGTTTGGGCACAGATTCAAGAAAAAGCACCGACTCCCTCACGGTCGCGGTTCGGTAACGCAGCGGGAAAAAGCACCGGCTCCCTTACGGTCGCGGTTCGGTAAGGCAGCGGGAAAAGCGCCGGCTCCCTCACGGTCGCGGTTCGGTAACGCACGGGGGAAAAAGCACCGACTCCCTTACGGTCGTGGTTCGGTAAGGCACGGGAAAAAGCACCGACTCCCTTACGGTCGTGGTTCGGTAAGGCACGGGGAAAAGCACCGACTCCCTTACGGTCGTGGTTCGGTAAGGCCGAGGCGTTGGCGAATGGCCTGGAAGCGGGGTTCGCTTCGCAGGGTGTCGAATTCCGGGTTGAGCAGATTCACGGGCAAGGAAGTATCGCGGGCATCGAGCGCCCGCTCCAGGTGATGGAGCGCTTGCTCGGGATCGTTCAATCCGGCGTAAATTGCAGCGAAGCTCACGGGCGAAACGTAGTTCGGCGAGGGTTCGTTGAGCGCGCTAATCTCTTGAAGCGCCTCCTCGCGGCGGCCGGCCATGGCGTAGCAATAGCCTAGTTGACCGCGCAGCAGGGAACGGCATTTCAACGGATTTGCGTTGGTGAAGTGCGCGATGGCATCGCCGAACATTCCCTTGCCGGCGTATGCCAAGCCTAAACCGAAATACGGCAATCCGTAATCGGGAGCGAGCTGAGAGACCAACATATGCTGCGAGACCGCCTCATCGTACCGGCGGGACACGCCATACAGCCATCCCAAAATGAAATTCGGAAACAGCGAAGCGGGATCGAGTTCGAGGGCGCGCTCGACCTCGGCCAGCGCGGAATCGAACTTTTCGCGGCAAGCCAGGTGAATGCCATAAGCGATGTGACCGGTGGGATCGTGGCTGTCCAACTGGATGGATTTTTCGAGTTCCCGCTCCCCGGCCGCCCAGTTCCAATCGAGCAGCGATAGCACTGAGCCGAGCGCGACGTGCGCTTCCGGTAACAGGGGATTCAGTGATACTGCTTTGAGGGCCGCTTCTTTCATCCGGTCGCCGGCCTCTTGAGGTGCGAGGAAACCGAACATCGAACTCACCAGCAGAGCTTGACTCAAGGCTGCCCAACCGGCTGCGTAGTTCGCGTCGAAATCCAGCGCGCTGGTGAAGCATGCCACGCTGTTCCGGATGCTATCGGGCGTGGCGAGCTTCCAATAATATCGGCCCTGCAGGTAGAAGTCGCGAATCTCTTTGTGCTCGGAGTGACGCCGGGCGATGACGGCATGGTCGGGTGGAGCAACCAACTCACGCAGCAGCGATTGCGCGAGCTCTGTCACGCCGCGCAGATCGGGATATTCGAAGTTCGTGGCTTCGGACCACTTATAGGAACCATCCGCGGAGTTGAAGAGCTGGACGATCAGATGGGAGCCAGTGGGGAGAAATTCGAGGCTGCCTTCGATGACGTAATCCGCGTTGGTGACGTGACGCGAGAGTCCGTTCAACTCAGTCGCGGGCGCGGTGGAGTGGGGCTGGGCGATGACTTGTAGACAGCCTTCCTTAATAAGGACGTGGGCCAGCCTGCGTTGAATTTCGTCGGCTAACTGGCCGGCGTTGGGCGCAGGGTTGATGAAGGAGAGTGGCGCGATTTCGACGGTACGCCGGGGCGCGGGACCGGGGCCACCCTGTCCTGTGAAATCGCGGTGCTCGAAGACGGGCATGTAGCTGCCCTTGCGAAGCAGGATGCGAACGTGGTCGTCACGTCCCTCGGTGCGGTAGTATTCTTCGAGCTTGTTGCGCAGGCGGCGAGCCTCCACGCGAACAATGGAATCAACTCTGGGATCAAACGCCTCACGCCGGTCAAACACTTCGAGTCCGATGGGGTATTCCTTGAGCCGATGAGGTTGGCCGAGCAGGCTCTCTTCGACGATGAACTGCAGGAAGCGGCGGATTCGATGGGATTGTATAAATACGCGGCTACGAAGGATTTGATCGAGCTCCGCCCGGACGTCCGAGGCGGCAATGCCATTCGGAGTTGTAGTAGGTTCTTCAATGATAGTTCTGGCTGAGGTATCGTACATCTCGTCTAGTTCGACCCACGGGGGTACTAACCTGTTACATATGTTTGGGGGAATTCGCGATTTAGCGGTTGCTGGTGGCTGGTGACTGGTTGCTGGTTTGGGTTCGTTTCTACATTTTCTAATGTTGCTGGGTGGGAGCCGTCGTCTGTAGATCGCTGATTCGCAAGACGGTTGGCCGGTAGCTTGCGGTTTTGGTTGATTTTTCGCGGTTGCATGCCGGTTCGAGTTTAACAATGTGACAACTGGGTCGGAAGGCGTGGGGCTGGAGGTTGTTGAGCGATGTGGGGAAAGAAAATAGCGAATGTGTGACCGGAGCTATCTCACGGCTATCGTGACACCCTGGCTGTGGGCCGATCCGACGATGAGCACAAGCGGCAGATTGGGACCTGGCGCCACACCCTGTGGCACCAGTACTTGCAACTGGAGGATTCCAGTTACTTGGTCTGGTGCGGAGCGAGCGTCCTCGACCGTCGCTTGGACGTTTCCGATCTCGACCTGTACCGGCAGGATCGGCTGCTTCACATCGTTTCCGGTGAATTCGCCTGTAAGACTTGCCGGCGTCGTCTGACCTGCTCCCGTGGCGAGAAGGCGGATTATCGAGCCACGTGCCGCCGGGTTCGACGCGCTGTTTGCGGAATTGTCCTGGTTGAATGCGTTGGCCTGGCCCACACCTGTACCGTCCGCACTGAAAATCGCGGGCGCTGATGGGACGACAGGCACTCCCGCAACCGTCACAGCCGTGCCGTTGAACTCCACCTGGATGGTGACCGAAGCTTCGCCCGCTACCTCGTAAGGCACGACGGCGTTGACCTGTGTGGGCGACGCATAAATGATCGGCGCGGGCACGCCATTAAACAGAACGCGGGCGCCACTGACGTTAGTGGCCACTTTGCCGCTCGCGTCGAGTTGCAACCCGGCTGGCGTGGAAGGCCCAATGTTTTGGCCGAACACGGTCAGGATCTCGCCTGGAGCCACGGTGCCCACCGTCTGTGATGCTCCGTTGACGATCGAAACACCGAAAGGCGGTCCAGCCTGCGGCAAAGTAGGCAGGGCAGGCGTTACGTTGAGGGTGACTGGAACACTGACTGAATTTGGCGACCCCGGCGGCGCGGTGATTGTGACCGTTCCTTCGTATGTGCCCGGCGGCAAGTTCTTAGCGTCGGCTCCCATGTACATGCTGCCATAGGGAACGCCATAGGGAACATAGCTGAATGGTTGTAGAAGTGTAAGCCAGTTGTTTCCGTCTACCGTTGAGAGGGCGACGGTGGAATCGACAGGCGCGCCGCCGCTGGTCACCGTCAGGGTATGCGCGCTAATTTCGCCGGACTCATACGATCCGGTGGAGGTTCCGCTAGACACTGAGAACTTCAGGCTCCCGGGCGCGACAGAAATTGGCGGGGGCTCGGCCCAAATAATCAGGATGACGGCAACCTTAGCAGGAGCGTAGTCGGGGTACCTGGTAGAGCCGACCGTGATTGTGCCGTGATATGTGCCGGCGCCGAGGCCTGTGGGATTGACAGACACCGATAGACCTGGGGAGTTGTCTATATCCTCGCCGGCCAGCGCCGCGAGCCAGTTGCCACCGCGGTCGGTTACCACCTGAACGCTGTCCGGATACGCCGACACATCGACGAACTGCGAGGGGGTTTGCGTGGTACCCGCCTTGGCCCAAAACACCAGCGGCGTGTTACCAGCACTGGTGTAAATTACAGGCGGCACAGGCGGCGGCAACAACTGGGTCAGAACCAAGTTCACCGTATTTGTCACGCTGTTCGCCGGCCCCGTGATTGTAATGTAGCCGAGCGCGGCGATATTCCCCTTAGGGAAGGCGGAGGGATTGGCTGTGACCGTGAGCGTCGCCGGTGTAGTCCCTTGCATGGGGGAGACGGAGATCCAGTTTCCAAAGATCTCTTGCGATATGCTCAAGCTGACCGAAAACAGCGCCGCATCTCCGGTGCTAGTCACTTGCAGAGTTTGGGGTGCGGATGGATTGCCGGCGGCGTCCGTGCCGAATCCCATAAAGGCGGGGCCTTGAACGGAGATGAACGATTTGGTCACTCCAAAGATGAGCGGGATCACAAGCGGAGGGTAGATGGAGGCAGCTGGCGTGACCGTGAGAGTGCCCGTGTATTCGCCCGGCTTCAGCAACAGCGGGTCGAACTTCAGGGTGAGGTTGGAGTTGGAACAAGTGCTCGCCCCAGACAAGCAAGTGGTTCCTTGTGCAGGCGAGACCGACAGCCACTTCCCCCCATCCGTGGTTGTCACCGCCGCGGTAAAACTTGTGGGCGGCCCAAACGCGGTGACACTCAACACCTGTGGCGCGGGCGGCGATGAACCGATCAGCCATGCCAGGCAAGCCGGCTGCGGAAAAAGACCATGAAACGGATCCACCGAGCACGATGGTAGCCCGCTTGCCCAGACAGGGTAGAAAATCGGCACAATCGGTTCAACCAGTGACGGGGATTCGTCCGTCGCCAGGTCACCGTCATAAAAACCAGCTGGTCCGAGCAACATCATCCGAATCGGCGCAGAGGGGAAAATCGATATTTCGGTGTCAGTGGTTTCGCTGTTGTACATGAAATAGGGACCCTCCACATAGATGCCGCCGGAGGGAAGCGAACTGGTACTTGAACCTGCGTAATTGCGATTTTCCGATTGCGTGTTGGCTGCCGTCGTCACGTCCACTGGCTCAGGGTTTTGGTTTTGCAAGGCGAACCATGTGCCAGCTGTCCCTATGGAAGCGCCTGGATAGGTTCGCGACGGAAATATCGGCTGTATGAGAGGTCCCGGGCTATTGTCGCTGATGTTTCCCCGCAGCGCGGAATAGAAGTCCGCCTGTGTGCCGTCCGGATTCTGCACTACTACTCGTTTTGACGTAAGGTCCGCCGGACCACCCAACGTCACATCGATCTCCTGCGGCCCGGCGAACATCGTGGAAGCCAGCACCACACCTTCGATTTGCACCGTACTTGTCGGAACAAATCCCCGGCCGGCGATGCGGACGCTGAAGCCGAACGGCAGCATCCCACCGCCGGGTGTAACGCTGTCGATAGAGACAGTGCCACCAACCTTCATCGATCCCGACGGCGTTGCCGGCGCGTACTGATAGCCGAGCACGTCTTTCCAGGGCGTCGCGCCGGTGGTGAAAGTGATGGAGCCCACGACGCCGAGAGCAGCGTTCGCAAGCACTGGAACCTCGATGGTGATCGCAGGGACCCCCGGCAAGCGTCCGATTCCGCCGGAAGGAGAACTGAACCGCGCGTCGACGTGACGGTCGCTAATGTTGGCGACTCCAATCTGATCGCCCGTCGCGCTGAAGACATCAACCGCGGCTACCGGCCCAAAAATCGCCGGGTCGAAGTCCATGACGATACTGCCAGCTGCAATCTGATGCGGTTGAGCAAGCACTATACGGACTTGAGCCATGCCGCCTGCCGGTACGCTGGGGCAGGAAATTGCCAAATCCAAGGTGGATTGCGGCACTGTAGCTCCGTGCAGACAGGCCGTCCACAAAAGGAGCACGACCTGCCAGGCCGGAGTACGGTTGCCGAATCTGTTTTCAAACCAAGCAGGCCAATTTGCGGAGAAGCACTGGCCACTTAGTGCGATCATCAACATAGAGGATACACGTCATAGCCCCAAATATCATGGATTGGCGCGATCGCCGGAAGAGAGCGGCGCTGCTTCCTTAAACTAAGACTCTGGAGCGGGCAATTCAACTACGGACGTGTTTGAGGATATTTCCAGTTCGACGCCAAAGTTCAGGACAAGTCGGAGATCTGCTGGCCCTGGCTCGCAAATTCGGATGGCATCGGGGTCGGGACTTGGACGCACGGCGACGCCATATACTCTAGAAAGAGATCTGGCAATGATCGGGCTACGCGCTCTGGAATCGGGTGATATCGATGCTGTCCATGCCCTGACTTCGAGAATGGACGTAGTGCGCCACATGCTGTTGCCCTTGTGCTCACGAGATGACAGCGAGAAGTTCCTGCGCGAATCGCTTCCTGAATCCTCGTCGGATCCCTGGAGGTCCATCGTTCGAGCAATTATCGATAGCGCGCCAGGTAATGTGGTTGGGCTCTGCGGCGTTGTCATCTTGAGAGGGGCCGAAGAGGGCGAGATCTGGTACCTGGTTGAGCCAGAATCCTGGGGCAAGGGAATCGCCACCGACGCAGCAAAACATCTGCTCGATTTTGGATTCGGGGAACTCGGGCTCCATCGAATTTGGGCCACGTGTCTACCAGAGAATCCCGCATCGGCGCGGGTCCTGGAGAAGGTGGGCATGAGAAAAGAGGGGTTCCTAGTCAAGAATCTCAAAATTCACGGGGAATGGAAGAGCAGTTTCCTGTACGCCATGCTCGCCGAGGAATGGAGCCATGCCCCCTTGAATTCTGGCGCCCGAGTCAGGGTGGGAGCGGTTGGGTTTCGTTTCTGCATTTTTTAACGGGCGATCTTTGTGTTTGGGGGAGCCGTCGTCCGTAGATGTCTGATTCGCAAGACGGTTGGGAGTGCGCTTGCGCGTTTTTGACGATGTTCCCAGTGCGAGGGAGTTGCATCCCGGTTCGGGCTTAACAATGTGACAGCTCGAGAGGATGGGGGGCTGGAGGTTGTTGTGAGTGGGGGAAAAGAAAGTGGCGGAATGTGTTACTGGTAAGTTGAGCCAGGTTGGCCTAAGCGTCAGTGGGCGCGTAAGAGGCCCCGTTTCAGCCAATTAGCCAGGAACAATCCAGCGATGACACACGCTGGACCAGCGATTATAAGAATCCAGTTCAGTCTCACGGCCGGGGTTGCCGGGCTGGACATGGATACGACGCGCGTGAAGTAAAGCAAGCCGGCTGCTGCATAGAGCACCGCGCCGACCCACTCCCACCGCCAAGCCAGTACGAGGACCGCGATCAGCACGAACACCGGAATCAGATGTATGGCCAGCGCCAGCGCTGTCTGCCAAAACCCAAGATGTTCAGCGAAAACGTCCGTGGCAAAAAGGCTCAGAAAAGCGATGAATGCGATCGATAGGATACGAGGCGTCCAGAACAGCGCCCTTTTAGAGAAGTTAGACATAGTAACCTCCTGCCTCAAGGCTACCACCACAGCTCAATTTGCGAACACGTAAAAAGACGTTCTTATCTCTGACACGCAGCGTGGGAGAAGACCAGTCCGGCTCCGTCCAAAAGACCCCGGAAGCTTGACCCGCTGTCGCTAACTCGGCGGACGCGATTCGAGAATTGCAGAAATCCGCGGATCTCACCAACCGTGGCGCCCGGCGAGTCTGGTGTGGCTGGCTCAGGCCTTGGAGCTTGCCGGACGAAAAACGGGAGCGCGCCGCCTTCGCGCAGCATTGGAGGAACCGCTCAAACGAAGCCAGCTGGACCCCGTTGATGGCGCTGGTCGATTTAGCGGGGCGGACCAGGCGTCGGAGAAAGAGGCTTGATCGCGCATGCGTTCTGGCTCGGACTGGAGGATTTTACGAACTGGACGAGGTCGCAGATGGTAGCGTGCCGAGTTGGCGGGGACCGGCCGGGAAAATCAAGCAGCTAAGCCAGGCCCCTCGAGAGGGCTTGGCCTGCGCCTCATTGGATTGTCAAAGTGATTCCCACCGGTGTGTTGGCGCCGCCGATTGTCAGTTGCAAGGGAACCGCTGCGCCGCGGGGAGCGTCCATGGGAATCATCACGTTGATTTGCTGGAGACCGGTTGTGGACCCAGGCGCCTGACCGGCAAACAGCACTTTGGCCGGCATGCCTCCCACAGTGGCAGTCACCGGGAGTTCCAACCAGCAGAGGCCATCCGGCCCCGCCGGCTTCAGCATGCCAAAGCCCGTCCCGTAGATCTGAATGTAGGTGCCGGGCGGGGTGGCGGCGCCAAGGCTGCCGTCCTGGTTCACAATGGCCGCTTGTCCCGAGCCGTTTTGGCCAACCGTGAAGATAGCGGGCTGCACGTTCAGAACGGGCAACTTGAGCATCGGCGACTTCAGACCGCCGCATTGAATCTGGAGCGATGCCGATTGTTCTCCGCTCACGCTCGGCGGCAGCAGGAAGTTGATCTGAGTTGAAGAGCTATAGAAGACTTCCGTGGGGCTGCCGTCAACGGAGACCTGCGCGCTCGAAACGCAACCGGGGTAGACGCCGAAGGCCGTCAATATAGTGTTGGGCGCCTCCGAGCCTGCGCTGAAACTGGCGGCGTTCTGGATCAAAGAGACGGAGATCGCCGGTGGCAACGCGGTCAACGTGAGAGTCACCGGAATGGTCAGCGGTCTGATGCCGGCAGTTGTCGAAGTTGCCGTGATGGTTCCCTGGTAGACGCCAGCGGCCAAGCCGCTCGGATCTAGGCGAACATGCACATCCTGGGGAGTTGTTCCATTATTGTTACCGTAGGGACTGATTGAGAGCCAATGCCCGGCTGCCGGAGACGACATCGAAACCGCAAGTTGAAGCGGTACATTGTGGCTGCTCGCAGACACAATAATGTCACGCGATTGCACGGCGGTGGAACCAGCGGGGACTGTGAAATTCAGAGGGCCGGAAGGGTTTCCCGTCCAGAGTAACTGCGGCACTCCCAGCACTGTCAGCGTAACGGGAATCATCCTGGCGCCGCCGTCGCTGAAGCTGAACGTCAGGCTGCTATTGTAGGTTCCCGGGTTCATTCCGGACACATTCGCCGTCACTGTCACCGTCACGGGCGTTGCGACGGAACTGCTGGAGACGGTGAGCCAAGCGTCGGCCTCAACCACGCTGAAAGCGCTATTGTCGCTGGTGGTCACGGACAAGGTGCCCATCGCCGTGGACGGATCGGCTCCTTGGTTGTATTGAAGGTCCAAGACTCCTGGAGAGACCTGCTCATTCACCAACGCGAACACCGCGGTCACGGATTCCGGTCCGTTCATCACGATGGAGGTAACGGCGTTCTTGGACGAGTTGATCACGCCGCTCCAATGGTCGAAGCGGTAGCCTGCGTTCTTGAGCGCCATCAGCGGGACGGTGGCGCCGGCGTTGTAGAAGTTTCCTGAAGAGGGATCGACCGTGCCGCCGGCCGCGGGTGAAACGCTGGTGGTCAACTGGTACTTCGGGAGAAGAGTCGCGGTGTAGGTGACTGCGGTGCCGGTAGCAGTGATGGTATGGCTGGCGGCACCGTTATCGCTCCAGCCCGAGAACGTGTACTGGAGCCCCGCAGCGCCCGGCTGCGAACTTGCCACAACGATGGTATGGGTGCTATTCAGAGCGAAACCGAAGCTTTGCGAGCTGGTGTAAGACGTTCCATCGACGGAGAAGGCCAGCCCGGCCGGCGAGGTTTGGATTGTGACATTCGGGAGGTTGGTAAGTGAGAACGTTGCGGGTTGCATTTCGCCCCTCGGGCTCATCGCAGGGGCGTTCGTCGCTTCTCCCTCAGCAGTGACATGCACCTGGAAGGTACCCGGCACGAGGTTCGCCGTGGCCGTTATAGTGGCCATGCCCGAGACATTGGTTTCCTGCTCTGTCCTCGGCAATACGGCGCTGGCGCCAGTCACGGGAAGGTGATATATCACTAACGCGCTATTGACGACGTTATGGTAGTGGTCCAGCACGGTGACTATCAAGGGTGTGGGGAACGCGGTTCCGACTACTGCGGATTGAGGTGTTCCGGAGGCCGCCTGGACGCTAGCTGGGATACCTGCACGCACCGTGATGGCTGCCGAAGTGCCGGAAATTGATGGGGTGCTTGTATCCGTCGCGGTGACCGTCTGGCTTCCCACCGTTCCCAGTGTCACGTTTGAGAAGACGTGAGTACCGGCAATCAACGTGGAATTCGCTGGAAGCGTGGCCTGGATGTCGCTGCTGGTGAACCGTACCGTTCCGGCATAACCGGTCGCGGTGTTGCCAAACTGATCGTGAGCCGTCACTGTGACATGGAACAAGTAACCGGCGTACACCGATGAGTACTGGGGCGTCACAACAAAGCTGGATGCCGAAGCCGCGTTCACCGTGATGTTGTTCGATGTGCCGGTAATACCCGGCGTGACCGTGTCAGCAGCGGTAACGGTCTGGCTCCCCGCCGTCTTCAGTGTGACGGAGAAGATGCCCACCCCTGAGGTGAGGGTCGCGCTCGAGAGCAGTCCAGTCGCCTGCCCGTCGCTGCTGGTAAGTTGCAGGGTGCCCGAGTAACCGGTGGCGGTGGCGTTGCCAGCCGTCAGAGCCGTTACCGTGACGGTGGAAGCAGAGCCGGCCGTTACAGGGGTTGTCGCTGACACCGAGAAGTGCGTCGCCGGGGGGGGTTGAACTATGATCGAACCCCCAATGGTTGGCCATGGCAGATCGTTGGTGATGTCCGCCGCGGTGATGGTGTCGGTTCCCGGCGTTACCAAAGTGAAGTTGAAGTCCGCTGGGGTCGGGATTGTTGTATTTCCCGGCAACGTTGCGGAGCCATCGCTGCTGCTGAACTGCACGGTATCGGTAAAGCCTACAGCAGCGCCATTAAACTGATCAAAAGCTCCCACGAAGCAATTGAAGCTTTGGCCCGACGAGGCAGTGGCTGGGCAGCTGAATCGAATATAATAAGCTGTGCCGGCGTCCCTAGGGTGCCACACCACGGCGCCTTGAGCACCGATAACTACGCCGCTCCGGCCGTCGCCCGTGAAGTCCCCGACTGCAATTCCGTTAGCCGCTGCGCCGGCGTCGAGTTGGACCACCCGCTGCGCACTCGAGGCGGCGAGCTGTTGCCAGCGGAGCTTGCTGCCGTCAGCGACTAGCAAAGCGCGGAAGCCGTTCTTATCAGGATCGCTGGCGGCGATTCCGATTGGGGTGGACCCGGCGGGTAAGTTTATCCCTGACTGGAATGTGCCGTCGCCTTTGCCATAGAAAACAGTGGCTGTCACGTCCAGACGGTTCAGGACCGCCAGATCCTCGATTCCGTCGCCATTCAGGTCGCTCATCAAGATCGCAGCCGGGCCATTGCCCACTTTGAGCGACGCGCTGGAAGGAAAAGTCCCGTCGCCCTTTCCGAATAGGATGGTCACGTCGTTGCTGCCGAAATTCGCGACTGCCAAGTCGGCAATCCCGTCAGAGTTGAAGTCGCCCACCGCGAGCGCGGCCGGGGCCACACCCGCCTGGATTCGCACCGGCGCTCGAAAGCTTCCGTCGCCCTTGCCCAACAAAAGCAGGACGGTGTTACCGGCCTGGTCCGCCACCGCCAGATCCGCGATACCGTCCCCGTTGAAATCGCCGATGGCCAAGGCCACCGGATTAGTGCCGGTTGCTACCACGCGCGGCGCTGCGAACGTCCCGTCACCCGCGCCCCGGAGAATGTAGATCTTCCCAGTCGTGCCGTCTGTCACTGCGAGATCCATCACTCCATCGCCATCGAAATCTCCAGCGGCAATAGCAGTGGGCTGGAACGCCGTCGTTGTTGACACGGGAGCCCCGAAGGTTCCATCGCCGTGACCCGGCAGCACGCTGATGCCGCCCGCGCCGGCGAGCGCGATATCGAGGTGGCCATCGCCATTGAAATCCGCGATCGCCATTGCATTCGGCGTCAGTCCGGCGGCGAAATTCTTCGCGGTTCCGAAGCTACTCGAAGCCACGGGCTGAATCGTAATCTCGGTGGCCTGCGACTTTGCACCACCAGGGGCCACCGCGTAAACCCAGTGCTGCCCCGCGGCAAGCCATGCGGTGGAGAAGCTGGCTTCACCCTGGCCGTTCACAGGCGCTGTTCCCAGGATCGTGGCCCGGTCGAAGAACGTGACGCGGGTCCCGCCGACTCCCGATAATCGTGCCGTGTTGCCACTCTTAGTTGCAGCCAATGTGGCCTGGAATGTCAGGGACTTCCCCGCAGACGCGGAGACGGCGCTGGCGTTGAGCGTAATGGGCTGAGAGGAGCCAGGCGCCGGACTTTGTGCGAGTCCGGCTCCTACTGACAACAAGACAAGGGCGTAGATCGAGTTAACACTGTGCGTTCGGAACATTAGAACCTCGGAAGCGACCTGAAGCCACGGGAACCTTTAGACGGTTAAAGAGCCTATCCGCCTGAGGCCGGTGAATCTTAGTTGCCGTTAGACGGCAGCTATTTCAACGCTCAACTACACAGTGTTCGACTGACTGCGCACGTCTCAACATATCTCCGGCTCGCGGAGGGGGGGACTTACGGACTGGGGACTATTAGGGGCGCTCTTCGACGTACAGATTGGTGAAGACGGCGCGGCCTTTTCCGAAGGCTGCCATGCCCGCCTGGCCAATCGAAAAGCTTGCGTCATTCACGCGCGCGGCTTCATGACCGTTGACTAATACGTCGATGCGGTCGGCCAAGCATTGGACGGCGATGGTGGTCCGCTCGATTTCGTTGAGTGTCTGGGCGGAGGCACTGCGGGTAAGGGGACCGAAAAGAGAGTTTCACGAGCCTGAACCGAAGTTGCTCTGCTTTCCCGGATCCGCTGGAAGCGTTGAGGTATGAGTGATCGGCGGGAATTTAGCCACGGATGCACACGGATAGACACGGATAAGAAGAAGAGCTTGGCTACGTTTACGCGTCTCGTATTTCCAGTGCGAAATTGAGGGCGGCGTCTTCTGTTGTGGGAACGCCAGCGGCAATTCGGAACAGGCCACGCATACTATATTTCTCGACGAGGCTTTCGCGATGTTGCTTAACCGATTCGCGGCTTCGTCATCCGGGCCGGCCGCTTCGATTCCACGTTTCGCAAACTATTTTCGGAACACTTGCGAATGCCTGGTCGGAGCTGTGCCCAATATCAGAACTTCGGCGGCTCCGATTCGAGCGCTTTTGTTTGCTGGCGCTTCAAAAATGCTGATTATAGACCAGGATTCTTCGTCGCCGTCGATACCGAGATAAGAAACAGCTTGGTTGAGGTCGAGTGATTCAATGCTGATCTCCGCCGCGCAGGGAGGACGCATTTCTTCGCGTCGGCGGCAGATCTGGGAGTAGTAATCTACTGTGGATCGCCAAGCTACCCTTCCCACGATTCCGATTTTCTTCATTGCATCAGGTTTTGAAAATGGCGCTGATTTCGCGGGAGCCGGCGGCTTCTTTTGCGAAGGTGAATGTTCCGTGCTCGCGCATTTCGCGCGCCGCACGTAGAAAGGCTCCCAGAGCGGTGCGGCAGAGAGCGCTTCCCACGCTGATGCGCTTGACTCCAATCGCCGAGAGTTCAGCCAGACTCAGTTGGGCGCCTTGTAATCCCATCACGACGTTCACGGGGCGATCGACGGAGCTGACCACGGCGGCGATATCGTCCTTGGTGGCGAGGCCTGGCGCATAGAGAACATCGGCGCCGGCTTCCTGATAAGCCTGGAGACGCGCGATTGTATCTTTAATATCGGGCCGGCCGTGCAGGTAGTTCTCGGCGCGTCCGGTCAGGGTGAAAGTGAAGGGGAGGGCACCTGCTGCCGCAGCGGCGGCGCGGATTCTCTCAACCGCAAACTCTTTTTCATAGATGGGATGGTCGGGATGGTTGGTTGCATCCTCGATTGATCCACCGACAACTCCCGCGGCGGCCGCGAGCCGGATGGTTTCCGCGACAAATTCCGGAGCGTCGCCGAAGCCGTTTTCAAGATCGGCGCTCACGGGCAGGTCAGTGGCGGACGCGATTTCGGAGATGTGGGTCATCATCTGGTCACGGCCAATGGTGTTGTCGGGTTGCCCGGCAGAGAAGGCGTAGCCCATGCTGGTAGTAGCTAGCGCCTCAAATCCCAGGTGCGCCAGCAGTCGCACGGTACCGAGGTCCCACGGATTGGGGATGATGAACGCGTTTTCGCGTTGATGCAGAGAACGGAAGGCGCGTCCCTTTTCGGCCTGAGTCAACATGCGCCGGATCATTATTGGTCAATCATGCTGACTCGCGAAGTTTAGAGGGGAGTTCGAAAGTTCCATCCACTACCTCTACGAAGTTTCGTTCCTCGCGCAGAATCAGGCGCTTGGTTTGCGCCATATGGAAGTTGTCGCGCGCTTCCGGATCTGACTTCAGACGTGTCCGGTAACTTTCATACGAAGCGAGGCTGGCGAATCCAATCAAACCCCAAGCAACGTCGTTGGTTCCTTCGTGAGGAAGAAAATAGCCGATCAGGTGTCCGCCGCAGCGCGGAATGATGCGGCCCCAGTTTTCGGCGTACTGCTTGAACCCGTCACGCTGGAAGGGATCGATTTGGTAGCGGATGATGCAGGTAATGGTCACTGGTTCTCTCCCGGTGGGCGGTGCGGCCGTTGCATCCGAACCAAGGGCCAACAAGGCACCGATGGCGGCGCCGGCCCCAATGGCCTCCCGGCGATCCAGGTGCCCGGTTGAACGCTTGCTCCCACGCATGTTAGAAATATAAAGCTTGCCGGGCAAACACACTTCGTTTACGATCAAAGTATGGATGTAGAATATCAGACCGACCACGCGGCTTCCAGAATCGCGGCCGCCATCGGCGAGCCGGCACGGGCACGCATGCTTTATTGCCTGATGGACAGCCACGCACGAACCAGCACCGAGCTTGCGGTGGTGGCGGATGTAAGCCCGTCGACTGCGAGCGTGCATCTGAATCGATTGACGACGGAGCGGCTGGTTAAAGTGCTGGTGCAGGGCAAGCATCGCTATTACAGTTTGGAGGGGCCGGAGGTGGCGAGGGTGCTAGAAGGGCTGAGCGTGCTAGCCGGCGGTTCGGGCGACAAGTTCGTGCCGAATACACCAAATCGATTGCGTGCTGCGCGGACTTGTTACGACCACATCGCGGGGACGTTGGGCGTGTCGCTGCACGATGGTCTGAAGACAATGGGGTGGCTGACTGCGAATGGTGACGAATCCTACGATGTCACAGCAGCAGGAGTCAGAGCGTTCGAGGCGTTAGGCATTGACGTAGAAGAGGCACGCATGTTGCGGCGCCGGTTCGCATTCGGATGCCTGGATTGGAGCGAGCGGCGGTCGCATCTGGGTGGGGCGCTGGGGGCCGTGCTGCTGAAACTGGCACTGAAGAAAAAATGGGTGGTGCAGGATCTGGACAGCCGAGCGCTGCGCGTCACCGGTGTGGGGCAGCGGGAAATGCGGAGTCGATTCGGGCTACAGATTTGAGAATTATGATGGTCAATATCGAACCTGCGGCTATGAGATTTCGCAAACTTACGCGACTGGCGTGCCTGATTGCGCTAATGGGCGCCTGCGCTGCCCAGGTCCAGGTGAGCAAGGTCCAGGGATGGCTACGCGCGGACATCGAACGCGATAACGAGAAGGTGAAGCGGCCGATACTGACTTATCTGGACGCAGCTCGACTGGTGGCGGACGCGATCACTAACGAGTTCTGCTCCGGCCGGGACGACGGCCTGATCGCGGATTTGGAGGCGAGCGCGAAGGCAGTTGGCAAGCAGCAGGGCGACATGCAGAAGTCAATTGCGACGTTTCACAAAATGATCGGGCCCGTGACCTCTTTCGAATACCGTAACCAGGCGCTCGAATTTCAAGCAGGACAAACGGATCTTCGCGACGTTGCGCACGCAACCTCGGCGGTATTTTATTCAGTAATAACGCCCACTTTTCCGGACGGCAACCTGTTTCTCACCGTCAAAACTCAGAGGATCGGCAACTTGCATAGAGTATTCCAGTTTCAGTTTCAGCCGTATCCCAAGGAGAACTTGCCGCCGTGGCTGCGTCGAGACCGCTGACACCGATGAAACCTCTGAAGCTGAAGATCTAGCGGCTCTCGGCTGCTACAGATTCATACTGGCGATATCGACCGGGGAGCGATGGCCTTCCACCACGACGATGCCGGTGTCGGTGACGTGATAGAGTTCGCGGTCGCGATCCAGGTCGTAACCGATTACGGCATCGGGGGGGACGCGCACGTTCTTATCCAGAATCGCGCGGCGAATGCGGGCGTGGCGGCCGATGTCGCAGTTATCGAAAATGATGGAATCTTCGACAAAGGCGTGCGAATGGATGCAGACGCCACGGCCAATTACAGAAGTCCGGACCAAGCCGCCCGATAGAATCGTCCCGCCGGGCGGCAACGAGTGACGTGTCGCGACACTGGCATCTGGTTGTCAAAGCGAGGTGCAGCCTGGAAAAGGTCATGAAATTGATCTATCTCTGGCCGCTTAGAGCTCGTCCAATCTTCTCCCGAAGATCATCATCCTGGACACGCCCCATCGTGGTTCGCAACGCTCCGATTATGACCTCTCGTTGTAACCCCTGCGAATTCGGCAATACCTGGATCAGGCAGCCGATGGAGTCGGAGTCCGCCAATTCCTCAAGCTTCCGCGCCGTGGTGACCGCATCGGGTTTACGCTTCAACACGTCGCACAGAAAGGGTCTGGCAACTTCGGGTTCGATTGTCGAAAGAGCGGTTTCATTGAGCCCACCTTCCGCATCGTGCAAAGTTACGGCGGCTTCGTGGATTGCATCGGCGCGGGCGCGCAACGCCCCTTCATCGAACGATTGGACGTTGAAATCAACAACTCCGCTTGCTCGCAGCGGGACGTACTCGACCGTCATCCGGTACTGCCCAGGCAGGGTGAGCCGAGAGGTTTCCGTGGCGACCATCTTAATCGTCTCCTGCTCCCCCGGCGCGACCTCTTTGAAGAAGGTCCCCGTGTCCCCTTCCGGAGGGGGTGCGGTCCAAACGGTTCGCTCACCATTCGGCGCGACACTGACCCTCGCGAAAGAATCAGGGTCGCTTCGTAGAAGTAGCTTTTCCGTAGACATGTTTTTCAATGTGAGTGTCAGGAAGAGCGGTTCGCCAGCGAGGATACTGGGCCTAGGCGCGCTAACCACGATGCTGACGCTCGGAGCCGGCGCCGCGCCAACGAGGGCGGACAAGGTCGCCATCGCTATGCAAAACTGTGTGGCTCTTATCATTGTGGAATAACCAATGTGCATGATTGACTCGATTTCGTGATCTTATACTCCCAAGTGCCCGTGGGCTTAGTTACTTGGCGGACGATCGGTATGCCCTGGAAACCAGGAAAGATCGTCCAGCCTGTTCCATTGCAAGCGCAGTTCCACTGATAGTCTTGTGAGCCGTTGAAAGTACTTTCGCTGTACGGCTTTACGAACGACCCGCTAGGAGGGGAGTGTCGATCAACCAAGAGCGCACTGGACCCGTTGCGAGTACTTGAATTCGGTGGAATCACGGTGGGGTTGGGAAACGTGAAATTTGGAAAGGGTGGCGATGGGGGAACACCGTTGTTGTCGTACCGGACCACCTCTTGGATTGTGCAACTAGCGAGATCCCCTATCTTGCCGCTGGAGGAATCCCAGGTGTAATTAAAAGAAAGGACGCCTGTAGTGGAGGCGCAGTAGAAACTGGTCTGCCGATAATTCGTCGGCACTGCGCAGGCGGGTACTGTGACCTGCGCCTGTGCTTGGTAGTTTTGATCGATTTGGAGGGCCGCACAGGTCGGGTTGTAGCCGCTATATTGGCCGTATTTGGGCAGCTTCGCCGTCGCAGTAATGGTCGCCGAACCATTCCCGGCCGCCGTAACCTGCCCCCCCGGGTTGATCGATGCAACGGACGAGTTGCTGCTGCTCCAGGTCGTATACGCGTTTACGCCAGGCGTTGTCCCGTCGTAATACTGGCCAAGCGCATTCATCTGCTGGTTTCCGGGCACTGGGAGCGTGAGGGACGATGGGCTGATGGTAACACCGGTATACCCGTCGCACCATATGGTGCCGTAATAACACGTTCCTTTTAGTACGTTGAAGATTCCAACATTCACATTCAGAGAAAGCGGCGCGTGAACATCGGCGGCGCTTTGGAAGACGAAGCTTCCTTCCTGTTTACTCGACGGAATCACATTCCCTTCGTCGTCCGGGCTCTGGTCGGCTATCAGCTCCTTCACATCTAGATTGGCTGTGGCGTATGCGGCAAGATGAACACGGAACCGGTAGTGGCCGGAACTGTCCGCATATTTCAGAGTGACAATCACATCCTCCGGAGCAGGGGTGGGATTCCACACCGCGACCATCGTGTCGCTTCCATCTTTGACAGTCCAATAGGGCGACTGCTTGCTAAGTCCCTGTTCGGCGGTCCTCCCCTCGACCTCGAACACGTAGGTGCCACTTGCGTCCGCGCTGCCCACCGCGGCGATTACGTCGTTGGCCTGACCGGTATGCCCGACAGCCAATGTGAGCATGCCGTTCAGGTCCTTCATGCCGAGCCCTTGCAGGAGGTTACTCATATCCACTTGTCTGGATTCAAACGGTTGCAGCGTTTGAGACGGGCCGGGAAGGGCTGTACCTTGTTCGGTGTACAAAATCAGGCTCGTGGGAACAACCTGTGCCGTAAGGTTGCGTAGCGCCAAATAAGGCGTGAAGCGAGTGCCAGCCGGGAAACCCATCATTGCGTCGGGAGCGCCCACCATAACGCCCGCGTGACCGAGCACGATGCCCGAGGCGGACATCGAGGTCATAGGTGGCATCCAAAATGGCATCGTGGCTGAATAGCCCGCTTGGCTTTCGAGGCCGCCCACCACGTTAATTTCTCCCTCAAGACCCGTGAACTGGATGCGCAGCCCGCCCGCCTCACCGGCGTTTAGCTGTCTACCGACGAGCGTTACAAGATCAAGCATCTGTTCGGCATGAGGCGCTAAAGTGAACGATTGAGCAGGCTGCGCTTGTCCGTTGGCCGTAATCGCTTGAACACTCACGTTCCTCACCCCGCCGCTCGCGTTGCTCAAGCTGACAAACCCACCCATTCCAGCGTCGCGGGTCCACCAGAGTCCTTCCAAAGTCTGCGAGACCGGCTGCCCCTCCAGGATACCTGTGAATCGAGCGACATAGCTTAGGCTGCGGACGGGGCTACCCAACGCTGTTTGCGCGATGACTGTGGGTGCAACTCCACTAAAGCGCAGGGACGCGCTGCCGTATTGAGAAAGGTGGTTCGCAAGGCTCCCCGCGTTCGCAGCTGCAGCGCTGCTGAGAGCATTGTTAACGTTCACTGTCGCGACGCCTGATGCGGGAACGTTAACGGTTGGAAGATCATATTCGGTTCCGTCCGACATGAAAAGGACCGGCGTGACGGCGATGGGACCCGTCACCAGCCTGTTTTTTAACTGAATTATGGAAGTAAATCCCGCATCCGTGCGCCAGAGGCCACAGTTGATGGTCCAGTCTCCCGAGGCGGATTGACCAGCCGGCAGCGTGTCTGCCACAAGGACGGCGGAAAACAAAAACACAATTACGCCACGATACATGCAGTTCACTCCATCTTTCGAGAGAGCTCCCTGCGAATTGCTATGTATCGCAACTTCGGCTAATCGGGCTCGTTTTTGAGTATATACTGCATCGAGCTTGTTTTTACTGTTTTTGCATAATATTTTAGCTAGCCAGGTTGAAAACCAGACTTACGGGACCTTTCCTGTAACTTGGCTTTCATCAATATCGGTTAATCGTTAATCTTAGTCGTATAGCAGACATCCTGCCGCTCACCATCGGTTCATTGCTGTTGCGCCAATTCGAAAATGGAACGCCGAGAACAGAAACGCGGAGGAGCACGGGCGAACGTGAAAGCATGGTGCTTTCAGTTACCTTGCCGAGGCAATAGATGACTGAATCCAGCGGTCCACATCGCTTGGCCGCCACTTTAGCCAAGCTTTTTTCCTGAATTTGTCGTCCACGACTAGGGCCTTCGTTCCTGGCGGTAACACTTGAAGACCCTTCAAGAACTCGATTAGGGAGTCTCGTTCGTACTCGCTGGATCGAACAAAGGATGCGCGGCTGGACTCTGCTTCGCCGTGGTGAGCGAGGACGGACTGCCGCAGAGTCGTGAACAACCCATGATGAAAGAAGGGCGGCTCGTTTCCCACGCCCCAGAGGCGCTTCGTGAGAAAGCGTCGGTTGCTTTGACGAAACCTGGGCGACCAAGCCGGCTGGTTCTGGTCGAGGGATTCGTAGCCCTCACTGTCCGGGCTGCAGATATCGTGCAGCTTGAAATCGGTGTAAGCAGGCACGTCGATGACGCCTGGGTCCCGCTTTGAGGCCGATAGGCGCGGCTGAGGAAGACGCGGGTCGATGAGATTGACGCCGATCGTGCGAGCCTCTCCAGCGCGGAGATTCTGTACCGGGTTGTAGGGATTTGGCTCGGTATAGGTCCAGCTTGATTTGCTAAGGGTTAGGCGTGGCATGTGACAAGCGCCGCAGCCGATGCGATCAAATACACGTTCCCCAACCGCGACTGCCCTTTCGATCTCAGGGTCATTTGGAATTACCCTTCCAGGAACGGCCATTACTGCCTGGAACACTGCGACGGCGGTAATGTCGGCGCGCGTGAGTTCGTTGGTGATGCCGTCGCCATCGGGGTCCTTGTCAATGCCGAATCGCTCCGTGCTTTGCATTCCGTGGTGCTGGTTGAAGGCATTGTTGGAGAATTCACGCAGTGAAACCACGCTGCCTGCCTGATGCCAGGGCCGAATGACCAGGGAGGGAGGGTCACTCGGATTCATCGAGACCACACTCTGCCATGAGAGGCCTTCCACCTGGGATACATCCCATGAACCCTCCGCTCTTCGTGTCAGTCTTCCAAAGTTAATGCCCTTCGAAATCAATGCTGCCGTTTCTCCGGGGCGCATACGGTCGCGAATCGCCTGCAAGTCCGCGGTGATTTCACGGGCTAGCATCTCGAGGTAGCCCGCGCCGAACAAACCGGGGCTTCTGCGGAAGTTCCCGACATCTTGCAGGGACACAGGCTTTTGGTCCTCATCTACGGCCCCCCGCGTAGGGATAGTGTCATTGGGATCGAAAGTCACAAAATCAAACCGCTGTCCAAGCACAAACACGCCCGCCGCAAAATCACCGCCTCCGCCTGGAATGCCGTACGGTGCATTGTGACAGCCCATACAGGAATTCGCGTCAGGTCCGGAAACACGATTGAGGGCACGCGCGCCGGTCAGGGGGGAAGTGGGGTCGCTGAGAGCGTGCCCCGTTCCCTTCGCGTTGGGCCGTCCGGCGCCGTCTTGCTCCGTCCAATTGGCGCAGAAAATGCGACGTCCCCAGTCGACTAGTTCGCTTGTGGTGACTGCGAACTCCTCGCCGTCGGCAAGATGCCGTTCCAATGCGTGTTCTTGGCCAATTTTGTGGGGAGCCGCACACAAAAAGCAGGAAAAAGTAATTCCCATCGCCACGATACAACGAGTTGGCTTCATCTGACGCCAATTATATCCGACTCGACCGCTGAACGTTCAATTAATTTAGTGCGTTTCGTCACAAATCCACGCTGATTTCGTGGCTACAGATTCATGCTGGCGATGTCGACCGGGGAGCGATGGCCTTCCACCACCACGATGCCGGTGTCGGTGACGTGATAGAGTTCGCGGTCGCGGTCCAGGTCATAACCGATTACGGCATCGG
>CZKS01000006.1_pt1 | contig 23484 bp, 30 predicted proteins | sample 1122221 | NCBI WGS metagenome assembly CZKS01 (sample SAMEA3539301, study PRJEB10725) | soil metagenome | biome: tundra; feature: field; material: soil | place: USA | collected 2010-05 | depth 0.15 m
GGGCTCGCTCCATTTCGATAAGCGATTACTGGATGCCGATTGCCGGGGCTCCCAGGCTTTCGCGCGCGCGTTGCAACAAGTTGGGATCGTTACGGCGGAAGAATGCACCGCGCTCGTGGCCGCATTCGAACAGATCCGCGTGGACGCCACGCAGCCGGGATTCATCGAGGGCGCTGTAGACGAAGACGTCCATACGCTAGTCATCCGCAAGCTCAAAGATCGCGTGGGCGCGCTGGCGGATAAAATCCACACTGGGCGCAGCCGCAATGAGCAAGTGTCGCTCGATATCCGGCTGTGGCTGCGTGAGGAAATCGATTCGATTGTCCATCAGCTCGCGCTTGTAATGGCGGCGCTGGTCGCGATGGCCCGCAAGTATCCGGACGCCCTGGTGCCCGGCTATACCCACTTGAGACGTGCCCAGCCCGTGCTATGGCCGCACTATTTGCTCGCCTATTTCGAGATGTTCACGCGCGACCGCGAACGTTTCCTCCAGGCCCGTGCCCGTGTGAACGTGATGCCGCTCGGATCGGGCGCGCTGGCCGGAAGCGGATTCCCTTTCGACCGCGATGCCATTGCTCGCGATCTGGACTTCGCGGCCGTTACGCGCAATAGCATGGATGTCTCCGCCGACCGCGATTTCGCGCTGGATTTCCTCTACGCGGCCTCGGTCACCATGCTGCATTTGAGCCGTCTGGCCGAAGATTGGATTCTGTACTCGAGCGATGAGTTCGGATGGCTGGAGCTGGGCGACGGTGTCACCAGTGGTTCCAGTCTAATGCCGCAAAAGAAGAATCCGGATTCGCTCGAATTGATCCGCGGAAAAAGCGGGCGCGTGTTTGGCGATTTGAGCTCGTTGTTCGTCACGTTGAAGGGTCTTCCGATGACATACAACCGCGACATGCAGGAAGATAAAGAGCCGCTGTTCGATGCCGGCGCGCAGGTGGCGGCTTCGCTCGAAATGATGGAGGCAGTGATCCAATCCACGCGCCTCAATCCTTCGCGGCCCGCTGCCGCGGCGGAAGAGAGTTGGGTGGTGGCTACCGATCTGGCCGAAGCGTTGGCGCGCGCCGGCGTTCCGTTTCATCGGGCGCACCAGTTGGTGGGGCGGCTGGTGCTCGAAAGCGTCAAGCAAGGCAAGAAACCCTCAGATTGGACGCCCTCGGCCTTGACGGCATTCGCGCGGGAATTCACTCCCGAAATGTCGCGTCTGCTCAACCCCGCGGAAGGCATGAAAACTCGCGAACTGCCCGGCGGCACTGGCCCGTTGGCAGTCCTGGACGCGCTCGATGAGGCCGAAGCGCGGCTTCGCGGCTGGCAACCATGAACAAGACTTTCCGCCAAGGTCAGATCTTGAAACTGATTCGTAACAAACGAATCCTCACTCAAGAAGATCTGGCGCGCGACCTGAACGAAAGTTTCGAAATTCAGACCACGCAGGTGACGCTATCGCGCGACATCCGGCAACTCGGTCTGCTGAAGACGCCGGAGGGTTACCGCCAGGTCACGCAGTCGGTAAGCGGGCCGGATTTGGCGACGGTGGCGGCCGAGTTTCTGAGGGATGCACGAGTGGCGCAGAATCTGATTGTGCTGCGCACCTCGCCAGGGAATGCGAACGCGCTGGCAGTGGCTCTGGATAACGCAGATTTGCCCGAGGTAGTTGGCACTCTAGCGGGCGACGATACGATCTTAGTGGTAGCGCCGGATGTCCAGACCGCGGGGAAGCTACGCGAGAAGCTGCTCCACTACATGCAAGGCGGGTAGGGGTTCTTCGGAGGACAAATCTCGATTCCTTATGGTGAGATCTTCCAAACCTATCAGCGCATGGTCAAGCTGCAATCCTACAACGAAGTGTCCCCGTTCCTCGATGCAATAACAGACCTCGCCCAGCCCCAGCCAGTCGTCACAGACGACTTTTATTGCTGCGTTCACCGGGATAGGCCGATCCAGGACCAATCTCATCCCGTGGGGAGAAAGCTGGATGGCATTGGCGGGGGTGCTGTAGCCGGCATCCCCCAGTACCGTCAAGCTCACGGTTTCATACGCGCGGATGCGAGACTCCCTGCGCCGGTCCATAAGAGCCTTATCGGTGCCGTGAGAGTGTTGTTTGAGCTTATTTTGACTTGGTCCGTTGTTGGCCGGGCGTCTTCTGGGGAATCCGTTGGAGACGGAGTACCGGTCCTGCCCTGGGGATCCACACGTAAAATCTTCGTGTTCGGACCGACCGGCGTGGGCAAGAGCTTGGTGGTTGGCGCATTGGCGCAAAAGGCGTGCCGGACGGTTACTCGGGGCTATACACCCGCGCCCAATCACTATTCCGCGATTTGGCGATGGCGCGCGCCAATCTCAGCCCACACAACATTCTGGCACAGCTCAACCGTATCGATGTCCTGGTGATCGCCGACTGGGCCATGACCTCCGGGCAGAGTGGCACTCGCGTCGTGTGGCAAGCTATATAGCGCACCCCTATGCCACGATCGTTGAAGAGAGCCAGCTCGATAGCAGTTCTGGCGGCGTCGCTCTGGTGTTGTAGTCGTGTCAACCAGGCCGTTGAGCCCATCGCGATCGCGGATTTGAGTTTCAGTGGCCTGCCCGGCAAAGCTGTTGGCGCGACGGTTGCCTTTGTGTCCGAAGACCTCATAGTGGTCGGTCGCCACCCAGGCGAAACAGGTAACTTCTCCGGCACGCTGACAGCTGTGCAATGGAGAGACGGCAAGCTTGGTTTTCTGAAGACAAGATCCATTTCGAAATATCGCAGTTTTGTTAGCGGGTTGTTTCCCGTTGGCAGTGGACGCTTTATCTCAAGTCTCGAACAGCCTCCCGAGTTGCTTTCCGCAGATCTCTCCACGATAACGGAAATCCAAACGAAGTTCGTCATTCCACCAGTTGGCGGCGGTAATGTTGCTGGGGATTCGCATGGATTTGAGCATTGGAACATATATCGCATAGCTCCGACCAGGGATCTTCTACGGCAAGGGACCGGAGAACTTCTCTCATTGTCCAAGGACTTGCTGGTTGTTCGCGTGAACAACGAAATACAAATTGAAAGAATGACGGGGCAACCACTCGGGTCATTTGCAGTTCCGCCTCGCTCCACCTGCTATGCAAAAGCGCTGTTGTTGGGGCCTAACCGCCTCTACCTCAACGGTTGTGGTTCAGGACGGGTTGTTGACTTCAGCGGCAAAACAACAGTCGAGATACCCGAACCGGACGGCTGGGGTTTCAGGTACGGTTTGACTGAGGACGGTCGCCGAATACTCTTCGACAAGTACACGCGCAGGATCTCAGTGTTACAGCGAATGGCTGAGTCTGTGGAATCATTGATTACGTTCGGCATGGGGCCGATAGTAACGAGCAAGGGCGAAATCATTCGTGTTGTGGACACCGACGTCGGCAAGATCTGCTTTGATTTAGATAGCCCTTCTCGTAAGCTTGGGCGAGATGGCGAATACCATGCCGACATTTCTCCTTCGGGGCACCTCATTGCCGTGGCATCGGCAGACAAGCTTTCGATCTATGGACTGCCAGAAGTTTGCAATAAGTAACTAGCGGTGCTAACAGTCCCCGTGCGGGGGACGGCAGCCCTTGTCCCCGCCTCAGCACACAACCGCCCCGGAGCGCGACGAACGCTCCGAATCGGAACTCCGGCTCATTTCAGGATTGGAATGTGCTGAGAAAACTATCCGGAGCGCAGCGAGCAAGGATGCCGCTAACGGAGAAAGGGTGTTCTCACTCACAAACGTAGAGCCTGATTCCAATGGCATGATTGAGGGGACGTCTGGGGAGCTTACCGTGCTCTTGTTTCTCAACGATCTGAAGGAGAGGGCGGAACTCATGAACGTCAGAATACCCGCAGCCACGGTCCGCGTGACGCCGGAAATATCACAACACTAACAAACGGCCGGGTAGCCCAAGTCCTAACGAATCTCAGCCGAGGTACTCGACGTGAACGTAGGTCCCTAACCTCTCGTTGTAGGCCAGGTACCAGCCCGGATGATCGGGGTCCTCATAGATCACGATCGGGTCGCCGTTCCAGTCCCAGTCCCCGACGAAACCGATGTCGTAGGGAGCAACGCCGAAATAGAATCCGCTGAACCAAAAACGGTTGGGACCTCCTCCTTCGAGATGGAAGATGTGTCCCGGCCCAAATCCGCCGGTGAAGTGTCCATGTTCGAAAGGATGATCCAAATGATAGTGGGGATCGTTGCGCCCTGTATCATGGCCGATCCAGTCACCGTTGGGGTGCACGTGCGGAGCGTTGGGATGTCCGGGAGCATCGTGGAAATTGGGCGCTTGCGCGGCGCGATGTTCCTCGCGTGGAGCCGCACGTTCCTCGTGTGCCGGCGGCGGACCGTGGGGTGGAACGAACCCTCCATTTTGATGCGGGGCCTGGCGTTCGCGAGCTTGACCATTGGCATTGGCTGCCCCAACTCCGGCAGCGAGGGCGCCGGATAGCGCGAGCATTCCGAGCCGTTTTGATTCGCTCATTTTGTCCTCCAGAAGTTCGTGCCCATCACCTATTGGGCACCTGATCTGTAGACGCAAATCTGGCCGGAACCATCTCACACAAGCGAATCTAAACGGTTACTTGGAGCTGTACAAAAGCCACACGGCCAATCCAATGGCGGCCGGCAAAAGGAACTCCGCCCAATCCTGGAATAACAGCGTCCAGCGATCCCGGGCGCTCGATTCCTGCCGCGCTTCTTTGCGAAGTGAAGTGGTGAGGCGCGATCTCAGACCAGACGGCAGCCCGCGAATGGCGCGCACGATCTCTTCTTTGCCTTTGCGGTCGGCTATCAGGATGGTGGCTGAATTAATGCCGTTGGTGGACTGTTCCAGCCTCTTGCGCAGGGTGGGCGGAACATCTTCCACCGAGCGGTACACTTCCGTCTTGTTGCCCACTGAGATGAAGATGGTGGAACTTTTAAGAGTGACCCGCGACATGGCGACGTTCAACCTCCGGCTCGGATCGAGGCGGCTTCGGGCAGCTTCGACGGCGTTAACGCGGAGCCTACGTTCCCCGCATGTTCTAATATTACCTGAATGAAGGCCAGCGCGGCTTTCGACAGCGCCTTGTCTCTCCGGTAAATCAACGCAACCTTGCGGTACATCGGTTCAGGGCCCAACGGTACGGCTGACAGCTTACCACTAGCCACTTCCTCCCGGCAATGGGAGGCCGCCAGGAAAGAATAGCCGAGTCCCGCCATTACGAAGCGCTTTATCATTTCTGTGGAATCCAATTCCATGGAGATTTGGATTTCGCCTTCCACGGGTTCGAGCCACACATTGAGACGCGCTCGCGTGGTCCCCGACATTGGAAGCAGCAACGGGTGGCCGGCGACATCGGTCGGCACTACATACTTCTTGTTGGCCAGCGGATGTTTCCCCGGAAGCAGCAGAATAATCTCGTCGGAATGGATCTTGGCAACCTGCAGCTTCTTTTCCTGGATGGGCAACTGCGTGATTCCGAAATCCGCCAGGTTATCCAGCACCGCATCCACGACGCGGGAGCCGTAGGAACGGTCTACCGACAATTGCACGTTAGGGAATTTCTTCTTGTACTCGGAGAAAACCACCGGTAGCACGTAGATGCACGTGGCTTCGTTGGCCGCTATCACCAGTTCGCCGCGCGGAACGCGTTCCAGCTCGTTTATGGTGTCCTGCGCCCGCCGCCGAAGATCCAGGATCTGCTCGGCATACCCGGCGAAGATCTTGCCTGCCGCGGTCAACGCGATTTTGGTTCCCAGCCGCTCGAACAATGTGGTGTTCAACTCCTGCTCGAGCTGCCGCACCTGAGCGCTGATAGCCGGCTGCGTACGATAACACGTCTGCGCCGCTTTAGAAAAGCTCTTCAAGCGGACAATTTCAAGGAACGTATGCAGCTGATCGAGATCCATTGGAAACCCGGAGGAACGCTCGCCTCGATCGGGAGGTTTGCATCAATTGTAACAGGGCCGGGAGAACATCGCTGGCCCAGTTGACTTTGGAGTTGGCCACTTGGTAGGTTACCGTCTTCGGAACTTGTCGCACGCTTGCTCCCGCGCGCGGCCCGGTAAGAGGTTATGTCTCGTAACCGCCTAAGCTCACGAATCCGTTCGATTGACATTGGCCGCGGCGCGGTTATGGTGCTGATGGCCATCGATCACGTCCGCGTCTTTTCCGGCGTTCCCGCTGGCGGCGTAACGGCCGACATCTTTCTCACGCGATGGGTCACGAATTTCTGCGCCCCCGGTTTCGTCTTTTTCGCGGGCGTCTCCATCTTTCTGCATGGGCACAAGCTCGAGAACGTGAACGCGCAATCGCGCTGGTTGTTCTTACGCGGAGCGTGGCTGGTTCTGCTCGAACTCACCTTCCTACGGCTGGCCTGGACCTTCAATCTCGATTTCGCACATTACATGCTCGCCGGCGTGATCTGGATGCTGGGCTGGTGCATGATCCTGATGGGGCTGCTGATACGCCTTCCAGTGTGGGCGAACGCGGTGTTCGGCATGGCCATCGTCGCGGGGCACAACATCATTCCGCTGGTAATCGGCGGGAACGCGCAAGCGATCACGAACGGCTCGCTTGGCTGGTTGTGGCGAATCCTTTATTTCGGTGGCGGAATCGCCGTCGGAGGAGCAGGGGAGCCGAACTTCTTCGTACTCTATTCCATCATTCCGTGGATCGGCGTGATGAGCGCTGGCTATGCTTTTGGGGCAATTTTACGGATGCCGCTGGAAAGGCGCGATCGGATCTGCAACATCATCGGCGGCAGCGCGATCCTGGCGTTTCTCGTGTTGCGATATTTCAATATCTACGGCGACCGTCCTTGGGTTCCGAGCCCGCGAGTGCCAGCCTGGATTTCATTCCTGAGCACATCGAAGTATCCAGCTTCGTTCCTCTTTCTGTTGATGACCCTCGGGCCCACCATCGCGGTTCTTCCGTTGCTCGAAAAGGCGCAGGGTAGGATTGCGCGGTGGCTGAGCATCTTTGGCCGGACACCGCTGTTTTACTACCTGCTGCACATACCGCTGATTCATGCAGTGGCCATCGGAATTTCCATGGTGCGAACGCCATCGGCGACGCCATGGTTGTTCACCAACCATCCGGTGCGGCCGGGTGATGTACCGGAGGGTTACACCTGGAGCCTTGGGCTGCTATATCTAGTGACCGCGATCGTAGTTGTCGCTCTCTACTTCGTGTGTCGACGGTTTGCCGAGTTCAAATCGCGGCGGAACGACGCGTGGTTATCGTACCTATAGGTTTTGCGTGACGTGACTGCGCAGCCATGGGACAAGCTGGTCGAATCTGAATAGGTTGGCTTTGTAGAGCGTGTCCACGAAAGCGTACGTTTCGTCCGCATCGGGCGTGAGGCGTGCGCCGTTGATGGCGAGAAAGGTGTACATGGCGGCGAAAGCTGCGCGCTTGTTGCCATCGATGAAGGCATGGTTTTGCGCCAGGCTTTCCCAGAGCGCGGCGGCTTCCTCGATCAGGTCTTTGTAGTAGCCGGTTTGCGGCCGGAAGAGGGCGGCTTCCAGCAGTCCTTGATCTCGGATGCCATGTGAGCCGCCATACCGGTCGATCTGGTCGGAATGCATTGCCAACACCTCGGCCACCGTGAGGTAGTCCGTCATTCAGCAAGCTTTTTATAGAGGGGACCGTACTTTTCGTTGCTCGCGAGATATGCGCCCATGACATGCGAGCGCGCTGTGGTCTTCTTGCGCTTCTCGATCAGGTCGGCCAGAGCCTCGTCCACCAGAGCCTGAATCTGCCGGCCTTCCTTTTCGGCGAGCATGCGCACTTCTACCAGGATCTCCGAATTGACTTGCGTTGCGAATTTTGCGCGAGCCGTAGCGGTTGCCATGATTCAATTTATCATGATGTATCATGATTTGTCAAGATGTAAGTGTAAACATCAGATACGCTGGAGGTTATCGGCGGTCACGGTGTCGCGCACATTACCGGTATTCAGAGTGCCGGCGGGTTCAAACAGCATAACGTGAACTTCCTCGGATGCGACGGGGCGGTGCTCAGTGCCTCGCGGCACGATCACGAATTCACCTTCCGCAAGCTCCATGGATTTCTCAGCGCCTGCGGCATCTTTGTAATCCATGCGGAACGCGCCGTGAATTACCAGGAACAACTCGTCCTCCGAGTCATGATTGATGCCAGACGAATTCGCCCTGAAACTTGACCAGTTTGACGTGCTGCCCGTTCAGCTCACCCACGATCTTAGGCGACCAATGATCCTGGAATGCGGAGAGCTTCTGCGCCACGTTGATCTTGTGCATGCTTCCAAAGTAGCGCAGAAGCTCACATGCTCTGCTTACCGATGCCAGTAGCCGCGGTAGTAGCGATGGCCGTAGTAGCGCGGTGCCACCCAGTAAGCGCCGCCATGCCAGCCGTACCGAGGACCCACGTACGCAACCACAGGCGGGGGCGGGGGCGCGGCGTAATATCCATATCCGTAGCCCGGGACACCGACTCCAACCACCACGCGCGTTCCCGCGAACATCGAACTTCCGGCCAAAAGAACAAGTGCCAGCAACTTTGTTTTCATTTTTCTTGCCTCCTCACGCCTGGGAAGAATGCAAGTGTTTGTCCAAATCCTAAGCGGCTGGAGAATCAGTGAATTGGGTAAATGCGCTTTGGCTGCTCATCACCAGTGCTGGTGGTTTTTGGCCAGATGCTTCAGAATCTCGACCTCGCGACGAACCTCATCCTGGAATTCAGGATCGGTTAAACGCAGGGCATTCGATTCCACGCTGAGCAGGATTGCGCGAATCGATGCCGCCAGCAGAAGAGCGGCGGTGCCAAGATCGGGCGCTATCGATGTTGGCGTGATGGCGGCTGAATCGGCGCAGAGTTTCAAGCCTGATGCCGCCGCTCGCACTGCCCGAAGCGGTACTTCGATCGCTTTCCGCAGTGCGGCTGCTTCGTTGGGTGTGCGGCGGTTGGCCATGTATTCGGCGAACGCAGCGACATCTTCGTCGGCGTAATGCAAGAGTTTCTTAGATTCTGCTCGCGCCGTGGCCAACAATTCTTCGATCTTCGAGGGATCTCCCTGGAAGTCTCGACGCCTCCGGGTGATCTCGAGCACTTTGATCAAAAGGCTCAAAGCCAGACTCGCCGATACCGCTGCCACCGAAACGCCTGCGGGAACCGGATCGCGACTGGCCAGTTGATCGCGAAATTCGTCCAGTGTTGAGTTCCAGATTGAGTCCGCCATAGCGGGCTTAGGACAATCCCACCACGCGTCCAGTCTCGGGGTCTAAGTCAACATCGTAGTAGCCTGGCCGCGTGGGCAATCCAGGCATGGTGCTCATCGCTCCGAGCAATGGATAGAGGAAGCCTGCGCCCACGCTGGCACGAATATCCCGCACGGGCACGATGAATCCAGTCGGTACGCCTTTGAGGTTAGGATCGTGGCTCAAGCTCAGGTGGGTTTTGGCCATGCAGATGGGAAGTTTGTCGAAACCGTTGCGAGTGTATAGCTCAATTTTGTTTTCGGCCTCTGGAGAGTACTCGACGCCGGCGCCACCATACATTTCGCGCACGATGGTCTCGATTTTTTGCTTGATGCTCACATTCAATGGATAAAGGAACTGGAAGTGAGCGGGCTGCTTGCACGCGGCGATTACTGCGTGGCCAAGTTCCACCGAGCCTGCGCCTCCTTCGGCCCAATGATTCGACATGACCGCATCCTCAGCGCCCGCTTGAACGGCCACGCGGCGCACCAAGTCAACTTCAGCGTTCGTGTCATCCGAGAAGCGATTCACTGCCACCACTACCGGAATCCCAAAGGCGCGAGCGTTCTGAATCATTTTTCCGAGGTTGGGCAAGCCTTTTTCGAGCAAGCCTAGATTCTCTTCGGTGTAGGCCGGATCCAGCGGTTGTCCGGCCACTACCTTCGGACCGCCGCCATGCATCTTCAATGCGCGAATGGTGGCCACCAGCACCACGCAGTTGGGAACCAGACCGCTATATCGGCATTTGATGTTGAAAAATTTCTCCATGCCGATGTCGGCGCCGAAACCAGCTTCCGTGAGAACGTATCCATCGGCGCCCACCAGTTTGAGCGCGATCTGATCCGCCACAATGGACGAATTTCCGTGCGCGATATTGGCGAATGGACCCGCATGCACGAACGCCGGCGTACCTTCGAGCGTCTGCATCAGGTTGGGCATGAGGGCATCCTTCATCAGGACCGCCAACGCTCCGCCTACGCCCAGATCATCGGCGGTGATGGGTGCGCCGGCGCGATTGATGCCGATCACCATGCGGCCCAGGCGATCCCGCATATCGGCGAGATCCGTAGTGAGCGCGAGAACAGCCATGATCTCGCTGGCCACCGTGATGTCGAAGCCTGTGACGCGTGTCCGGCCCTTTTCTTCCGCGCCTTGACCGATGGTGATCTGGCGCAGCATGCGGTCGCAGGTGTCCATCACACGGCGCCAGGTGATGCTGTCCGGATCGATATCGAGGCGCGCGAAGCGGCTGCGCTCTTCGGTGGTGAGTTGGTTGGGATCGGTCTTCGAAATCCCCAGATTGCGCAGGCGGCGCAGCATCACGGGAGAGAATCGCCGGCTGCCGTCTTTCGACGGCGGGCAGAGCCGGTTGAAGAGTGCTTCGTCAGTCTGACTGTGCTCGTGGAAGATTCGAGTGTCAATAGCGGCAGCCAGGAGATTGTTCGCAGCGGTGATGGCGTGGATATCGCCGGTCAGGTGGAGATTGAAATCCTCCATGGGAATAATCTGACTGTAGCCGCCGCCAGCCGCGCCGCCTTTGATACCGAACGTCGGGCCCTGGCTAGGCTGGCGAATGCAAGTGAACACGTTCTTGCCGAGGTGTGCTCCAAGCGCCTGGCTGAGACCTACCGTGGTGGTGGTTTTGCCCTCGCCCAGCGGTGTTGGCGTAATGGCGGTGACGACAATGTAGTTGCCGTTCGGCGCGTCCTTCAGGCGATTCGCGATGGACAGGTGCACCTTCGCCTTGGATCGGCCGTATAGTTCGAGCTCATCCGGAAAGATCCCCGCCCGGGTGGCGATCTCGTCGATCGGGATCGGTGTCGCAGCCTGTGCGATTTCAAGATCGGAAGACAACATCCACGTTATCATAGGCAGCCGGATTCGCCGTTCGGTTCTTCAGTTCTTCGGTTCCTCAGTTCTTCGGTTCGTCCAACCGGCCCGTTCGCTCTAAGTCCATCTGGTTCCCCGAACCGAAGAACCGAAGAACCGATGAACCGAATAACCGCCGAGCAAGCGCTAGCGCAGTGAGGCGTGATCATACGCTGATCACGGGACACGGGGCGTCGCGAACGATTGCATAGGCATTGCTGCGCAGACGGCCCAGCGGTTTTTGGATGACGCCACGGCCGATCACCACCAAATCCGCCTGCTGCCGAAGAGCCAACTCTCGCACAACGTGACCGGTGCGGCCGGCCTCGACCGAAACGTTGAGGCTGGTGCCCGCCTGCGCCTGCAACTTGGCGATCCGCTCCCGTGCGACGTTGAAAACGAAATCGCGCAGCGGATCCTCGGTGCAATTGAACTGTTCTTCTTCGAAGCGGGGTACGGCATGCACCAGCCGAAGGCAAGCGTGTTGTTCGCTCGCTAATTGCGCAGCCCAGTGGAGCAGGGGAATGTCCTTGGCTGGCTCCGCGCCGATGGCGCACAGGATCTGGCGCCACTCCCTTTCCGGCTGCACGGCTATGTCGCCAGGATGTGTGGCTGTCCACACCGGACATTCGGCATCATGCAGGACCTTGGCCGTCACGGAACCCATCAACAGGCCTCGGACAGGCCCGTAGCCGTGCGTGGGCATCATGATCAAGCTGATGTTCTTTTGGTGCGCTACGCGAGCGATAATCGCGGCCGCATCTCCGGATTGGATGCAAGGCTGAACGGAGACCTCTTCGAACTCTTCCGTCCGGAAGGCAGACAACTCTTCGCGCCGAGCCTCCACCAATTCGGGCATATCTACCCAGGCGCCGAACGCGGCTTCTCCGCTGGCTCCGTACCAGGCCGGAGGAACTTCCACTACGTGCAGCAGCGTGATGTCGGAGTGAAAACGCGTGGCTAGCGCCTTCACGAACGGCGCCGCCGCATGGCTTTGTTGCGAGAGATCGACGGGGAAGAGGATGCGCGGGAAGGAAATCATAGTGAACTCCTTATCTTCCGATCAAGTTCAGTGCACGCTGAGCACCAAGAAAAAAGGGGATGCCTTCGCACCCCCAAAATTTGGCAAGCTGGAGGCTTGCCCTACTTCGGTCTCACTTCACCGCTTGGATCGGAATATTACGCAGAGCCGGTTTCACCTCTGGCACCGGGATCACCACTTCGAGCACTCCGTTGTTCAACTCGGCCTTGATCAGGTCCGCTTTCGCGCCCTTGGGGAGCGGAATGGAGCGGTAGAATTTGCCATAGCTGCGCTCGGTCCGGAAGAAGCCCTCTTCCTTTTTCTCCATCATTAGCTTCTTCTCGCCTTCAATCACCAGCGCGTCGTCAATCACCTCGACCTTCACTTCCTCTTTGGGAATTCCGGGAAGTTCGGCGGTGACTATGAAATTGCCGTCCTTGTGTTTCACTTCCAGAGGCGGCGCCCACAGTTCGAATTCGGGCGGATTCACAAAGTTGGCAAAATTCCGATCCATCTCCTCAGTGAACCGGTACATACCGCTCGTTAGCTTACCGAGTGGCGTGTCCGCAGATCGCTTTCATTTAAAGACACACCACGAACACGGCGTGCAACCTGACCCTCATCGCTCGGAAGCGCTGCACGCCGTATTCCGGTGTGCTTCGGACGAACTGACGAATCTTGAGCGAAATTGCACGGGACATGCCGAATCCGACGGTGGTGGGATTGTGAAATGGATCAAATAGTTGCAATGGCTGGAATGGCTGATCGATCGCGCCGAGTGACCAGTTTCACGCACCCACATTTGGGTGAAAACCCGCCACCACTACAGGTTCGTGCATCACCTGAAAGTTCACTGATCGCGCTAGAAAGCAAAGCTCGTGCGCCTTGTGGTGAACGGCGAGCGCGTCTTCAATGCGTGATTCACCGGTGATGGTCATCCTTGGATGAAGTGTGACCACGGTGAATTCGCCGGAACCGTCAGCGCGCTCTGCCATTTCTCCGGCGGCTTCATCGGAGTAATCAGTAACAACAATTCCGGCGGCAGCGCACAGGTGCAGCACCCAGAGCATGTGGCACGTTGATAGCGCGCCCACCAGCAGCTCTTCTGGATTGTAGCGAGTCGGATCGCCGTGGAAGAGAGGATCGGAAGAGCCTTGAATGGCCGCAGCCTTCTTCGCCGCCGTGATTTCATGATTGCGGCTGTACGCCTTGTATTCACTAGTGCCGGAACCCAGATTGCCCGTCCAGGTGGTGGTGGTTTGATAGTGGTGAATTCGAGACATGGTTTCTCCCAATACTATTGTGTCCCCTTGCTTAGACTTAGTTAGGACCCGCGAAAAAATCTGCGCAGGCACCGGCTCCCTCACGGTCGCGGTTCGGTAACCCTCTCTAAACCTGAGGCATCTTTCCGAGCCGCGAGCGTAAGCGACCGGTCGTCGCATCAGTCACCAGCCACCAGCAACCAGCATATGGTAATTTTGCAGTAACATGGAGGCACCCATGAATCGGCGCAACTTCCTTCGCAATGCAGCGGCCGGCACCATCGCCCTGCACTCGTTTCCCTACCACCTCTTCGCAAATGGAACCAAGAAATACGCCACAGACCGCATAAAGCTGGGACCACGCGGCGTGGAGCTGAGCCGGTTGGCGATGGGCACCGGCACCGATGGCGTGGGTGGCAGTTCGAACCAAACTCGCAAGCTCGGGATGGCCGGCCTTGCGAACCTGTTCGATGCCGCTTACGATCAAGGCGTCACATTTTGGGATTCCGCCGATCAATACGGAACGCACCCCCACGTCAAAGAAGCACTGAAACGGGTCAAGCGCGAGCGCGTCACGATCTTGAGTAAAACGCACGCCTCCACTGAAAAGGAAATGCGCGCTGATCTAGACCGCTTCCGCCGCGAGCTCGGTACCGACTACATCGACATTCTGCTGCTGCACTGCATGATGGATGACGACTGGCCGGAGCGCAAGAAAGGCGCCATGGCCGTAATCTCGGAGGCGCAGGAGAAGGGCATTGTGCGTACGCATGGCACTTCCTGCCACACGCTGGGCGCTCTGAAAGCCGCCGCGCGGCATCCGTGGGTGGAAGTGGATCTGGCGCGTATCAACCCCGCGCAAGCGCAGATGGATTCCGACCCCGCCACGGTGATCTCCGTTCTCAAGCAAATGAAGGCTGCTGGCAAAGGCGTCATCGGGATGAAGATTCTAGGGGCCGGGGCGTTGCGCAACCGCGTAGACGAGAGTTTGCAGTTCGCCTTGTCCTTGGATTGCGTGGATTGTTTTACCATCGGAAGCGAGAGCCGCGCCGAGATGGAAGATTTGCTTCGGAAAATTCCCGCGGCCAGCGTGCGCGGTTGATGTACTCTTAAAGACAAAAGGGAGGAAACATGTTGAACTTGACCAAGATGATCCTGTGCTCGGTTGCTGCTATCACGATTGCATCCGGCCTGAACGGTGCTATCCTGCATCCGGAAATGACGGTGGCGGCCGACGCGGGCACTTATGCAAAACCCGCTGGGACGCTGGGGGAAAAACCGGCTGAGCCTTGGACCGCCACTACTATCGAAGCGGGCGTCGACAAGAAACCGCAACCCGGCAAGGTTGTTACCGAGGTCGGAGAGATTATCGATCTGTCGTGCTATCTCCAGCTCGGCAAGCACGGCGAGAAGCACAAAGCGTGCGGCACCAAGTGCCTTCAGAACAGCCAGCCGATCGGACTTCTCACCAAGAGCGGCGAGGTCTACATGCTGATGGAAGAAGAGCACGATCCCCGGCGTGACGGACAGACTACATTTCGCCAAGCTGCAATCGACAATTTCGCGAAGATCATCGAGGTTACTGGAACGGAGGCCTCGGTCGGCGGATACAAAGCGATTTTCGTTCAGGGCTACGCGAAGAAATAGGATCCCAGGTCCGTTGACATCCGGTCCCAAGCCAACTGGTTCGCAGGCGAAAGCGCCTGCGCCACGTCATTGGATCGACAGGGTGCGGTGCCGAGTGGGGCAGGCATTCAGCCTGCCAAGCTTCGCTGTTATCGGCTTACTGGCGCTTCTCGCCACCGGCTGCAATCGCGAACATAAGAAGGTTATCGCTGTTATCCCGAAAGGGAACTCCGATATTTTCTGGCAGTCCGTGCATGCCGGGGCGGTGAAGGCCGCTCGGGAGAATAATGTGGACGTGGCCTGGGACGGTCCTGCGACCGAAACCGACTACGGTGCGCAGCTTCAAAAAGTGGATGCGATGCTGAGCCGTCGCGTGGATGCTATCGCGCTTGCGCCAATCGATCGGCAGGCCCTGGTGAGCGTGGTCCAGCGCGCCGCGGATCGCAAAATTCCGGTAATCATTTTCGATTCGGGTATCGATACGGATCGTTTTGTCGCGCAAGTGGCTACCGATAATTACAAAGCCGGCCAAATTGCCGCCGAACGGATGGGGAAGGTTCTGGATGGCAAAGGCACGGTAGTGATGGTGGCGGTGAAACCTGGCGCGGCGTCCACCGAAGCGCGCGAGAAGGGGTTTGAGGATGTCATCCACCAGAAGTTTCCGGCCATCCAGATTCTGGATAAGCGTTACGGCATGGCCTTGGTTTCGCAATCCCTGCTAGTCACCGAGAACATGCTTACCGCGCATCCCGATGTGGATGGAATCTTCTCGTCGAACGAGTCAACAACCATCGGCGCCGCCCAGGCGCTACGCAGCCGGCAACGCAAGGTGAAGCTGGTGGGGTTCGACTGGAGCCCGACGCTGCTGGACGATCTTCAATCCGGATTAGTGGATTCGCTGGTGATTCAAGACCCGTTCCAAATGGGATATCAGGCCGTGCTAACCGCGGTGAAACATTTGCAGGGTCAGCCGGTGACGAAAATTACAGACCTGGCGCCGCGGCTGATCGATCGCGACAACCTGAACGATGCCGCCATTCAGTTGCAGTTGCATCCGGATTTGCAGAAGTATCTGGAATAGGTAGGCAAAACTGAAACACTGGATGCCAAGTGGGGCGGACCCCCGGGCGGACCCCTGGTCCGCGGCCGACGCCCGCGTCGGTCTGCTGCCGGTATTTTGTCGATTCTTGAGGCAGCGGGTCCAGGGGGACCCGCGCGGACCAGGGGGTCCGCCCCACTGAATTGCTTAGCTCACAGCGAAACTGCTGGTGATCTTTGAAAAAATCGTGCTTACGGAAGGCATCAGGGTGGTCGGAAAAATCCCCGCTACTACCACCGCCAGGGTCGCGGCTAACAACGCGTACTCGATCATATCCTGGCCGTCTTCCTCCCGCCATAGCCTGCTCAGTAGTGAACGCATGTTCGTAGCCTTCCTACATTCAATATTGAAGGCGTTGCACGGGTATGGCAACCGAGAAATAACCGTAAGTCGATGGGCAAACATTCTTAGCCCATTAGTACTACTCTCATTACTGCGCGATCCTGTAAGAACATAGGAGTACATCCCCGATTTGCGGGACGACTGCTATAAACGTAATCGCATTGCCAGTAAGGGTGTAGTCTGCGCCGACCGCCATTCGCATGCCGTTGCGAAACACATCCAAGCTCGAAGCCGGGTTTGGCGCCTGGACCAAGGTATAGGAATTGTTAACGCCATCGATGGCGCCACCAGGTGTTTCGGCATCCACAAAACCAACTCCAGGCAGGGTTGTTAAACGGTAGTCTGCAAGCAATATATCGGTAGGCCTCGGCACGGCGTTGGCAAGGAATGTGATCGAGCTAGTCGCGATGGTGTAGTCCACGTTCTGGCTCAATCGCAATCCGTTGCGATAGAGCGTTAGGCTGGTGGACGGGTTCGGAGGATTTGCGAGAGTAAATGCCGTATTGACGCCATCCAGCGTTCCGCCGGGAGTTTCGGCATCGACGAAGACGGTGCTGCCGACGCTCCCAGTTCCACAAGCGCCTGAGGTTCCATCTACGTGCATGCAGTCCGTCAAGTTTCCTACCGCTCCGTCCACCGCGCCCGAGACGTTGATCACGGCAGTCCGTGAAGCGGCGAATCCGGCACCCTGGACGGGACGAACATTCAGCGCGGCTTCGAGCCCCTGGACATCGCTCATCTGGACGCTTGCGGTTTGCGCTGCGGGCCCCGAAGTACTGACGGCGCCCGGGCTAAGACGTACATCCCTGACTCGCAATGGCGTGACGCTGGGAAATACTACCCAGACTTCGGAGAACTGCGTGTGGCCGCTGCTGTTGTATTGAACCGCATAAGTTGCAGGTGTGTTGGCGGTAGTGGTCGGAACCAGCTGCACGAACAAGTTGCCGTTACTAATCGTGATCCGGGTCACCTGGGCCGCGATGTTCGATGTGTCGCCAGCCTCAAAGCTTTGCCAGGTGATGGTCATGAGGCCATTGAAACGATTTCCGTCCGCTGTGTACAGGATGTCTTGAATTGTAGTGAGGGCGGGCTGGGCCGCCATTCGCGGCGCCAATGCCAGGGCGACGCAGAATAGCCACCGTCTGAAACTGAACATGCTGCCTCCAAGGAACAAACTCCGGGAACAAATTTCGGCTTCAGGTTAGCCTACGAGTTCCAAAAGACAGCTGTCGCTGTTAGTGGCCCGCTGCAGCAAGTTTTTCAATTGGATGGCTTTGCGAGCGCTAAATTTTAGTGGAACGGCTGTGACTCGGGTTTAATGCAATCGGTGCCGAGATAGGGCCGCAGGGCTTCAGGGACCAGAATAGTGCCATCGGCCTGCTGGTAGTTTTCGACGATCGCCACCCAGGTGCGGCCGATCGCCAGTCCGCTTCCGTTTAAGGTGTGAACGTAATCGGCTTTGCCCTTGTCCGGCTTTGCACGGATACCAGCGCGCCGCGCCTGATACGCTTCAAAGTTGGAGCAGGAAGAGATTTCTTTGTAGCCGTTTTGGCCCGGAAGCCAGACCTCGAGGTCGTAAGTCTTAGCGGAAGCAGCGCCCATGTCGCCGGTGGAAAGCACCACGGTGCGAAAGGGCAGTCCCAGACGTTTCAAGATATCCTCGGCGTCGGCAGTAAGCTTTTCGAGCTCGTCATAGCTTTGTTCCGGACGCGTGAACTTCACCAACTCCACTTTCTGGAACTGATGTTGTCGAATGATGCCGCGCACATCCCGCCCATAGGATCCGGCTTCGCTGCGGAAGCAGGGTGTGTAAGCGCACAACTTGATGGGAAGCTGGCCGGCATCCAGCGTTTCGTCCCGAAACAGGTTGGTTACTGGTACTTCCGCCGTGGGCGCCAGCCAAAAATCGTGATTCTCAATCTTAAACAGATCGTCCTTGAATTTCGGGAGCTGCCCTGTGCCGAACAGGCTGGCCGAGTTGATCAGGAACGGCGGAAGAACTTCTGTATAGCCGTGCTCGCGGGTGTGCACGTCCAGCATGAAGTTGATGAGCGCCCGCTCTAGCCGCGCGCCCACGCCCCAGTAAACCGCGAATCGGGCGCCAGTGATCTTGGCGGCCCGCTCCAGATCCAGGATGTGCAACTCGGGACCCAGGTCCCAGTGCGCTTTTGGTTCGAAATCAAACTGGCGCGGCTGGCCCCAGCGCCGCACTTCGACATTGTCCTCGGCGGTCTTGCCCACCGGCACCGATTCATGCGGAATGTTCGGAATGCCCGCCAGCATGGTCCGAAACGATTCATCCAGTTCCTTCACCTTGTCGTCCAGAGACGAGATACGCTCGCTCATGGACCGCACTTTCTGCTGGCGATCTTCGGCATCCAGACCCTGCTTACGAAGCTTCGCGATTTCCGCGCTCTCGGCGTTCTTTTGCGCCTTGAGCTGCTCGGACTCGGTAATGGCGGCCCGACGCTCGGAATCGAGCGCTCGAAACTCCTCGACGTTCAACTGGAAGCCACGCGTAGCAAGCCGCAGCGCTATCGCATCGAGGTTGGCCCGAAAATGAGACAAATCGTGCATAAGCGTTTCTGGTTTCTGGTTTCTGGTTTCTGGTTTGCCCGAAAGGACCTAACGAGAAACGAGAAACGAGAAACGGGGTTTACCGCTCCGAAATCGGCACCCAAACCTGTCCCACAGGCTTCCCGGTGTAGTCGGCGCGTGGCCGGATCAACCGGTTATTGCGGTATTGTTCCAGGACGTGCGCCGTCCATCCGGACATGCGGCTGACCGCGAAGATGGGCGTGAACAGGTCGATTGGAATCCCCAGCGAGTAGTACGTGGAAGCGGAGTAGAAATCCACGTTGGCGTTCAAGCCTTTCTGCTCTTTGATCGTTTCCTCGATGTTCTTGGAGGTGAGATATAGATTCAAATGGCCCGTTCTGCGGCCGAGTTCTTCAGACAACGCCCGTAGATGCGTGGCGCGAGGATCTTCGGTATGGTAGACGCGGTGGCCAAAACCTGGCACCTTCTTCTTGTCCACCAGCATTCCCTTCACGTGGTCCAGCGCTTTTTCGCCGGCGGCCAGCAGCATGCGGATGACATCTTCATTCGCGCCGCCGTGCAATGGACCCTTGAGCGCACCGATGGCGGACGTCACCGCGGAATGAATATCGGATAGCGTGGCGGCTGTTACGCGAGCGGCGAAGGTGGAGGCATTCAGTTCGTGATCGGCATGCAGAATTAGGGCGATGTCGAAAACATGCTCCATCACGTCGTCGGGCTTCTTGCCGGTCAGAGTGTAGAGGAAGTTGGCGGCGAATCCAAGTTTTGGATCGCCCTCAACCACCGGCTTGCCATTGAGCAGACGGTCGAAGGTGGTGACGATGGTCGCGGTCTGCGCCATCAATCGCGCGGCCTTCTCTTCGCTGGCTTGGATGGAATTATCGCGCGCCAGTGGATCGTACAAGCCCAACATGGAGACTGCGGTGCGCAGGACGTCCATGGGAGGCATCTTGGTTACCGTACCCAGGAAGCTGACCACCTCCGGCGGGATGGGCCGATAGCGAACCAGGTCGGCCTTCAGAGCATCCAGCTCGGACTGCTTAGGCAAGCTGCCGTGCCACAGCAGGTAGATGATCTCCTCGAAGGTGGCGTTGTCCGCCAGGGTGTGTATGTTGAAGCCACGGTAGCTGAGAATCCCGCGATCTCCATCAATGAAGCAAATCTCGGACTCTGCGGCAACAATTCCCTCGAGTCCCGCTTGTGTGACTGCCATGTTGTCCTCTGTTCCTAAGCGCCCACTTCATCGTCAACGTATGAAGCGCGCTTGTGGAGTGAAACACCATTTTACAGGATTTGGCGCACGGATTTCTTCGCTAAGATTAGGTATGCACCGCTTCGTCCTGCATAACGCCGACATTGTGGACGCCCACCAGAAAACCCTCTCGACCGGACAGGTTGGCCTGCTCAGCGGTTGGGGCGTGTTCAGCACCATCCGTGTGGCGGACGGAGTGCTCTTCGCTTTCGAGCGGCATTGGCTGCGCATGCGCCAGGACGCTCTCCGGATGCATGTTCCTTTTCCTACGGATGCGGATCAGTTGAAATCGGACCTGCTTCGGCTGGCGGAAGCCAACCATGCCCGCAACGCAACTCTGCGCGTGGATGTGGTGCGCAATCGCGGCGGACTCTTCGAGGCGCCTGACCAAACCCGGGATTTCGACGTAATTGCCTTTACTAGCGATATCAATCCTTGGGGCGAAAGTGCGCGGCTCGGGATGAAAGCGAACGGCCGTCACGCGCAGAACGAATTTGCTGGAGCCAAGATTCTTTCCTGGGCGCAGAATCTGACTTGGTACGAGGAAGCACACCAGCGTGGGTTCGATGAAGTGGTTCTACTCAACGAGCGCGGCGAGGTGAGCGAATGTACGTCGGCGAATATTTTCGCTGCTGCGGGAAGGGAAGTGCTCACGCCGCCGCTCAGTTCTGGCTGTCTGCCAGGAGTCTCGCGCGAATTGTTGCTCGCGGAGATCCACGTTCCTGGTGTTTCCGTGGTCGAGAAAATGTTACTCCCGGCGGATCTGGAAGGCGCAGATCAGGTATTCATCACATCCACTACCCGCGACCTGATGCCCGTTTCCTATATTGAGGGATTGAAAGTCAGAAGCCAGGGTCTGGATTTGGTGGAGCAACTTGCCAAAGCGTTCGCTGAATACCGGGATGCGTATGTGAAACGCAACGCCGCGGCGAGTCTCGACAAGATCACAGTTTGAAGGATTTGTGCTAAGGCGGGAATTGGACGGTACAGTTACTGGCTCCTTCGCTTCCCGGGCGGGAGCGGTGGCCAGGCCCCAGTAACTGTCCTCCCTCGTTCAAATAAAAATGGTTCCAAGTGACCCATCGAGCAGGCCGTTCTCCGACTGGTATACGCAGTCAGAACTTAGCATGCAGTGTAGCTGAGACGCTGTCCTCTTGCTCCCCGCTGCCGCTTTTACACGGCCTCGGATCAGTGCTCCAGAACCCATCTGCGTTTCTACCTGCGAGAAGCCCGCGTCTCGAAACAGACTTTTGCTCGCCCGCATCGACTGCTCCCTTTCGAGAGCCACCGCAGCGAGGTCAAAGCTCCTGCCCTATCTCTTCGACGCAACTCTGAACTTTTCTTCCAGCCCGTTCGGCCTTGAACTCCCATCCTCGGTTGCGTTCTCACGCCCCCGGGGTATGTTCGACGTCCAAAACCCGTTGCCGTCTTCCAAGCCCAAAGCTCTCAAACTTCCATCCAACTTCCGCTCCCCTTCAGGACTTTCATCCTTCCGGATCGTAGCGCTCAGTCGGCGGCTAGGTCTGAAAAACTTACCTTTGTCTCCGGCCCGTTTTCCCTTCGCTCCCCGCAAGCGTCAATCATTTTTAATAACTACCCGCTTACGGATCATCGTTCCAGGTTCGCTACCGTCTACCAGGCTTTCTGCTCTCTGAACCTCTTGGAACCACGTCCATGTTGCCCTAAAACGCCTTTTGAGTCAATAATGAAATGTCGATTGCAATGTGTTTTCCAAAGCTTTTATTTTTCGTGGATTCAGCGATTTACAGACTTAGGACTGTGAACAAGATGTGGATAAAACAGCAGTTGGCGAGTCTGTTTCAGGATTGAAGGGCAGCCGTTTCTGGTTTCTGGTTTCTAGTTTCTGGTTCCCGATTTATCGAGCATCAAGATCATCCCCGTATCAGTGGCCACCCAAGCATGATCGGCATCCGGTGCCGCCAAAATTGCTCGTTGCGCAACCGCTTTATAGTCCACATCCATCTCTTCCCACACCTTTAAGTTCGTACTGCGCAGCATCTTCAGCTTTCCTGGTATAGGCACCTGATTGGAAGATCCCGGCGGCTCGACGGCTGCTATCAGCGCCACGCCATCCGGCAATAAAGCAATGTCGGTTACCGCCCGATCACGCTCGGCGAAAATAACGTCCGAGCTGGTCCGGAACTTCACCTTGTACACTCTGGATGGCAGCGTATAGTAATTGTGATACTCGAAAAGCGCTAGCGCGAAACCATCCTTCAGCATCACCAGCTGACTCATGCGCCCATAGAGCGAAGAGGTAGAGGCTTCCCAGTGGGCGCCACTATCCATGGTTTCGAGAACCACCACCGTGGATTGCCGCTCCCGATGTAGCCGAGCCTCCTTTGGGTTCAGCCACGGCGGCGTCTCATCAGTGCCCGGCAGCGTCGCGTTGCCGGCGATTATACCGTGCGCACCTTGAAAGGAAATGCACTCGTATGCAGTGTCCTGAAGACCGGTTTCAGGGCGATCGGCCGCCGCCAATTTGATCCAGCTCTTGCCGCCATTGGCCGTTTCGTAAACAGCTTTCGGAAAGCCGATCGCATATCCATGCAAGGGGTTCAAGAAATACACTTCCAGAATCCCCTTTTTCAAACCTTCCAATTTCTTCCAGGTTCGTCCGCCGTCAGTAGTGGACCACACGCCGCGAGCGGCAGCCATCCAACCCAGAGAGTCGTTCAGAAAGAACAGCGAGATTGGTTCGTCACTCACTTCCGCGAGGCTCCAGTTCTGGCCGCCATCGCTGGTTGAGATCAAGGTGCCTTTGACATGGCCTTTCCTATCTTCAATAGATCCGACGCCGACGCAATGGCTGGTTGAGGGGCATTTGAGGTCTTGGATACTGAGAGAGCTACTCGCCTTGTCATAGAAGAATTGAATCTTCCAGCGTTCGGCGGCCGACGCGATACCTGGAAGCGCAAGGAGTAGGACAAGACTCTGTCTTGTCCGGCTAGTGGGCTGTCTGCGCAAGAACTTTAGCATCGAAATTCCATGCGTTCGCAGGAGTGCGAGCGCGGCAAACACGAGTGTTCGCGCCACGCGCGTAGCGCACGCACATTTGCGTGCCGCGTCGCCACTCCTGGCGACGCACGGTACTAGTTGCCTTTCGCACGCTCTGAGCCCGACGACAGCACCAAATCCCCATCTCCCGCCTTCGGCTCTGTTCTCGAGAGAATCAACAAACATCCTATTTGCTCGCCAACGGTGGTGAG
>CZKS01000047.1_pt1 | contig 23476 bp, 23 predicted proteins | sample 1122221 | NCBI WGS metagenome assembly CZKS01 (sample SAMEA3539301, study PRJEB10725) | soil metagenome | biome: tundra; feature: field; material: soil | place: USA | collected 2010-05 | depth 0.15 m
ATCTGGAAGCAGAAACTTCCTAGGCTGTCCTGCCGCACCCGTAACGGCCTCAGCCGCCAGGTATCCGCTGCGCACCGCGCCCTCCATGGTGGCCGGCCAACCGCATCGCGTCCAATCGCCAGCCAGGAAGAGATTCGAGATTTTACTCGCGCTCGGAGGCCGCAGTTGCTCAAGGCCGGGCTTGGCGGAAAACGTGGCGCGCACTTCCTTCACCACGTGCGCCTTCTCGATCTTGGCTTCGCTCGCGCGGGGAAAAAACTCGGCTAGTTCCCGAACGGCTAGCGCGATTACATCAGCCCGGCTCATGTCGACTAAACTGCGGGATGCGCTCACCACCAACTGCAAATAACGCCCTCCGGATTTGTTGAACATCCATTGAATGGTGCGGTCGAGCAGCGTGGCATGCGGCAGTTGTGTAAGGCTGCGATCAAACCACAAATGAATTCCCGTGATCGGCGAATGCTCCCAACCGTTCACATCGAATCCCAAATCCGGGGCTAGCGCCGGCAAGCGTTCGAACGGGACGGCGGAAATATAGTAATCGGCTGTGCGCTGTTCGCCCAGCGCTTCGACGGCTTGAACCACGCCGTTTTCCACCACCACGCGGTCCACCGGAGTTCGCAGATTCAAACGGACGTTGCCCATGCGCTTCCACGCTTCGGGGGCGTAGAGTTCGCCGAGCGGCACGGCCGGAATGCCCATTTGGTACGAATTCGAGGCGGCGAGAAAGCCGAGCCAGAAAACGTGAAATCCATGGCTTGCGGCCATGCGATCCAACTCTTCGTTCACCGCGCTCACCAGCACCTGGCCCCAGAAGCGGCGGATAGCAGTTTCAGTTTGCCGTTTTTCGCGGAGCCAGTCGAGCATGGTGATTTGGTCCAGGTCCCGACGGCTCCCATGCTCCCGCCGCAGGGCCATTAGTCCACGCGCGATTGAGAGCTTGTCGCCCAAGCTCAGGAACGACAACTTCCGGAAGCTTCCAGCGAAGTGAAACGGCGCCGGGAGCCGGCCGGCGGACAGCACGGAAGTCTGGCCGCCAGGTTCGATGAAGTAAAACTTCTTATGGAAATGGATCCTGTCCACCACATCCAGGCGCTTGTAGAAATCCATGATGTTGACGCAACAGCGCAGCAGGAGATGCTGGCAGTTGTCGATGATTTCGGAGCCGTCGCCAGGAAGCGGGTAAGAACTAGCGCGCCCACCCAGGAATCCACGGGCTTCCAATAGCTCCACTTGGAATCCGGCGTCGCCTAGCGCGGCGGCTGTTGCCAGTCCGGCCAAGCCGCCACCGATAACGATTGCGCTGGGCATTTGGACGATTTAGTCCGAGAGTTGAGGATGATGCGAACTCGCGATCAATAGACAGGGACTCGCGCGCGGCGGCCGCCACCGCCGTTGTCGATCAGCAGGATTGCGATGGATAAGACAACCACCAGGAATATGATGTCGGAAAGATCAAATTGCATCGGGCGTTTCTCTTATACGTATTGATTGTACTAGCGTACCACAAAGCTTTTCATAACCTGCGCCACCAGGTAGTGTCCTAATAGTGCGGACCTAGGGGAAAGCGCCGAAGCGATAACAGGCTCCGGCACCGGCCCACGCGCGACGGCAGGGCCATGGGTGCGTAAAGCAACCACAGAACAACTATACAACTTTAGCCCTGGCGGCGTTCTGAAGTTTTGCTTTCAGGATAAGCACGGCGAGGAAAGCGCCAGCAAGTGCAACGATAACGCCCTTGGGCTCTGGCATGATTGTGGGATAGGGGACAACGGTGCTGGTGAACGAGCCATTACCGTCTGGGTCGTCTGCACCGCTAGCCGCAGAGAAGTAATCCATATGGAGCGTGTAGTCACCGACACCCAGATTGAAAATGTCAGAGTTAGAGCCGCCCCCGTTTGCGAACGCTGTACAGAAGCCGCCAACGCCGCAGTCCGAGGAGGCTGAAAAAGATTGGCTGACAAAAACGCTACCGATACCGGAGACGCTAGCATCATCGCGTGTGTCTCCTGCCACAAATGCGGTCTGCTGACACCCAATAAAGGGATTGAGGCTGCAATTGCTCGAGGAGAAACCCACGTATACGGAGAGGGTCAACATGAATTCTCCGGCAGTCGTAACCGAAAAGGTGCGATCAGCAAAGCTATCGAACGCGCATCCAATTCCATCAAAAAAACATGACGCGTTGTCAGAGATACCCGTAGCAGTGCTATCGCTTGTGGTTTCGGTCCACACGAGCACGCCCGGCGTCGGATCGGCATGTGCAACAGCAACAGCGCTCAAGAAAATCAGCAGCAAAAGGCGTTTCATGGTTCCTCCGTTTAGGGGGTCCCATCATATACCTTTTGCTTAAAACTATTTGGATTCGGGTGTAGACTTGTAGACGGAGGGGACAAATACCCCGCGAAGGTCAAGTCCCCCGCCTGAAATCCTGCCGACGGCTGAATCGGCTCCTCGATTGGAGGATAGCCGATGCAATATAAGTGTGTCAACTTAGCGCTCGCCATCGTGATCGGGGCATACACCCTCGTGGCCGGTGACAGACCCGGAACTAACAGCGGTTATGCGCACTATCGAGATGGGAGGTCCGACGTCAGCCCGCTTTTCTTCGACGCTCGCGTCTATCTCGCTTTGGATCAGTTCTTGGCTGGCTGCGATGGCATCGACGCTAAAAAAACGCCGTTGCCAACTTGGCGAATGCAGCAGAACGTCGATGTGCTCGTGGAATCCCATGGCCCCAGTGTCGAGGTCGCCGCCTCCGAGCAGCACAGGCTTGGGATGTATCGGAATTCCTTTTGTGTCGACTTTGAATCCAATACAGACGACCGCAGGTACGCCTTTTTCGAAGGAAGCGAAGACCAACGATGTGACCGGAGATCCTTTGAGCCACTCCGCATAGGTTTCTGGTGCACTGGTTTTGGACATTCGCAATATCCCCGGCAGAAGCTTGAAGATCACCGGTTCGGCAATGTCGTATATACCGTGAACGGTAGTAGATTTGGTGATCGCGCTCTTTGCTATTCCGAATATGTCGGTCTTCATTCCTTCAATGCCGTAGTATCCCTCGACAGCATAAAAAGTGCGGCCTTCCCTTCGAATTTTGCAGGTTTTCGTAATCGTCTTGACTCCGTTGCGAACGACCGTTTCGTTGCTGTCGGCTGCGATAATGATCTGGTTCGGCGCGACAAGGACGACGAGCGAAGTTCCTTTGATGGATTGCGAACCAAAAATAATACAGGCCACAAGGAACCACAGTTTTTGAGGAGAAATGACAAGGGCGGTCGTTACGAAAGATTTGATCTTGCGACAGGCGATGAACTGGAAATAATCTCTGATGCTGATATCGATGTCAGCTACGACGGAAAGCGTTGGTTCCATCTCCTCGGTACTTACTGCCTTCGCCATGAAGAACCATTTTACAGCGCCGGCCGACAGTAAATTACGCCGTTTCCAATAATTCCTGAATCCCCCATATATGATCAGCAATCCCCGCCTCCATCGCAGGCGTGACCCGTAACGTCCGGTGAACCCGAACGAAGTTGTACCACGCGAAGTGCAGGCAGTATGCAGCCCACAGATTCTCCCACTTCTTTGAGAAGCCATTCGTCAAACGCGTCAATCGGCGCATCTGCATTCTGATCGTGAGATTCTGACGCTCAACGATGCTGGTGCAAATGCGATCAGGATCAGGGTTACCGAAAACTGGGACCACCTCCGTAGAAGAGAATTCAGCGGGGCTGTAGCGGCCTTCGCCTTCGGTGCCAGCGGTGTATACCTTGATGAGCCGAGCGAAGCTGACGCGGTCGGCAAGCGTGTCGGAGATAGCTTTGATGTAGGGAGCGAAGCCGTCGGTCGTGATTTGAAAATGTTGAGATGCGGTCGCGTGTCGAAGGCCTTCGATGAAAATATCCGTGGTGGCCTTGCTACGACGGCCAAGGGCGAAGTTCAAAACCAGCTTGGTCGAGCGCTCGACAGCGACGAAGCAATACGCGTCTCCAATGGTTTCGTCATGTGCTTCCTCGGGTCCCTTGTGGCCTTCCTTCTTCTGCACGAATCCCCAAATTTCGTCGCACTCCACGTCTTTTACCGGCACGTTGACGACCAGACGGCTCATGATAGCTTCGCAACGCTCACCCGCCTTCACCAGCAAGCGGAGGATTGTATCGCGGTGAACCTCGGTTAGCCGTTCGATACTCCGCACGCTGACGCCTTCTACCAGCATCTTGAGAATCATCTCGGCCTTGGCCAGCGGCAGGCGCATTTCGTCCAGCGGACGCTCGTGAGGTTCGGTGAATGATTTCTTGCATTGGGTGCAACGGAAGCGCTGTAGGCCGTTTCTGTGCTTTCCGGCACGCTTACACTCGGTGCGGCAATTGTGGCATGTCATGACGCGATCTCCCTTGATCGCGCGAGCCAAAAGCCGGATAATTGAGTTGCGGACTCGTGCGGCTTCGGCTGTACGATCTACAGCCCTGGCCGGTGTTTCAGCACTAACCAGGGCTTCTCTTAACAACCTAACTATACCACACGGTTGACAAAGAATCAATAATTGGTTTACAATGAAAATACATGGAAGACCAACAGGTTGACATAGAATCTACAATAGGATGCAACTGGAAGGTTCGCGCCCGTGGCGAGGACATCCGCAGGTTTATCCTGTCCGATGTGGAGAAGCATCCTAAAGACGTTTCTGCCAGAACGGCAGAGCGCTTTCGAATAACACGGCAGGCGGTGAATAAGCACCTAAAAAAGCTGGTGATCGAAAAGGCGCTCACCCCGGAAGGGAAAACTCGCTATCGGTCTTATCGATTGGCCGCGCTATCCGAATGGAGGCATCTTTACCATATCGCTCCAGGATTGGAAGAAGATCAGGCATGGACGCGGGATGTTGCTCTGGCGTTAGGCAATCTTCCTCAGAACGTGCTTGATATTTGGCATTTTTGCTTTACCGAGATGTTCAACAATGCTATCGATCACTCGGGTGGATCAACCATATTTGTAAAGGTCGCCCGAACCGCCGCAAACACTCAAATGCTGCTGATGGACGACGGGATCGGGATCTTCAAGAAGATCCAATTAGCGATGAATCTTTTAGACGAACGCCACGCGATACTGGAACTTGCTAAGGGTAAGCTTACAACGGACCCAGAAAAGCATACAGGGCAAGGAATCTTCTTCACCTCGCGTTTGCTAGATTCGTTCGACATTCTCTCAGGCGGTGTCTTTTACACGCACACCTTTGGGTCAGAGGAAGACTGGATACTTGAACGGCCCGAGGACACTGGAACAGCGGTCTTCATGAAGCTCAACAACCATTCGTCCAGAACGTGCAAGGGTATTTTCGAACAGTATTCTTCTGGCGAAGACTACGGGTTCACGAAGACGGTCGTTCCGGTGAAACTGGCACAGTACGGAGAAGACAAGCTAATCTCTCGCTCACAAGCCAAGCGCTTAGTCGCAAGAGTGGATCAATTCAAGACCGTATTCTTCGACTTCGAAGGCGTAGAAACCATCGGGCAAGCATTCGCGGATGAGATTTTCAGGGTCTTCGCCAGGAGCCATCCTGAAATAGAGGTTATCGCAGTAAAGGCTAATCCTGAAGTCCAAGGCATGATCAACGCAGCCCGCGCCCACTGGGCTTCTGAAGTTGGTGGACTCTAAAAAGGTCTCGCCCGGCCATTAGAACTCGGCTTCACCAACACAACCTGGAGCCACTACCGCGGATCAGGTCCGCACTGTTAGGACACTACCCGCCACCACGTTCTCCATCAGTCTCAGCCCGCAATTACCATCCAGCGTCAGAATGGACTCGGGATGGAACTGCACGCCCTCAATCGGCAACTCACGGTGTCGAACGCCCATGATGACGCCGTCCTCGGATTCAGCGGTTACTTCTAGACAAGCCGGGAAGGTCTCTTTTCGAGCGAACAGGGAGTGATAACGGCCAACCTTGAAGCGTTGAGGCAGGCCCTCAAAGACGCCCTTATTCTGATGGATCACAAGCGATGGCTTACCGTGCATGGGATAATCCAGCACACCTAACTCGCCGCCAAACGCCTCCACGATTCCTTGCAGGCCCAGGCATACGCCAAACACCGGAATGCCAGCGTGCGCGGCATACTTCACCAGCTCCGGCACACCGAAGTCGGACGGCCGCTTCGGGCCCGGCGAAATCAGGATGAGATGCGGCGCGATTTCGCGGATGAGCTCGGGCGGAATTCCGGAGCGGTAAGTGGCCACCTGGGCGCCGGTCTGCCGCGCATAGTTAGCCAGCGTGTGGATGAAGCAGTCGTCGTTATCCACCAACAGTAACCTGATGCCCTCTCCCGCCTTCGAGCGCGCAGGCTCAAGAGCAGCGACGGGCGGAGTTCCTTCCGCCAGGCAGCGGAAGAATCCGGTGGCTTTCAGGCGCGTTTCTTCTTCCTCGAGCGCTGGAACGGAATCGTATAGTAGTGTGGCGCCTACTCCATAGCGCGCTCTTCCCTCGCGCAGATGGATGGTCCGAATCAGGATGCCGGTGTTGATGTCGCCATTCATCGAAAGCATCCCTACGGCGCCTCCGTACCAGCCCCGCGCGTCTTTTTCCAGATTCTCGATGGCCTGTGCGGCCGCCTTCTTGGGCGCGCCAATTACGGTTACGGCCCACATGTGCGTGAGGAAAGCATCGAGCGAATCGAAGCCTGGTTGGAGCGTCCCTTCCACATGGTCGACCGTATGAAACACGCCTGCGTAGGATTCAATCAATCGCCGTCCGATCACTTTTACCGACCCCGGTATCGAGACGCGCGATTTGTCATTGCGGTCGACGTCGCTGCACATGGTCAGCTCGGACTCTTCCTTGGTGGAATTCAACAGCTCGCGGATGCTGTCGGCATCGCGTAGCGGATCGCCGGTGCGGCGCGCGGTTCCCGCAATCGGGCAGGTCTCTACCCGATGGCCCTCCACCCGAACGAACATCTCGGGCGACGCTCCCACCAGTTGTTCGTCTCCGAGTTGCAAAAAAAACTCGTAGGGACTCGGGCTGGCATGTTGGATACGTTCAAAAAGTTCCGAGGGGCTGCCCGAGAAATTAGCGTGGAATGTTTGCCGCAGCACTACTTCGTAATAGTCGCCCTGGCGCATGCCTTCCCGCACCGTCTCCACCTTGGCCATGTACTCTTCCGGGCGGTGATCGGAGGTAATTTCCTCCTTTGGCCGCTGAATGGGCCGCGGGATGGGCCGTCCGGTGCGGCTGAGCGAAGCCGTGGAAAGGTTGCCGCGCGCGAAGTCGTAGCGGAACCGTTCGATCCGCTCCTTCTTGCGATCCATGTAGTAAATGTCGTCGCAGAGAAACAGATGCAGGTCTTTGTGGCCGTCCCGCGGAAGCTTCAGCTCGATGGGATCGAACTGGAACAACAAATCGTAGCCAAATGCGCCAACCAAGGCGAGCCGCTGGTCGTCTTTGCTGTGAAATTCATCGATCAAAGTGCGAAGAATGGAAAACGCCGAGGGTTGCTTGCTGCGCTCTTCTTCCGGAAATAGTTTGGGCAGCGGTTTTAAGCGGCCATGCAGAGTGGATCCCTCGATGTTAAATTCGTCCCAGTGCGGATGATGTTCGAGCAACGGACGGAGGATTTGATTCAGGACCTCGCCGCGCTGATTGAGCGGATTGAAATGAATCTCGCGGCCGGCCGCGACGATCTCAAGCGGAGGCGCTATGGACGCCACGTCCCAGCGCGAATAACGTTCCGGGTATTCGTAGCCCGAGCAAAGATAAATGCCGCGATACCGGTCCAGCTTATGCAGCAGGCCTTTCAGTCCTTTATGAAACGGAATTCCGGACTCGGAGCGGGTTACGGTGATTCCGCCAGGCGTAGCATAAGTCAGCTTGGGCATAAAGAAGACTGCGGGAGGTAAGTTCCAAGGATAGCAAAACGTCCCCTCACTCACGTGCGGGCTGCAACTGGTGGGCTGTCCGTTCTGAATCTTTACTACAGCCGTGCATCGCCAGGAGTGGCGACGCGGCACGCAAAAAGTGCCTGCGCTACGCTGTTTGCCGCGTTCGCACTCCTCGGAACGCATCGGATTTCGATGTTAAAGTTTCGTGCGCGGACAGCCCCCTAGGGCCCAACGGCCAAGTGTTCGAGAATGTAGCTGTGCGCGTAAGAAGGACCCGTGCAAAAATCGGCGCAGGCACCGGCTCCCTCACGGTCGCGGTTCGGTTGCGCTTTCTAAACAGGCACCGACTCCCTCACGGTCGCGGTTCGGTAACACTCTCTAAACATGCGGGTGTTAGCGCGTAGGCGAGCTCACCCGGTTGGACCCAGCTTGACTATCTTCGGGCGTCGACTCCGGCGGCACTTCACAATCGCCCGGCTTCGGTAAATACGAGCCTCCGCGCAACTGATCGATTCGTACCGTTATCGATTCCCAACGGTAGCGGCGGTGTTTGGCGAGCGTGCAGACTTCCAGTTCACCGCAGCGTGAAAACTTCTTGCGCAGCTTGGAATCGTGATTCGCAGCCTCTGGCCAAAGCTGACCGATATTATCGGCATCGCAAGCGGGTTTCAGATCGTCGGAGGCGAGGCACAGGACACTCGCGGAGGCAATGATCAAGGCGGTAGCCTGAATTCGGGAAAGCATTCTCACGTTGTAGTCTACGTGAGCGGACGAGCTTCCACAAGAACGGAAGAGCTAGTTGTTCGGTGGAGAAGTACTGGTATGGCTAATCTGAACCGGGATAATATGCAAGCGCAGGCTCGGCGCGCTGATCTTGTTAAACGGGAACGGCGCTCCGGGCCATTAACTCGCCCGCGATGCGGCTGAGCGGCAGGACGTGATCTACCGCGCCCAGCCGGATTGCTTCTCGCGGCATTCCGAACACAATGCAACTGGCTTCATCCTGCGCGATTGTCTTCGAGCCGGCGCGCTTCATTTTGAGCAGTCCCTCGGCTCCGTCTGCGCCCATGCCGGTCAAAAGAGCGCCGACCGCGTCCCGGCCGGCAGCGGATGCGACGGATTCGAACAAGACATCCACAGCCGGGCGCTGGTAGCAGACGCGCGGTCCGTCCTGGACCGCCACGCTGTACTCGCTGCCACGCTTGCGGAGCGTCATATGAAAATTGCCGGGCGCCACTAGCGCCAACCCCGGCGTCAACCGGTCTCCGTCGGCGGCTTCCTTGACTTGAATCCGGCACAGATCGTTCAGGCGATTGGCAAACGCGGTGGAAAACACCGGCGGAATGTGCTGCACTACCACAATCCCCGGGCTTGCCGCCGGCAGTCCCATCAATACTTCGCGAATGGCCTCCGTGCCACCCGTGGATGCGCCAATAGCGATGATGGTGGACGGGTTTCCCGGGTGAAAGCTCGCTTTAATGGGCGGGGATGCGGCAACCAATGGCGCCGCCGGCGCGTGCTGCAGCCGGGCGTGCGCCGCGGCGCGAACCTTGTACGGCAGATCGTGCTTGAGTTCCCCCACCGAGTAGGGCCCGCCGGGCTTGGCCAGAACGTCCACCGCGCCGCACTGCAGCGCTTCCAGTGCGATCTTGCTGGAGGCCTGTCCCAGGGAACTGATTACTATTACCGGCATCGGATGGAACCGCATCAGTTTTTTGAGAAACGTGATGCCGTCCATGCGGGGCATCTCAATGTCCAAGGTCAAAACGTCCGGCCGGAGGCTTAGGATCTTGTCGCGCGCCACGAATGGATCTGGCGCCGTACCCACCACCTCGATGTCTGCTTCGGTTGCCAAGGCTTCGGCGAGCAGCTTGCGAACGATGGCCGAGTCATCGACGATCAGCACTTTTATTTTTCGGTCCGGGTTCTTTTGTTCTTCAACCAAGTTCGCCTCGCTTTATGCGGATGCATCCCCACTACAAACCCCGATGGAAACAGCCACCATGCCGTCGGGCAAGCTGAAGCAACAATGCATGGCCCCCAGAAAGGCGTGCTCGGCGCTCGCCAATTCCGGAGTGTCCAGTGACAGGGCCGACTCCGGCCACAGATTGCTCATCAAAGCGCCGCAAAGAATGTTCGCTAGCTCCAGGATTACCTCGCCGGGCTGTGTTTCGGTCATCTCTTCGGGATCGACTCCAAGGAACCCGGATGCGATGGATCGCGCCGTATCCGGTGAAACACTGAGCAGAAACTCTCCTTGATGCGACCCCTCGAAGCTGACATGCACCGAGACCGCCGTGGAAAGCCAGGCATGCTCGCACGCGGTGGGCACAGCCTCTTCGAAGAACATCGTCTCCAACACCTCGGCCGCCACGCGAACGACCGTCGCGGCGAATTCCGGTGCTGCATAGGTCCGGGGTGCTTGCTGAAGTTGCTCAGGCATTTCGTTCTCCCAGTACTCGTTCCAGTTCCTCGCGCAAAGCTTCGGGCGAAAACGGCTTGGTCATGTAGCCTTGCGCTCCAAGCGAAAGCATTTTGAGAATCCGCGCTTTGGTGGCGTCGGTGGATATCACCAGCGTTGGCACCGATCGCAGCCGCGCGTCGGTCTCCAGTCTCCGGAGCAGCTCTTCCCCGTTCATTTTGGGCATGTTGATATCGGTCAGGATAACGTCCACGGAATGCCCCTCAAGCCCGGCTAGCGCTTCTTCGCCATTCGAGGCTTCCAGACACTCGCCGACTTCGAAACCGGACAGCGTCAACACGCGCCGGATGAATCCTCGCATCACCGCCGAGTCGTCCACGATCATCACAGAATACGGCATGCCCCTAGCCCCCCCCAATTGCTTTCTTCGGCGACTGGTTGTGAATCAGCTCTTTTTCGATTCCGCCGGCTTCTCGAATCCACATGCGGCCGGTGGCGAGGTCCAGCCGAGTGGTCCGCGAGACCTCGCCGCCCACCGCCTCGGCGGAAATCAGAACGCCGGCCTTCCAAAGAATCTTGCGCGCCGCCAAATAATTGCGCTTGCCAATCTGGAAAACCCCTTGGCTGTCGAGCACAGCCGCGCCCCCGGCCAGCCGCACAACCATTCTCTTCGGCTGGGCCCCGCTAGCCGTCACGGCCTGGAATAGCGCCTTGATGCCCGTGTCGGCGAACATGAATGGATTCTGCTGCGCCTTTTGGGCATCCAAAGCCGACTCCGGCAACATGTAGTGCAGTAGGCCGCCCACTTTCGTGGCCGGATCGTAGAGCGCCACCGCGATGCACGATCCCAACGCATACGTTACCAATGTGGAATCCAGGTCGTTGCTCACCTTGCAGTCGGAAATACCCACCACCAGCGACTTCATAACCGCACCCGCAATCCGCGTCCGGGCGATTCCTTCCGATAGGTGGCCGGCCGCACATACTTTAAGTCATGCTCCACGCCGGTGAGCGATTCCGAGTGCCCCACAAACAAGTACCCTCCCGGTTCCAGGCATGCGCTCAAGCGATTCACAATATCCTGTTGCGTTCCTTTGTCGAAGTACATCATTACGTTCCTGCAGAAGATCACGTTAAAGAGGCGCCGGTGAGGGAAAGGTTGTATCAGGTTGAGCCGCTCGAAAGATATTCGGCTGACGATCTCCGGCTTGAGCTTGAAGAGTCCCTTACACTCGCCGTCCCCACGCAGCAGATACGCTTTCCGCCAGTGGTCTGGCAGATCGCGGAAGCGTTCTCCTTCGTAGACCCCGCGTTTTGCGATTCCGAGCACGCGAGTCGAGATGTCCGTGGCCAGGATCCGGAAGTCGCGACGCTTTTCGCCCGCTCGAGCCAGAGTGTCCGAGAGGCTCATGGCGATAGTGTAAGGCTCCTCGCCGCTGGAACATGCGGCGCTCCAAATCTCGATTGAGCGAATCTCTCGAAACTCCTCCACAGCCGCGCGGTTCAGGAATTCGAAATGCGCCTTCTCGCGCAGAAAGCTGGTGTGGTTGGTGGTGAGCGAATCGATTAAACCAATCAACGCATCGCCGGTGGTATCCGCGAGAACGTGGCGATAGTACTCGTCAAAGGACTTGAATCCGCCTTTGCGAAGCCACTTTCCCAACCGTGCCGTCACCAGGGCCTCTTTTCCGCCCTTCAGGTCCAGACCGAACCTCTCATGGGCGAGTTGGCTGATCAGCCGGAACTCACTGGTCTTGAGCGTTAGGCCCGCGTTATCCGAATAAATCGTCTCATTCACTGTTGCTCGCTCCAAACAGGCCCTCTAGGTCTAAAATCAAACCAACCCGTCCGTCGCCCAGGATCGCTCCGCCCGCCACGCCGGCGATGTTGGCCATCGTCTCGCCGAGGCTCTTGATCACCACTTCTTGCTTACCAATGAGTTCATCCACCATCAAACAGAAATGTCTGCCTCCGCTTTCAGAGACGATGAGCAGGCTGTCCCATGGATTTTCGAATCGTGGTTTCACTCCGAATCGCTGATGCAGGCGCACCAGCGGGAGCAGGGAGCCGCGAACCATAGCCATCTCCTGACGGCCCTGCAACGTCGAGATGGAGTCTTCTGGCGGCTTGAGCATTTCGCGCACCGCAAAGATGGGGACAATGTACCGCTGCCCTCCCACGCCCACCACCAGCCCGTCGATGATCGCGAGCGTAAGCGGCAGCTTCAACAGGAATGTGGTCCCCTCACCCGGACGCGATGTTACATCGATGCGTCCGCGGAGCTTCTGCACGCTCTTCCTCACCACATCCATCCCCACCCCGCGGCCGGAGACATCGGTGATTTGATCGGCGGTGGAGAAGCCGGGGTGGAAGATCAGGTTGAAGATTTCGGTTTCCGATAGCTGAGCGTCCGCGCTTATCAGGCCCTTCTCGATGGCCTTGCGCAGGATCTTGGCCTGGTTCAGTCCGCGTCCGTCGTCAGAGACTTGAATCACGATTTGCCCAGCTTGATGGCCGGCTTTCAGCGTGACCCGGGCGGTAGCGGGCTTGCCGTTTCGCGTGCGCTCCTCCGGTGTCTCGATGCCGTGATCCACTGAGTTGCGAACCATGTGCATCAGCGGGTCCGCAAGATCCTCGACGATGTTGCGGTCGAGCTCGGTGTCTTCTCCGAATAATTCCAGATCCACTTGCTTGCCGGCTTTCCGCGAAAGATCGCGGACCAGGCGTGAGGTTTTTTGGAACAGTTGGCCCACCGGAATCATTCGCATGGACATCGCAGTGCGCTGTACTTCATCGGTGATCCGGGCCAGTTGCGAGAGATTGCGCCCCAGCCGCGGCTTCACTCCGATCGCCAAGTCCGGATCGTGCCGCACCAGCGATTGCGCGATCACCATTTCACCGACCATGTCCACTAGATAGTCCAGCTTGGTGGTATCTACTTTGATGGATCGTGCTCCCGTGGTCCGTGCCGCGCCCGCCTTCGGCGCATCCACGCTTTCGGGGGTTCCGCTTGATTCCGCTGGCGCCTCCGCTGGCACTTGCGCTACCTCGCGCGCGAGTTCCGCCAGTCCCTGAGTTGCCAAGACGACCGGTTCGATGGGCGCTGAGACAGTTTCTAAGGGCAACGCGGCTGGGGAAGCGCGTTCTGGGGTAACCGGAGCGGCCGGCTGAAAGCCAGCCTTCTCTCCGCTACCACCCGGCGCGCTCAAGCTACGGATGGCATCGAGCAAGGCGACGTTGGCAGCTGGCGATACCAGAGTTCCGGTCTGCAGGCTGGTTTCGAGTTCGGCCATGCATCGAGTGAGGTAATCCTTGCTCTCGAGGATCCGATCGATTACCGCCGACGTGATGGTAAGTTGCCCGTTTCGAGCCAGGTCGAGAATGGTTTCCACTTCATGCGCGACATCCCGCACTGCGTCCTGATCCAGGAATCCGGCCATCCCTTTGATGGTGTGGAAGCCCCGGAAGATGGCGTGAATCGCCTCCGCATTGGCGGGTTCCTGGTCGAGCGTCAACAATTGCAATTCGATCGAAGTCAGGTGCTCTCTTGACTCCAGAATGAAGTCGCTCAGAAGCTCCGGATCGGCCGCCAACGGGTTTAGTGAAGCGCTGTTCTCCGGCGTCGCCGCGCCGATGGTTTCTATTTTTTCCGAATCCGTTGGCATGTCCGTTTCCTTTATCCAGTTACGCCCCCAAGGCGCTGCACTTCCTGTGCGGTGAACACCATGCTGATATCCAGCAGAATCTTCACCTTGTTCTTGATCTTGGCCATCCCCAAGATGTAGGGCGTCTCTACGCCGTTACCGAAATCGGGTGTGTCTTCGATGTCCGCGGCTTGCAACGTCAGGACTTCTGATACTCCGTCCACGATGATGCCGATCATCAACTTCCCGTTCTGGCTTTCGATTTGCGCGACGATGATGCAGGTGCGCTGTGTGTACTCGAGTTCCGGGAGGCCAAACTTCAGGCGAAGATCCACCACTGGAATCACTTTGCCTCGCAGATTCAGCACTCCTTTTACGTAAGAGGGAGTCTGTGGCACCGCTGTGATTTCCTGGATGCCCATGATTTCGCGCACGCGCAGAACCTGGATCGCAAACTCTTCGTTTCCCAGTCCAAAAGTCAGGTATTTGCCCGCTCTCTGGTCCAGCTTCTGGGAGGCGGGGCTGTTCTGCGCGGGGGCCGTCAGGGTGCTCATTCTTTTCTCTCCTTATGACAAATCGTGGCAATTACCTAGACATTCAGCATGTGCGGGACCGGGAAGCCCGGCCGGACCGTCTTCGATTCCGCGTCGGGATTCGGAGCAATGCACACTTGAACGCACATTCGTTCGCCATCCCACTCGAACGGCACTATGGTCCATTCCTGGTTGCGAGCGCTGCGCGTTTGGAAGTTGCGCCCGTAAATCACGGTGGGCGTGCTCAGCAACATGTTGCCGACGCGATTCTCCAGCGTGGTCTTCACGTTGCCGACGATCATGTTGGTGATCTCCGCTACGGCGTCCAAAACGTCCTCGCAGATCGCCGGATACTCTGTCATCAACATTTGGCCCGCGATCCGGCAGGCGAAGCTGGCCGTGCAGGACAGGCTTCCTGTGCCCACCCAGGGCCCGGCCAGCCCGATCAGCGACACCACTCCCGAGGCCGGTGCGGCTTCCGTTTTCTCGGTGTAAACCTCGCCGGGTGTCAATTCAACGCCCAACATCGTCAAAAACACATCGTGTGTCGCGGCCTTGATCGCATCGGAAAGTTCCGCGGATGTGATCGCTGATGCGAAGTTTTGTTCTGTGCTCATTGTTCCCTCACGTCCTCATGTCCGCTGCTAAAATAACCCGGCCAGTTTCTCTTTGATCTGATCTGCCGTAAATGGCTTGCGAACGTAGCCGGACGCGCCGCGCTCCACCGCCTCCAGCACCTTGGCCTGAGTCCCCTCGGTGCTAACCATCAAAATGGGTAGGTCTCGCCAGGCTGGCTCAGCCCTCACCTTGGTCAAGAACTCCAACCCGTCCATGTTCGGCATGTTGATATCGGAGAGAATCAGGCCTACGGTCTGCTTTCGCAGAGTCGCGAGACCTTCCACTCCGTCACTGGCCTCATACACAGTGCCGACTGGCACTTGCGCTTGAATCAACACGCGCTGCAAAATCTTTCGAATGGCAGCAGAATCATCTACAATCAGCACGTCCACAATCTGGCATCGCCTCCGTCAATTTCCTTATCGGTCAGAAAGGCCGTTCTTTAGGGCGGTTCCTCGGTTCTTCAGTTCTTCGGTTCTTCGGTTCGGACACACTACCACCGGCGCTAGCCAGAGGGTGTGTCTAGCGACCGAACCGAAGAACTGATGAACCGATGAACTGAAGAACTACGAGGAGGCAACGCCGACGAGTATGACGGAGATCGGAGTATCGCCGATCGCCGTCCGCAAGACCCAATCCGTGTCGCCCTGTTTGCCGAACCCGGGCGAATCCGTGTCTGATTTCCAAAAGCTGAGCACCGCGGGATGAGGCGTGCCGGAGGCCTTGCGGCTCATGGCCATCAGGGCGTCGAAACCGGGAGTGGAGTTCAGGTCGCGGTCATCGGCGGCCGGCGAAAGAAGCAGAAAATCGCGCTGCGGCGCCGCCCCTTGATGATCCCCGTTTACCGGCATAATGCCATACCGCAGCGTGTATACACCGGCTTTAATCGTCTGGCCGCGGCGATCCGCGCCCTGGCCGTCAAAGCGGATTACGCCCAGCAGAGCCCCTTGTGGAATGAGCGGCAGCGTGACATTCTCTTCGCTCGACTTCGCGCCTGCCGGCTTCTGGGTTCGAAACCAGATCTCGCAATACGCGGTTCCACTGTTCGAGATCTTGATCCCATCTTTTTGAAGCGCCTGAGCGATGGCCGGCGCCACTTCAGTGGGTGGGCCGCCGGCCGGTCCCATCGTGTAGGGTCCGTCCGCGGCTAACGAATAGAACACCAGCGGAGAAAGAAAACTGATGACGGCCAATTTCCTCATACTCACCATGCTACCTGAACCCCAGGCAGCTTTTCGCCGCCGCCCGAGCGATCTGCCGGCCGTGTCGGGTGGCGTGCTCAGCCCATCAAGGTCTTCAACTGCTGAAACATCATCATGCAGGCGGGACCGAGCGTGACTAATAGGACGGATGGAAAAATCAGAAAGAAGACCGGGAATATCAGCTTCACGCCGACTTTTCTCGCTGTTTCCTGGGCCTGCTGACGAAAGCGCGTGCGCAAGTAGTGGGTATGAGAACGCAAGGCCGGCGCGAGGCTGGTGCCGAACCGGTCGCTATCGATAAATAGATTAGCCAGTTTTCGCAACTCCGGGTCCTTGTTGCGGCTACCGAAGGCTCGGAACGCAGTGGGACGGCTGCTGCCGGTTTTTAACTCCAGGTAAAGCTGGGCCAGTTCGGCGCTGAAGTCCGGATGGGTGCGCTTCAGGCTCCGGCTGGAATCGGCAATCGATTGATCCAGGGATTGGCCTGCTTCGAGCCCCAGCACCACCAAGTCCAGCGCCGGCGGGATCGCACTTCGTAAGCGGCGCGCGCGCGCCTTCACGCGCGAATCCAGAACGCGATCCGGAACCATGAATCCCAAACCAGCGCCGCAGATCAGCGGAAGCAGCATTCCAGCTCCCTCTCCGCGATTGAACAGCGTGGCGGTGGCCATCAACACGGCGAAAAACAGAGAGCTGCCGCACTTGATTCCGTAAAAAATCGGCAGCGCCGACGGCCAACGGTATCCAGCCGAGGCCAGCCGGATGCGGTAGGGATTCTTTTCGTTCTTGGCAGCCGGAAATGTTTCCCCGATAGAGCGGAACAAGTTGAGAAACACCGCCCGCGATGCGGGCAGTGCGGGTTCGGTGGACAAGCCGGCTGGAATCCCGGCGCCCCGTTCCGCGTTCCGCTGAATCACGAAGTATCCCGCCGTTACCACCGCGGTCATCACGAACAGAAAGAATCCCGCGCCTAGCCAAAGGTCGCTCATATCTTGATGTCCACTATTCTTCGAATCACAAAGTGCGCCAGCACCAGACAAATAATCGCGCCGCTGATCAGGTATTTTCCGTAAGGGTGATAAACCAGGATGGTCAGATAAGACGGGTTCACGATCATCATCATGCCGGCGATCACCAGCGGCAGAACCGTAAGCACAGCGCCGGTCATTTTCCCATGCGCCGCCAGAGCGCGCACCTCGCCTCGGAGTGAAGTGGCTTCGCGCATATTCTCCGCCAGTTTGGCCAACACCTCATTCAACTTGCCGCCGGTGCGAGTCTGCATTTGGACGGCTGCGGCGAACATGTTGACCTCGAGCAGCGGTATGCGATCGGACAAGTTGGCCAGCGCCGTGTCCCACGACGAACCCAGATTTGCCTCGGCTGCAGCCTTGCGAAGCTCGATGGACACCGGCGCCTCGCATTCCTGCGCGACGATATCCATGCCGGCCGCGAATGGATGACCGGCGCGCAAGGCGCGCGCCAGAGAATCGAGTGCATCGGGAAAGTTTTCTTCGAAGCGGCGGAAGCGTTTCGCCCTGCGGCGCACAATGTACAAGTAGGGCAGCGATCCAACCAATGCCGCGATCACGACTGCGACAATTCCGGGAATCCGGTCCTCCCGCATTGCGATAGCGAGCGCTATGCTGCCAGCCAGCAGCATCAACATCGTGACTCGTCCTACCGACCAGCTCAAATCCGCCTGCTGCAAATGCCGCCGCATGATATGTATCAAGTCCGACCGCTCCAGCAGCTTTGCCCAGATCGATATGGAGCTGAGCGATTCATCCTTCAGCACGCGGGGGCTTTCATCCAGCAAGTGCTCGGAGACATCCTCGGCCAACGCCTCGGCGCCCATGCGCTGCAGCGCGAACCAGCCAATCAAAACGGCCAGACCAGCCGCGAGAAAGGTGGTGAGGAACACCAAGATTGCAGTTAGCGCCACCTACTGCCCCCGGCCGGTTTGCGCAACCGCGGACGATGGAGCTTGGCCATGGGACCGCGCAGTTACGTAGATAACCAGTTCGCGCCCACTCCAGGAATGTCCTGGAAAGAGCCGCGCCAGAATTTCGGGATTGTTTGGATCCTGCAGCAGCCCTCTTACCAGGAAGCTGGAGCCATCCGGCAAATCGGCGTCGTAGCGGCGCGTCTCGACACCTGGGCCGTTCCGGACGCTCACCTCCGGTTGTACGCGAAGGCTGACCTTTCCAAGCGCGCCGGCTGCCGGCGAGAACTGGACGCGAAGGCGGTAGGGCGCTGCGGCGGCGCGTACGCTCACCGGCCGGCCTAAGCTCGCGGTCAGCGATGAGGACGAGACCACCTCCAGCTCCTTGGTCTGTTCCAGTTTTCTTACCAATTCGTCCGCATTGGTATCGGTACGGAACGCTGCCACGCGCATCGAGTCATGCACGGAGGGCGCAGCCAGTTTCGAATCCAGTTGGCCGAGTGCAGCGGCGCTGGCTCCGAGCACTTGAACGTTTAATTCCATGGCGTGGTCTACCGGAATGTTGGCAGGCGCCTCTCGCTGCGCCCGCTGCGGCTCGGAAACCGCGACGCTGTTGAACACCGAGGCCAATCGAAGCGCATGCCGCGGCGCCGTGGCTTCATCCAGCGGATTTCTGAGCGTGATGCGGAGGCGTGCCCCGGTGTCCGCCAGAGCGACGATATCGGCATACTGCGCCGGCACCAGCATGGTGGCAACCGGGACCGGAAAATGGCTATTGGCGGCTGGTTCGAGTTGCGGATTGACGCGCAGTACCTCCACGTTCTGAAGAATGGTGCGCAGTTCCGTGGGTCCATTTCTTTCCGACGCGGCCTGCAGATCCACTCGTGAGCCCGCGTGCAGCAGGCCCATCACACCGGAGGACTCAGCCACTCGAATCGAAACCGCACGCATCCCCGCGGCTACTCCGCCCGCTCCCGTCCCTTTTGGATCGAGCGACGCAACGCGGCCCTCGAGCAATGGTTCGTTCTTTTGCACTGCCTCTAACAGCGTCGCTCCCACCGCGTCATCCACCTTTGAATAGGAACCTTGCAGCGCTCCCTTCACTTGGGACACCTGGAGATCATCCGCCTTGATCACTGATCCGCGGTCAAGATCTCTAGCCGCCACCACGATGGATTGCCCCGTGAGCTCCGGCGCCTTGGCCCGAAGCCGGCCGCCGAACAGTCCGTAGACTACTCCGGTTGCAACGATGGCGGCCACGAATGCAATCCCAAGCAAGGGAACCATGTTTCTCTTCATTGCGATAACCTTTTGCTTTCCTTTTGCCACATACAGACACCTGTGGCTCAAAACAAACAAACGGCTGGAAGGGTCCGAGCAAGTATCGAGTGTTGCCCTAAGGTTCTGGCCTTAATCGCCTTAGCCCTCTCTCATGGGTTGAGGGCACGTGGCCTGCACGGACCGGCCGGTCCTTTCGACCGCAGCCAGGAAGTTTAATTTAAGAGGATGCTAAGCAGGAATTATCCGTTCCCCAGCACCTTCCGGCCGATATGGAGTGTGAGGCTTGCTCGATGCAATTACACAAAGGATTCCTTGCAATCGCCCTGTTAGCACTGGGAGCTTCGGCCAGTGCACAATCCATCGTTCAAACGCGCGAAGTGCTGACGAATCGGGCTATCGTTACTCTGGCCGCGGCCGGGTTCAACGAAGATTTCCTGATCGAACTCATCTTGAATAGCAGGACGCAGTTCGACACCGGCGTAACCGGGCTAACCAGTCTGGCCAAACAAGGCATCAACGAGCGAATCATTCGCGTCATGCTGAACTCGCCCGGAGCCGTCGCCACCGGGGGCGATGGCGAGCCACTAGGTATGCCGGCTATCGCAGCGCCGACTTCAGATGGGAGCCCCACGCCGGATGGGAGACCCAGAATAATGTTGTTCAGGCCAAAGTCCGCCGATCTCGCCATTTCCGCGCACGCGCCTTACTATCGCTCTACGTCGGTCTTGTGGGGACTCTACAAAGGGAAAACTGGTGTTGGAGCCGCAACGCGAGTACACAGCCCCCTGATTCCACATCTCGGCATGGTCTACGAAACCGTCCTTTCGCCTGGGACCTTTGTGCCGAACGCCACGTATTGAAATGCCTCTTTCCACGAAACCAATCCGTCGCCTCTCCCCGCTCTTGATTTGGATTGCATTACTTTCGAAGCCGATGTTGGCTGCGGGCGTAATCGAGATCGAGTCCGTGGACCTTCCGCGTGCCATCCAAGGCCTGGTGTATAGCGCCGACATTCGCACCAGCGTAGACGGCCATTGTCCCAGCGGGAACGTTGGCCTGTTTCTGGCTGCCGGATCCTTGCCACGTGGATTGCGCATCACTGAAGCAGGACTCGCCGGCGTTCCAATGGAAATGGGCATCTTTCGATTTTGGATTGGCGCCCGCAATATGTGCGCATCCACCAGTCGGGCATTTGAGCTGCTCGTAACCGGGCGTCCGATACTGCGGGCAATTCCAGATCGAATCGAGTTTACGGTTTCGCCTGACAGCCAGCCATTGGGTCAGACCGTGCTCATATCCAGCACTTGGCCGGGGCTCGCTTATGCATTATCGACGCCCGATAGTTCCTGGATCACGATGCGCCAAGCGGAAGGGACCACGCCTGAGGCAGGCTCGGCGTTCATAGGTGATCGCGCTACCGTGACGGCCATTCCACTCAAGCTAGCCCCTGGCGTCCACCACACTACGGTCATCGTCTCGGCTTGGCGGGCCGATCCCATCACGATTGAAGTCACCGTGACCATCACAATGCCGAAACCGGCTGCCACCCAGTAAGACCCGAACGATTTCGCCCTGGCATTATGATTGCCGATTCATCCTAAAGGACACGTGTAACCAGCCTGTTCGAGGACCTTCGATATGGCGTTCGAATGCCCTCAAAAGCCCGGGTCTGACATTCGCCGCGGTTCTCACCCTGGCCATCGGCATTGCTGCCAACACTACCCCCGACTACCGCGGTTATCGTGACCACCTCACTCTGCTGGACGGCCTGGCCGGGGCGTCGCCCACGCCGCTGAGCATAGGCGACGCAGATCATTCCGAACGAGTTTGGGGCGAATTCGTTACCGGAAATTACTTTCACGTTTTGGGTGTGAAGCCGCTGCTCGGCCGGGTGTTCTCACCCAACGAACACGGCGACACGCAAGGCGGGTATCCAGTAGCCGTAATCAGCTACGGCCTTTGGAACCGGCGCTTCCACCGGGACCCCGGCGTGGCCGGGCAAAGGATTCGCGTGAATCGGCAAGAACTTACCATTGTGGGTGTTGCTCCCGAGCATTTCATCGGCACGATCACGGGAATCGGTTTCGAAGTATGGATACCCGTCATGATGGCGTCCCAGCTCAACGCGATACCGGATTGGATGGTTCGCGATCGCCAGTCTCGCATCCTGCTGGGCGTGGCCGGGATGAAGCGCTGGCTGCCACTTACTTGCCGGCGCGCCGCGCGTCGCGCGTCGACCCGAACCAGGCGTTACGGCGCCAGTAGGGTTGTGGGGCAGGATGGAATCCCAATCTCACTTAGTTTTCCCAAGACTGGGGATTCTGCCGTCATAGTGGGGCAGACCCCCAGGTCTGCGCGGGTCCCCTGGACCCGCTCTTCGCCAACGGAATCAGGTTCCTCCAAAACCCGGCAAGCCGACGAGGGCGTCGGCTGCGGTCCGGGGGGACCGCCCCACTAAGAATGCAAATTGAGCAATCTTGGGAAAACTAAGTGACATTGGGTTGCCCCACATCCCGAATGACCCACTATCATTCAGCGAGGTGGTGCAGGCGCTTCTAGCCCCAGATTTCGTGAGCAACCTCCACAATGCGCGCGAGCTTCGCCCATTTGCTCGTCTTCGGCCAGGACATTGCCCTCTTCGGTGCTGGCAAACCCGCATTGCGGGCTTAAGCAAAGCTGGTCCAGATCCATATACTTTGTGGCTTGATCGATCCCGCGCTTTATCTCATCTTTGGATTCGAGCTGTCCCGATTTCGATGTCACCAGGCCAAGCACCACCGTCTTGCCCTTAGGCACGAACCGGAGCGGCTCAAATCCGCCCGCGCGCTCGGTATCGAACTCCATGAAGTAGCCGTTCACGCTGATGCCGTTGAACAACAACTCCGCGATCGGCTCGTAGCCTCCCTGCGCGATCCAACTCGACAGGAAATTCCCTCGGCAAAGATGCATAGTAACGGCCATGTCGGGCGGCCGGTTTTCAATCGCGGTATTCAGCATGCGCGCATAAATTCCAGGCAACCGGTCCGGATCGTCCCCGCGCGCGGCCAGGTTTTGCCGCTGTTCCGGACCGCACAGATAAGCGAGGTTGGTCTCATCGAGTTGAAGATAGCGGCAACCGGCGTCCGCAAAAGCCTGCACCGCTCCAGCGTACGCCACGCCCAGGTCGTGGTAAAACTCCTCCATGTCCGGATAAACATTCTGGCTCACAGCCTTGCGGCCTCCGCGAAAATGGAGCACGCTGGGCGATGGGATAGTCATCTTGGCCGTGGCGTGGGTGTGTTGCTGGAGAAAGCGAAAGTGATCCAACATCGGATGCGTGGAAAAACCGACCTTGCCGATCACGCGCAGCCCTTTCGCCTCGGTCTCGATGCCTCCTCGGAAAGCGATTCCGTGATCGGTGGCGAACGATTCCACACCGTCGAGCTGCTCCAGAAAATCGAAGTGCCACATGGCGCGCCGGAATTCGCCGTCAGTGGCGGTGCGGAGTCCCACTGCCGCCTGTTTGGCTATGACGCCATCAATCGCGGTGTCTTCCGCGGCGCGCAAGTCTTCCTTTGAGATTTCACCGCGCGCATGGCGCGTTCTGGCGTCTTTGAGCGCAGCCGGCCGCAGCAAGCTGCCGACATGGTCGGCACGAAAGGGAGGGACGTTTCTCAGCATGGCTCTACTTTATCGTGGGACAAGCCTCTGGCTTGTCCAGTTTGGCAAGCCGGAGGCTTGCCCTACGATGATCGGCAACGCCTGAAAAGCGCGTTGACTTCCTAAGCATGGCCATGACCCAGAGCAGCGGGACCGCGAAGCTTAATAGGGTTGTTCACGACTGAACTGCATTTAGTCTCTGTTGTAGGCTAACGGTTCCGCCGGTTCCCGATGATGCGCCTGCGCGCGGTTGTTAACCGCGCAGTTTTTCCTTGTTACACTAAACGGCATGCTCCCTCTCTCCCTCCATCGCCGGG